>Ga0070765_100000437_pt1 | contig 25086 bp, 19 predicted proteins | sample HubBroMetageWFT5_FD_71516 | JGI IMG/M metagenome (GOLD analysis project Ga0070765, IMG submission 71516) | Warmed and freeze-thawed soil microbial communities from the Hubbard Brook experimental Forest, New Hampshire - Hubbard Brook CCASE Soil... | ecosystem: Environmental > Terrestrial > Soil... | reverse complement strand
CATCTGCATTTCCTCAAAGCAATTTTTGAATCCACAACCCCTATTTCAAGAGAGAGTCACCTCTTGTCATCGCAAATATCCGCCAGCGAAGTGTGATCGAGAATTCCTGCGGCCGCGTTGCGGACGGACAAGAGAACGCGAAAAAGCGCGCTGTGTTTTTTGTCGTGCTCAACGTGACGACGCAGTCCTTCGGCATCTTCGAAGGGAGCCAGCGGACCATCGATGGTACGGATAATTTCTCCCAGAAATATCTTCGAGGGAGGCCGCTTCAGGCGATAGCCGCCTTTAGCGCCGCGCTCGCTTTCGACGATGCGAGCATGTTTGAGTTCGAGGAGGATCAATTCCAAGAACTTCTCGGGCAAATCTTCGGTAGCTGCGATTTCGCGAATTTTGATGGCGCCTTTTTCATAGCGTCGGGCCAGAAAGATTAATGCTTCGAGAGCGTAAAGGCCTTTTTGAGAAATTTTCATACAGAGAGAGTGTAAACCAGACTTCCGATAATCTCTATAGACTTAGTAGACTTTACCTCGATAGACCTAGCACGGTAATTGCCAGACCCGGAGAGTAAGGGCATCGCGCCGGCACTCCTGCCATCTACCGGGCCATGACAAAATGCCTTTGAGAGTCCTAATCCTTGGGAGCAGCCAGATGACATCCGCGGAGCGACGACACTTCAGTACCGGAGCATAGTGCTTCAGCCTGACCTATGTTCGTCGTAGATATGGATTTAAGCCCACTTACGTGTACCTCTTTTTCCGGCTTCACGGTTCCTAGATTGTGAAATAAGTTGCATACAAATTTTGGGGTCATGCGAAACCAACGGGATTCGCACTGAAAACAAAGGAATTACATTTGCAGAGGCGCAAGTGCTTTGGTACTAAAGGTGCTCTTGATGCTGATGCTGCTGACGCAGCTACTGCTTTTGGAGGCATGCTCATGAAATTTGTAAAAACGTTCTGCTTGGTGGCTTTTGTTGCGATAGCAGCGGCAGCGACCCATGCAGGCTCAATAGGGAGCGACCCTAAGATTACGGTTAGCAAGCCGGGCGGGCCGGGCGGTGGCGTCGCTCACGATGCTCACCCCCTGATCTGTATTGGCACTTGCTTCAACAAGAATTCGGAGAGCGATCCGCTGATCGTCAACGGTAACAATCTCGCTACGTTTGATTTCACGTGGACGGGCACGCATGATCTTACAAAGCTCTGGATTGAAGTTAATCCGTTCACGTGTGGCACCTGTTACGTTGGTGATACGACCGGACCGCTATCTGTTTTTACGATGTGGCGTCCGGATTTCGGGCACTCCTTTCCGGAATTCGAGTTCTATGGTGGTGGAGGCCTCACGCCTGGTGAGAATTTCGTAGTCGGAGTCACTCCGTTGGTAGGAACGCCCGAGCCAAGCACTTTGCTCCTGTTCCTCTCGATGGGTCCTGCGATCGGATTTGCTCGCAAGCGCTGGTTGGGAAAAAGCGCTTAGTATCTAGCTGAATTGAGTGAAGAGTGAACCCGGCCCGAGAGCTTCGTTCTCGCCGCCGGGTTCAGTTTTTTTAGCCTGCTCAGTAAGCGCTCCCGTAATAGCGGTCCCCTTCCTGCATAATAGAGCGTTCGAGAAATTTATCTTGAGCAGCAATGGCAGGTTCACCATGGCGGCGATTTATAGACTTCGCGGCTATCTGCGGCAAAGGATTTGACGCTGACGCCCCTCCCCTTTTTACCTGAGTGGAACTTCCGCGTATTGCAGGAATTTTTCAGGCTCTTCCCGCACAATGAATGGCGCGACACGTTGACGCAGTTCCTTATTTCCAATGCATTGGCCAGCACGTGGATTTTTGCCGCAATGTTTTATTTGTACTGGAGAATTGAAGACCCCCTCACCGCAGTCCGCCGCAAACAACTTGCGGAAATATTCGTTTGTTTTTGCTTGGCGATGGTTGCAACTCTAGCGTGGCGGCCATGGATTGCGTGGCCGGCCCCGTCGCTGGTGCCTCGATTCCGAATATTCTACCCAGAATATTTCTGGGCCGAGGGAAACCCAAACTGCTTCCCCAGCCATTCCACACTGATTTACCTGATCATCGCGGCTGGATTCTGGCGGCTTAATCGATGGATCAGCATCATACTTGTGCTGTGGGTAGGGCTCGCAATCTCCTTGCCCCGCATTTATGTCGGTGGACACTATCCCATAGACGTCATTGCCGCGATCCTGCTGGCCGCGGCAACAACATGGGCCACCGTTTATATTTGTGCGACTGAGCGCGTATCTGAGCTTCTAAACCGGGCAATTTCAGGAAAAACAGTTTTAGAGTTCTTCTTGTTTCTCTGGCTTTTCGAAGTAGCGGAGGGGTTTCGATCGAGCTACGTGATTGCTATAGGTCTGGCACATGCCGCCCGACGGCTCTGGTAACCCGGTCCGCTATTCAAATCCAGTAGATTCGATTGGCTGCTTGGACCAGCTTACGAAATGAAGGAATCAGAATTCCCATTTTAGGTAGCGGGACGAACGCCGTATTTTGAGAGAGCTCTGGTATCTCCGAAAACGTCCGGACGCAGAAGCGTTCCCGATTGGCCGCAAGGAAACTGCAAAATTTTCGAAAGCGTCGAATAACCAAGCGATCCGGACGCATCTTACGGAACTGCGTATCCGCTCGCTTCAGGAACGCGAAGGAATGGAGCATCACCGTGACGGTCTCTTGCCCGAGACTTTCCGCTTGCTCCAAAACAGCCTGCAGTTCCCACAGGCTCACGGCGCTTACTTCGAGCGGTTTTAGACCTCGCATGCTGCCAGCACCTGTTTCGAATGTGGTAACGGGAACTTCCCAAACACCCTGGCTCTGCCACGGCATATTGGTCGGTTCCCGTGGTCCCATGAGACAGCTGTCGGAGAGATAGGCCGCGTTAAAACTGCTGTCGTATAGAATGCCGACGTTCCTCAGGGCATCCAAAGTCATCATGCTAGCCCCGTACACCCCAGCACGAAAGGCGACCGGCATCGAACCGAAAATGTTGCGAAAAATTGTGCAACCCTTTTTCAGTAATTCAATTTGTGTGCTAAGCGGCAGCCCACCGATCAAATCCATACGATCAGGGAGATCTTCACGGCGCATCCGCCCTTGCGTAACGAGGTGATAATAGTGAAAAACGGGGTGGAGATGGAGCTGAACATCATGACCTCGAACGCGAATGGGCGAATACGCGGCGGAGAGTTCAGAATCAGCAAGTAAATCGTTGACGAGAACCTCGGTGAAAAACGTAGCTCGTAAGCCGTTCTCTTCCAAAATATCCATTATTAAGGGCACACCGTAAAACTTCGAACCAATTTGCCCGAGGACGGCTCTATCCGGACCCACCGGCCTACAATTGGAATTCTCCCAAGCGCCGCCCAGGGAGCATTCCGTATCGATTGTGATGTAAACGTTCACCATACGAAAACTCTAACCGCACCTGGATCTGGCATATTTCGGGAAGCGCTTGAGAGTCCTGAATGGCCGCCCGCATTGCGAACGCACTTAGAAGGCTTGTTTTTCGTGCAGGATTCTTTGGGCACTCCAGAATGGAAGAGCATTCCGATCAAAGCGACGACACCTCTAAGACAGACGCTGAATCTCCAGAACGGTTGATCAGATCTTTCAGGGGCTCAAATTGACCGCGTGCTAACAATATTTCCAAGCGGCTTTCCATTCCGGAAAGACCTGAGTAATGGCGGAGCTTGGATTTCCATTTTCCATCCATGCGGGGCTGACCGGGATCGATCTCCCAGGGATGCAGATAAAGGATGAATGGTTGATGATCGCGCTGATGGATCCGCCGTATAGCCCAGGAGGTATAAAGCATCGGTAGAAGGCGCAAATAACCACCTCCTCCGACAGGCCAATTAAGCCCACCAACGCGAATGGTGGACATGGGAACTTCGAATATCTTGCGGCCCGAGGCTAGTTCCAGCCGCTGCAGAAATCGCGGAAATTCAGGGTAGCCGTACAAATCATGGCGAATTGGGAAGATGCTGGAGTCGTAGAGGAAACCTTCATCGGCCAGAATCTCTAGCGCCCATATACTGCGCCGCAAGATAGAAAACGTGGGCGCACGATATCCAACAACGCGAACACCAGCAGCATCTTCGATCAGACTGCGCGCCCGGCGCAGATCACTTCGAAATTCCTCGGGTTGCAGAGAAAAAACCCGACGGTGCGCGTAACTGTGGCACGCTAATTCGTGCCCGGCGTCCGAAATCTTTCGAACTAGCGCAGGTTCCCTCTCCGCGACCCAGCCGAGCACAAAAAAGGTAGCGCGGCATCCATGATTCGCGAAGAGTTCAAGGATACGCTCACAATTTGCATATACCCGCGAAGGGAAAGATGCCCAACTTTCCGGGCGTACATAGTCTGTAAAAGCTTCGACATGGAAGTAGTCCTCCACATCGACGCTCAAAGCGTCTGTTATCAGGCCAGGGACATTCGACGAAACACCGAGGCGCCCGTTCTCGATGACTGAATTCCCCACCAGGTTCATTCTATCCGCAACCTCGGCTCAAAACTATGTTCGTTGGCGCAATCGCAGGGCCAGGTTCTTGCGGAGACATTGACGACAGAAGAGCCAAGCAACCCACCAGGCAAAGTCCGCGATTAATCCTAACTCACTGATTAAGCTAAACCTAGCCTGGAAGAGATGCAAATCAGGCCGAATGACCGAGACAAATAGTGTCAAATAGTAGGGATAATTGGGTGAAAAGGATTGCCGTCCAACGGAAAAGCGCTTCCTCATTAAGGTCGATTGGAATGAGGATTGCAGGGGCGCTGATAATTAGAGGCTCTTGATTCGGCTCAACCCCGTTGTGTAGTATGATTTAGAGCTTAAGGGTCGTCCTCCGTAGGCACTTGCCTTTGGCTAGGCAGGTGCAATACGGACGGTGTATTCCTTTACTTCTACCTAGCCCGGGACTGCATTGAGCCTATCAGCCGTAGAAACACTTCGGGGACTAGAGTCTCCGTCCCACATGCGCGCGGGGGAATGGGTCCGCTCACATCGATGGCCGTTGCTGATCACCTCGGCGGCTATAGGAATTCTCTATGCCACAAATTTTGCGAAGCTGTTTTCCGACTGGTCAGTCGATGAAAACTACTCGCATGGCTTTTTCGTCCCCCTAGCGTTTTTTTGGATGTTGTGGCGGCAAAGACAAGAACTGGAAAACATAAAAATTTCACCGCGTTCATGGGGAATTCTGATCGTTCTGTTCGCATTAATACAACTGGCCGCGGGAACCTGGGGGGCTGAGAATTTTGTGGCACACTCTTCGTTACTCGTGCTGCTCTGTGGAATCGTTGTGTTCCTATTTGGAACCGAAATGCTGCGCGCGGTGGCCTTCCCAATCGCGTGGCTTTTGTTCATGATTCCGTTACCTTCCATTATTTTCTATTCCTTAACATTCCCGTTGCAGTTGTTGGCATCAAAACTCGCGGTTGGCATTCTGGACTTGTTGCGGGTTCCAAATGTATGTGAAGGAAATGTGCTGTACCTGGCGAATTTCACGGCAGGCGTGGAAGAAGCTTGCTCGGGAATACGCTCGTTGATTTCAATTCTCGCTTTTGCCGTGCTACTTGGATATTTGTTGAATATGTCTGTGCGCTCGCGGTGGATTCTGGCGATTGCAGCGATACCGATTGCATTAGGTATGAATGCGGCACGCGTTGCGGGAACCGGACTCGTTGGCAATTATCTGGGGACGCGGTGGGCTGAAGGTTTCTTTCACACTTTTTCTGGCTGGCTTTTGTTTATCGGTTCCCTCGCTATCATGTTGGGGGTCGTACGAATACTGCACAGGCTCGATCGTCCCAGAGCAGTTGAGAGGGCGGCATGAGGGACAGAATTCGCTTCGGCTGCCTAATCGGTTTGCTTTTGGCGAGTACGGTTAATTTGCGTTGGGTGGACCACAGCCGCCCGGTGCCGGCGCGCGCAGACTTTGATTCGTTCCCCGCGCAACTGGCAGACTGGTCTGGAAAAGATTTATCTGATTTTACCCCGGGAACAAAACGAGTCCTAGCCGCCGATAACTACTTGCTTAGAGACTACCGCAATAACGCCAGCGGAGCCCAAGCCGATTTGTTTATTGTTTACTACCGCTCGCAACGAAGTGGAGACGCTCTGCACTCTCCGAAAAATTGTCTTCCCGGAGCAGGCTGGAATCCGGTGTCTTCGGAAGTAATTCGAATTTCAAATCCGTCTGTTCCTGGTACGGATTTCGAGGCGAATCACTACGTTATTGAGAAGGATGGCATGCAGCAGGATGTTTTGTACTGGTATCAGGCACATGGACGCACGTTTGCCAGCGAGTATCTTGGAAAGATTTATCTGGCCTGGGACGGCATCACCAAGGGGCGCACGGATGGGGCGCTGATACGCATAACGGCAGCCCGCACTCCGCAAACTTTCCCAGTATTAGTGGGATTCGCGCAGCAAGTAGCACCGGTTTTACCGCAATTTTTGCCGAACTAAGCGGTTCAACGGATATCCATTGCGAGGAAGATAGAATGAAGAAAGTGAAGCACACGGTAATCCTTGGGGCGATCTTAGTGGCTTCGGGAGGCATCTCAAGCGTGAAGGCGCAGAGCAGTGCGCCCACGATTGACAAGAAGCCAGCTGCCGTTACTAGTACCCCGACCAATCCAGCCAATACACCGAAGTCATCTACAAAGCCGAAGTCTGCGGATGATCCGGCTCTGGCAGGCTACACCATCGGTGAACAAGATGTTCTCGACATCGATGTTTGGCAAGAAAAGGAGCTTTCCGGTCCCGCTGTAGTGCGGCCAGACGGGAAGATTACGTTACCACTTGTGGGAGAAATTTATGTAGTGGGGATGACGCCTGTACAGCTTCAGACAGAACTGATGAAGAAGCTCGAGCCGTTTGTCACTGTTCCGCAAGTGACGGTTGCGGTGCACGAGATAAACAGCCGTAAGGTTTACGTAATGGGACAAGTGGCTCACGAAGGCGTTTTCCATATCAATGCCACTACAACAGTCTCTCAAATCTTGGTTCAGGCTGGAGGCCTGAAAGATTATGCGAAGCGAACCAAGATTTATGTTTTGCGAAACATGGACGGTAAGCAAGTACGGCTTCCATTTAATTACAACGCTTTCGTAAAAGGGCAGAAAAAGGGTCAGGATTTTTCATTGCGACCCGGCGATACGATCGTGGTTCCGTAAATCGGCTTAATGATCAACATGCAAGCGCAATCTATCCTGGAAAAACGGCCACAGGCCCTATATCGAGCGGGGCGATTCGGCATTCTGCTGGCGGTTTTGCTTTTGTTGTTCGTGTGGACTGCAAGCGCGCAACAGGATTCCACCCCAACGAATGCCCCGGATTCATCGGCCAATTCGTCGGATTCGACCCAAGATGCAGGGCAGGAGCCGGTGCCCGACCATCCTGAAACGAGCACTCTGCTCCAAGGGGGCGTGTCGGCGGACCAAAGTGGCAACCGGATTGTGGCCTTGCGCTGGGGTCATCTTTCAGCGATCTCGGTCGAGAGCTTTTATGCCTACGACACAAACTATAAGTTTTCGGCCACAAATCCGCAGCCATCGAGTGAGTTTGCAACTCGACTAATCGCAGAATATTCGATCGGAAGCGAACACGGTGGGTTGGATTTGCAGTACAGGCCGTATTTCGTTATTTCAGATAATAATATACAAGCCAACTTTTTGGGCAGCCTGCTTGACGCCCACGCCTTCCGCCGCCTCAGCTCGAAATGGACACTTAACCTTCACGATTTGACAGAATACGCGCCAGATCAGTCGCTCTTTATTAACCCGACGATTTCGCTGAACGGATCATCCGGAGAAATTTCTCAGCAAGCGTTCGTGGCAAACAGCGGCACGCAGTTCCGCGAGGTTGGTTTTGTTTCCCTCGGTTATCACTTCGCACTGCACGATACGATCACGTTTCACGGTCAGATTACCTATGTGGATTTAATAAACAATACCAACCAACCGCAATCGGAGAATACCTTATACGGGACAGAGACAACCGGCGGGGGCGGCGTAACTTATACACACTCGTTGGGCCCGAATCACGAGATTGGGGTCAGCTACAACTATGACCGACAGATTCTTGGCGGGCCCGTGGGTCAGTCTCAGTATCAGACTATTCAGGTCAATTACCGGCAGAAGATCCGCCCGACTGTCCTTTTGCAACTCTCAGGCGGTCCGTCCTGGAGGACCGAAGGTAACAACAGTTTCAACAACAATATTACCGGCAGCCATACTACTTATGTGGCGCTAGCGCAGATTATCAAAACCTTTCACCAAGCGAGCTTAGCTCTACTTTACACTCGCAATTACGACTACATCGGAATTATCACAAACTCTTATCACGACAGGTATGACGCGTTGTACGCCCACAATTTCGGCCGCACATGGGGATTTGCTCTCGGTGCTTCCTATATCCAAACGCATGCCGGCACATTTTCACAGCCTCTGAATGGTCGAACTCTTTGGGGACGGGTGAGCTACTACCTGTCGCCGCAGTGGACACTATTTGCCTCTTACGAGAATTCAGCTCTGGCGGGCGGTCCGCAGCCTTACTCATCACGTAACTTCATAATGGTTGGCGCCAAGTGGTCGTACGGTGATCAGCGCAACATATTGAGATAGCAAAAGGGCCAAATGATTCGCGTACTCGGGCAATACGTTCCAGTCAAAACGGTGATTCTAGCGATCACAGAGAGCATTCTGATCGTTTTGTCGGTGCTATTGGCGGCATGGATCCGCTTCGGATCAATCACTGAGGCGACCTGGTATTTGAGCCGGCCATATGCAACTTCGCAAATCGCCCTGGTTGTAATCGTCTGCTGGCTTTGTCTCTACTATAACGAGATGTATGACTTGCACGTTATTGCACGCCGCTCGGAGTTGGTCGTGCGATTGATGCAGGCGCTCGGCACCGCAGTTTTGTTGCTGGCCCTTCTGTATTACTTCGTTCCGGATTTATCTCTCGGCCGAGGCGTCTCTGCGATAGCCACAGCACTGACATTCGTCATCCTGCTTTTGTGGAGGCTGCTCGTAGATGAAGGCAAATTCTTCAGGCCCGTCCACCGAGTGGTAATCGCCGGCACCGGAACCAGCGGCATCCGATTAGTGCGAGAAATTCTGGCCCTTCCGGAGCTAAACATAAAAGTACTTGGCTTCCTGGACGAAACTGGAAAGAACATCGGAAAACCGCTAGTCAATCCGGGCATCGTTGGCGGCGTCGCAGACGTGGAAGAATTCGTTCATCGTGAGCGGGTGGATTGGGTAGTGCTGGCGTTTGCGGAACGTCGGGGTGTGATGCCCACTGCGGAATTACTTCGGTTGAAGCTTTCTGGGATTCGCGTGGAAGATGCTCATTCGCTTTTCGAGAAACTGAAAGGCGGAGTCATGCTGGAAAGACTTTCCCCGAGCTGGCTGGTTCTGTCCGAAGGGTTCCGCAAAGATGTTCTATTGATGTTTACCAAGCGTACCCTAGATGTCGTTATCTCCGCGTTGGCTCTTGTAATCATGGCTCCAGCCATGCTCCTCGCAAGTTTGGCCATTGTAATAGAGTCAGGAATGCCTGTTTTCTTTCGTCAGGAGCGTGTGGGACTTCATGGCCGAAACTTTTCGATGTTGAAGTTCCGGTCGATGAGAAATGACGCGGAAGAAGGCAAGGCAGTATGGGCTGCCCAAAACGATACTCGCGTGACACGTGTGGGACGGATATTGCGGCCCTTCCGGTTGGATGAGTTGCCCCAGCTCGTCAACATTTTGCGCGGCGATATGAGTTTGGTCGGGCCGCGTCCAGAGAGACCGGAATTTGTACAGATGCTCGGAGAAGAGATTCCCTACTACCATGAGCGCCACACGGTTCGCCCCGGACTTACGGGTTGGGCACAGATAAAATATCAGTATGGTTCTTCGGTGGATGACGCAAAAACGAAACTAGAATACGAGCTGTTTTACATAAAACATCTTTCGCTTTTTCTTGACCTGGTCATCGTGTTTCGAACAATCCAAGTAGTGCTTTTCGCGCGCGGATCGCGGTAGTGGGAGTGGATAGTAGCGGCAAAATGTGGAAAAGTGTTTCCACCTTGGGATGTACGTAAGAGAGACGGGCAGTAGTGGAATTAGAGTTGTGGCATCCGTTTTGTTTACTAAGACTTAGAACGCTTTCAGAATACAAAGAACTTGGGCCATGGAAGGTGGGTTGCTACACATACCGGTAGGGCGTTTTGCGCCAGGAGGTAAAGGTTGATACATACAAGCCAAAGAAAAAGAAGCCCACGGACCATGGCTGTACTTTCCGTGTCTTTTCTGCTGGCTTTCGTTGCTATTGGCTGCGGCAGCGCCCAAGAAAAGTCGAAACGTCATCTTGATCAAGCGGATCATTGGCTGGCGGAAGGAAAGACGAACGAAGCTATCTTAGAATACCGCCGAGCTGTCCAACTCAATCCCCCCGATCCCAGGGCTCACCTGGCGCTTGCCAAGATCTTCATCAGCAAAGGCGATTATCTCAGCGCCGTTAAGCAGCTGAACAATGTTATTAAGAACGCGCCAGACAATCGCGAGGCCCCGGACATGCTCGCGGATCTAATGGTCAAAGTACGGAATTACAAAGGGGCCCGGGAACAAGCGCAAAAGATCCTTAAGACTGATCCAGACGATACCCTGGCCTTGATGGTTCTCGCAGAGAGCTCGTTCCAGCTGGGCGACGTCGAGCAAGCTCAAACAAACGCAGATCGCGTTTTGCAGCTAGACCCGACAAATAGCCGGGGGTGGTTTCTAAAGGCAGTCTTACAGATAGCCGCACAGAAAAAGGCGGACGGTGAAGCTAGCCTTCTAAGGGCCATCACTTACAAACCCGATTATCTAGACGCGGTTACTCTTTTGGCCGTTTCAATGGCGCGACGTGGAGATTTGGCCGATTCAGAAAAGGTGATTCGGCAAGCTCTCGAAAAGAATCCGCAATCGGTCCCAGTGCGCTACCTGTTAGCGGCTTTCCTAATGGCGCAGAACCGGAATACGGAAGCCGAGGATGTGTTCAAACAAATAAGAACTCTCGGCGATAGCAGTCCAATTGACCGGGGGGCGCTGGCTCGTTATTACGTTAGATCCGGAAACCTGCAAGGCGCAATCAAGGAATACCAGGATATTCTGAAGCGATATCCTGACGATACCGATAACTCTCTTCAACTTGCGTCCGTGTACATCGAGCAAGGCAACGTCGCGGGCGCGGAAGAACTCGTAAGCGCGGCTGCTAAGAAAAGTCAGAACGATCCTAACACACTGCTGTTTCGAGGACGTTTGAGGCTTGCAAAGAACCAAACCGAGGATGGCATCATTGATTTGCAGCATGCCGCACAACTCGAGCCCGCCTGGAAACTTCCTCAGTACTTTTTGGGACAAGCTTACGCCGAGGAAGGAAAAATAGATCTTGCCGAAGGCGCTTTGAATAAAGCATTGCAGCTCGATCCAAGTTATTTGCCCGCCCGTTTAGCGTTAGCGAAGATTTCGCTGCAAGAAGGCAAACCCGAACAGGCCATCGCCACGATCGAGAAGACGGTGGACCAGAAACCTCAGATTATCGATCCTTATTTGGTGCGCACTGAAGCTCTTGTTGAGGAGGGACATTACGACGAGGCAGAAAAAGACACACTGCCCCTCGTCGAAGAGTTCCCCCAGCCGTCCGAGCGTGCGATGACTTTCAGATTGCTTGCTCAGGCTAAGTACTATCAAAATCAATTTGAAGCAGCTCATGGCTTTGCAAAGCAATCCCTCGCTTATGAGTCGGCTTCGCAAGATAGCCTATACTTTCTCGGCGCATCGCAAATCGGCCTGAAGAAATCTGACGAAGGTTTGGCTGAAGTAGCCGGTTACATCAACAAAAACCCGAAATGGGCTCCGGGTTACGAGACTTTGGGGCGACTGCAAGCCATGGCTGGTCGAATGGGCGACGCCGAGGCTTCGTTAAAGACGGCGCACGATATAGACCCCAGTCTAATCAGCACCCAATTGCTCTGGACCGATATCGAGATAACTCAGGGAAAGCTCAATGAGGCAATGACTTTACTTTCTAAGCTTGCGGAGTCTCAGCCGAAGTTCGCCGGGGCTCAAGTACGCATGGGCCAGCTTGCTGAGATGAAGCAAGATTGGAATGCCGCTGAAAGCTACTATAAGAAGGCTCTGCAACTCGAGCCTGACAACTTACTTGCTAAGAACAACCTTGCTTGGGTTTATGCCGAACACGGTGGGGACGGCGACCTCGATCTCGCTCTGAAGTACGCTCAAGAGGCCCAGCAGGGAGCGCCCAACAATCCGAGTGTGTCTGACACTCTCGGTTGGATACTCGTAAAGAAAAAAAGATACCCCACTGCCATTCAGTTGCTTCGTGACTCGGTACAAAAAGATCCTAAGAACGCTGAATACAACTATCATTTGGCCGCCGCCTATTTCGGAGCTGGCCAGAAATCTCAGGGCGAGCAATATTTACAAGCAGCCCTGAAACTGCAACCGGATATAGCAAAAAGCGTAGATGCCAAAGGTGTTTTAGGTGTTCTGGAAGCAGTGAACAAATAAGATTGGAGAGGGCTTCTTTTGAAAGGTAAAATTATGGGGTTCAGTAGAGGTCGCGATGGCAGAAACTAAAGAAACGATGGGTTTTGCGGGGCTCGAGTATTACACGCCCGGGGATTACGCGCGCACTTTTGCGCGTCGTAAGTGGTTCATTCTGGTGGGCACGTTCGCGATTGCGCTGGCTACCGCGATCGTGGCCTATTTCTTGCCAAATTCTTATAAGGCTTCAGCCGTAATCGTAGTTGCGCCGCAGGAAGTTCCCGATTCCTATGTGAGTTCAGCGATGAGTCAAAGTGGCGTCGATCGCTTAGCGAGCTTGCGGCAACAGATTCTCTCCACGACACGCTTGAGCAAAGTGATAGATGACATGGGACTCTACAGCGAGCTCAAAAAGAAAGAAAGCCCGGAAGAAATCGTCGCGGACATGCGTAAAGACATCACCGTGGATGCCGTATCCGGAGGGGTGGCGGCCCATGGGCAAAAAATGTTGGAAGCATTCACAATTTCCTACAGGAATCGAAGCCCGGTGGTTGCCCAACAAGTTGCCAATACGCTGGCCAAGCAATTTGTGGATGACAGCCGGGAGACCCGGGAGCGAACAGTTGTAGGCACCTCTGAGTTCCTACAGAAAGAACTCGACGATACTCAGCGCGACATGAAAGAAAAGGCAGATCAGATCACACTATTGAAAACCAAAGATCCTCAAGAAGGGCCGGAGACTGAAGTCATTCAAGTTCAGGCCTTGAGTACTCTACAGTCAGAACTCCAAACCGAGCACGATGCCGTGGCGCGAGCGCAACAGCAAAAGGCCAGTCTGCAAGCAAGTCTTGTGAACAGTCCTTCGGTGATCGATCTCGACTCTCAAGAATCACCCGCAGTGACCAGCCTTGAAACTCAGAAGGCGCAATTGCAAGATGAGGTGGATCAGCTTCGCAAGCGATACGGACCAAGTTATCCAGATGTGGTGAAGAAAAACCTGCAGATCACCGACTTACAGACCAGGATTGATGAAGCAAGAAAGAAAGAAACCCTTAAAGCGACACCGGCTCCTCTGAAGCAGCGCAATCCGGTAATCCAGAGCGAAATCGCCAAAGCGGACGAAGAAATTCAGAAGCACCTGACGCGTGAGCAAGAATTACAACAGCAAATCTCCCTGCACCAGTCCATACTTGAGCGAATACCGATATTTCAACAGCGCTTGACCGCTTTGACACGAGAATACGAGGCGGCTGAAGATCACTATAAGCGATTGCAAGAACAAAAATTTTCAGCAGACATGGTCTCGAAGATGGAAGCTGGGCAACAAGGTGAACGATTCGAATTACTTGATTCCGCTCAAATTCCTACTAAGCCGGATACTCCTGACCGGCCGACGATCAATTTGATTGGCTTGGGTGCAGGGCTATTGCTAAGCATTGTGGGAGCTTTTGCGTTCGAGATATTGGATCCATCGGTAAAAACAGAGCGGGAAGTGGTGAGCCAGTTGGGAGCGCCTGTATTCGGTGAGGTTCCGTGGCTACCAAGCAAGGGAAACATTCGTAAGAAGAGATTGCAGACACTGTTCGCACTCGCAAGCTGGGCGGTACTCGCCGCGGCGTACTCGTTTCTATTGGTTGTGACATGGCGCTAACAGGAAATCCCTTCAGCGAAAAAGGCACCGTGGAGAATACTGTGGAGTCTCAACCAAAATTGAAATTGACGCCCTTGAAAGAAACGGTAGGCTCGGCAAACTCGCCGAAGCGCGACGGGACTTCGGCCGGTACCGCTCCAATTCAGGCAGACCCTAATTTTCCGTTGGTTTTAGATCACAAGCACCTGATGGCGACGGAATCTTTCAGCATTCTCAGGTCTCGTCTTTTAACCGTGCATAACAGAATAGGGACCCGAACAGTGTTAATTACCAGTGGAGAGTCGGGAGACGGAAAGACGCTTATTGCCACGAATTTGGCGTTGAGCCTGGGTCAGCTCGGGAGCAAACGGATTCTTTTTGTGGACGGAGACCTTCGAGCCGGTGTGGCAACTCGAGTTCTCAAAATGAAACAGCTCCCTGGCTTAGGCGACTATCTGCAAGGAAGGCGATCTTTTGATTCCGTGGTGCACGCTACGGAATTTGCATCTCTTTTTGTCGCTCCTACCGGCCTGGTTCCCAACAAATCGCTTCCGCAGATGCTGGAAGGATCGAAATGGCCAGAATTTTTGGAACAGGCGAAAGAAAAGTTCGATCTGATCATCATAGACTCCTTGCCGCTTTCCGCTCCGGTCGCCGATCTCGAGCTGTTGACGGCACCTTGTGATGCCTTTCTGTTTGTGGTCTTCATGCGGCAGACAAACCGCCAGGCATTGCAGAGGGTCTCAACGCGACTTGATGCAAAGAAATTTCTCGGTGTAGTTATAAACAACGCGGATGAGATTTATGATTATGACTACAACTATTACGATATTCGCTCTCAGGGCCCTAAATAATTCTCGCGTCCTGACGGACACATAGAACGAAAACTCTCTTGGGTAGGCTCACTCGTTGCCGGGTATTGCTTCTGCAAGTTGCGGCTGCCCCATGTCAGATACTTAGCTGATGGCGCTTGCTGGCCAATCCGGACTCTCCACTCCCATGACCACGATGGACCCAGAAAGGGTGAAAACTCGCCAGGCGCCCCAGGTCCTTCCGTTCGACGAGAGTAAAAGTGAAGGTTGGGACAGGTTCGTCAGGACACAATCAGAAGGCACGTTGTTTCATCTGACCGCCTGGAAGCGCGTGATCGAGCGCGCATTCGGATTCGGGTCGCGCTATTTGCTCGCCGAAGATCAGGGACAAATTCGCGGCGTGTTACCTTTGTTTCTATCGGCAAACTGGGTGCAAGGGCGCACACTCATCTCTACACCATTCGCGGTGTACGGCGGCATATGTTCGGACGATCCGGAGGCCAGGCTAGCTCTGCGCGACGCTGCACGCCAGATGGCGGTCAAAGAAGGCGTGAATTACCTTGAGTTACGTGAACCCTATCACGCGTCCGGCGATGGGTTTCTAACAAAAGAATTGTACGTCACCTTTGAGCAAGAATTGCCGGCCGACCCAGAAAAACTATTGAAAAGCTTTCCTAAGGACACGCGCTACATGATCCGCAAAGGCCAGAAGGGCGGGTTGCGCAGCGTCAATGATAAAACGTATCTCGATACTTTTTTCGATATTTATGCGGCGAGCGTTCGAAATCTGGGAACTCCCGTCTTCTCAAAAGCTTTCTTCCGGATTCTCCTCGAAGAATTCGATGACGCGGCGGAAATCCTAACCATCTGGAATGGTGAAGATGCCATGGCTGCCGTTCTGAACTTTCGGTTTCGCGACAGCATTCTTCCATACTATGGCGGCTCATTGCTCGAAGGCCGGAAATTTGCCGCGAACAATTTTATGTACTGGGAGGTTTTCCGAAGCGCATGCGAGCGCGGGCTGAAAACTTTTGATTTCGGGCGCAGCAAGCTCGGGACGGGCTCCTATTTCTTCAAGACGCAATGGAACATGCGGGAACGTCCACTGCCGTATCAGTTTTATCTGGTGCGGCGCAAGGATTTGCCTAATTTTTCCCCGGTGAATCCAAAATTCAAGCTTGCTACGAACCTCTGGAAGCGCATCCCGCTGCCGCTCACAAAAATATTGGGCCCTGCTTTGGTCCGTCTATTTCCGTAGAGATGCACGAGCCACCATGCGAATCCTATTCCTAGCTCATCGGCTGCCTTATCCGCCAAACAAGGGGGACAAGATCCGTTCGTTCCACGAACTGAACGCGCTGTCACAACGACACGAGGTGGATCTGTTTTGCTTTTACGACCAGCCGGAGGACCGAGAATATTTCGCCGACGTCCGCGAATATTGCCGGGAATTCTATGCGGAAGAAATTTCCTGGATCAGGAGCAGGTCCCAAGCCTTGTTGGCGTTGTGCCTAGGGCGGCCGTTTACGCCTGCAGTATTTCATTCACCGACCATGGCTAGACACATCCTGGAAGCTTTGCGCTCGCGAAATTATGATTTGATCTTTCTTTTCAGTTCCGCAATGGCTCCGTACGTGGAGTCGGCATCACGCATACCGCGAGTGCTCGACATGGTGGATGTAGATTCAGATAAATGGATGCAGTACGCAGGCCACGCGAGTCCCCCCGCATCGTGGATATGGCGCGCTGAAGGACACCGGCTTGGCGTTGCCGAACAACGGTGGGTGCGTGATTTTTCACTGACGCTCCTGTGTACACGCGCGGAGACAGACATTCTGAAACGCGCAGCTCCTGGCGCGAGCATCGACACGCTCGAAAATCGTTTAGATATGACCTATTTCGATCCGAACTTGGTGGAGACTACTCCCGAGATTCGTGCCTGGCAGCCCTACATCATCTTTACGGGTTCGATGGATTATTTCCCCAACGTGGATGCGGTGACATTTTTCCACCGCGAAGTTTTCCCGACAATTCGCCAGAAATGGCCGAAAGCTCAATTTGTAATTGCTGGACGAAATCCTACGAGCGCAGTGCGCGCTTTAGGGCGCGATTCTTCCGTGCATGTCACAGGGGCTGTGCCGGATATACGACCTTATTTGCGAGGAGCCGCGGCCGCCGTAGCACCCATGCGCGTAGCGCGTGGCGTGCAAAATAAGATTCTCGAAGCGATGGCGATGGGGCTTGCCGTGGCCGCCAGCCGCAAAGCAGCCATGGCCTTGCCGGAAGAGTTGATGCGAGCCGTGCACGTGGAAGATGATCCAGCCGCGTTAGCCGCATATCTTATCGACAAATTACAGGGTGCCACAGGGATTAGTGAGCAACGAAGCGTTCTACTCGAGTATATAAAAGCCATGCACTGGGACCAACAGATGGAAACCCTTCTCTCGCGGGCTGTACAAACGCATTCGGCTGGAATTGATGAATCATTAAAGAAGGCTCAGGATTCGGCGCGAGCCGCGAATCTTCGCACAAAAACTCAAGAAGCCGGAAGTATGCAAGGAATTGGACGCGGGTAGCGCAAATGTCTAAGCGATCATTGCAGCCCTCGACAAGAATCAGGTGGCGGCCTTAACTCATGTTACGTGCGATATTCCTTTACGGGCTCGTAATCCTGGCGGTAATAACCGCGCTATTCCGCCCGTTTGGCGGCCTGCTTTACTATTTATGGTTCTCGTTTGGGCGGCCGGGGGATTTCCTGTGGCCCCAATTTATCATCGATTACGAAGTGTGGATCGCGGGCGCAACTTTGTTGAGTTACTTTCTGATGGAGATGGGGAAATCGCCAATTCGGCTGACCGGGATGAAATTGCTGTTGCTACTTTGGATCTGGTTTGCTCTTACTTCCCTGACCGCGCAGATACCACTCATCGCGTTTCCCAAGTTATGGGAATACAGCCGAATTTTCATTATGGCGTTCTTGACTGCCGCGTTGGCTAATTCAGAGGAACGCATTCGCTCGATACTTTATGTATTGGCTTTGTCGCTTGGATTCCTAGGGGCAAAGGGGGCTTACGACGCCATCACCACGGGATTCGCCAACTCCATGAAAGGGCCAGGTGGAATGATGTCAGAGCAAAACGAGTACGCCCTGGCGTTGAATATGGGAATTCCGATTTTATTTTGGCTGGCCAAAGACAACTCGAAATGGTGGATACGCTGGTCATTGAGAGGAATGGCAGCGGGGTGCGCCATCGTTGTGGTGGGCACGCGGTCGCGCTCCGGCTTGTTGGGTCTGATCATGGCTGGACTCGTGCTGGCGTTATTTGCGAAACGGAAGGCACTCATTGGTGCCGTCGTGGTCGCAAGCGTGGTGCTGCTATTGCTTTTTGGTCCTCAAGGGGCGTTGAACCGTTACAAAACGATCCCCACGGCAGCCCAAGTGGATCCTTCGGCTATCGGAAGGCTACAGGCTTGGAGCGCCGCGATAAAAATGGTTGAGAGGCATCCGGTCAGAGGCGTCGGATTGAGAAATTTCTTGTATGTATTCCCACAGTACTCAAATGATCCACCTCGAGTAACGCACAACGCGATCTTCGACTTGCTGTCTGAAACCGGTGTACCGGGCTGCGCGATCTTTCTGAGCATGCTCGTAGCCGCTATCGGAGAAATGTTCTTTTTGCGTTTAAAGGTACAGGCTCGGCCCGACACTCAGCACTTAACAATATATTGTCAAATTGTATTCGGAGTATTAGTCGTTTACATGGTTCCCAATATGTTCATTAATCGACAGGATTTTGATTTGATGTATCAAATGATTGCGGTAGAGGCGGGCTTGGCAATCTTAGTCAGGCAGAAATTGGCGGAGAAAAAGGCGGAAATGGAGGCTGTGATCGAAGTGGATATGCCCCTCTGGCTCCGAGCTCAACGGCAAGTCTAGAAGCAATAGCGTATTCTCCTCATATCTGAGAAGAAAAATATGGCCATCTGCGGAATTGCCGTCAAATCACACGAACGACTGGTACACCAGCACACCGTTAAGGGTATGGTATCGTCGCTCGTTCTTCGCGCGGATTGGTCACAAGACTTCATAGATAGTCCCGAGGCCAGTTTCGCAGCGGCTACACCGCAGCGATCGAGTAGTGTATGGAACTCTGAAGCGCTTATTGTGGTTTGCGACGCCGATATTAATAACCGAAATGAGCTCCGAGCTCAACTGAAGTCAGCGGTTGCGCCGAACAATCTTGCCGGCCTTTTAGGCCAACTTTACGTCGAGCAAGGTTCCGGTTTTTTGAGTCTCATCCGTGGAGTGTTTTCCATCGCGATTTGGGATCAACGATCCAAAACCCTGTTACTGGCTGTGGACCGATTTGGTGTCCATCCGCTCTGCTATAGCGCCTGCGCTTCTGAGATTATATTTGCCTCGCACGCTCGCGGCATCCTGGCAAGCGGTCGCGTAACAAAGGAGGTGAATCCTTCAGCGATCGTTGCTTATTTGAATTACACGGCCGTTCCTGCGCCATTTTCCGCCTACAAAGGAATCCAGAAGCTTCCGCCCGGTTCGTTTCTGACCTGGCACGAGGGAACCACCCGAATCGCCCAATACTGGGACATGGAATACACCGAAGATAGCAATTCCTCTGAACAGACCCTCGCCCGTGAACTTCTTGAACGGATGGAGCAAGCGGTCTTTCAAAACTCCTATGATGTATCGTTGTCGGAACTGGGCTGCTTCTTGAGCGGAGGAACCGACAGCAGCTCGGTGGTCGGTCTTTTGACGAAAGTAAAAAAGAGCGCGGTGCATACATTTTCGATTGGATTTACAGAAGAACGATTCAACGAACTCGAGTATGCTCACATAGCTACAAACCAATTTGGTTCGGTGCATGCAGAATCACGGGTTGGTCCAGAGGATGCTTTTAGAATTCTGCCTAGAATTGTCGATTTATATGACGAGCCCTTTGCGAACTCCTCCGTGATTCCAACTTACTTTTGCCAGGTATTGGCCGCTGAGAGAGGCCGTAAAGTGATGCTGGCGGGCGATGGTGGAGACGAATTATTCGGCGGAAATGAGCATTATCGGACGGATCGCGTTTACCAGCTTTATCAGCGATTGCCGAAGCCGCTTCGTAGGGGGCTGATCGACCCCTTGGTATCTTGCATTCCGGCGAACGCGCCTGCCATTGGAAAAGTCCGTCGATACGTTCAAACTTCGAATACGCCGAACCCCGACCGCTATTCACGATGGATGACGTTGCAGTATTTTCCTCCAGAGAAAATCCTAGGGCCCGGCACGCCATTCCGGAATGGCCACGGTGATTTGCTGGCCGTTTCGCGAGGCCACTATCAATCGGCGCGAGCACAGACCGAACTCAATCGCCTGCTCTATCTTGATGTCAAGATGGTGCTGGGTGACAACGATCTGCCCAAAGTTGTTCGGGCGAGTGAACTTGCTGGAATTACCGTGCGATTCCCTTTTCTCGACCATCCGCTTGCGGAATTTTCCGGACGTATCCCCAGCAACCTGAAATTGAAGGGTTCTCAGAGCCGCTATCTATTCAAAAAAGCCACGGAAAATCTGCTTCCCAAGGCCATCCTAGAAAAGAAGAAACACGGATTCGGCTTGCCCATGGGAATGTGGCTGAAAAATGATCCGAAGATCCGCGGCCTGGCTGAGGATGTACTTCGGGATCCGCGCAGCTGTCAACGCGGATTCGTCCGGAAAGATTTTATCCAGCATCTCTTTCAGAGTATGGATCAAGACAACACCACATTTTATGGAGATGTCCTTTACTCGTTCCTTATGCTGGAATTGTGGTACCGAAAACATATGGACGGCCAGCCGGCTTGAAATCAACACTAGCTTAACTAAGTGAGTTTCAGAATCGCGGACGCACCGAAAGTGTCGAAAGCGATTCAGAAAATCGATAGAAAGAAAAGAGGGATCATGATCTCCCGAAGTTTATGCTGCCGGACCTCCCGATTCGCGCTGATGCCCTTGGTCCTTTTGGCATTAATTGGTCTGGCTTTATTTCTTCGTCCAAGCTTTGCTCAGTCCCATTGGGCGATAGAGGCGGTGGACGATGGCCAAGGAACCGATGTCGGCATGTTCAGTGCAATGGCGATCGACGCCGGCGGAAACTTTCATATTGCGTATTTTAACGCCACTACCAGGAACTTGCAGTATGCCTACCGCGGCAAGCAAGACCAGAAATGGTCAAAGATGATTGTGGAGCCAAATGCTGGACTTTTTACTTCCCTCGCAGTCGATAAACATGGCTTCGCTCATATCGCGTACGACGCGCCGTCACGCACGGGATTGCATTACGCATATTGGGACGGGAAACAGTGGCAAGTTCATGTGATCGATCAGGTGCAAACTGAGTTTTCCACTTCGCTGCAGTTAGATTCTGCCGGAAACCCGCGCGTGGCTTATTTTCAACTGGTGAAGCTGGCTAAAAGCGGAGGGCAGCGGCTGAAATATGCTTATTTTGACGGAAAAGATTGGTTCATTAAGACCGTGGCATTAAGACCTCGGCAGGGTGTTTACAACTCTCTAGCTCTGGACTCAACCGATCATAGCCATATTGCTTTCGCCGAGTCTGGCCACATTCAGTACGCCACCTGGGACAATACTCAATGGCAGTACGAAATCGTCGACATCACCAGCGATGCAGACGATAAAGCCGGTCTGGGCACGACGATGGCTCTCGATGCAGCGGGCAATCCTCAAGTGGCGTACTTCGATCCCGACAAGCGAAAGCTAAAGTATGCTTACAAGGATGCAGGCGCTTGGAAAACAGAAATCGTTGAAGATCTTTCAGGAACGCCAAAATATCCGGACAGTGCATCGCTCAAAATCGACGCTCACAATCACCCGCACATCGCATATTACGATAGCGGATCCGGAGTTCTGAAATATGCCGTTAGAGAGAATGCCAAGTGGACGGTGGAAGTGGTCGACCGCCAGGGGGATGTCGGCATGTATAACTCTTTGTGTTTGGATGCGAGCGGACAGCCCTATATTTCATATTATGACTCCACCGCCAAGCAACTGCGTCTCGCCCATATAGGACCGGAAACGCCGGCGCCAACTAAGGGCACCAAACCCTGAAGCGCAAGAGGTCGTTTAGCGCTCAACAGAAATGCAGGAGAATGTGTGCGCTATGCAAAGATTTAGGGTTCGCGCTTATTGTGACGATGTTCGTCTCAAATTTAGCTTCCTGCTGGCCACGGCCTTCTTCCTGCCTGCGCTAATTGAAGCTCAAAGCCTAAACGTGCCGATCGTCGTTCAACCGGCGGAATGGGCAAATATGTCTACGGCTGGTCCCAGCGGAGTTCGAACAAACGCCCCAGTTACGTTCGGACTGGGAATTCCAGATAGCGCGCGCATAGATTGCCCAGGAAAGCTGGACAAACCCCAGAACGAACAAGCGTCCTCGAAACTGAAACTGGAAAACAAATCGGGCGAGCGACTCAGCTCGCAGTTCCGTTGCATGGCGAAGTGGCCGGATGGATTTGCACGGTGGGTTTTGATCGACGCGCAACTTCCGTCCTTCGCTGAGGGTTCACCCGGCTATGACGCGAACATTGTCGTCGCAGAAATAGCCTCAGGCGGCGGAAATTATCCCGCGTCGCAGAATATGGCGCAGAAATGCACCGGTGCCGGCGCTCCTGCTGCCGCGTGCCCCGATGCTAATCATATCGTCGTGCAGACGGGCGCAGCTACGTTCCTGATTAGAGAAGCGAACTACAATCTTTTCGATGACGTGCAGGTTGGCCCGACGCATCTAGTTTCACGGGCAAATCACGGAGCGACCGACGGACTATATTTACAAGGACCACCTGACTCCGCCATTCCGCCTACAAATCCCAATCCCACAATTGATTCGGCTTCTTGTTGGGCCGGGACGCCGGGAAGCTCCGGCCCGATTCCGACGAACTACACCGGGCCGTCGCTTTGCAACACCGCCTATACGTCGTCTAACGATTCCCATTCCTCGTGCGTAATTGAGGAAAATGGCCCGCTGCGCACGGTCGTGATGTGTCAAGGCGATATGGACAACTCGAAGGGTCACGCCTACATGCACTGGCGGACCCGAATGCATTTTTGGGCCAAACATTCTGACGCGAAAGTCACCATAGCGTTGCGAAACGCGGATGTGCCTGCGAAAGATTGCTGCAATACCGAAAAAATGACGGCGCATGGACAGTGGGAAATCGCATACAAGGAATACAGCCAGTTGGAAGCGCGGTTGACTGATAACCTTGCATCCCCTGGATCGCGAAATTTCGATATCGCCAATGATACGGGCATTCCAACCAGAGGAACCATCAATGCATCCAAGGCCTCGGACAGCGCCTATCTGTTTCAAGCCTATTCTCAGAACGGTGAGTGGCCACATTGGGCGCATAGCGGCAATTGCAAAAACGAGCAGGATGGTTGCGTTGTCTCTCCGATCCCGCGTAACGGAACAAGAGCGAATGCGGAGTATGCGGCTACGGGCTTCCAGATCAGCAAAAACGGCGCCACGTTAGCCAGTGGAGGAAGTACACAATACCCTGTCGGTTGGGCTGATCTAGATGACGGCGCCAACGGCATAGAAACCGGCGTATATCAGCTTTCCATGTACTGGCCGAAATCCTTGGAATTTCAGCCCGGTGTCGCCAACCACAACGAAATTCGGATTGGCATCTGGCCAAACCAACAGGAGTTTGCTGGCGCCACATCGACGACTTCTTACGCCATGGGCTGGCCGCAATATTCCATCCACGACACCTACTGGAATTTCCATGCCGGTACGCAAACAGCTGCCATAGCGCAAAATAATTTTCTCTACTTTCAACATTACCTTCTCGCTCGACCAGTAAACGGCACGTATTACAACGAAGTGAAAGATGCCAATTCCGGCTTCGCTGCGCTGTTTTATGACATCCCCGACCCGCTCGAAGAGGATCGCTATTATCTCTCTCTAAAACGTTGCTCCGCACCTGCAGGTCAGTGCCTCGGCGACGTCGGCACAGCAAACTATATTTACCGCCCTAAAAGTCCCTATGATGGAATGAAGGTTTTCCGCTACTTCGGATGGGCCACCGCAGGCGGCGGGGATGGAACTCAGTTCGAGCAACGCGATAGTTTTCTGCGGAATTGGCTACAGCGCGGCGGCGCGGGGACTACCGGAAGTGTTCCGGGACGCTATATATGGTCCGCCCATTGGTATCGCATGATCGTTGAAAAATCTCTTCCTCGTTCCGACACTCCGAGTACGTCCGGAGCGGATGCTGGTTTTCGTTCGCTGTGCGAAACCCAAGCCATATGCGATGGTTTAGGATTTTTTCCCTGGGGCGATCCAAAACAAAATTCTCTGCCTCCCGTTTGGAATGGTGGAATGCGGAACTGGGGAGATGACTCCAACGCAATGGATCACTCCGTGTATTGGGGAATCTTCGATTATTATTTTCTTTCTGGTGATGAATGGGTAAAAGAACAACTGTTGCAGGGCTTTAAGGACCGATACCAAAATCCCTTCGTTGCCTATAACAATCTGTACGCCAAAGCCGCTGGAAATGGTGCTCCCGGGCATGCGCACATTAATGCGATTCGCGCTACTGGTCACTGGTTTTCCGGGGCCGCGAGAATGGTGGAGTTTTTGCGCTCGATTGGCGATCCTGATGCCGATACCGAAACCACCGTCCTGACCTCACCAGGTGTCTCTCCTGGCAGAGCTACGGTGTTACAAGGCATTGAGCAAAACATCGCTTCACAGGTCGCTCTGCCCTATATTTCGTCCGGTTATCCAAAAGGTTGGTCGGAAACAACTACATCTGATTGTAAAACGGTCGGCTCTCCTACCCAGCTCTGCTCGCAAGGTGTGAGTCCAGTGAGAGGATTTGTGCGCTCCGGAGGCGGCGGCGAGAGCTGCCGCGGGGATTCCCCGCCATGCAATCGGAAATCCTTCCGGGCGGACGACTCTTTTCAACTGTCAGTGTGGGCGGAGGGCGTTTACGACATTTGGCAAGTCATGCGCGATCTGTTGGGCAAGGACTGGCATTTACAGGTGGCGGGAGTGAACGATGGAGCCATGGGCCCT
>Ga0070765_100000436_pt1 | contig 25107 bp, 18 predicted proteins | sample HubBroMetageWFT5_FD_71516 | JGI IMG/M metagenome (GOLD analysis project Ga0070765, IMG submission 71516) | Warmed and freeze-thawed soil microbial communities from the Hubbard Brook experimental Forest, New Hampshire - Hubbard Brook CCASE Soil... | ecosystem: Environmental > Terrestrial > Soil... | reverse complement strand
CGGACTTCGTCAAAATTGATGTGCTGCTGATGAGTTTTGCGGAACAGGAACGCCTGGTCAGGTATTGCCACCAACGGAAACTGCCCATGCTGGCGGAGAAGGTGGAAACCGACGAACAATTCAAGCGATGCCAGGAAATCGGCTACGACTATTTTCAAGGGTATTTTTTCTGTCGGCCGCAGATTTTAGGAAGAAGGAGCGTCCCCGCGAACAAGAGGGTGTACCTGGAGTTGTTGCAAGTGGCGAACGATGAACAATTCAGCCTGCAGAAGATCGGAGTGCTTTTTAAGCGGGATGTTTCACTGAGTTACCGGCTGCTGCGGTATCTGAACTCGGCGGTATTCGCGTTTCCGACGGAAATACATTCGATACCGCATGCGTTGACGCTGCTGGGTGAGCGGTCGATGCGCAAGTGGATTTCGCTGGTGAGCGTGGCCGCACTGGGCGATTCCGTTGCGGACGATCTTCTGCGACTGCCGCTGCTGCGAGCGATGTTCTGCGAATTGATTGGATTGCGATGTGGAATGCTGAAGGAAGCGAACGAATTATTTCTGATGGGGTTGCTGTCGGTGATGGATGTATTGCTGAATATGAGATGACGGACCTCCTGACGGAGATTCCCGTGGGCGAGGACATCAAAAAAGCCTTGTTGGGACAGGGCGGGCGTTATCGACCGATATTCGAAGTGGTGCTGGACTATGAGACCGGAACGTGGGAGCAGCTTGCCAATGAATCGCATCAAGTGGGATTGCACGAAAATTTTCTGCCGGAACTCTATATGAAGGCTGTGAAATGGGTGGGCGAGGTGCTGGCGGAGATACCGGTGGCGGTTTGAGAGTTTGAGAAGAGCGTTTCAGGGCGATTCAGGGCAACCATCATCCCAATAGTGATGGGTGGGCGTCGCTGTGTCGGCTCTTATTGTGGGGTTGAGGAATCGCGGAGGAGGACTACGTCGGATTCGATGTGCTGGCGCAGCATGGCTATGGACTTGCCGTCGGGTGAGAAGTGAAACCTCTCAATCCGCTCGCTTGGAAAATTGGAAATTTGGCGGCCGGGAGAACCATCGAGCGGTTGAAGCCAGAGGTTGTCGACGCCATTGGTACGAATGGGATAAATCAGGGCTTTTCCGTCGGGCGAAAACCTCGGGCCCGAGGAAATTTGTGGGTTTGCTTGCACGAACCGCACGCGCGGCTCGGCACTCTCATCGAGACGCACCAGCGCAATACGTTGCGCGCCAGAGTCATCCCCGGATCCACTCGCTGCCAAAAGAAATGCCAACAACTTTCCATCAGGCGACAACCCAATTACCTGGTCACCCAGAATCGTATTGGGGATCACTGCACCGGGAACGATCTCTGGTTTGTGCGAGCCGTCCAGCGGCACGCGCATGGGAGTTCCGTTGAGTTCGCTGTAATACATCATCTTCGAATCCGGGGAACAAATGGGATTGAACCCCAGCTTGCCAAAGGTCAACTGCTTTGGATTGGCGCCGTTTGCGTCCATGCGCCACACCTGTATGGCGTGGCCACCTCCGCGCCCGATCCAACTGACCAACAGGGTTTTGCCGTCCGGGCAGGTATTCATTCCAAAGACAGGTGCATCGGCAAAGAGAACAGTCTTGTTGGTGCCGTCCTGAGAAATGTGCAGCAAATTCAAGTCTTCGTGAATATAGAAACCCCCGCCGGGCGCCCATTCAAAATCATCGAGGGTTCGCTCCTGGGAGAAAGTCGGGCTGGGAAGATTGGAACCGGTGCCGGTGGCGGGGAATTGATAGAAGTTACGGATAAACTTGCGCTGCACGGTCGCGAGCGTTTTGGCGTCGGACGAAAGCGTCAGCGTGTCGTAGCTGTTGGTATCCTTGGTGACCGTCTGGAAACCGCCGTTGGGGTAAGAGATCATCCCAACCTGAAAGCGCGAAAAATTCGAGGCTTTATCCTGATAAAGACACAGCAGCGCTTTGCCATCAGGAAGCCAGTCGATCCTTCGGATGACCTTGTCGTTGAATGCAGCGATGTTTTTGACTTGCCCGGAATCGATATCGAAGAGCCGTATGGTGCTGAGGTCGGCGCCAAACTGAAGCACCACGCCGGCAACCTGATTGCTGCCCGGCAGCCATGCGAGATTTTGCGAGCCCTCGGGCGTCGGCCCTTCGAAGAACTTCTTCTCCCCGGTACCATCGGTATTGGAAACGATAAGCTGGTATTTGCCAACTTCCGGGTCGTTAAAACGCGCAAAGGCCAAGCGCTTGCCGTCCGACGAAAAGGTGACCGGAGAATCGATGTCGCGGACGATCACTTGCGCAGCACCTCCAAGAACCGGAGTGCGGAAAAGATCAAACGTGGTTTGCAGAGCATTCTCGGACTTGCGGAAATAGATGTAGTTTCCATCGGGCGAAAAGTTGAGATCGCTGTAGGCAATTTCCGCGGGAGGAAACACCTGCGTATCGCTGTTGGTCGGAACGTTGCGCAGCCACAGACTGCTCTTTCCGCCATCTGTGATTTCGGAGAGGAGGTATTTCCCGTCTGGAGAAATCGCGGTAAGTGTGGATTTTCCGTTATTGCTGATCTGGGACATGTTGAAATTCTGAAAGGCTGGCGGAGCCGATGTGCCGTGAAGCAGCGAATAGAGGCCGTAGCCTGCGCCGGCAATGAGTAGCAACACGGCCAGTGCGAAAGCGCCGAAAACGGTTTTGTGCTGCTTGGCGGCGTTAACGACCACAGAGCTGCTGGAAGCGATCGAGGGATCTTTGGAGGAGCTCGGTGCATCGATTCCGGGAGGGGTTCCAGAACCAGGCGGTATGCCAGAGTCCATGCCGGGGCCGATCCCGGAAGACGATGGGTATTGAGGAGCTGATGATATTCCTGATGCGGAGGACAGTACGCCGCCTACCTCGCTGCTGGTATCCCGCGACTGTCTCCCTGAATCGGTTTCGCGTTTCAAGCGCTTGAGATCGGCACGCATTTCAGAGGCGTGCTGGTAACGCAGCTCGCGGTCTTTTTCCAGTGCCTTGTTGATGATGCGCTCGAATTCGGGCGGCAGGTCGGGATTCAAGCGCACCGCAGGCACCGGCGTGGCATCCAGGATGGCCTTGAAGATGACGCCGGAACTTTCCCCGCGAAATGGCAACTGCCCGGTGGCCATTTCGTAAAGCACGACTCCAAACGAAAACAAATCGGTGCGCGCGTCCAATTCCTTGGCGCGGACTTGTTCGGGCGACATATACGCAGTGGTTCCGAGAGTGCTGCCCGGACTAGTAAGTTGCGCGGAGTCGACCCCTTGTGTCGCGAGGGAATCGAGACTTCCGGCAGTGCTCTTGACCGCACTGACTTTTGCCAAGCCGAAATCCAGAATTTTAGCGTGCCCGCGGCGGGTTACGAAAATATTGGCGGGTTTGATATCGCGATGAACGATGCCTTGCGAATGCGCTGCATCCAGCGCGTCGGCCACTTCAATGGCCAGATCCTGAAGCATCTCCAACTCGATGGGGCGGCCGCCGATCGTGTGTTTTAACGTTTGGCCTTCCAGATATTCCATGGCGATGAAGGCTTTGCCGTTTTCCTCGCCGATGTCGTGAATGGTGCAGATGTTCGAATGGTTCAGCGCAGATGCAGCTTTAGCTTCGCGGCGAAACCGCTCCAGCGCAAGGTGATCGTGCGCGAGGTCATCGGGGAGGAATTTGAGAGCTACGAAGCGGTCGAGACGAATGTCCTGGGCTTTGTAGACAACGCCCATGCCTCCGCCGCCGAGTTTCTCGAGGATGCGATAGTGCGAGACCGTCTGGCCAGGAAGCGACTGGGAGTCCGACATGCCACGCCATCTTATGGCGGGACGCGCAACGAGTCAACGACGGCGCAATTGAGGGAGTCAAAAGGCAGATTTCAGGTTGTGATCAGAGGACGGAAACTATTTAGCGGAAAATGACGGATCAGGAAGCAGAAGGGTCGAGGAATTCTTCGGCGAGGTGGAAGGCGGAGTTGGCGGCAGGAACGCCGCAATAGATTGCGGAGTGGAGAAGAACTTCGCGGATTTCGTCGTTGGTGACACCATTATTTTTTGCGGCGCGCAGATGCAGGCGCAGTTCTTCCGGACGGTTCAGGGCAACCATCATTCCAATGGTGATGAGGCTGCGTGTTTTGCGGTCGAGGCCGGGCCGCGACCAAATTTCGCCCCAGGCATAGCGGGTGATGAGATTCTGGAAGGCGGAGTTGAAGGTGGATTGGTTGGATTGCGCGCGGGCGACGTGTTCTTCACCTAGGACGGCGCGGCGGATTTTCAGGCCTTCGTCGTAGCGTTGTTTTTCGTCCATGTTGTGCCTCCTGAATGGTTCTCGATAGTAACCCGGAAGAGCGGAGGTTGGGAGACGGTTGATCGTCAGAACCGACCCTTTGGTGGAAGACGCAAAGGGTGGGCACCCTCAAGTTCGTTTGTTGGGTGGCGATGGAGCGGTGAGCGGACCGCCTCGGAAGGCGGTCCCTACAAAATAGGGAGAAACCCAGGAAGGCGGCCTAAAGCCGCCCCTACAAAGTACGAGAATGTCGAGCGGAACGCAGGCACGTCGAGCTAATGAGCCTAGGAACGGAGGAAGGAGAGGGCGGCGCGGTTGAAATCGGGGCGGGCTTCGATGTTGGCGATGTGCGAGGCGGAAACTTCGGCGTAAGTTGCGTTGGGGATATTTCTTTGAAGGAAGTGGCCATCGGCTGGAGGAGCACCAGGATCGTGAGTGCCAGAAACCACAAGCGTAGGGATTTTGATGGAAGTAAGGTTTGGGCAAAAGTCAAAATCGCGGACGGCGGCGCAATTGGCGATGTAGCCTTCGGGATTTGTGGATTCGAGCATCTGTTGGGTGACAGAAACTTGTTCGGCTTGGCTTGAACGGAACGATGGGGTGAACCAACGCTCGATGACGGACGCGGCGACGCCCTTCATGCCGTCTTTCCGGACGGCGGCGATGCGGGCGTTCCAGCCGTCGGCGGTGCCGATTCTTGCGGCGGTGCAACAGAGGATGAGCTTGCGGAGGCGATTGGGGAAATGGGAGGCCAACTCCATGCCGGTCATGCCCCCCATAGAGAGTCCGCAGAAGTGCACGCGATCAAGGGAGAGGATGTCGAGGAGATGAACGACGTCACGGCTGAGTTGCGCGATGGTGTATGGACCTGGCGTGACGGTGGATTCGCCGTGACCGCGCGTGTCGTAGCGGAGAATGTGGAATTGTTGAGTGAAGTCGGAGAGCTGCGCGTCCCACATGCGGACATTGGTGCCGAGAGAGTTGGAGAATAGAAGGACCGGAGCGTTGGAAGGGCCATCGAATTGGTAGCGGAGTTGCGCGTCGGGGAGTTTGGCGAAGGGCATGTTTTTGTGTCCTTAGTAGTAGAGAACTATTTCATCATGTAGCGGAGCAAAGCTGGTAAAGGTATATTCCCAGCTGGCTTAACCAATCCAGGGCGGGTATTTAATTGGGCTTTTCCAAGATCTGTGGCAAGCGCCTCCGTGGTTCGATGGCTTTGCTTACAGCGATTATGAGTTTGGGATTTGCAACCGGCACTTCGTCAGCGGCTCAGATCATAACTTCCGCCGAAGCTCAAGCGTCCACAAATTCCGAGAACAAAGATATTCCCCGAGGCGGCCGTATTCATGGGTCCGTAAAGGCAGGAACGGTTCCCTTGTCTGGAGTCATAGTAGCCGCGACCAACAGACAGTCCGGCAAGAAGGTCGTTACGATCACCGACGGCGCCGGAATGTATTCGTTCGTTGTTTCGCAAGACAGTCGCTACTTGGTTCTCGCTGAATTTCCCGATCTGACTTCCTCTGCCAAGGCCCCGATCGTGAATCCTTATTTTCAGTTGGCAGACCAAATGCGGCAGGATTTTGAGGACGGCCACCAGCTGAAAGGGCCTACGATGCAACCGAATTCGGGAAGCACGGTTACAAGCGAAGCGGCGTCTCCCGGCACAAACAGTTCAGGGAATTCCACTAGTTCCGGATACGGCCGGCTTCACGGCGAGATTTTCTGGAACGGCGGTAATTCAGCGCTTAATGCTCAGCCCTTCCTATTAGCGGGCCAGCCAGCTCCGAATCCGAGTTACTACAGCAACAGTTACGGAATCACTCTGGGAGGTCCGCTGTTCCTTCCCGAGCGCCAGAGATTCCTTCCTTCTCAGTTACTCAGGGCAACTGTCTACATCTTTAATCGATCAGTACGGAGTTGTGCCGACCAGCCTCGAGCGTGAAGGTAATTTCTCGCAGCTCGTCGGACCGACGGGCTTGACGATTCCCATTTACCCTCCGAAGACCAACGTGCCCTATCCCAACAACACGATCAACACTCCGCTTGATTCAGCGGCTGAGGGACTTCTTCAATATCTGCCGGAGCCCAACTTGCAGGGCGCGAGAGGGCTGAATTATCGCTTGCTGACCACGCAGGGTACGCACACGAATACGCTTGGCGCTACGTACACCCACACCTTCGGGAAGTTGCCGGCACCGCAATCTCCGACTGTGGGGCAGACACCCGTGACCGAGGGCGCGACTCAGAGCCTGAACGTGAACTTCAACCTGGGAATTGTCGCCACCGTCGTCGTCAATCTGTTCCCCGAGCTAGGCGGCAAACAGCAGGTTCAAGGATGTTCGCTTTCCGCCGCATATACAGCAACGAAGGGCGGACGGGTCACCAATATCAGCGTTAGTTCAACTCGGAGCAATTCCCAGGTCCACAACTTCTTCAGCAATGCCGAAGATATAGCTTCGAAGCTCCGCATTTTCGCCAGCAGACCCTCCGTGCCTATCAACTCGAACCCGGCTAACTATGGCCTACCAAACCTCGTTTTGAACAACTTCAGCGGTTTCAGCGAAACACTACCAAATTCTCAACTCACGCAGACTTTCAACGTGTCCGGCGCGAACTCATGGACTTACCGTTCTCATATCTTACGTTTCGGCGCAGACATCCATCGCATCGAATACAACCTGTTCGGAGGCCCAAACGCCACGGGAACTTTTATTTTTACAGGCGGTTATACGCAAATTGAGGGGGGAGCCACCAACAATCCTGTCTCCCCCACGGGATCTTCGTTTGCCGACTTTCTACTCAGCCTCCCACAGGAGACCACGCTCGAGTCTCCGCACCAGAAGGCCTACACACGCCAGACCAATTGGGAGATCTTCGCAAGGGATGACTGGCGTATTCGCCGGGACCTGACCATCTGTGCCGGCCTTCGCTACGATTATTTCTCTCCCTTTGTCGAACGAAACAATCATCTGTCGACCCTCGACCACTGGTTCAATACTGCCGCATTCTCCACGGTATTTGCTCCAGGCCAGGTCTTCGGTAACGCCTCTCGCTATTCGATTTCCGACCCAGGAACGGATAGCGTCAATTTGTCTCTATCCAAACTATTTGCGTTCAAAGAGAGCCAGAGTCTGGAGGTTCGTGCTACCGCCACCAACGCTTTTAACATCGTCCAATTTTCCGGGGTGAATACGCAGATCAGCTCGAGTGCGTTCGGGCAAGTAGATGCTGTTCAGCCTATGCGCCAGCTGACATTCATGGCGCGTTTTATGTTCTAGCCCGAAATGAGGTCATGGCCGAGGCCATGTCGGAGCTAAAGCTCCGAGCCCCGGTGCCCTAACAGAATGAAAACCCAAAGACGCCCGCCTCGGAAGGCGGCCGCTACACAGTGGGAGGAGATTCTTGTGCGGCGGCTAGGACGCGGTTGATGAAATCGTCGGAGCTGCCCATGTAGTAGCGCACGTCGAAGAGGCGATCGAAGTCGGCTGGGGAGAGCTTGCCTCGCAGGAGAGGTTCGTCGCGGAGGACATCTTTAAGGGGACGAGATTCGGCGAGAGCTTTCGCGGCGCTGGCCTCGACGATTTCATGGGCGGCCGGTTTTCCGAGAGTGGGAGCGAGGGCCATGGTGACTGCCTCTCCGAAGATGAGCCCGTTGGTGGCTTGGAGATTTTTGAGCATGCGAGCGGAGTCGACTTCGAGATGCGGAAGCATTCCCGCGAGGTGATGGAGAGCGCCGCCGGTGAGGCACACGACTTCGGGGAGGGTTTCCCATTCGGCGTGCCAACCACCCAGGCCGCGTTGGTGTTCCTGAACCATGGAACTGAGCAGCGTGCTGACGAGACCGGGAACGCGATAGGAGGCGGAGAGAACTACGGCGCAGGTTATGGGATTGCGTTTTTGCGGCATGGTGGAAGAAGCGCCGCGGCCAGGCGAGGAAGGCTCGAAGAGTTCGGCGATTTCGGTTTGCGAGTGGAGAGAAATGTCGCGCGCAATTTTGCCGAGAGTGCCGGTAAGCAAGCCGAGGGTGGTGGCGACTTCGGCGATGCCGTCGCGATGGCTGTGCCATGGAAGAAGGGGAAGCGTCAGAAAAAGGTCGTCAGCGAGAAGTTTCGCGACTTGCGGACCTTTTTCGCCAAGCGCCGCCAGCGTGCCGACGGCGCCGCCGAATTGCAATGTGAGGACGCGCGGGCGAATTTCGGCCAGGCGTTGGCGATGGCGCAGGATAGCATCCAGCCAGCCGGCGGCGACTACTCCGAAGGTGGTGGGAAGCGCTTGCTGCATCCATGTGCGGGCGGCGATTGGCGTGGAGCGATGCGTATCGGCGAGTGTGGCGAGAGTGGTGGTGAGTTGACGAAGATCCTGATCGAGAAGTTCGAAGGCGCGGCGAAGTTGGAGAATCGTGGCGGTGTCGGTGACGTCCTGACTGGTGGTTCCCCAATGGACATAACGAGCGGCTTCCCCATCCTGCTTGGCGACGAGTTCGGTGAGCATTTTGATGAGCGGGATGGCGATATTGCCAGAGAGGGCTGCGGATTTTTGGAGCGTAGCGAGATCGAAATTTTCCGCGCGGCATTGTGTGGCGATTGCGCGCGAGGCGGACTCGGGAATAATTGCGGCGGTGGCTTCGGCACGTGCGAGGCTGGCTTCGAAGAGCAGCATGCTTTGGACGGATTCGGAGTCGGAGAATATGCGATCGAGGGCGTCGTAGCGGAAGAGAGAGTCGAGAAGAGTCATGGGGTGATGGTCCAAGCGGCGCTGGAGTGACATTAGATATACCACAGGAGAGGCAGGCTGCTGACAGAGCAGGTACAAACAAGGTAAGAAAAACTGTATGCAAAGGATTCCTCCATCGTGCGGACATGGGGCGCAGCAGTGCTGCGCCCCTACGACGGAGACTCAGTGCCGAACGAGTTGCAGGTTTAGCTGCGGGTGCGCTAGACGCGTTCGAGGATTATGGAGATGCCTTGGCCTACGCCAATGCACATGGTGCAGAGGGCGTATTTTCTTTTGGTGCGATGCAATTCGTACATGGCGGTGGTGATCAGGCGGGCACCGCTGGCTCCGAGTGGATGGCCGATGGCGATGGCGCCGCCGTTGGGATTTACGTAAGGAGCGTCGTCGGGGATGCCCAGTTCGCGGAGGACGGCGAGCGCTTGTGCGGCGAAGGCTTCGTTGAGTTCGATCACATCCATTTGTTTCATGGTCAGGTTGGAGTAGCCGAGAACTTTTCGCGTGGCAGGAACGGGACCCATGCCCATGATGCGCGGTGCGACGCCAGCGGAAGCGGACGAGACCACGCGAGCTTTCGGAGTGAGGCCGTATTCGTGAACCGCGGCTTCGGAAGCGAGGAGCAGCGCGCAGGCACCATCGTTGATGCCAGAAGAGTTGCCTGCGGTGACGGTGCCTTCGGGTTTCACCACGCCTTTTAATTTGGCGAGGGCTTCGAGGCTGGTATCCGGGCGGGGATGCTCGTCAGTAGTCACAGCAATCGGGTCGCCCTTTTTTTGTGGAATGCAGATCGGCGTGATTTCCTGGGCGAGGTGGCCCGCTTTGATAGCTGCGGCGGCGCGTTGCTGGCTGCGGAGGGCGAAGGCGTCTTGATCGGCGCGTGAGATGCGATATTCTTCGGCGACGATTTCGGCGGTTTCGGGCATGGAGTCCGTTCCGTATTTTGCCTTCATGGCAGGATTGATGAAGCGCCAGCCGAGGGTGGTGTCTTCGATCTTCGCCGTGCGGGAAAATGCGGAATCGGATTTGCCCATCACGAACGGGGCGCGGGACATGCTTTCGACGCCACCGGCGATGACCATGTGGAGTTCGCCGCTTTTGATGCCGCGTGCGGCGTGGGAAACGGCGTCCATGCTGGAACCGCAAAGACGATTGATGGTGGTGCCGGAGACTTCGATAGGGAGGCCAGCGAGGAGCAGAGCCATGCGGCCGACATTGCGATTGTCTTCGCCAGATTGATTGGCGCAGCCGTACAGGACGTCGTCGAGAGCGTTCCAATCGACCATGGAGTTGCGTTCGATGAGGGCTTTGATGGGAATGGCGGCGAGGTCGTCGGTGCGGACGGAAGATAGAGCGCCGGCGTAGCGGCCGATGGGCGTACGAATTGCGTCACAGATGTAGGCGAAGGACATGTATATAAGGATGCTGAGTGCAGGTTACAGTCTACCGTATGTGGGTAGGGACGAGCGAATGGACGGTGGGACACAGTGATCAGGGATCAGGAAGTGAGAGAAATTCCTGAGGGGCGTTGGTAATCGGAACTTTGTGCCGGAGGATGGGATAAACTCGCGGGGAAGAACGAGGCAAGACAAAGGAAAAAAGATTTAACGCAGAGTTCGCCGAGGGAAGAGCGCAGAGGACGCGGAGACGACTGGGAATAATGGAGAGAGAGGTACTTTGAAAAATAAGAGAGAGATACAGGTGGAGTGGGGAGATTGCGATCCGTTTGGGATTGTGTTTTTCCCGAGATATTTGGAGTATTTCGATGCTTGCACGAATGCGCTGTTTCATCGGGCTACCGGGATTTTGAAGGCGCAGATGTTACGGAAGTACAAGATCGCCGGGATACCGCTGGTGCAGGCGAGCGCGAACTTTTATGTGCCGTCGTCGTTTGGAGATGTGGTGACGGTGGAATCGGAGGTGACGAAGTGGGGCACGAGCAGCTTTGAGGTGACGCACAAACTGTTTCGAGGAGAGACGCTGGCGGTGGAGGGATTTGAGAAGCGGGTGTGGACGGTGCGGGTTGGCGACAGGCCGCATGGGGTGAAGAGCCAGGCGGTGCCGAAGGAGATTATCGAGAAGTTTTCGTGAATGGCGGCGCTGAAGAAGTTTGGTGAGTTCGGTGAACAGGGGCGATGGAGAAATTGCGGACGCAGGTGGGGATTGTTGGAGCGGGTCCGGCAGGGTTGACGCTGGCGCATTTGCTCCATTTGCAGGGGATTGAGAGCGTGGTGTTGGAGAGCCATTCGCGAGAGTACGTGGAGAATCGAGTGCGTGCGGGAGTGCTGGAGCAGGGCACGGTGGATTTGCTGCGCGAGGCCGGAGTTGGCGCGCGGATGGATCGCGAGGGTTTGCAGCATGAGGGGGTGGAGCTGCGATTTGGAGGAGTTGGCCATCGCATAGATTTTCGCGAGCTAGTCGGGAAGTCGATTACCGTGTATGCGCAACAGGAAGTGGTGAAGGATTTGATTGCGGCGCGGCTCGCGTATGGTGCGCCGTTGTTTTTTGAAGCAGAGGCGATGCGGATTGAAGAACTGGATGCGGAGCCGAGGATTTACTACACGCATGACGGCGCCGAGCACACGATTCAATGCGATTTTATCGCCGGGTGCGACGGATTCCACGGAATTTGCCGGCCAGCGATCGCGACGGGAGTGCTGCAGATTTGGGAGCGGCAGTTCCCGTTTGCGTGGCTGGGGATATTGGCACGGGTGGCGCCTGCTTCGCATGAGTTGATTTACACGTACCACGAAAGAGGATTTTCGCTGCTGAGTATGCGTTCGCCGGACGTTTCGCGATTGTATTTGCAGTGCGCGGCAGACGAAGAAATACAGAATTGGCCGGATGACCGGATTTGGGAAGAGTTGCGGGCACGCATGGCGACGGTGAATGGATTTGTATTGAAGGACGGACCGATTTTTCAGAAGGGCATCACGCCCATGCGAAGTTTTGTTGTGGAGCCGATGCAACGTGGGAAATTATTCTTGCTGGGGGATGCGGCGCATATTGTGCCGCCGACAGGGGCGAAGGGATTGAATCTGGCGGTGGCGGATGTGCGGGTACTGACCCGGGGGCTTGTGGAGTGGTACGAGCTGGGAAAGATGGAAACGCTGGAGACGTATTCGGCGCGGTGTTTGCGGCGGGTTTGGGCCGCGCAGCGATTTTCGGGGTGGATGACGTCGACGCTCCACCGGTTCCCGGGGGAAGATGGGTTTGCGCACCGGATACATTTGGCGGAGCTGGCGTATGTGACGAGTTCGAGGGCGGCGGCGACTACGTTGGCGGAGAATTATGTGGGGTTGCCGTTTGAGGAGTAAGAAAAGAAAGAAAAAGATTTAACGCAGAGGCCGCAGAGCTAAGCGCGCAGAGGACGCAGAGGAAAGACCCCAAGAAGAGGGAGAGGATGATGGAGCGGGAAGCGGAGTCGAAATTGGAGAAGTCGCTGCCGAGTGATTACTACTTGTCGGAAGAGATTTTTTCGGCGGAGAGAGAGAGGATCTTTTGCCGCGAGTGGTTTTATGTCGGACGCGAGGAGCAGATCGCGAAGCCTGGAGATTCGCTGGTTGTGGAGGTGTTAGGAGAGAGCGTGTTGCTGGTGCGCACGAAAGAAGGAGAGGTGCGGGCGCATTACAACGTTTGCCGGCACCGCGGGGCGCGACTGGTGGCGGGCCAGGAAGAGAATTGTGACGTGAAGTTGAGTGGCGGCGTGTTGGGGACGAGCGGGATACGGTGTCCGTATCACCAGTGGACGTATGGGTTGGATGGAAGATTGTTGAATGCGCCTTATATGAAGGAAGGCGACGGATTTTGTAAGGCGAATTTATCTTTGTATCCGGTGGGGGTGGAGTTGTGGAGCGGATTTGTTTTTGTGAATTTGTCGCCGGATGAGGCGTTGGCCGAAGGGCGAACGCTGCGGACGCAGTTTGGCGATTCGATTGAGCGCGTGAAGCGGTACCCGCTGGGAGAGCTGCGCACGGCGAAGCGGATTGTGTATGGAGTGGAAGCGAACTGGAAGATCGTGATGGAGAATTACAACGAGTGTTATCACTGCGGCCCCGTGCATCCGGAATTGTGCGAGGTGGTGCCGGCGTTCCGGCAGCAGGGTGGGGGAGGCCTTACATGGGAGGAGGGAATTCCGCATCGAGAAGGAGCGGTGACGTACACGTGGACAGGGAAGACGAATCGCGCTCCGTTTCCGGGATTGGATGAAGATGAAAAGGTACGGCACAAAGGCGAATTGATTTACCCAAACATGATGCTGAGCTTGTCGTGCGACCATGCGACGGCGTTTACGTTGTGGCCGAAGGGACCGAAGCGGACGACGATCGTTTGCGATTTTCTGTTTCACCCTGCGGAGATGGAGAAGAAGGAATTTGATCCACGCGATGCGGTGGAGTTTTGGGATTTGGTGAACCGGCAGGATTGGGAGATTTGTAAGCGAGTGCAACAAGGGACCGGGTCGCGGCGGCATGCGTTTGGGTTTTACGCGCCGATGGAGGACTTGAGTTTGGATATTCGGAGGTATGTGCGGGAGAGGTTGGGGGATGGGAAGAGTTAGAAGTGAAAGTTCAAAGTTCAAAGTTAAGAGTTCAGGAAAGAAGGAGTGACGCGGAGTTCGCGGAGAGGTGCAGAGTTCGCTGAGAAGAGAAGGACGAGAAAAGATTTAACACAGAGACCACTAAGGGAAGAGCACAGAGGTCACGGAGAGTTTGAGGATTGGGGCGCGCGGCGCTGAGTCGCGCGCCCCGTTTGTTTTAGATGGCTTGCGGTTTGGGGTCGGGTGCGGGCGAATCGAAGAGGAATAGATAGAGCCCGCCACCGAGTGCGCCGCCGATAAGCGGAGCGACCCAGAAGAGCCAGAGTTGCGCGACGGCCCAGCCGCCAACGAAGATGGCGGGTCCGGTGCTGCGCGCGGGATTCACGGAAAGATTCGTGACGGGAATGCCGACGAGATGGATGAGGGTCAGGCACAGACCGATGGCGATGGGCGGAAAACCTTTGGGGGCACGGTGGTCGGTGGCGCCCATAATGACGAGAAGGAAAAAGAAAGTGAGCACGATTTCCGCCACAAGGCAGGCGACGAGAGAGTAGCCGCCCGGAGAGTGGTCGGCGTAACCGTTGGAGGCGAAGCCACCGGCGAGACTAAAACCGGCTTTGCCGGACGCGATGATGTAGAGGACGCCGGCTCCGGCGATGCCACCGAGGACCTGCGCGACCCAATAAGGAAGAAGTTCGGACATGGGGAAACGCTTCCCGATGGCGAGTCCGAGGGAAACAGCCGGATTGAGATGGCAGCCGGAAATGTGGCCGATGGCGAAGGCCATGGTGAGGACGGTGAGTCCGAAGGCGAGAGCTACTCCTACGAAGCCAATGCCCAGCGAAGGAAAGGCAGCGTCGAGCACGGCGGCTCCGCATCCGCCAAAGACGAGCCAAAATGTGCCGAAGAATTCGGCGGTCGCGCGTTTACCGAGAGTCATCGAAGGCCTCCTGAAATCGTTTGAGATTTTCCGTTGTGAAATGGCAAGGGCGGCGGTCCCAGGCCCAGGTGCGGGCGTGCACGAGGGGATGATTGCCGCGCGAATCATAGCAGTAGCGGGGCGGGAGAGGAAGGGATGTGTGACCAGCGACCAGGGATCAGGAATCGTCGATCACATAGAGGGTTTGCGGCGGCGGCCGAGGAGGAAGAGCGCGAGGCCGACGCCGATCAAGACGGCGGTGCAGCCGAGAGTTTTTACCAGGTAGAGAAATTTGTGAGGCTCGGAGGGATCCGGAATTAGGGAGAGGGCCATGGAGAAAGCGGCGGTGAGGAAGCCTGTGGATGCGAGAGCGATGGCGACGGGGCGTCCGCCGGGAACACGGAATGGTTTTGCATCAACAGAATTTTTGTTGGAGGGCGACAGGGAATTCGGGTCGAGGGAAGCATCGCCGGGAGAGGGCGGAACGTTTTCGAGGCGGATCAGGGATGCGAAGAGAAACAGAAATGGAACCATCGTGACGACCACAGAGATGGCCACGAGAACGTTGTAGGCGCCGTTGACCGAAGTGCCAGGCTGCGCGAGGAAGACGAAAAGAATGCCGAAGAGGCCTTGGGCGAGCACGGAGACCCAGGGGGTTTTCCAGCGGGGATGGAGTTGGCCGAAAGCGCGAGGGAGATAGCCATCGAGTCCGGCGACGAAGGGGAGGCGCGCGGCGGCAGCGAGGTAGGCGCCCGCGGCTCCGATGTTGCTGAAGGCGATCAGAAGGGCGGCGAATTCAGTTACGCCGGAAAGATGAAAGCGCGCGGAGGACATGGCGATGGCTTGCGCGAGGCCATCGAGGTTGGAAGATTCGGAGCTTGGCACTGCGAGTAGAACGCAAAATGTGCCGAGCATGTAGCACAGAGCGACGGTAATTCCAGCGAACAGAAGAGCGCGGGGGATGTTGCGGCGCGCGTCCTTAATCTCTTCGGCCATCAGTGAAGCCGACTCGCAACCAATAAACGAAAAAATAATGATGGACCAGAAAATCATGTCCTGAACGTGCGCGGGCGGGATGAAGGAGCGCGGCGTTAAGGAGGTGGCTGAGCCGAAGTGTGCCCAACTGGCGAAGCCGAGGACAACGATGATGAGAACGGGAATCCACATGGCGATGGCGCCAAGGTTGTGGGCCCATTTGGCGAGATTTAGTCCGAGAAGATTCAGAACCGTGAGACCGCAGAGAAAAAACACGGAGAAGCCGATGAAGTAGATGGGCTTCCCAGAAAAATGCTGCAGCGAGGAATGTAGGAACAGCACATTGCTGGCGGCGAAGTACAAGACGGCGGGAAAATAGGGAAGGTTGCTGGTCCAATACATCCAGGCGGAGAGAAAGCCCGCGCCTTCGCCGAAGGCTTTTTTGGTCCAGACGTAGAAACCACCTTCGGCGGGAAAACGGGAAGAAAGGGTGATCACGGAAACAGCGAGCGGAATGTAGAGAAAAAGCCAGGCGCCGAGCCAGATTACGAGGGAAGAAGGACCGTGACCGGCGGCGGTGGCGATCCATCGGAGACTGACTCCAGTGACGACGTAGAAGAGGAAAAGATCGCGGAAGCCCATGACGCGGGCGGGAGCCGGGGAAGAGATTGGGGTTGAAGAAGAAAGTTCGGCGGAGGACGCGGTGGGAATGCTGGACAAAAGGCGAAGCCTCCGAACGGGAAAGACGAGGGAGACAGTAACGAGATTGTAGGAGAAGGTCAACGGAAGGAGTGAGGCTTTGCTAATGAGAAAAATGTCCGTACACACGTGTACCGGAATGGATAGGAGGAATGGAGTGGAACAGGTTAGAGGGAGAACGAGTGGATTGCCGCGAGAAGGTAGCCGATTCCGCGCTGAGTAACGTGGTAACGGTTATGACGCGTGCATTGAGCCTTGGAGTCGAAGGAGCGAATGGAACGCTGAACGCTGGGGACCAGCAAGCGATTGCCAGCGAAGTACAGGGACTCTTGAACCAGACCGTAAGCCTGGGAAATACCAACTACCAGGGTGCGTACCTGTTCGGCGGGACGGCGGTCAATACGCTGCCATTCACGTTGAACGCGGCGACGAACACCGTGACCTACAACGGAAATGCAAATACTACCTCGGTACAGCTTTCGGCGGGGGTTCCGGTCACCGGAAACGTCCCGGGAAGCCAGTTGTTTCAAAATGCGAGTGGCTCTGCACTCGGGGCGCTGCAGGATCTTTACACCGCATTGAGCACCGGCACAAACATTCCGGCAGCGGTGACGGAAATACAGAATGCGCTGACGCAGGTGGGCGTGCAGCGAGTAACGTATGGGAATGCCCTGAACCAAATCACGCTGAGCCAGAATTTCTTGAACCAAGATCAAATCAACTTGAGCACGCAGGAGAACACGCTGGTAGGCGTGGACCCGGCGGTCGCCGCCACGAACTTTCACAAGCACAAGTCGCGGAGCAAGCTACGCTGAGCGCAACCCGCGAAGGTACTGAGTTTGCCGACGCTGTTGGATTTTCTTAGATAGAGGCAGGATAGCCCACGATTGGAAACATTTTCCTCAAAGGCTAAAGCCCTTTTGAATTCGAAGGCACTTACGGCGCGACTGAGGTCGTGCCCTGCCAGAACGTGGTTTCTCACACAAGTTCTAAAGTTCCGGCACCTTAATGGACACCTTCACGGCATCGAAGCATTTTGTTTGCCCTCGGGAAGCGGTTCGACACCGCGTTTCACGAGCTCTGCTGCTGCGGCGACTTTGGCCATTGCGCAGCCCTTGGGATCCCAGCCATCTAGATTTATTTTCTGCAAGGCGGGAACGACAACGGGGTCTTGAATGCTGGCAAGTGTCCGTGCGAGCTGAAGCTTCAAATCACAATTCATGTTCTGATCATGCTCGATGGCGGAAACGAGCGCGGCTGACGCCTGGGGACCGGAGAGTTTTGCGATACCAGCGGCAATTTCATCGCGATTTTGCGTTTTTGGATTCGCAAGCAACAGTGCGAGTTTCGGAAGCGCTTCGGTAGCTTTGAGATCGCCGAGGGCGAGAGCGGCAGCGCCGGGATTGTAATCGAGCATGGCAATCAACGCGGGGATCGCATGTGCATCGCCTAGCTTGCCGAGCGCGCCTGCAGCGGCGTATTGCACGCTCCAGGCTTCGTCTTTCAGCACCGGAATCAACGCGGGCACGATGCGCGGGTCACGAATGGCAGCAAGTTCGTTTGCCGCTCGGGTGCGCGCGTACTCGTGTTCGTCTTTCAACCGGGCAAGTAGCAGAGGTACAAGCCGCGAATCGTGAAACGCCAGCAGCACGCGCTCCTGGTCGACCCATGCGCCTGCGGGAGTCTTTGCGTAGGTGAGTACCGGATCGGCGAGAGCTGGATCGTGGGTGTCCAGAAGTGCGGTGAGGGCGTTCCAATTGCTGGGAGTCGCGCCCGAAGTCAGTACGGTCAAAAGAAACGCGTTGGTATTTGGATTTTTGCTCTGCCGCATCGTGCGCAGCAGATTCTCCATGCTGGACATATGGTAGGTGGTCAACGTATCCGTAATGACTTCTAGCGCGGCGGGGTCGCCCGAAGCGGCCAGCAAGTCTATGATTTGATCTTTGTAAATGATCGGGTCGTTAAGAGCCTCGGCGAGCGGGCGGACCTCAAGTTGCGCAGCCAGAGCAGCGGATTTGTCGTCCTGCCGGACAATAATCATGACCCAGAGTTCTCTAGCCGCATCGGAACGCACACCATCGTCGGGATCTTTCAGGAGGGCCACGAGAGGTTTCACCGCTTCCGGGAGTCGCGAATTTGCCATTGCGCCTGCCACGGCACGGCGAACATTGGGGTTGGGATTCTTCAGCAACGCGACATCTTGCTTCAAATCCTCAGACCAAAGAAATTTTGTGTATGCCAGTACCCCTTCGTGGGCGACCTGCGGATTCGCGTCGTTGGCGAGCTTACGCAATTTTTCCAGTATTTCCGCGTGGTCTCCAACAATGTCCTCCGCCGTGGTGGTATCCGGGAAAAGACTCGCATAAGCCTTTAAAGCGGTGGCGCGAACTTTCGGACTCGGATCATCGAAGAGCGCGAATAACGCGGGTGCGGAATCTTCCCGATTTCCGGTCCAGCGGATGGAGGCGTCTTCGAAATATGCGTTCAGCGTGCCTAGCCCGGCTGCTGCTGCAGCCCGAACGCGAATGGTTGGATCCTTCAGGAGTTCGATTAGCCCGGCGGTGTAATCAACATCGCCAGAACCGCCCATTTGTTTGGCTGCGGCAACCCGGTCCAGCGTATTTGTGCTTTTGCTGAGGCGTTCGATCTCCGCCGCCTTCTCCGGGGGAGTAATGCCCGAGTCCGGTGATCGAGTGAAATGCACGTGGTCGTCTTCTTCTATTTCAGGCGGCGCATAGTTTGCCGCCATTTGCTGGATTGCCGAATCGGGGTCGGCGGCGAGACTGGCCATTAATTCTTGGACCGATGGTTCGTTGTACATCGCCAGTATCGTCAGAGCATATGCGCGCAAAGAATTGTCGGTCTGTTCGCGAAAGAATTTCAGCAGCGCGTCGACTGCAAACTCTTCTATCGGTTTGCCTCCATACCGGTTATAGCCTTCGGCGGGCGTCAGCAGAATTTCGGCGGTACCGGCAACGTCCTTGTCCTTATCCGCCAGGCGCCCGGCGATAATCTGCGCGTTCTTCTGCGCTTCCTCGTGAGACTTTGGTTCGTTCTCGGGCGGAATCGCGAGGCCCCACAAAGCTGCCCGCCGCGTGCAGGGATTTTCGGCCTGGGTTTGTTCGCGCAAGATCGCGCGAGCCGGCGCTCCGCCGAGGATGGCGGTCTCTCCGGCCCACTGAAGGAAACTTTTTTCGCCGACGTTGGCGGCACAGTTTTTTGCGGAGGCGGCCATAAGTGCGCGTGTGCCATCGGAACCGAGCACCGCGAATACTTCGCTGCCGAGGCCGTCGTATTTTTGAGCAAGCGAGAGAAGTGGCTCGATTTCACGGGGGTCCGGGTGTTCGATGAGCACTTTCACTAGGCGGTTGGCGAGTTCATTGTCGGCCGTTTGTAACGCAGAGATAACTTTTGGAACCACCACGTCCTTCGGGAGAGCTTCCAGGCCGCGCAAGGACTCGCCGCGGATGCTTGGATCGGGATCGGATAAGCTTTTGATGAGCTGTTCGGGTGTGGTTTGTTTTTGGGCGGCGACGGTGGCCGCGTAACCGAGGAACAGGGTGGAGAAAAGCAGCAGAGCTGAGATTGGGCGGGATCGATCCATGACTCCTCCGTGCGCAACGAACACATCCAGTTTGGTGCTAAAGAGGAGGGAGCACGGGAGCTACCTTCGGGAGGCGTTACGTAAGTGATTCTTAACTAGGCGGATACAGAAACCGGTATGTCAGGTGGAAGAGTGTCCGTGTCAACGGAGCAACAGCGCCGGGTCTCAGGGGCACAGCCGTGGAACCAACACAAGAAGGGCGGCGTAAAGCGGCCCCCACAAGGGACTAAGAGATATTCGGAGCGAAAGGCGATCAGCCTTTGAAGATGAGATTGCGGAAGGCGTAGAAGAGCAAGCCCGAGATAGTCATCGCAGCAGGCAGCGTGAGCACCCAAGCCAGCAACAGATTGCGCACCGTGGACATTTGCAAGCCAGACTTGTTGGCAAGCATGGTGCCGGCAACGCCGGAGGACAAGACGTGAGTGGTGCTGACCGGCAGGCCCAATCCATCCGCCGCGCCAATCGTAGCCATGGCGGTAAGCTCCGCGGCTGCGCCTTGGGCATACGTGAGGTGGTTCTTGCCGATTTTCTCCCCAACGGTGACTACGATGCGCTTCCAGCCAATCATCGTGCCCAGTCCTAGGGCGAGCGCCACCGCGACCTTGACCCATAGTGGAATGAAACGGGTGGCTTGATCGACGTGCTTCTTATAGTTTTTCAGGATCGCGACGTCACCCGCGGCGAGTGCCGGTTTGCCGGATTTCGCCATGATGCGAAGCGCTTCACTGACCACATACATGTCATTTCGGAAGTTCCGAACATGCTGGCGGGGCACTGCTGCCAGCTGCTTGAACTGGGCCATTTCCGTCCCGATATCGTTGATAAGGACGCGAAGCGCCAGCATGGTGCTGGGCTTGAATTCTTTGGTGCGAATGAAGTCCGTGACTTCCTCACGAGGATCGCCCACGACAGCAGCCGGAGAGACGTACTTATCCAAAGTTTCGGCCGCTTGGTGGGAGACTGCGACAAAGTCCTGGCTTTGGCTTGCCGTGACGGCGTGGTTCAACGCGTAGGTGGTAGGAACCGTGCCGATCAGGATCAGCATGATGAGTCCCATGCCCTTCTGACCGTCGTTCGAACCGTGAAAAAAACTGACGCCGGTGCAGGTGAAGATCAGCAGCGCGCGAATCCACAGCGGTGGTGGCTCGGTCCCGGATGGAGCTTCATAAAGGCGCTTGTCTTTAATGATGGCTTTCATCAACAGAAAAACACTGGCTGCCAGTACGAAGCCAAAAATAGGAGAAAGCAGAAGCGAACGGCCGACGTTGGCTGCCTGGGCCCAATCCACACCGCTGGTCCCGGTTCTGGGAGACATCAACTGGTTAGCGATACCAACTCCGATGATGGAACCGATCAGCGTATGCGAACTGGATGCCGGCAGGCCCAGTGCCCACGTTCCCAAATTCCAGATGATTGCAGCGAAGAGCAAAGCAAAGACCATGGCGAATCCAGCGCTGCCGCCGACTTGTAGAATCAGTTCCACTGGCAATAGCGAAACGATACCGAAGGCCACGGCACCCGTGGATGTGACGACGCCTAGGAAGTTCCAGAAGCCGGACCAGACCACCGCGATGTTTGGATCGAGAGAGTGCGTGTAGATTACGGTGGCGACGGCGTTAGCGGTGTCGTGGAAACCGTTCACAAATTCGAAGGCCAGAGCAACGAGGAGCGCGAAGCCGAGCAAAATGTACGGCCATGCGGAGCCGAGGATTACATCTCCCAAGTCGCGCGCGATACTCGTGCCGATGAAGATAAGGCCGCCGAGCAGCACCAGGACAAAAATAATGCTTCCCGTGCGGCCGGGCCCACGACTCATCTTCTCGTGAAGTGCACTCGGTTGTGCTGCCGGTGCCGCCGGCGCGGTCGCGACGCTCGCCATAGAAATCCTTTCGACGCACAGGGGACTGTGCAGTTCCTCTTGCAATAGTTTTAGAGGGCGACTTGTTATACGTAGGGATTGTTACGGAAAGATGAACATCAGAATACACGTCCAAGTTGAAAGAACCATTTCTGATGGCCGGTGTCACCGACGCTTCCGCCGATGAAAACCGGGCCGAGTGCGGTTTCCGCCAGCAGACCGGCGGCGCCATCCGCGGAAAGCTTGGGCACGCCGGGAAGCGGATCACCGTACATCTTAGCGACTTCCAGATAGCCGGACAGATATACCTGGCGCCCGACAAACGTCGGAAGTGTAAAGATTTTGTGGAGATATCCGGGGCGAACGAGGAAATATTGGTTTCCCTCCAATTCGTTGAGACCATAGGCGCTTAGTCGGCCTACTCCGCCCAAGAAAAATTGTGGAACGCCGGTCTGGTTTTTCCCGAAGGTTGAGCCGCCTTCGGCGATCAAATAGATTGAACCCCGTTCGGACACCGGCTGGAAGTACTGGGTCAGCAGCGTTAGCGAAGGGAATTTCTCGGATGCGCCCGGATAACTATCGAAATAATTGAATTGCTCGCGCAGATAGAAGCCACGCGTGGGGATTACGGCTTCGTTGGTGTGATCGAGGGTGAATTTCTGGTGAAAGGCGCCTACGCGTCCGTTGACCGGCTCAAAATCCGGAGTGCCCAGGCGAAGGTAAGCGTCGAGGTAACCAACGCCGTAACCGGCGCGTATTTCGCTGAAGCGATCAAAACTATAACCAAGATCCATGCCACCCAAGACGTTGTCCAAGCGATAATCCGCGCGAGGATCGCTTTTGAAATAAATCCTGAACGTCTGCTGGCTGGCATTGACGTAAGGCGCAAAAAAAACACGGCCAAGTGGATGGAACGGCCGATACAGTTCGGTAGCGACCGAATAGGTCTGGCCGACTGTGAAATCCGTCCGCCACTCCGAACGATAGCCGGCGACGTCTATGAACGTAAGCCGGGCGCCCATGGTAAAAGTCACGTCGTCGGTTTGTGTTCCATCCACGACGAAGCTTGGCTGGAGCAGCGGCGGCGCGTAACTCTTCTCGTGCACTTCGATAAGCAGGCCGTCGTGTCCGTTCTCTTGGATGAAGGTGTAGGTCAAACTTTCATAGCGGCCGGTGCCCGACAAGCGAGTCAGAATTCCATCGAGCTCGCGCACGCGGATGGCCTTGCCAACAAAAGGACTTAGATAATCTTCGATGTTGGTGGTGCCATCCTTGTCGGTGCCCACAACCTTCACAAACATCGGGGTAGGGACTTTGGTGCGTTCGCGCGATGCCTTTTGCGCCTGATAATCTTTCCACGCAGCGTCATCGAGAGAATAGGTGCTGAGGAGTTGCGATTTTTCCTGTGCGGCCTCGTAACCGCGCTTGATAAGAGCCGCGGATTTTTCATAGTCGGAAGTGGAAAAGTCCTCGACGTTGACGCGGACAATCAGGTCCGCTCCCTCCATTCCGCGGAGTTCGGTGGCTGCGAGAATCAGTTCGACCGACCTCCCAAGCACGCCGAACGCGGACTGGATATCCTTTGCGTTGGCTGGAGACACCTGCAGGTGCACGGCGATGACAATGTCGGCGCCCATTTTTCGAACCACGTCCGTGGGAAGGTTGTTGACGAGGCCACCGTCAACGAAGATCTCGTTGCCCTGCCGCACGGGCGCGAAAACGCCCGGGATAGAAATAGTGGCTCGCATGGCGTCCGAGAGCGAGCCGTCCTGAAAAACGTGCGCGGTGCCAGAAACCAGTTCCGTGGAGACGCAGCGAAAGGGAATCGGCAAATCATTGAACGAGGCGAGTTCGGCGTAAGGGAGCGTTTCCCGATCGAGCATCAGATTAATTTGATGGCCGGAGTTCAGGCCCGGAGGCAGAGTCGCTCCCTCGCGCAATCCAATCTGGATGGAGTTGGGAACTTCGCGGGCATCTTGTTTGCGGCGGAACGATAGCGCCGGATACGGCGTGCCACCACCCAAAAGGAGCGACCAATCCGATGTTTGGACGATAGCGCTAAGGTCATCCGCACTTTTTCCTGTGGCGTACAAACCTCCGACGAGCCCCCCCATGCTGGTGCCGGCTAAATAATCAATCGGTATATGGTGCTCTTCAAACCATTTCAGGACGCCGATGTGCGCCAGACCCAGTGCCCCGCCACCTTCGAGAGCGACGCCTATGCTCAGCCTGCGCTTAGGAATGGATGTCTTGTCGGCGGACGATGTGCTGGTCTTGGGTTCTTCCGCGTGCTGTTGCGCAGCTGCCGGAGCAGAAGATAGAAGTACAGCAGCAAGAAAGCAGGAAAGGCGCATGGAGTTACCCCTTGGGAGATGGCTGGGCGAAGCCTGGAGAAACCTCAACAGTGTTACCTAGGCAGTTTGTAGTGGCAAGAGACTTGGTGCGCCTGGAAGAAGTAAAATGGTTAGTGGATGTGGGCCGCGCGCGGTGGTAAAGCGGTAACAAGAAAGCCGCGGCGGATTTCGTATGGGGTAACAGAATGGCCGAAACTCAAGAAAAGCAAAAACTGGATACGATGCACCATGTGGCCGTTTCCGTTTCGAACGTGAAAGAAACGGTCGATTGGTATACCAAGCATTTTGATTGCAAGGTGAACTATCAGGACGAGACCTGGGCGCTCGTTGAGTTTGCCAATATAAGCCTGGCATTTGTAATTCCGAATCAGCATCCGCCACACTTTGCGGTGCTGGGTGATCCGGCCGAGTATGGCGAGCCGAGCAAGCATCGCGACGGCACGCGTTCCATTTACTTGAAGGATCCTGCCGGAAATAATGTCGAGATCCTGGCGTTGCAATAGAGCGCACTGCTTCAAACGCTGGCGCCACAACCTAACCTGTTAATGCACCCCGACCCTCCAACCAGAGTGCGAGCGACGCGATGGGAGCTCACTCCCATGACCGTGTGATCATTCAGTCTTGCTCGTCTCCGGAGGCGTCGGGAAGCGTTCTTGAATCCACGCTTCCCACAGCGGAGTCTCGCGGCCGACGGTCCCGGCAGCCTGATCGCCGTAGAGGTAGAAGTTTAGCGTGACCATGCTCTGGCCGCCGAAGTTGACGGCGCCAAGGGAGGCCGTGCCTGGCCCCGGCTTGTCGAGCCGCAGCAGGGCGTTGTACGGACTCTGGCTCACGTGTTCCACGACGCCGCTGAGTGGGGGGACGCCCGACGGGGCGGTCCAGCGCTGCCCGGCGCTCACGCCTTTCAGCGCCAATGCCGCGGTCAGCGTTTCCCAGGCTTCCGCTTCGGTTCCCTCGGCGGGAGCCATCCACTGCATCATCGCGGAGCGTTGACCGCGGAAGTGCGTGAGGTAGATCCGCAGGATGCGGAAGAAACCAGGCCAGCCGGATTCGGTGCCTTCCAACTGATTGTCCCAGTCGTCCGTGCTGGCGAAGAGGCTATGCACCACGCGGACGATGCAGGTACCTCCCGCGCGCGCTTCGACGGT
>Ga0070765_100000435_pt1 | contig 25122 bp, 23 predicted proteins | sample HubBroMetageWFT5_FD_71516 | JGI IMG/M metagenome (GOLD analysis project Ga0070765, IMG submission 71516) | Warmed and freeze-thawed soil microbial communities from the Hubbard Brook experimental Forest, New Hampshire - Hubbard Brook CCASE Soil... | ecosystem: Environmental > Terrestrial > Soil... | reverse complement strand
GCAGGCGCATTGATGATTGGATTGAAGTTGGGCGGAGCGTTGGGAACGGGTGGGGTTGGATTCAGCGGATTCGCCAGCAAGGAATAATCCCAATGATTCTGGTCTTGGCGAAACATGCCGTTGAAGGCGTACCACTTGTTCTTGTTGATGCGAATTTGGGATACGTCATTGGGATCGCCGCCATAGCCAAAATTGCTGAAATAAAAATCGTCAAAAAATGTGCCGTGATGATCGAGCGAGCGAAATTCAGTGGTGAATCCCAGCAACCGTGGACCCTGTTGTAAATTCACCAGCGTGTCGTAGGTTTGCTGACTCCCGTTTACGTTAGTGAACCGGTAGCCGAATTCGATCGATTGCTTGATATTGTAGTTACCCTCGTCGATCCCAGTTTGTTCGTCAACCTGCTGCGCTCGGCTCAAGGGAGCCGCCAAGCACCCAAGGCACAGGAGGAACAGGAGTGAGCCCGCAGCGTGACGGTAGCATTTCGATTCCGACTTCCGCTCTTGCCGACTGGTCACGGTGGGCCGCCTCCTTTTCGCTAGGGTGTAAAGAACACGTTGCTGCTGTTCGATCCATGTATCGCGGTGTGGCAGAGGGTGCAGGCTTGATATTCATTAGCCTGGTTATGAAATGACGGAGTCACGGGCGCACCGTTCCCGCCCGTTGAATGGCAACTAATGCACAGCAGATTCACCTGATTCTGAATGAGCATTCTTTGGTTGGTGGACCCATGCGGCGTATGGCAAGCTTCGCAGCCCTCGATTTTGGCTTCGTGCTGGAAAACGAAGGGGCCCCGCTTATCGGCGTGGCACTTGTAGCAAACCTCGTCTTGACCGGCAACCGTGCGGAGCTGGTGCCGCTGGAATCCCCCATGCGGGTTGTGGCAGTCATTGCATTGCATTAAGCCTTCATTCACACGATGGTGGAACGGGCGCACGAACTGTGCCCGCACATCCAGATGGCAGTCGTAGCAGAGTTTCGGTGACGATTCCCGCAGCAATGATTGCGTGTCCTCCGCATGATGCGGCGAATGACAGTCTATGCATGCCACGCCACTCTGCGAATGGGCGGAGCGGCCATAATTGAACTGTTCGTGACTGCTCTGGTGGCAATCTAGGCAGCGGGCGCTGCTTTCTGCGGGCGAGACGTCCTTAAAGGTGAATATTTTCGTTATGTCGCCGCCGCCCTCGACGTGTTCCTTGCCGGGACCGTGACAGGCTTCGCACCCGTGCCACTCCGGGCCCTTCTGCGCGTCCAATTTCGAATCGAGCGTGGTGACGAAATGGGGGCTCTTCTCGAAAGTGTTGTAAAGATCTTCGTGACATGTCTTGCAAACTTCGGCGCCAACGTAGAGTGATGGATCGGTCGGGGGTACATATTTGTGCGACTGCGCCGACGGCTTGGGATTATCTTTAGCGGATTGAGAACCAAGCGGCTTGGCGCGACCAGCCATGACGATGCTGCAGACCAGCAACGCCATGGAAACTCTTTGTGCGACACCGCGCATTTATCGTCATCCCTCAGTTTTCACACTTGGTCGGTTATCCCAACACTGACGTAAACACTTGGTTAAGGAGATTGACGTGGGCAGCCGATGCTTGATGGTCGGCCACAGGATCTTCCTAATTTCTTGTACGGCCTGTATTCGATTCTCTTTTGTCGCCAAGTCGTACTTTGCGATGCAGCTCGGGAATCCGCCTCCTCGGCTGGTCAAGTCGAGAATTCTGGCGCACAACCAAGTTTTTGAAGGGCTTTCCCGGTGAGAAGAATATTTTGAGCAACGACCGAAGTCACCTAGGGGTTTCCCTAGTTGCCCTCGGGTGGACTGAGGGCCTAGCTTTCGATTGGCACTTGGACTATGAAGAGTAGGCTCCGGGGTATCCGATGACGCTCGCACGCCAACGGCCTCGCGGTCTTCACTGGCGTCATTGGCTTGAACGCCCGGCCCAAGTTCGTAATTGGTCTGCGTGTGACGGGTCTGACTCTTCTCTTGGTCGGTTTGCCCCTCTCCGTAACGCGGCACGTGGCGGCGCTTGTCCTCGGACACTGCCTATTGACTGTAAGTCCGGTGATTCTGCTCGAAGCATGCAAATCCAGACACGGCCCTATGTGTTTTTCGCATCGTTCAAGAGGCGCTTCGAAATTTGAAAAAGCACAGTGGTACCGGAGAGGCAGAGGTGGACCTCCGAACGGCGGGCGGCAGACTCGAGGTCGCTGTGCGAGATGAAGGTTTCGGCTTCGATTTAAAGGGCCTGCGCAACAATGAAGGGCTCGGCATTCGCAGCATGGAGGAACGCGCACGGTCGCAGGGTGGAAAGTTCGAAATTCATTCGTCATCTGGAAAAGGGACTAGGCTAAAAGCGTATCTACCGCTCAAAACTGATCTTGGGCTTCTGAACGGCTAGGATCTGGCGAACAACTGTGCAATCGCCACTAACATTTGCTGTCGTTGAAAATAAATCCACTACCTTCTTACCACTGCGACGCATTTCTCCGTCAATTCGTTCGCATCGGCAATGCATTAGGGAATTCCCTAGTTGTGGCTCCGCGGTCCTTCCTCTAAAAGCGATGCAGAATTTAATTCCATAACTGCTGTACCTGAGATTCCTTAGCGTTTCAGCAAGCTGCTGGCGATCACACATGGCGGAAGTCTGCCTGACGCTGACTGCAAATGGAACTCGAAGTTGGGTAGCGGAGCCGCGTTCCCGGTAACTTCGTTAAACAGGCGTTAGCTGCAGACTCTCGTGAATCGTCGATGCCCCGAGGTGATTAATTTGCTCTTTACCGGCCTAACGACAACATTTCTCAAGGAATTTTTATCTGGTCTTTGGCTCACCTCTCCTCTGTTGTCGACTCTCGCGGCAGCGGTTACCGTGCTGGGACAAGTCGCAGGAAAGCAGGAAAGATGGCCGCCATTCGACAGTTTCTATTGGTCATTCATTGCCGCAACCACTGTTAGCTACGGAGACGTACGGCCTACAAAAAATTGCCCAGGATTCTTGCTACCGTGATCGCGCTGGTCGGACTCACGTTCACCGTTATCTTAATCGCGGTGGCCGTTCACGCTGGCGCTATTGCTCTTGCGGCACGCGACGCCGCGATCAAACCTCGGTGATCTCAAAGCAGCCTCAACTCCTGGATATTAAAGACCGACCGTAGCGAATCTAAGTAAGCCAACTGTTACTATTGACAATTTGCGTGGCTACTCCAAACGGGCAATATTCCCTGCTTAGACGCGTGGCATTTCGCCGGAGTTCACCCTAATTCCGTTTGCGTGAACCCAGCTGTAGATGCAATGACGACTGCGTAGGAGGTGCTCTAATGAAGCGTGTGCCTGTTAACCGCGATGGCCCGCGCTTCCTAATCGCGGATGACCACGAAATGTTCGCAGAAGCGTTGCGGCTTTATCTGGAAAAAACCCATACCGTAGTAGGGCTAGTGCGCGACGGTTACGCTATGGTGACGGAAGCCCTGCGACTTCGACCGGACGTGATTGTGGTAGATGTCAGTATGCCTCTCTTGAATGGGCTGGACGCAGCCCGAAGAGTCATTGAGCAAACTCCCACAACCAAGTTCGTTTTCCTCACGATGCGTGACGATCCGAATCTTGCTGCTGCGGCTCTCGCGCTCGGAGCAATCGGGTTCGTGCTGAAACACTCGCCCGGACAGGAGCTACTAAAGGCGATTGACCACGTCTTGCATGGCAAATCGTATGTAACGCCCAAGCTGAGGGCTGACGACTGGGTCGCAACGAAGGACAAGGCGCGGCAATTCTCGACGGAAATGACCCAGCGACAAAGGGGTATCGTTCAGTTGTTCGCTGAAGGGCGTTCTGTGAAGGAAATCGCCGGTCTATTGGGCGTAACTGAGAAAACTGTGGAGTTCCACAAGCACCACATCATGAAAACGTTCAATCTTGGAAGTAATGCCGACCTGGTCCTATTCGCACTGAAGCAGGGATTAATCTCGTTAAATCCGTAGGTCTCCCGGCAGTGGCTCTGCTCAGCTTCCCCGACCGCACCAGCCGACAGGGTCCGGCTGAATTACCGGAAGCACCCCGCTAGAAGCTCATCGTGAGCCAGATCGCCTGGTTGCAATGCCTGCCCCGCCATTATAGTGTGCTGTTCAAGGCTACGGCGGACGATCGAACATTCCGCGAGTGGGGTCGCGTTCGCGTGCGGTACAACCATTTTCATAAACTCTGGCTCTCAGCGACGTTGTGCTTCTTGGGCGGCGTTGCACTAGCATTGATTACAGTAGTTTCCATTCGACTGCACTTCAACCTCGCTACAGCTGGCTTCTTCTACATGATTGTCGTAGTGCTGCTGTCCCGTGAGGGGGATTTTGTTTCGTCGATTTTTGTCTCGGTCGTTGCGGTTTTCTGCCTGGGATACTTCGTTGCTCCGCCAAAGTACTCTTTTCGGGTGGACGATCCGCTAGACGTTGTGGCCCTCATTGCTTTCCTGACCACCTCGGTTGTCGTCGCTAGCCTGGTCTCCAAGCTGCGGAAGATGGCTGAGGATGCCCGCTCCAGCGTGCACCGCAAACTGATTGATGCCGAGGAGCGCGAGTACACCAGAATCGCCCGAGAACTGAACGAAGACATCAATCAACGGATTGCGCTCGTGGCCTGCGCCCTCGAACGATTGGGAGAACTCGAACACACTCGTTCGGAATCCATTCCTGAAGTCAGCAGCCAGACTCGAGAATTATGGCAGAGCGTATCCGATATTGGTGCCGACCTTCACGCAATCTCGCACCGATTGCGCTCTTCGAATTTAGAGTATTTGGGAATCGAGGCGTCGGCCAAATCCTTCTGCAACGAGTTCGCCGGACAGAAGAAAGTCGAAATTGATTTCAAAAGCCACGACGTACCAAGCCATGTGCCTCTGGAGATTTCCTTTCCCCTCTTCCGAGTTCTGCAGGAGGCACTGCTCAATTCGGCGAAACACAGTGGGAAACGGCACTTCGACGTTGAATTGTTCGGAACATCAAATGCAATTCACCTCACCGTGTGCGATTCGGGGCTTGGCTTTGACCCCGGAGTGGCAATCCTGGGAAGCGGGCTTGGCCTCACCAGCATGCGGGAGCGATTGAAACTCGTGAACGGAGCGTTTTCCATCGACTCACAAGCCCAGCGTGGGACAAAGATCCACGCGAGCGCACCTCTTAGCTGAGGAAACTAACTTGGCAGGCCTCGAATTCTCAGGCGGAGTCTCCTGCTGAGAGGATTACCCACTTTCGAAGCTGTTTACTTGTTTGAACTGCGGCGTACTGCAATCGACAACCCCTACACAAGAATTGGGATCGCTTGCGGAGGATGTCTTGAGAACTGAACGACGTCACGGAGGCGGCGAGCGCTTAACGTGAGACGGCTGCGTCAATCGCTGGCAGAAGTTCGCGCGCGGCCTTTATCTTGACAACGTAGCCGCACGCACCAACGTTCAGAGCAACTTGCACCACGTTAATAGAGGATTCCTGGCTCAAGAAAATTATTTTAGTTTTCGGCACAAGTTCAAGAATTCTTCGGGCAGCATCAATTCCATTCAGTGACGGCAGACCGATGTCCATCAGAATTAAATCGGGTTTCAGTTCCACAGCTTTTTGAATCGCTTCTAACCCGTCTGCCGTTTCGCCGATGATCCGCAAATTGGGCCTTTCCTCCAGTGCGGCGGAAATGTATTCTCGAAATTGCGGAAAATCCTCCACCACTAAGATGCGAACCTGCTGCGCTCCACTGGACGTTTCCAAGGCCGAACTGCACTTTCTCTGTAATGGGAAGGGGGAAGAAGATCCCATCTCAGACATCGTAATGTGAACATCTTCGTGGGTTGTTGAGCCTGACAGATTTTCAGTCACGGTAACCTCAGGGGGCTGAACTGATCAATGCGGGTGGCCTCGTTTTTTATATCCTTTTTCGGAGTCGTTGACGGTCCGCTGGCGTACACGGACGAATTCCGAAGGAAGGTGAAGTGTGCGGCGGCTAAGCCTAGGTGCATGGTGGCGTAGGACTGGCCGGGCATGAATGCCCTCCGCGTGAAGTCGCATGATTTGATTGGCAAGCCTACCATGTTCAGCCCAGAGACGCTCGGGCGTGCCTAGGGTTTCCCCTAGGTGACAGCGAGCGCTACATTGGATACCTTCCGCCACAGCTAGGGCGTTCGCCGTTCGTCGTGAACACGCACGTACGCTTTGCCCGCTATTCGCTGACGGCTCAGCAAGGTCAGACGCTATGGGAATCCACTCGAATTCTTCTAGTCCGCGCTTCCTGATCGCAGATGACCATGCGATGTTTGCCGAGGTACTGCGTACCTTCCTCGAGAAAACCCATATTGTTGTGGGAGTCGTGCTCGACGGTCGTGCAATGGTGGAAGCCGCCGTGCGACTTCGGCCTGATGTTGTCATCCTGGACGTCGCGATGCCGCTACTGAACGGCTTGGAAGCAGCCCGCAGGGCCAAAACGCAAGTCCCAAACATCAAGTTCATATTCTTGACCATGCACGCTGACGCGAATCTTGCGGCCGCCGCGCTGGAGTTAGGTCCAATTGGGTTTGTTCTTAAACTCTCAGCAGGACCAGAACTGCTAACGGCGATTGATCACGTATTGCATGGCCAGCCCTACGTTACACCCAGGCTGCGGGCGGTGGATTGGGTCCAAGCGAAAACCAGGGCGCGACAATACTCGAAAGAAATAACCCCACGACAAAGAGAAGTGGTGCAATTGTTGGCTGAAGGACGTCCGATGAAGCAAATCGCTGGGCTCCTGGAACTGAGCGAGAAGACTGTCGAGTTTCATAAGCATCACATCATGGATGTTTTTAACCTGAAGAGTAACGCGGAGTTGGTCTTGTTCGCTCTGAAGCACGGTCTCATTTCGGTCGATGTCGAGCCCTCCATTCGCGTCGGGGATCCGAACGGCGGGAGACAACAATCCCCTCGTCCTCGCGCTACAGCTTAAAGATTTCCCGGTGCGAGCTGCATTCATAATGACGATCGCGTCCAGCAAGTCAGGACGCAAGCCTTAATGCAAGTTGGCTCACACGAGGATTTACGGCCGTGTTGCTAATGACTTCGAATGCGGGAGAAGTGAAGCCCGCTCCCCTCCGTCATGTGCTGGACGCTCCTGGGAAATAGCGTTGCATGGATATCGTTCGTTCTTTGGTCTGCATTTGGGTCGGGTCGCTGACACTCGGCAGCCAATAACAACGCGTCGAAGGCATGAAAAGGAGTTAAAGACATGAACTCAACGCAAAAGCCCTTGGAGCCTCACATCAAAAAAGACTCCCCGTTCTCCTCCGCTGAGGTTGTAGAACAAAAGCGATTGAAGAGTGCGCGTGAAGAGGGTGTGCCTTGGAAGAAGTGGGGGCCGTATCTCAGTGAGCGGCAGTGGGGCACCGTCCGAGAGGACTACAGCGAAGGCGGTGACGCCTGGAATTTTTTCACTCATGATCATGCCCGCTCGCGCGCATACCGCTGGGGCGAGGACGGCATCGCCGGTATTTCCGATGACAAACAGCACCTTTGCTTCGCGCTAGCGTTGTGGAACGGCAAAGATTCAATTCTCAAGGAACGCCTCTTCGGATTGACTAACAGCGAAGGCAATCACGGCGAGGACGTGAAGGAGTACTACTTCTACCTCGACAGCACGCCGACGCACTCCTACATGAAGTTTCTCTACAAGTACCCGCAGGCGGCCTATCCCTATGCCGATCTAGTGGAGACGAACCGCCGCCGTTCCAGGAACGAAATGGAGTACGAACTCTTGGATACCGGCGTCTTCGAGGACGACCGCTACTTCGATGTCTTCGTGGAGTATGCCAAGCACGGCCCGGAGGACGTCCTCGTGCGGATCACTGCAACCAACCGCGGACCGGACGCATGCGAACTGCATCTGTTGCCAACGGTGTGGTTCCGGAACGACTGGTCGTCGTGGATTGCCGCATCTAACAGAGCTGCCGAGAAACCGAAGCTCAAGCAGCTCGAGGCGCTCGCGGGCACGAGAGCGGTCGAGATCGCTCATCCGCTACTGGGCACCTATACCCTTCACTGCGAAGGCGAAGTGCCATTGCTCTTCACCGAGAACGAAACAAACCACGAGCGGCTTTTCCATGGGCACAAGAACGAGAGCCCCTACGTCAAGGACGGCATCAACAACTGCGTGGTACAAGGCGATCAGCGCGCAGTGAACCCCGCGAAGGAAGGCACCAAGGTAGCCGCGCACTATCAGCTCGTGGTGGCTCCCGGGCAGTCGTCAACCGTACGGCTGCGTCTGACCGGCGCAGCCGACGCGAAAAAGAACGGAAAAGGCAAAACTACCGCATCCAGTTTCGGTACCGAGTTTGAGAAGATCCTTTCCGTCCGGCTTCAAGAGGCGGACGACTTCTACCGCTCGGTGACTCCGCCGTCGATTTCCCGGGACGCTGCTAAAGTGATGCGCCAAGCCCTTGCCGGCATGCTCTGGAGCAAGCAGTTTTTCTTTTTTGACGGTGACAACTGGCTGGACGAACACCGCTCCAATCCGCTCCATACCGGATATCGAAATTCTCGGAACTCGGAGTGGTACCACATGCTGAACCAGGACATCATCTCAATGCCCGACAAGTGGGAATATCCCTGGTACGCGGCCTGGGACCTGGCCTTCCACGCGCTCCCACTATCAATCGTGGACCCTGATTTCGCCAAGGAGCAGATAGAGCTAATGCTGCGCTCTGCCTACCTGCACCCCAACGGCCAGATGCCTGCCTACGAGTGGAACTTCAGCGATGTGAACCCTCCCGTCCATGCCTTTGCCGCTCTCTTCATACACAGAACCGAACAGGCCCTGCGCGGCCACACCGATGTGGATTTCCTAAAGCAGACGTTCAACAAGCTGCTACTGAACTTCACTTGGTGGGTTAACCGCAAGGACCGCTTCGGCAAGAACGTGTTCGAGGGAGGCTTTCTCGGGCTAGACAACATCGGCGTATTCGACCGCAGCGCCCCACTTCCCACCGGTGGTCATCTGGAGCAGGCCGACGGCACGGCCTGGATGGCCCTGTTCAGCCAGAACATGCTCGATCTCGCGTTCGAGATCACCGCTCATGATTCCAGCTACGAACCCATGATTTTGAAGTTCGCCGAACATTTCTGCTACATCGGGTCGGCCATGAACCGGTCAGGTCAGGACGGCATGTGGGACGAGGAGGAAGGTTTCTATTACGACCTGCTACGGTTGCCCGACGGAAGCTCTCAAAGGCTCAAGGTGCGTTCGATGGTAGGGCTTCTCCCACTATGCGCCACGACGGTTATGGAAAAGTCGATGCGGGACCGTATCCCGCAAACAATAGCCGGGTTGCATGAACGCCTGCGCCGCATTCCCGAACTCCAGGAGACCATCCACCCCACGGGCCCGGGACATTTGGGAGTAGCCGAGCGCGGGATATTGGCCCTCGTAAACCCAACGCGCCTGCGCCGGATTCTGACGAAGATGTTAGATGAAGAAGAGTTCCTCAGCCCTCACGGGATCCGCTCGCTCTCGAAATTCCACGAACAGCATCCGTTCATCTTAAACGTAGGCGGCCAGGAGCACCGCGTGGACTACCTACCGGCCGAGTCCGATACTGGCATGTTCGGCGGCAATTCGAACTGGCGAGGACCGATCTGGATGCCGGTTAACGCGCTCATCATCCGATCACTACTGAACTTCTATTTGTACTACGGTGACAACTTCAAAATCGAATGCCCTACGGGTTCCGGCAAGCTCATGAACCTCTTCGAAGTGAGCAAGGAGTTAGCGGATCGGCTTAGCCGGATTTTTACTCGGGACGAGCATGGCCGGCGACCCGTCTATGGCGGCACCGAGAAATTCCAGAGCGATCCCCACTGGCGAGATCACATTCTATTCTATGAGTACTTTCATGGCGACAATGGTGCCGGGCTGGGCGCCAGCCACCAGACCGGCTGGACCGGGCTCGTGGCCAAGATCATCGAGCTTTACGGCTTCCTGGACCCCAAGCGGGCCCTAGAGGTGGGCAGGCAGGCTGCGTTCACGCAGGCAGCCCGCGCAGCTGGGTAGCGAGGGCCCGGGGATATGAGCCGAACCGCGGGCAGAGTATCGCGTTTCCTCCGGTCGAGGGCGTGACCGTGCGACGCGAGACTGTCAGGATCACACTGGCGATTCTCGTGGTCGCTGCCGCGGTACCGTTTGCGATTATAGATACTATCGAGACGGGCCGCGTGTACCTGTTCTCTAGGCAGTTCCTCGAAGAATTGCCGCAGCGGTTCACAGGCGCCGGACGCCTCCGCTTCATCCTGCAGCCGATGACCGCCAGCGTCCTAGGGATTCGCGGAGGCTTGGCTGATGCCAAGACGGAGAATCCGTCCTATCTCTTCATGCTGCTCTTCCATGCCGGACGTCGAAAAGAATTGCTGCGAAGTAGAGCCACAGCTCTCAGCAGTCTGCTCGCGATCGGGGTCGTCATGGACATAGTGTTTCAACTGGTCCTCTATCGGGCAGTCCATCCCGCCGTCGCTTTGCTGGTTGGACCGATTTTTATCTGCTTCCCCTATGCATTCTCCAGAACACTGACGGCACGCTTGGCACGGGGCTGAGGGAAAAGCAGGGAATGCGAAATCGAACGCCGCGATTGCGACTACGGAATTTGGCACGGACGTGACCTGGATGCCCTCCAGCCCCGAGTTCCAGCATTGGCTGCCTCCTCATGTGTACAACGCCATCCCGTTCGGCAAAACGATGCTGGGGGACGCGCCAAGTATTTGTCCGCCGCGCGAAGCAGCAACAAAATGAAGATGATTTCCTAAGCCTTCCTAAGACATCGAGTAAAATTCCAGCTAGCAGATTTCCCATCATTCATGGCGAAACCTCGAATTAGCACCGTATGCTAGCTTTCGTCGTTGACAACAGGGAAGGTTAGGATTTACCTATGGCGATGGAAATTTCTTAGGCTGGTAGGGTTTGAATCCCACCTTCTTCACCATCGCGCATCCCAAATCATATTTGACGAATAGTTGGCTATTCATTGAAATGACTTCTTGACCCCAAAGAGCCTTATGTTTTTTCCCCGGATGCCAGGCTAACTGCAAGGCACTTCGGGCCAGAAGTCCGCTAATTGGGAGTTAGTGGTACGAATGCCGCTAAACTAAACGGAGCCTGCTCTCCTCGCAAATTCGTTGTGTCGAGCGGATTGGGCGGCGCACGATACGGGAAGCGACCAACTTCAACAAGAGGCAAAGATTTACTGAGCGTATGCATCCAAAGACTGTTCAGAGAGTCAAACTGACACCGGCTCCACGGTAGCTGGAAGTAACCTAGGGCACTAAGTTCACCGGGAGGGTAGGGCTCAAGTAAGGTATCGTTGGTAAAGTTCGGTCAGCAGCGCCGGCATGAAGAGACCTGTTTGCCGATAACTGTACATTCCTGCTTGAGCTTGTTCCGACTTCCTTGATAAGGTTTCTAGGCTCGAGCTTCTGATTTTCCTGTTGCAGAGGTAACGCGTAAGTCCGTGGAAGAGCAGGAAGCGGAAATGATTGATGTTGATTCAAGTGAATTCAGGCTTAGCGACGTCATTATGAACGATCTGCTTTCATTTTCCCTGCCGGATTTTAGCCGCAGCACATGGGTTAGCCCTGAAACGCAGCAGCGGTGGCACGTCAAGATTGCCAAGGCAATGCAGGCTTGGCAAGCAGTTGAACTGTGGTCGACAAGAGAAGGGATGCGACCGGGTTGCGTAACACTAGTTCCACCCTCTAAGATGGCAACATTTCTGCGCGAGAATACAAGTCGACAGTCTGTTGTTTTACAGCTCGAGAAGTTGGCGCGGCGAACCAGTTTCCAAACGACCTCAAACGAACCTGCGCCAGGGGAGGAGTTTGACTATCGCGTTGCTGTGGTTAGGAGAAACCTCGCACAAGACTTTTACGCCGCATGGAAAGGTAGGGAGGATTACTATATTGGTGTTTTGCTTGGATACCCACTTTGCTGCTCGCGGTTTTTTGCCGAATGCTGGTCGCGTGGCATCAAGGATCCAGTTTGGGAGATGAGTTGGAATTCGGTGACTTCCGGCGTTATTCCCAATGAATGTACGGTTCCCTCCGAGTTGAACGTGTTCTGGCGATGGACCGGAATCAGAGCTGTTCCACACCTACCCTGTAGTTTCAAGTGTCCAAGAAGTTTAGAGCTAGCGAGAGCGTTGCTCGATTTTGGTTCGAACTTTGGGCTACAGCCTGAGATGGCGACCATCCGGGAGGTACTGTCTTGGCCGCTCAACTGGTCAAGCTTACACGGCATAGCTGAGATCAACAGTCCCATATTGAGGGCCACCATGAATTCAGTCGCAACTCGAACTAAGCGTTCCGTCTGCATTCTTGGTTCGAGTTGCGGCCACGGGGTCGCGGTTGCACGAACGCTACGGGTTTTCGGCAAGGGTGCATAGACATGGGAAACTTGCGAATGAACGCTATCGGCCAGGATATCCGTTACGCATGTCGACAAATCCATAGGAATCCTGGATTTATGGTCGTAGCTATCATCACATTGGCTCTCGCAATCGGAGCCAACACAGCCATCTTCAGCCTATTCGATCAGGTTCTAATCCGCAGTCTGCCAGTAAAAGAAGCGGATCGCCTGGTTTTCCTGCGATTTTCGGGTAGCGACAGCGGTCATGTTTCATCCCGTTCCGACCCCTATTCCTATTTCTCTTATCCGATGTATCGAGATGTCCGCGACCGCAATTCCGTTTTTAGCGGTGTGATCGCGACCGACTGGACGCAGGTCGGATTGCAGTGGAACAACGAACCGGAGCTGGTCGATGCAGAATTGGTGTCTGGCAATTACTTTGCTGTTCTCGGCATACATCCTGCGTTAGGGCGTTTGTTTATCACTTCCGACGATAGCAAGGCGGGCGAGGCGAGTCCGGTTGCCGTCCTGAGCTTCAACTACTGGCGGCGCCGTTTTGGTGCGGAACCGAACATCTTGAACCAAACAGTACTCGTGAATGGACATCCGTTTACTGTCGTCGGCGTTGCTCAACGCGGATTTCACAGTGTAGTCCTAGGGGATACACCGGAACTGTTTGTACCCATGGTTACAAAGCCCCTGGCGATGCCCGGGGAGAACGATCTGGAAGACCGCCGCTCCAGATGGCTCAACATCATTGCAAGGCTCAAACCGGGGCTCAATCGGGAACAGGCCCAAGCTGGCATCAATCCGCTCTGGTATTCCCTTCGAGCCGATGAACTGAATCAGATAGGCCACAGTTCCGACCACTTCCGGCAAGGTTTTTTGATCAAATCGCATTTATCGCTTCTGGACGGTGGACGCGGATTTTCCCCGCTGCGCAGCGATTTTAAATTACCCCTACTGATTTCAATGGCAATGGTAGCCTTGGTGTTAGTAATGGCCTGCGTAAATGTTGGAAGTCTTTTAATGGTGCGGGCAGCAGGTCGCGTTCGCGAAATGTCGGTTCGTTGCGCCTTAGGAGCCACGCCCGGGCGAATAGTGCAGCAACTGCTAGTGGAGGGGTTGCTGCTCGGATTGGCGGGAGGCACCGTCGGGATTCTATTGGCACCACGGATTACGGCTGCGCTTATTAACATGACCTGGGGCAGTACGATGGGAGAGCTTCCGCTATCCTCCGAACTTGATCTGCGAATTCTGGTCTTTAACTTTTCCTTCGCCTTGCTCGTCAGCCTACTTTTTAGTTTCGCCCCGGCCCTTCAGTTTCGTCGAATTAACCTCACATCCATGAAACAACGGGTCGTGGCACCGCGACGAACATCCCTACATTTTCGACGTATCTGTGTCGAGCTGCAAATTGGACTGAGTTTATTACTCTTGGCCAGTGCCGGTCTATTTGTGCACACCTTGCACAATCTGAAGTCGTTAGACGTCGGATTTATAACAGATCATGTCGTGACTTTCACTATTGATCCCCGGCTAGCCGGTTACGTGCCCGACCAGGACCTTGCGGTTGATACCAGAGTGCTGCAGACATTGACGGCGTTGCCAGGGGTTCGCTCTGTTGCAAGCACGACGGACCCGGAGTTGGTCAAAAACAATTGGACTAGGGACATCACGATTACAGGATACACGCAAAAAGAAAACAGAAATATGGATGTCGAGTGGTCAAACGTGAGTCCCGGATATTTCGGTGCCATGGGGATGCCTTTGCTCGCTGGCCGCGAGATTAACGATCAAGATCACATGGGCGGACAACGGATCGCGGTCGTCAACGAAAAATTTGCCCGTTATTACTTCGGAAACCCGCAATCGGCAGTCGGCCAGTTTTTTTCTGAGGGCGGCGGCAATGTGAAGACGGGCATAGAAATCGTTGGCGTGGTGGAGGATGCCAAGCACACCGGGGTACGTGAAGGCATCCTTCGTACGGTGTTCACCTCGTTCTTGCAGGAACCCGATCCCGGGGCAATGACGTACTATATCCGTGCCTGGCAGGCTCCTGAAAGCGATGAAGCGACGATCCGACGAGCGATGCAGCAGCTTGATTCGAGATTGGTGCTGGATGGTTTTTCTACAATGCGTCAGCAAATCGACGACAATCTAGTATTGGAACGCGTTATTGCACTGTTGGCTTCAGGTTTCGGGATACTCGCTGCACTGATGGCCGTCATTGGCGTTTATGGCGTCGTAGCATATTCGACACGCCAGCGAACCCGCGAGATTGGAATTCGAATGGCACTCGGTGCCACTCGCGGCAATGTGCTCCGCTTAATACTCGTCGAATTGTCCAGGCTCGCGAGTATTGGCATTGGGATTGCTGTACCGTTGGCGATACTGTCCGGCCGAGTCGTGCATGATCGATTGTTCGGGATTTCGAGTACCGATCCGTTAACACTTTGCCTTGCGACTTTGCTTGTAGCAGCCGTCACATTCCTCGCCGCGCTATTTCCAGCTTTGCGCGCCGCGCAAATCCAGCCAATGTCGGCTCTGCGGCATGAATGAAGTTGAAGCTCAAGAAGAAGGAAATACCTCGTCACAGCAAACGAGAGTGTGGTTTTGAATGAGCAGAGTGGACTACCGACATTCCACACTTATGCATATTTTGAATCTCATCCGAAGTATTTTCAACTCCGTTCTCGGTTTAATCGAGGGTTTCAGCTGCCATCCGCAGAAGGGGTTTCTATTCCTGCGGTATACGATGAGTCGTACTCCATCTTGTTCTAACTATCGCCCATTCCGCTACTCACAGCCCCTGAACGGTCTTCGGCTAGGCGCCACCGCGCCAACCGTTTTGTGCCTGGGTGCTTCAGCCGATTGCGATCACCGGCTTTACTGACGACAGTGATCGGTAGCGTCGCGGACGGCCCGTCTTCCGCAACCGTTCCCGCGACCGTGCCTCCCGAAGGCCTCCATTAACAAGACAAAAGTTTTACACATTCGTTACTTGACACATACTGCTACACATATTATATGAACAGTCGCACTCGTCTATTGGAGTTTTTTTGCGCTGTCAGTTTCGAAGCTCTTTGCGCAGGGCAAATTACTACCGTTTTTTGGGCAGTTTCTGGAGGGACGGCAATGACTATTGAGGTACGACCTTTCAGTGTCGCCTGTAACATACAATGTCTGTATTGCTATCAGAACCCGCAACGGGACGCGGCCAATGCCTCGGCACCATATGATCTGGTGCAGATCAAGAAAGCGGTTGAAGCGGAGGGAGGGGCTTTCACCTTGTTTGGCGGGGAGCCATTATTACTCCCCCTCAAGGATTTGGAAGATCTATGGTCGTGGGGCTATCGACGATTCGGGAGAAATAGTGTTCAGACTAACGGGACTCTAATTTCCGACGAGCACATCGCGATGTTCCGGAAATACCAAGTGCACGTCGGCATTTCGCTGGACGGTCCGGGAGAACTAAATGACGTCCGCTGGCATGGAAGCCTTAGCAAGACCAGGGAGAGTACGGCGAGATCCGAATCATCTCTGGAAAGACTCTGCCGCGAGGGATTTCGTCCATCACTTATTGTCACTCTTCATCGCGGGAATGCCGCGGGTGAGAAATTGCCGGCCTTACTTCAGTGGATTCGTGACCTTAACTCTTTGGGATTGCAAGCCTTTCGCTTGCATTTACTCGAAAGCGAGAGTCTAGAGATTCGAGCTGGTCTCGGTTTGTCAGAAGGCGAGAATATTCGTGCCCTACTGGCGTTTTTGGCACTCACGCGAGAAATTCCTGGTTTGGAGATAGACCTCTTTAAAGACATGCGCCAACTTCTTCTTGGGGTGGACAAAGGTGTGGGCTGTGTTTGGGGAGCGTGTGATCCGTACACGACCTCTGCAGTTCGCGGCATCGAGGGGCAGGGCCAGCGTAGTAACTGCGGGCGAACCAACAAAGACGGCATAGACTTCGTTAAGGCTACGGAGCCTGGTTTTGAGAGGTACGTAGCTCTTTATCATACTCCGCAGGATGCGGGGGGGTGTAAAGACTGCCGATTCTTTCTGATGTGTAAGGGACAATGCCCTGGGACTGCGATAGACGGGGACTGGCGTAATCGAACGGAGCATTGCGAAGTGTGGAAATCAGTATTTAAGGTATTGGAGAGTGACCTCGCTACTCAGGGCATAGAACCTCTCTCACTCAGTTCCAATCGACAGGAAATTGAATGCCAGGCGGTAGCGCGGTGGTCGGAAGGAAAGTATGTCTCGTTAACCGATCTGTTAGCGAACACGGTAGCTTCACAGTCTAACCGCAACATTTAGACTGCCGCAGTATCGAGCAAAGGAAGATTTCGATGCCGCTTGCTTTAGGTATGCCGGGCTTTCTGCGATTTTGCTGGACTAGCGACAAAGCACGCGAGACGTGGGCGCCCAGATTCAAGAGGGTGGTCTCCGCGTGGGCCGAAATCGAATGGGCTTCTCCGAAGTTCGGACTGCGAAACTGTGCGTTGGCAACCGTGTCTGCAGAGCACTTTCAAGAGGTGAAGAAGAGATGGGTATACCACGGGTTGCAGTGGCTCAGGTTGGACAGCGAACTTGGACAAGCACCCTCTTCAAATGCCGTTGTCCCGGGGATGCCTTTGGAATTGTCGCCTCTGCAGTTTGCACTTGGAAACGCTCAGGATTCTGCGCGCTTAAACGAAATGCGGAGAGCGAATAATAGCGACGGTGTCGGGGAACTTCTCGGGTATCCGAGGTGTTGTAGGGCTAGCTTTGGGCAACGTTGCGTTTCGCAGGGTTCTATCGATCCTACCTGGGAGATGGCGCTCGAAGGTTTGTCAGTCTCCAATCCTGAACAGATTTTGATCGAGAAACCGATGGTGACGAATGTCCTGTGGAGGTGGGTCGGTATCCGAGCTGTACCGCACCTCCCATGCCGCTTTGATTGCACGCACTCAGTTAGTTTCAGTCACCGTTTTCTGGCTGTCGGATCTGAGCTAGGGCTACATGATGAAACGAGGTGGCTACAAGAGATTCTGTCGTGGCCACTCGAATGGTCAGCTTTGCATGGCATCGCGGAAATCAAAACACCTTTATTGAAGATGTGTACTAAGACAGATGTGAACATCACTAAACGCATTGTGCGGTGCTGCGGGGACAATTACCCCGAAGAAGGGGCTCGGGGCGTTAAGTTTCCTTATAGGACCCCGACGCAGGAAATGCTTACGACTTCGCCGGGCTTTCAGCGTGGGCTCAAACAGATCGCGTTGCCCGGCAGTTAGCCGAGAATTGCTAACTTAATGAAGAATCGACGTCCATCGCATTGGGACACGACGGGTTGGATTATACGAACTGGGTTTTTGGGTTGGTTTGTTATCTATCCGTCGGAACTCAAATGAAAGGAGATAACCATGGGAGTTGACGAAAGTGATTTCACGAAGATAGCCGGTCTGTTTGATCGGGTCCTGGTCCGGGATACGCATTTTCGGCCGGTACCACACACAGACAGCACCGGTCACACAGATGAAACCAATCACACCGACGGTAATAACCACACCGACGGAAATTAACCAGCGTCTTACGTGGGCCTGCTATTGGTTCTCTCATAGCAGGCCCACAAATTTGTTATAAGTAAGGGCCTTGCTCTTAAGCTTGAGACGACGAGCGTGTCCATGGAACTCCCCGCTGACAAACAGAAATTGACATGGCATGGCCGCCTAGCTTCGCTGAAGTATGTACGAAGCTTGGTGCGACTTGTCTGGGAAAGCAGCGCACCCTTGACAATGGCGACGGTCTGGCTACGTTTGTGCCGGGCGGTTCTCCCAGTTGCCGCTCTTTGGGTTCCCAAATTGATACTGGACGCCATTGTGGCACTCGTGACTCACAAATCCGGATCCGTTGCGAGAGTGTGGAATCTCGTCCTCCTTGAACTGATTATTGTCGCGTTGAGTGATGTTTTAGGCCGACTCGACATCCTCTGTGAGAGCTTGTTAGGTGATCGCTTTACAAACTTAGTTAGCGTCCGGTTGATGCGTCACGCCGCGTCGCTCGACTTGGCGTCTTTTGAAGATCCATCGTTCTTCGATAAGGTGGATCGAGCCCGTACTCAAACGACGGGGCGTCTGACGTTGCTAACCTCATTGCTAGCCATATGTCAGGATGTTGTCCTCCTGATTTCGCTTTCGATCGGACTTGCTTTTGTTTCGCCGTGGCTAATAGTCTTGCTCGTAGCGGCAGTGATCCCTGCATTCGTAGGCGAGAGCCGACTGAATGTTCTCGCTTATTCTACTTTTTACCAGCAGACTCCGGAACGTCGACGGCTCGAATATCTTCGTCTAATCGGGGCGGGCGCTCAGACTGCCAAAGAGATTAAGGTCTTCGAGTTGGGTCACCACTTAGCTCGTCAGTACGAAGAAATTGCTGGAGAGATTTACTCAACAAACAGAAAAATAGCTATTAAACGCTTAATGAGCGGCTCAACGCTAAACATGATCTCAATTGTGGGTTACTACGGCGCGTATGCTGTTGTTTTGATTAAGACACTTACGTCGGTGATATCCATCGGTATGTTTGCATTCCTAACCAGCGCCTTCTCTCGCTCGCTACTTTGTCTTGAGCGCATCAGCGGCAGCTTCAATGAGGTCTCACAACAGGCACTACTACTTAGCGATCTATTTGAAGTTTTTGATATGGAGCCCTCTATTAGGTCATTGCCAAACGCTCTTCCTATTTCGCGGCCCGTGCGCCGAGGATTTGAGTTTCGCAACGTTAGCTTCGCATATCCGGGATCTGATCGGATGGTTGTTCATAACGTCAGCTTCCATCTGCTTCCAGGCGAAAAAATAGCCTTAGTTGGCGAAAATGGATCGGGAAAGACGACCCTCGTAAAACTCGCGCTACGACTATATGACCCGACTTCTGGCGAAATACGCCTCGATGGCGTCGACTTGCGTGAATACGATGTAGGGGACTTGCATCGACAAGTGAGCGTTATCTTCCAAGATTACGTGCGGTATGAAATGTTGGTGCGAGACAATATCGGTTTCGGAAGCATACAGTCTCGAGACGATGATACCCAGCTTGGCAGAGCTGCTTACAAGAGTGGCGCTAGCAAACTTATCGAACGGTTACCTAACGGTCTTAACCAAATGGTCGGACGCCGTTTTGAAGGCGGCATAGGCCTTTCTGGCGGAGAATGGCAGAAACTGGCCTTGGCGAGAGCTCATGTTCGCGATTCACAACTATTAATTTGTGACGAGCCTACCGCGACACTAGATGCTCGCGCCGAGCATGAAGCGTTCCAAAGATTATCGGAATTGAGTCAGAACCACATGGCGATATTAATTTCCCATCGGTTTTCTACGGTTCGAATGGCTGACCGCATTATAGTGTTGGCCGAAGGCGCCATACGGGAGCAAGGGACGCATCAAGAACTAATTGCGATCGACGGTCGCTATGCTGAACTGTTTGAATTGCAGGCGGCGGGATATCGATGAGAATTCTGCGGGGGAAAAGAATCATCTCTTGCTGCGATAGATGAACGGCTAGGACCTTCGTCTGACGTTGTGAGTCGATCACCTTAGTGGGAGTTTCAACATGAAAACTTTGCAAGACGTGGTATATCCGATTGCAGAAGACGAGTTTCTCCGTGAGTATTGGACTAAGAAATTTATTCACATTTCGGGACCACAGAAAAAATTCTCGCACTTGTTTTCGTGGGACATTCTTAATAGCGTTTTGGATCAGCATCGTTTCGAGGGTAAACGGCTTCGCCTTGTGAAGTGCGGCCGTCAGGTCGAGTCTGAGAATTTTTTGCGCGGGCTCACGGTGGAGTCTTCCAAACTCACCAGTGAACTAGCACGCGGAGCAACTCTTATACTCAACGCCTGCGAGGAAATGTATAGACCTCTCCGCGAATTATGTGTTGAATTGGAACGTCTGTTTCATGTGCGGGTTTTTGTCAACTTGTATGCTGGTTGGCGAACAGATAACGGATTTCAGATTCATTGGGACACACAAGATACGTTGATTCTCCAAATAGCCGGGCGCAAGCACTGGAAGGTGTGGGCGCCCACACGCAAGTACCCTTTTAGGGATGACCTTGTGGATACGAAAATTCTACCAACAGAGGACCCTATTTGGGAAGGGATGCTTGAGGGGGGTGGCGTGCTCAGCTTGCCTCGCGGTTGGTGGCATGTTGCGTATCCAATAGATGAGCCGTCTTTGCATCTGACAGTTACGATCCAGAACCTAAATGGGCTTGATTTCTTGCACTGGTTCGTGAATCAGATGAAGGCCAGCGAGTTCGTTCGGATGGAAATGCCCATCACACAAGATCCGATGCAAAAACGAGAATGGCTAGACCAAGTCTGGAAAGATTTATCGAATTCGTGGCACGCGGATTTAGTCGAAGCGTATATTGCCCATGTCGATGGTGAGGCATCATCCCGGCCTTCGATGCAGTTGCCGCAAGCAGCTCTAGATGATGTTTCGCAAGCTTTAGAACCCAATACTTCCCTACAGCTTTCCGCCGCTAGACCCCTCCACCTCGACCGAAAGGAGGATCCCGTGCGGTTCAAAGCAGCAGGGATAGAGTGGCAGACCAGCGCCGACCTTGTTCCCTTTCTTGAACTCTTCAATGACGGAGAGCCGCACCGACTATCTGAGCTCAGTCAGGCGGCAGATTACCGGTTGAACGCTCTTGTAGCCGCCTTGGTCACCAAGGGTGTACTACGCACGGTTCCCCTGGCGCCTAAAGAATGTCTTTGAGGTGCCTTGACAACTGCAAGGCAGTCCGCGTATTTCGCATTCTTCATGTCCGCTCTGACGAGCCATTTCTTTCACGCGCAGGCAGCAAACTCTAAATCCAGGATCATTTTTTGCGATAGCGTGACTAGTTCTGCTCCTGAAACGGCTTCCACTTCTAGACCTCTGGCGACTGCAGGAACCTCGATTTTTTGGTGAACTTCTGTTGGAGCCATGATTTTTTGATCCACGCCCACCCACACGGCCTGTTAAGCGTCGCTTGGCTGCTTGCCAAGAAACCGTGGATTGTTCCGATTCCAGGCACAACCAAGCTGCATCGCCTTGAACTTGAAGAAGACCTCGGAGCGGCGAACGTCGACCTTACACCTGAAGACCTCCTTGCCATCGAAGGTGCCTCCTCGAACATCAGGATCGTAGGGGCTAGGTATCCGGAATGGGTTGAGCCGTTGTCGGGCCGCTGAGGCCGGCCCCGAGCTTTCTTCGAACACGACCAAAACTGCGGTGAGGCTGTCCAAGGAATGGGATTTGGCGCGATGTATAACGGAGCAGACGCCCAACAATCCCGGGCCACGATGATTCCGCAGGCTGATCTCGATAGTTGCGGACGGCGTCACATGCAGTGGCCTTGGCGATTGCGTGAGTCTTCTCCGGGAGCCGGATGCGGCACATCCGCACGTCCGGTTCGATGAGCGGGGTGTGGAAACCGGAGCATGGCGGAGCTAGTGAGGCACCGACTGACGAAAGCGTCGGCAGCGGATAGACTCCATCTAAACCACCGCGCCACACCTCGCCTCCACAACTAACCCGGACCAGAAGTCCGCTTCTGGGAAGTGTGGCCGGGCGTAGCGGTGCCTTTGGACAGGAAGAATCTGCGGTCCTAAACTCTGCCCCCTGCTTCCAAAGCAATCCAAGAAACATCATGTGGTTGATTCTTCTAGCCTTTACCTATGTCATGTAGCACGGTTTTAGGGGGTGTTTGGGGCTCATTGTTCCCATTTTGATCCCAAGTTTTCCGTATTTTGATTCAGTCTGTTGGAAATGGATACGTCTCCGCCTCCCTCAGCTCGGAGCTATTGGCTGACTTGGTTGCAAAATACGATAGTGCCGCCGCCGTGGACAACAGCAGGTTCAGTAGAGCAGTGAGCACAATGAACACTCGATTCCACCCGGCTGAGTCCGTAAAGTGCGCTCTCCAAGTGCCTAACGCTGTGACGATCACTGGAACCACGAATGCGCTTAGCGAGAATACAAAACGTGAGGCCGAGCCTTCCGAGTTTCTTGTTTTGGCCACTGAGGAATTGTTCGCGGGAAAAGTCAAAGCCATGATCGACCGCCGACACCCGCGCGACCTGTACGACCTTTTTCGCTTTACGAAATCGAATCTTCCCCATGACCCTGAAATTCTTCGAAAGCTCGCAGTTCTATTCAGCAGCACCATGGATCGAGACTTTCACACCTACAAAATCGATCGCATAGCCGAGGTCGATGCCGCACAGGTCGAGAGTCTGCTCTACCCACTGCTTAAAGCGGATGACCGGCCGGCGCTGGCCGAAATGCTCGCCGCGACGAAACCGCTTCGGGAGGTATCCTTGATCACGAACGCGAAGCCGCATATCTCGCTGCCATCGCGGAGGGCAAATACCGTCCAGAACTGTTATTCCCTGAACAGCCCGAAATCGTGGAGAGGATTCGCGAGCATCCGGCGCTCCTCTGGAAAGCGGACAACGTCGCTCGCCATCTGGCCAAATCAAAAAAGGCCTGATCAACAAACGCCGTGATGCAAGTGTCGGACGACGAAGATGGTAGACGAACCCGCCGTGTGGCGTTTGACTCATAAAAAAATCAGTTTTCGCATGTAACTTTTGTTCGGCTTCGGTATCTGATACACATGAAGATGGTGTCCGTGCCCCGGTAAGCGGAGCGCGGGTGTCGGCTATGAGACTTTTCGTCAATCTTCGGCTGCTGCTCATTGCCCTCCTATTGGGGGGACCGATCATGGCGTGTGCCATTCCGAACGCACAGCTTACATTCGAGGAGAAGCAGTGCTGTAAGGACATGGGCGGGGATTGCGGACGCGGTGCCTCAGACATGCCGATGTCTCATTCGTGCTGCAAAGCCGCGGTTCAACCGCCTCATGATTTCCGGCCCTGTTCGACTTTTGCGTTCTCTGTCCCTTCTTTAGCGATCAGCGTTGCAGGACTTCCCTTTGCGATTCCTTTCGCCGAACCGTCCAGTCAATTCGCTTCCTGGCTATCCCAAGCTCCCTCGCCGCCCCGCGGAGCGCTCGACGCTTCGGCTCCTCTGAGGATCTAGCGCTTCCATTCCGTTTCATTCCGCAAATATGCACGGGTGTCTCTATTTGAACTGCTCCCAACAGGAGGAGAGCTGTGGGATTTGTACGAGCGCGTTTGACATTGTTCGCCGTGTTCCGGCCTGCGGGTGCGCACCAATTCTAGTGTGAGTCTTGGGGGAAGCAGCCATGATCGACCGCATTATTGAGCTTTCGCTGCGAAATAAGTTTCTGATTGTCATGCTTTGGATTGGAATCGCGGGCTGGGGTTTGTGGGCAATGTTGAAAGCCCCCATCGATGCCATTCCTGATCTGAGCGACAACCAGGTCATCGTATTCACGGATTGGCAGGGCCGCAGCCCGCAGGAGGTGGAGGACCAAATCACTTATCCGCTGACCGTGAACCTGCAAGGACTGCCGGGCGTTAAGGTCGTGCGCTCCTCGTCGGCCTTCGGCTTCTCAATGATCTTCGTCATCTTCAATGACGATGTGGACCTGTATTTTGCGCGCCCACGCGTGCTGGAGCGCTTAAATCTGGTGACTAAGCAGCTTCCACCCGGTGTTGTGCCCACGCTCGGTCCCGACGCGACCGGTGTGGGCCACGTCTTCTGGTACACGGTGGAAGGTGGTGGACTGAATCTGCGCGATCTGCGCTCTCTGCAGGACTGGTACGTTCGCTATCAACTTAATTCGGTTCCCGGAGTTGCCGAAGTTGCGAGCGTCGGTGGCACGGTGCAGCAATACCAGATTGACGTCGATCCGAACCGGCTGCGCTCTTACGGCATTCCTCTCGGCGTGGTGATGCGCGCCGTGATCGCCAGCAACTCAAATGTGGGCGGCAATGTCATTTCCGAGAATGGTTCCTGGTCCATCGTGCGCGGGCTTGGTCTGATCGAAAATCTCGACGACATCCGCAATATCGTGGTCGGTTCTCATGATGGCACACCCGTTTTCGTGAAGGACCTTGGCACCGTGAAAATTGGCGACGCATTCCGTACGGCTGCCTTGGTCAAGAACAGCTCCGAAGCCGTTGGCGGAGTGATCGTGGCGCGCACGGGAGAGAACGCGAAGGAAGTGATCGACCGGGTAAAACAGAAAATCAAGGAGATCGAACCCGGACTCCCGCCGGGCGTTCATATCGTTCCGTTTTACGACCGCTCGCAGTTGATTGAGGCCACAGTCGATACTCTCCGTCATGCGCTTCTCGAAGAAATCATCCTGGTCACGCTCGCGCACATCATTTTCCTGATGCATTTCCGCAGCATCCTGGTCGTCACCATACCGCTACCGCTTGCCGTGCTCTGCTCCTTTCTGCTGATGCACTACGCGCATGTGACCTCGAATGTGATGTCGCTCGCAGGCATCGCCATCGCAATCGGCGTGCTGGTGGATGCGGGCATTGTGGTCACCGAAAATGCGTTTCGACATCTGGAGGGCGTCGATACGAACGATCGAGGACCGGTCTTCGAAACGGTTTTGCGGGCCACGAAGCTCGTAGGCCGTCCGACGTTCTTCTCAATGGCGATCATCATTCTGGCGTTCGTGCCGGTGTTTGCGCTGACCGGGCAGGAGGGCAAGCTCTTTCATCCGCTCGCTTTTGCCAAGACTTTTGCCATGGTGAGCGCCACGGCCATTGCCCTGACGCTGGTGCCCATCCTTTGCGTTCTCCTGCTCCGCG
>Ga0070765_100000432_pt1 | contig 25151 bp, 19 predicted proteins | sample HubBroMetageWFT5_FD_71516 | JGI IMG/M metagenome (GOLD analysis project Ga0070765, IMG submission 71516) | Warmed and freeze-thawed soil microbial communities from the Hubbard Brook experimental Forest, New Hampshire - Hubbard Brook CCASE Soil... | ecosystem: Environmental > Terrestrial > Soil... | reverse complement strand
GGCAACGCCACCGACGAGGACGAGAAGCGGCTGCTCGATGCGGGCATGGACGCTTTTTTCCCGAAGCCCGTGCGCATGGAGACGCTGTTTCAAGCCGTCGAATCGCATGGCCACGCGATACCCCCTGCTGCTGGGCCGGCAACTGCGGAGGCAGCCGCGTCGTCATCGCAGCCATCATCCGCCGCCGATGCGCCTGCCGAAGACGCCGTCGCGCACATTCGTCGCACCACCGGCGGCAACGAAACGCTCATGCGTTCGCTCGCGAAATCATTCCTTGGCGACGCGCCCGCAAAATTTTCCGCGCTCCGCCGCGCCATCGCCAAAAAAGATGCGGACGCCCTCGCGAAGACGGCTCACGCCCTGAAAGGCGCGATCGGTATTTTCGGCGCGGCGAAAGCGTTTGCGCTGGCGCGCAATCTCGAAACCATGGGCCGCGCCGGCGCCACGCAAGGCGCCGCGGAAATTTTTGCATCGCTGGAAGCCGAATTCGCCAGCCTCAGCCATCAACTGCAGCCGCTTCAGCCAAAGTCAAAAACCAAATCAAAACCCAAGCCAAAACCAAAGCTCTCACCCAAGCGATCCGCGCGTCCTCGCCGCAAGCGCTGACGCATTCTTCCTCGGTTCCTCAGGGCCTCCTTCCGTGCTTTCTCTGCTTGTAGGCTTCGCGTATGTGAGTCAATTTCCGATAATCTGAGCATTAATCTTGAAGACACGAATCGTTCCACCATGATCGTAGGGCCATTTGATTAGTCCGCCAGTGGAAGGTGTGATTAGAAAGTGACCATCTGGGCTAAACGCGACGGACCCGCAGCCGATGTCCGACACCTTGTGGTGATCAAGAATCTTTCCAGTCCCGACGTCGATCAACCACACTGTTCCGGTACCGTATATACCCACGGCAACTAGTTGCCCATCAGGGCTAAATCTAGGCTCAGAAACCTGGCCGCCTTCTATGTCGAGCGATTGAATCCTCGTTCGACGACCTACGTCCCAAATTTGGAGTCCACCGAAATCGGTGCCTGCCGCGAGAAATGTGCCATCTCGGCTGAAGGATAAACTCTCAACGTACCGACCTGCCCCTCGGAGTGTCGCCAACCGTTTGCCGGTAAACATATTCCACAACGTGACGATGTTCCAGTGACCTGACGCCAACGTCATGCCGTCTGGACTAATTGCGAGGGAGAATGCCGTGTGCTTACCAAACGCACTCAGTTGCTTGCCGTTGGCTAGCTCTATGATACGAATGTGCGGATCGTCGATGGCCTTGCCTGACAAGGACTCGGCGACGTAATGGCTGTCCGGGCTAAAAGCATGGATTGCGTAGACGCCGTCCCCCAACGAAATCAGTGGCTTTCCGGACTCCATATCTCCGATAGCGTTATAACTTGCATAGTATTTCCAATCGCTGGAGATAGTCGTGGGTCGCACAGGAAGACGCTTGATCAACCGACCTTCAGGAAAACTCCACAGCGTCAAGTTTTCTGAAACGTCTTCTGGCACGGTGGGCCCGTCCGACGCAACCATTGTCCCGTCCGGGCTAAACGATACAAAGCTCATCCACCCAAATTTATCTGTCTGCCATCCGACCCCGATTTGCTTTACGAATTCCAGGGCCCGACTATCGTCGTCCGGAATCTTTGATGCCTTACTGTCCTGTGCTGGCAACAGATGTGTCAGGAGCAGGACAGCGCTGGCAAGAAATAGAACATTTCGGAAGATTTGCCGAAGTTTGCAGCCCGCAGCTAAGTTATTCACAAAAGACATGTTCACGACATTCCCTTTCAAACTTTGGGGCCGGTTACTCTATCACGGGGCGACAACCACAAAAGAATGCGAGCGAATGGCCATTGAGCCCGCGTGGTTATCGGAAAATGATTCACCGTCGCCATTTTTCTTCACCTTGACTTTCGCTTTTTGTTCGCCCATACTTCACGGCGGTAGAGGCAAACGGGAAGGCGGGTGAGGCCGCGGTCCCATTGCCGTTCAGGGTGCATCCTTCTTTGCGATGCGCCCGGCTCTCACGGACCACGCGCCTCGCCCGCCCGAGTTCCCCGCCTCTGCCCTCCCCGTACTCTGCCGGTAGCGGCGCTTCAGCGTTTCTGTGCTCGGCTTTGCAGGCCCGATGATTTCCATCGGGCCAGCGCCGCCTTTTGCTGCTTCGAGGATGACCCATGTCTGCACGTGTCCCTGCTGTTCCTGTTGCACCGGCTGCTGCATCCGCAGCCGCATCGGTTGCCATCGTGCCGATTGCCCAATCTCTCGCGCGCCCAAACGCAGGCCCAAACCAAAGTAAAAGTCTCTGGACGCTTCCGGAAACCGGCCTCGCCATCTTTCACGGCCATCCGGACGTGCCGCGCCTGTTCCATTATTTTCTGCCGCGGCTGGTGGCGCAGGGCAAGCCCGTGCTGTGCCTCGATGGCGCGAATCGCTTCGACCCGCTGCTGATTGCCCGGTTTGCGCGCAGTCGCGCGCAGGCAGGCGATCCGGAGGCGGCCGCTGCGTTCAATCAGCGCATCCGCGTGGCTCGCGCGTTCACCTGCTTCCAGATGACCGAGCTGCTCACGCGTGCGCCTCGCATGCTCGAAAAATTTCCTGCGCGCGCGCTGGTCGTCACCGCGCTGCCCGATCTTTATTTCGACGAGGATATTCGCGAACCCCAGGCCGCCACTTCGTTCCGCCGCGTTATGGAAGCGCTGCAAGCGCTGCAGAAGCTTCCGCTCGTCACCGCGGTTTTTTGCGATGCGACGTCATTTCAAACGTCGCGCCAGAAATTTTTCGCGCAGCTGGTGGCGCAGGCGAACCACGTCTCGCGATTCGCCGCCGCGGAAGACGGCCGCCTCGCGCTGGTTTCGCATTCGTAGCGCCACCCTTAAGAGTGGCATTTTTCTTTTCTCCACCGAGGAGCAACACGATGGGCCGCACAGTTCCCACATTCGTTCAATTAATCCACGACGCTGCCGCGCGCTGGACAAAATTCCGCCGCGCCCTGCGCCGCGAAGACCAGCCATTTTTCGACCGTCTTTTCCGTCGCGCCCGCTGCTACACGCAGGCCGCCACCTACCAGTGCCATGACAATCCGATGGAAGCCATCCTGCTTTCCATCGCGCTCGACCAGGAAAAACGCATTGATGCTCTCGAAGGCGCTCTGCACGTAAAAAAAGAGGAACTCCATGAAATTCAAGGGCTGGATTTTCGACCTCTACCCCTCGTTGCAGGGGATGAAGCTGTGGCTGATCGACCGGAACCAGAAACGCCATCTTCTGATTGACCGCTTCGCGCCCGCTTTCTACGCCTCCGGCGCGCACGATTCCCTGCTCCGGTTGCAGACCGCACTGGAAACGCGCGCGCGCGGCGTTGCGTGTCGCATCACGGAGCGCACGGATATCTGGGAACGCGATCCCGTCGAGGTGCTGCAAATTTCCGTCGAGCGCCCCAGCGATTTTTCCGCCTGGGCGCGCTGGGTGCACCGCTTCGATGCGCGCCTGCGACTCTACGATAGCGACCTGATGCTCGCCTCGATGTATTGCTGGGAGCGGGGCGTGTTTCCGCTGGCGCTCGTGGAAATTGAAACGGACGACCAAAATCACGTGCGCGCAATCGCCTGCTGCGATGACGAATCGGCGCTCGACTACGACATTCCTCCGCTCGAAATCATGCAGCTTCGCCTCGGCGGGCTTTCCTCAATTGATCCCGCGCACGGCCGCCGCACCCCGCTCGAAGTGGAAGTGGGCGGCCGCACATTTGAACTCGACGAATCGGGCGAGCCCGCCGCCATCGCACTCCGCTATCTGCTGCAGCAGCACGATCCAGACCTGCTCCTCACCGACTGGGGCGATTCCACCATCCTGCCACGCGTGCGCGAGCAGGCCGAACAGCTCGGCGTCGAGCTGCCGCTCAATCGCGACCCGGACGCGCAAGTGCGGCAGAGCCGCTCGCGAAGTTACATGAGCTATGGCCGCATTCTTTTCAAGAACAGCGCCACCACGCTTTTCGGCCGCCTTCACGTGGACACGCAGAATTCCTTCATCGCCGATAAATGCGATCTCGCGGGATTGTGGGAACTCGTGCGCGTGACCAAATTGCCCGTGCAGTACGCGGCGCGCACCACCACCGGCACAGGCATCTCTTACATGCAGATGGAACTCGCGCATCACGATGGCATCCTGATTCCCGAGCAGAAAGCTGAACCTGAAGATCCGAAATCACCGGAGGAGTTACTCACCGCCGATCGCGGTGGACTGGTTTTCGTTCCCAAGCTCGGTTTTTTCGCAAACGTGGCCGAACTCGATTTCGTCAGTGAGTATCCGAGCATCATGGCGCATTTCAATGTCTCGCCCGAAACGGTGAATTGCCCTTGCTGCCAGGGAACTCAGATCGTTCCGGAACTGGGCTACCACGTCTGCCAAAAAAGAAAGGGAATCACCAGTCGTGTGGTGAAGGGATTGATCGGGAAGCGCACGGAATGGAAACGCCTGCTGCGCGAGAAGCCAGGTATGTCCAAAGACCTGGCCCGTGATTACAAATTGCGGCGCGACGCGCTGAAATGGCTGCTCGTCTGCTGCTTTGGCTATACCGGATACAAAAACGCACGCTTTGGAAAAATCGAATCGCACGAGGCCATCAATGCCTACGCGCGTCAGGCGCTGCTCGTCGCCAAGGAGCTTGCCGAAAACCGCGGCTTTGATCTGCTGCACGCGTTGGTGGATTCACTCTACGTACACAAAGAGGGCGCCACCCGCGAAGATTACGAAGCGCTCGCACGGGAAATTTTTCAGCAGACGCATCTTCCCATAGCTGTCGAGGCCGTCTATCGCTACGTCGCCTTTCTGCCGTCCAAGCAATTCGACGACATCCCCGTGCCCAACCGTTTTTTTTGCGTTAGCGAAGAGGGTGAACTGAAAGTACGCGGCCTGGAATGCCGCCGCCACGATACGCCGCCGCTCATCACCCGCATGCAGAAGGAAGTGCTCGCGCTGCTCGCCGAAGCGCACGATTACGATGGCTACTGCCGCTGCCTCGCAGAAGCCTGCGCGCTGGTGCGGCGTTACGAGGACCGGCTGGCGAACGGCGAAATCGCCGTGGAAGATTTGATCGTGAGCAAGCGGTTGACGCGCGAACCACGCGAGTACAAAAAAGCCGCCCACACCGCCATCGCCGCGCAGCAGCTTTTCGGGCACGGTGTGCAATTGCGCCCCGGGCAAACCATCGAGTACGTCATCACCGATGCACATTCCTCCGTGCCGAACGACCGCGTCCGCGCCTACTCGCTCTGGGAAGGTTTTCATGGCTACGACCGCGCCAAATACCGCACGCTGATGCGCGAAGCCGTCGCCCCATTCATCGCTCTCGCCCCGCATGTCGAACCTCGCGCGAATCCTCGCGCGCTCGTGCTTTCTCCGTGACCTCCGTGCCTTCTCCGCATTCCTCCGCGCTCTCTGCGCCTCTGCGGTGAACCGCTTTTGCTTTTGCTTTCTCCGTCCCTACGTGCCACTCAATGTTCTCTAAGGTAAAGTCTTCGGCCCCTGCTGACTAAACCAGCAATGAACGCACACAGAAATTTGCCATACAGAAACCGCGAGGCGATACTCAATGTATGAAGCAGGGGAATCCATCTTGGGCAGCGGCTGCGCTCTTTTGCGCGCTGGGAGCGGTTAATGCGCTCGCGCCACACTCAATGCATGCCGATGAAATCAAGCTGAAAGACGGTACGAAGATCACAGGCACGATTGTCGGCTTTGAAGAAAATTCCTTCAAGGTGAAGACGAGCTACGGCTTTGCCGAGGTGCAGAAGGATCAGGTTGTCTCCATCTCGATTTCTGACGCGGTCAAGAAACCGGATCCCGCAGTAGAAAAACCCGCCGCGTCTGCAAAGCCGGCAAAAACGGAATCAACTGCCGACACAGCGCCCGCTGCATCGAAACTATCGAAAACGGATGCAAAATCGGCAAGCGCAGCTCCAGCCAACGCAGCGCCGAACGCCGGCGCGACAACGGCAACAGCGACACCGCCTGCGAAAACTACTCTCGCTCCAACTCCCGCGCCGGTTGCCGTCGCCGCAGCGGATCCGCCGAAGGCCGCCGTTCCCGAGCCGATGCGCGAGGAAGTGAACGGCAACACCTACACGAACGACACATTCGGGTTCCAAATGTATAAGCCGCCCGACTGGCAAGTGATCGCGGGCGCTCGCCAACTGCTGCCCGGCACGATTACCGCGATGGGCACCGAAGACGAGACAACTTATTTGCTCATCGGCCAGGAAACGGCCGGAAAATCACTCGCAAGCGACATGGACGCGTCCGACCATCGCCTGCGCGACATCATGGAAAACTTTCGGCCGCTCGGCGAAACGCACATCACGGTCTCTGGCATTCCAGTCGTCGAGCGCCGATTCCGCGGCAGCGTGGACAAACATGATTGGTCCGGCGTAGTCGTTTTTATTCCGCGCGGCACGCAGCTTTACACCATCTTCGGTATGACTTACGCGGACACGGACCTGGTGCAAATTCAGGAAAACGTGATCCACCGCGCGATTTCAAGCCTTCAGTTCACGCGGCAGTAAGCCTTCGCACGCTTCACATTCACTCTTGCAACCCGCGCGCAAAAAAGCGTAACTAATCCTATCGTGCTCACGAATACTTCCGGACGATTGGCTGCGATATCTCTTCTTGCGTGTATGGCGTTGATATTGCAGCCGCGCATTGCAAGTGCGCCATCTCGCACGGCTGCTGCGGATCTGATTCTCGTGCCCGACTTCGACCACGAAGTGCGGCCCATCCTGGAAAAGCATTGCCAAAAATGCCACCGTGCGGGAGAGATTGCGCCGTTTCCTCTCGTCACGTTTGAGCAGGCACACGCTAAAGCGAAAAAGATCGCTGACATGGTCTACGAACGAAAAATGCCGCCGTGGTTCGCCGACCCCTGCTGCGGCAAATTTTCAAACGACCCCACCCTTTCCGGCAAAGAAATCGAAACGCTGGTGGCTTGGGCCAAAGGCGGAGCGCCGGGGAGCGGCAAGCGCACGTCTCCACCGCCCGTTTGGGCGAAGGGCTGGAATATCCCGCAGCCCGATGTCGTGCTGAAAATGCCAACGCGCGTCAGGCTGCCTGCCAACGGCGTGATTGAATACACCTACGAAATCGTTCCAACGGGATTCACCGAAGGAAAATGGGTGCAGATGTCGGAGATTCGCCCGACGAGCCGCGAAAACGTTCATCATGCCGTCGTGTACGTTCGCCCGCCGGATTCGCAATGGCTGCGACACGCGCCCTCAGGTGTTCCCTTCACCTCTTCCGATTTGAAAACGGACCAGGATCGCCGCGACGCGCATTGGACCGACGCGGACGTCTTGCTGGTTTACGCGCCGGGGAGTTCACCGGACAACTGGCCCGCCGGCATGGCGAAATTCATTCCCGCCGGTTCAGACATTATTTTTCAGATGCACTACACCGCGCACGGCCATCCGGCGAAGGACCAATCGAGCATCGGAATCGTGTTCGCGAAAGAGCCGCCCGCTCAACGCGTGCTGACCCTGCAATTGACGAACGATAAATTCGTGATTCCGCCTGGAGTGGACAACTTTCGCGTGGAAGCGAAGGGCACGCTGCCGAACGATGCAACGCTGCTCAGCTTCCTGCCCCACATGCATCTGCGCGGAAAGCAGTTCGAGTACAACATCGTGAATCCCGGCGGGCAAATTGACACTCTTTTGCGCGTGCACTGGAATTTTTTCTGGCAGATGAGCTACCGGCTCGCCGAGCCGCTGCCGCTAAAGGCGGGAACCACTCTGCAGGCCGTGGCGTGGTACGACAATTCACGCAAGAACCCGCACAATCCCGATCCCGACTCCGCGGTCTACTGGGGTGACCAAACGTTCGACGAAATGATGGTCGGATTTTTCGATGTCGCAGTGCCCGCGAATCAGGACAAAAAACAATACTTCATCCGCAGCGGTGGCGAACACCACTGACCGCTAGAATTTCGTGACTTCGCTAAAATGGAAGTTGCGGACCTTCATCGCCGGGACGACCATTTCAAACGATTCTTCACCGGCGGCGCGCACGGCGGGGCCAAGCATTTCCACGTTTGCAAGCGCTTCGATGATGCTCTGATTGAAGCGGAAATTGCGAATGCCGCCCGCCACGCGCCCGTTTTCTACCAGAAATGTTCCATCGCGGGTCATGCCCGTGAGAATCTTTTCGTAGGGATCCACTTCGCGGATGTACCACAAGCGCGTGACCAACACGCCGCGCTCGGTAGAGCGGATCATATCGTCTACGGATTTATCGCCGCCCGCGAAAACCAGATTCATCGGCGCTTCGCCGTATTCGTTCGGCAGCGAAAAGCCATGGCCGGTCGGCTTCGCTTTCATTTTCTTTGCGGTCGCGCGCGAATAAACCAGATTTTTGGGAACGCCCTTGTCCACGAGCAGAACTTTTTGGCGTGGGACTCCTTCTCCATCGTATGGCGGACCAGATTGCAGGGCATGGTAAGCGTCATCCCAGATGGTGATGTTGTCGCCGAAGAGTTTTTTGCCCATGCGGCCAATCAGGCAGGATCGCTTGTCCTCAACCGAAGTTGCCGCGAAATCGTAGAAAAGAAAGCCGACCATATCGAGCACGGCCGAAGGAGAAAGAATTGCCGTGTAATGACCGGCCGCGAGTTCGCGCGGCTCGCGCGAATCGGCTGACTTCTTCGACGCGCTCTCGGCTAGCTCGTCCGGATCGATCGCGCGAACGTCCGCAGAATTCGCCTTGGCCCAGCCGGAGGAATTTTCCTCGAGAATTGTGATGGAAAATTCCGCGTCGGTTTCATCGTGCCTTGCAAAAAGACCCTTGGAATTTGCCGAAATCATCTGCGAGTACCCGGTTGAAAAAATTCCGGCCGCGGTTTGTTTGGCTTTTTCGGCCATTTTGCAGACGCGCGTCACGGCGCGGGCGCGATCCTGCGGCGTTGTTGCGGCCGTGGGCGCAAAGAAGCGCGAGACTTTCTGATACTTCTGGCGGCCAAGCATGGGTAGAAGATCCGGATTCTTCGGCTGATTCTTCGCCAGACTCATGGCCGTGGAAACGGTGCGGCGAAGCGATTCCTCGTCCGTCTTGTTCGTGGTGGCACGCGCGGTGCGGCCATCTACAACGGCGCGGACGGAAATCGTGAGCGTCTGCTCGGCTACGTTCTGATGAATTGTGTTGTTGGCGAAGCGGGTAAGCGCATCGGACCCGGCATCAACATCTACTTCGGTCGCGTCCGCTTCGCTGAATTTCAGAATGCGCTCGGCGATGCGCTCGAGATCCGATGCAGTAAAGCGTGCGCCCTTTGGTGCAGTCGACTTTTTCTTGCGGGGGCTCATTTTGCGAACGCGACCCCCACTTTGATATTTCGAAAGCGCGCGGGCGAAGCGCCGTGGCCGGTTCCCATCGTCTGCATGGGCTGGCCCTTGCCGCAATTGGGAGTGCCCCAGAGCGTCCAGTAGTCGCGTGAACAGATGGCGTCGCAACTGTTCCAGAATTCGGTGGTGATGCCGCTATAGCTGGGATTCTTAATCATGCGCGTTCTCTTCCCGCCCTTGATTTCCCAGCCGATTTCGGTGGAAAACTGGAAGTGGTAGCGGCGATCGTCAATAGACCACGAGCGATTGGTCTCCATCAGGATGGCATCATCGGTATCGGCGATCAGGTCGTCGTATTTCCAGGAGCCGGGATTGATGCTGATGTTGGTCATGCGAATAATCGGCAGGCGATTCCAACTTTCGGTGCGCATGGTGCCGTTGGAGCGATTTTCGCCGATGGCGGAAGCTGTCTCGCGATTGCTCAGGTACCCGGTAAAAAGGCCGTTTGTGATGATCGGCGTGCACTGCGCGGGGACGCCTTCGTCATCGTAAGCAAAGGTGCCCAGGCCGGGACCGTGCTCGAGGCGCGCGTCCGCAACCACGTTGACAATGTCGGAGCCATATTTCAGCTTGCGAAGTTTTTCGAGCGTCAGGAAGCTCATGCCGGCAAAATTTGCTTCCATGCCGAGCACGCGATCGAGTTCGATAGGGTGGCCGATGGATTCGTGGATCTGCAACCCGAGTTGTGAGCTGCCCAGGATAATCGTGCTCGTGCCTTCGGGACACTGCGCGGCGGAATGCAGCGCGACAGCCTCTTCGCCAACGCGCGGCGCGTTGCCGACTAGATCGAGCGCCTCGACGAGTTCGTAACCCTGCAGAGCGTGCTGCCCGCCGAAGCTATTCGGGTAGGAGCGCTTCTGGATATCGGTGCCTGCGAAAGCGGTGGCCACAATTCCCGCGCCCGAAATCATTTTTATCTGGTGAATCGAAGAGCCGATGCTGGAAACAAAGAGCTGGTCGATTTTGTGGAACGACATCGAGCCCTCGGCAAGCGTAACTCCCTTTACGGCGCGCATGGCTTTGTCCGCGGCGAGCAGTAAATCAATCTGGCGCTCCACCGGTATGCGGAAGGGATCCTTCAGGAAAGGATTCTGCCACGTATCTACGTAGGCTTGTTCGGGAGCGAGTTTGACGTTTTCGCGCTTGGCGAGCGCGGACGCTTTCGCGATCGAGACGGCTTCGGCGGCGCAGGCGTCAATTCCCTGTCGTGTCAGGCGGTCGGTGGAAGCGAATCCCCAGGCGCCGCTGGCAACCACGCGAATGCCGATGCCAAGCGATTCGGATTCTGCCAGCATGCCGACTTCGCCGTTCTTCGTGGAGATATCGCGCTGGCGAATATCCATCACGCGGACGTCAGCGTAAGTTGCGCCACGGGATTTCGCGGTGTCGAGCGCCCAGTTGGCCCAATCTTGCATCATGCGCGGGATCCTTCAGAGTAATCCACGTGAAAGCGGGCGGCAGCACAATCGCTCACTAGCGCCCTGAATTTCTTATCGGCTTTTTGCGCAAAAATCATCAGACCATTCTAATACGAGGGAATGAGAATGCAACCGCGGCGTGGTACAGGAAAATTTGTTCGCGAAATGGGCGCGGACATGACCGCGCGGTCAGTTATATGAGGGTGGTCAGCTTCTGGTCGAGGCGGAGAGGCAGCGCCGCTGCCCTCCCCTCCCCGCACTACAGAATCTATTGCTGCGGCATCGGTTGGCCTGTGGCTCCGGCATACATGGCGGTCAGCAGGTCCTGGGTTTTGCCGTCGTAGTCGGCGTCAAGCGACCACATGAAGGTGCCGCCGACGCCGGTGGTCCAATCGGCGTAGACGGTGCGCGTGTAGGTTGAGAATGTATCGTCGTAGGTGATGTAACCGTTCGAGCCGTCGGTGCGCAACATGTAGGGCACCAGCGCGGTCTGGTCGTACAGAGTCTCCCAGCCCTGCTGGTTGATGCGCTGCTTGAAGAAGGTGCCGTAGTTTCGTGTGAGCACGCTATCGTTGCAATTGTTGCCGGTGGCCTGGGCGGCACAGTTGCCGAATAGCTTGTTAAGCGTGGTGTAGTAATAGCCGTAGAAAGGCATGCCCAGATTAATTTTTTCGAGAGGCACGCGATATTGAACCGAGTAGAGCTTCATGGTCTGCTGCGCGCTGCCGCCGGGTTCGCATTCGTAGGGCTCGGGGTTGTGCCCGTCCCAAATGATGGGCGAATTGAGTTGGCCATCGTCGGTCCAGGGGCCGGCGCAGTCGTACATCATGAGGTTGAAATAATCTACGTATTGGGTGGATTGCTCGAAGCCGTAGCCGAGGCCGCCCCACGGAGCGACGTCTACAGAGATGGTGTAGAGCGGGCTGGGCATAACTTCGCGCAGGGATTTCAGAAGGCTCAGAAAGGCCGCTTTGTCGGCTGGGGTCTCCGGATATTCCCAGTCAATATCGAGACCGTCGTAGGAGTTCTGGTTCAGGAACGACCAGAGGTTTGAGACCAGGACCGGAAGCATCGCCGGATTGGTCTCAATGGCGGAGAAATCGCCGCCAATCAGGAGAAGAACTTTCCCACCCGCCGCGTGCATTCCCTGGTTGAGCGCGGGTTCGAGGAATCCGTCTGGAACGCTCAGCGAGCCATCGGCATTGAAGCCGACCCCGGCATGGTTCACGTGCGTAAGCTCGTTAAAGGGAATCTGGGCGGAGCTGTATGGCACCGGGCTGTATTGGCTCCAGAAGCCGTAGTCGCCAACGACGCGCTTGGGAGGAGGCGAGCTTTGCGCGCGCGCGCCTTGGGCGCCCAATGCGAACAACATGCAGGCGAAGACAAATGCAGTCAAACAAGCGGAAAGATGATTGCGTTTCATGACGAGGGTCCCCTTTAAATTCAAGAATGACCGAATGGCTTGCCCGACTCGGTCCAGGCACGTGGTTGTGCGGCGCGAAGGCTGGCCCGACAACCAACGCGCAATGCGGGCGACGTTTAGTAGAAATACACCGTGGGAGACGCGTGTGTCAAGCGCAGCGTGAACGGCGAGCCGGCTTCCAATTTGCAGTTTTGCGATGCCCTGGGGCGGCTACCTGCTTTGCCCAATTTCGATTTGCCTGACGCGCGCCTTCACCATTTTCTTCACCAGCGCGATGGGCAGCGGCTTGTCCATCGTGAATTTGATGGTCCCCTTGGAGGTGGCAAAGCCTTTCAGCTCATTTCTAAATTGCTCGATCACCGACGCCGTGGGAAACAAACTGCAATGCTTTGAAAACGCGGCGAACCACACCAGCGATCCTTTGTACTTAAATGTGGGTATGCCGTAGCTGATGGCTTCGGTCGTTTCCGGCGGCGCGACCGATCGAATTGCCCAGCGAATCTTCTGCAGGATTCCGCGAGCAGGCTCCGGGACGCGAGCGAGGTATTCATCGATAGTCTTCGGAGCAGCGCTGCTTTTCGCGGTGGGATTGCGATCGCCGGATTTCCGTTTCTTCATGTGGCTGATGCTACAAGAGGCTCAAACACAAGTCCACGACACATCGCCGCAACGTCGTTTGCGTGTTGGAAGAAAATCGTTCGCAGAGAAACAAAAAGGGCGAGTCCCAATTAATAAATTGGAACCCGCCCCTTCGAAAATCAAAAGCCAGATGCCGAATCGAAAACTACGTTCCTTCGGACCACGAACCGAGGTAGTGCTCCTGCTCGGGCGTCAGCTTATCAATCTGGAAGCCCATGGATTCGAGCTTGAGCTTGGCGATCTGCTGGTCGAGGTGCTCGGGAACCGCATAGACCTGCGGCTTCATGTCTTTGTGGTTCTTGACCATGTAATCGGCAGCGAAGGCCTGGTTGGCGAAGCTCATGTCCATGACGGAAGCAGGATGTCCTTCGGCCGCAGCGAGGTTGATCAGGCGACCATCGCCCAGGAGATAGATTCTGCGACCGTCCTTCAACATATATTCATCAACAAACGGCCGCGCCTCTTTTTTGCCGCTGGAAAGTTTTTCGAGTGCCGGGATATCAATCTCGACGTTGAAGTGTCCGGAATTGCTGACCACCGCGCCGTCTTTCATTTTCTCGAAGTGATCGTGGGCGATGACGTTCTTGTTGCCCGTGACGGTGATGAACACGTCGCCGACTTTCGCGGCTTCGTGCATGGGCATCACGCGGAAACCGTCCATCACAGCTTCGATTGCTTTCGTGGGATTCACTTCGGTGACGATCACGTCTGCGCCGTGGCCCTTCGCGCGCATCGCCACGCCGCGTCCGCACCAGCCGTAGCCTGCCACGACAACTTTGAGTCCTGCAAGAAGCAGGTTCGTCGCGCGGATCACGCCGTCGAGCGTGGATTGGCCCGTGCCGTAGCGATTGTCGAAGAAATGCTTGGTGAGCGCGTCGTTCACTGCGATCACCGGAAATTTCAGCGTGCCGTCTTTCGCCATGGCGCGCAGACGGATGACGCCGGTTGTGGTCTCTTCGGTGCCGCCGATAACGCCCTTTAGCAAATCAGTGCGCTTGGTGAGCAACTGGGTGACGAGGTCGGCGCCGTCGTCCATGGTGATTTGCGGCTTGTGATCGAGCGCCGCAGCAAGGTGCGCGTAATAAGTGGCGTTGTCCTCGCCCTTAATGGCGAAAGTGGGGATGTTGTAGTCCTTGATCAGCGAAGACGCCACATCATCCTGCGTGGAAAGCGGGTTCGAGGCGCAGAGAACCACGTCGGCGCCGCCATCGCGGAGCGTGATGGCCAGGTTCGCCGTTTCACTGGTCACGTGAAGGCAGGCGGAAACGCGAATGCCCTTAAGGGGCTGGTCTTTAATAAATTGCTTGCGGATCAATTGCAGGACGGGCATGTGTTGATTGGCCCATTCGATACGGCGTTTGCCCTTGTCCGCGAGGCTGATGTCTTTAACGTCGCCGTTTAGCTTTGTTACTGTTTCCACTGGGTGCTCCCTTTTAATTTTTTGCGAAATTTGAAGTATTGAACCGGGAAAAAGTCTGCCGGCTTCAGGGCCGGCGCTATTAACTGCGCGAAACGGCTACCGCGCCGCGTGTGCCAGCTTCCTTGCGAATGGCGTCGGCTTTGTCTGTACGTTCCCACGTGAAGCCGGGGCCGGTGCGTCCGAAATGTCCGTAAGCGGCCGTGGGGCGGTAAATCGGGCGGCGCAGGTCGAGCGTTTCGATGATGCCCTTCGGCGTGAGCTTGAAGAAAGCGCGAATCAGTTCGGTGATCTGAGCGTTCGGAATTGTGCCGGTGCCGAATGTGTCCGCCATCACGGAGACAGGCTCGGCGACGCCGATTGCGTAAGCCAGCTGTACTTCCACTTTGGTGGCGAGGCCGGCGGCGACGATATTCTTCGCAACATAGCGCGCCATGTAGCACGCCGAACGGTCAACCTTTGAGGGATCTTTGCCGGAAAATGCGCCGCCGCCGTGGCGGCTGTAGCCGCCGTAGGTGTCCACGATAATTTTGCGGCCGGTGAGGCCCGCATCGCCCATTGGACCGCCGGTAACGAAGCGGCCGGTCGGATTGATGTGGAATTTAGTGTTCTTGTCAAACATGGATTCGGGAATCACTGGCTTGATGACTTCCTGAATCACGGCTTTGTGGAGATCACGCTCGGAAACTTTTTCGCTGTGTTGCGTGGAGATGACCACGCAATCGACGCGAGCAGGACGGCCGTTAATGTATTCGACTGATACTTGGGACTTTCCATCGGGCCGGAGGAAATCAACGATTCCCTTTTTGCGGACTTCGGCGAGTTTGTGCGTCAGCTGGTGTGCCAGTTGGATCGGCATGGGCATCAGCTCAGGTGTCTCATCGCAGGCAAAACCGAACATCATGCCCTGATCGCCTGCTCCTCCCGTGTCCACTCCCATCGCAATGTCCGGAGATTGCTTCTTGATTGCGCAGACAACGCCGCAGGTTTCGGCGTCAAAGCCGTACTTGGCGCGGGTGTAGCCGACGTCGCGGACGACTTCGCGAGCCAGGTCGGAAAAATCGACGTATGTAGTGGTGGTAATCTCACCCGCAACCACGACGAGCCCGGTGGTTACCAGCGTCTCGCATCCTACTCGGCCATTAGGATCGTCTTTGAGGACCGCGTCGAGGACCGCGTCAGAAATTTGGTCGGCTATTTTGTCGGGATGGCCTTCAGTGACCGATTCCGAGGTAAAAAGGTACTTCTCATCGGCATGCGCCAAAACAGTATCCTCCGGCGGAATGAAAGGCAATCACGGGGGCAAATTGCACTTTCTAATGGGTAATTCAGCAAATCACGTTAGCATGCGCCCAAAAGGGAGTCAATCCGATGCATCGAAGGGCGATAAATCACGGGTGAACGGGCGCTGGGAGGAGTGGAAATGTGCAGCGAATCCCAGTCAGGCCCCACCTTGGACGAATTTCCACAACGATTTCATTCATACCGGAAGCGCACTTCCCCGCCGGGTGAGGATGACGCCCTCCGAACCAACCATCGCGTAGCGGCCGTCCCGGGCTCTGATATACTCCCGCCGTTTCCAGAAACGGCAATCAACTAGTCGAAATGGAGGCGGTCTTGCGCAAAATTATCTTGGGAATCTTTTTGTTGGGAGTCGCGGGCTCCGCTCACGCGCAGGATACGCCTGGCTGGTTATCCGGCCTGACAAGGCCGCACGATTATGTGCAGAAGCGGATTTCCAGCTATGACCGCTCAGGCGGGAACGCCGACGCCAGGCCGATGGCTGTCGGCGAGACCCTGACGCTGCTGGACGAGGCGGGCCCGGGCGAGATCACGCATGTGTGGATCACGATTGCGAGCGACGAGGAGTATCACTTGAAGCGGCTTGTGCTGCGGATGTATTGGGATGGCGAAGCGACGCCAAGCGTGGAAGCGCCCGTGGGCGATTTTTTTGGGCTGGGGCTCGGCGATTATTTTCTGTACCAATCCATTCCACTTTCGGTGGGGGCGGACAAGGCGCTGAATTCATTTTTCCCGATGCCGTTTCAAAAGCATGCGCGAATCACTTTGACGAATGAGGGGCACGAGCGCGTGGATTCGCTCTATTGGAATATTGATATGCGCGCTTACGCCGCGCCGCTTCCGGCTGAAACGCTTTATTTCCACGCGCAATATCGTCAGGCGGCGCCCAACAAACCGGTTTCGAGCAATGGGAAAAACCTGGACGGCAAGGACAATTTCGTCTGGGTAGAAGCCGCCGGGAGAGGCCATTTCGCGGGCGTGACGATGTCTGTAATCGAGAATAAGGACGGCTGGTGGGGCGAGGGCGACGATATGTTTTTCGTGGATGGCGAAACGCTGCCTTCCATCAACGGAACCGGTACAGAGGATTATTTTCTGGGCGCCTGGGATTTCGGTGGGAAGGAATTTGCGTATGGACTATTCGGCGCGCCGGTGGTGGGCGCGGAGCGCCAGGGAGCGCGATGGTCCGTGTACCGCTTTCATCTGGATTCGCCGATTCCGTTTACGAAATCGCTGCGCGCGACGATCGAGCATGGGACAGCCAACGATCGCGGCGACAATTTTTATTCGGTCGCGTATTGGTATCAGACGGAACCTCATGCGACGTTTCCGCCTCTACCTCCGGTGGAAGAGCGCCTGCCTCGCGTAATACTTCATTAAGCGGCAAGCGAGCGCTGTATTTATGCCCCGTTGCGGCGGGAGAGCAGGTAGGCGCGGATGAAGGGGTCGATGTCGCCGTCGAGAACTTTTTGGACGTCGCCGCGCTCAACCTTCGTGCGGTGGTCCTTAATGAGCTGGTATGGCTGCATCACGTAAGAGCGAATCTGACTGCCGAAGCTGATGTCTGACTTCGTGGCATCGAGCTTCCGCGTGGCTTCCTGGCGCTTTTCGATTTCCAATTCATACAATCGCGATTTCAAAACCTTCATCGCGATTTCGCGGTTCTTATGTTGGCTGCGCTCGTTCTGGCATTGCACCACGATCCCCGAAGGCAAATGCGTGATGCGCACCGCCGATTCCACCTTGTTGACGTTCTGGCCTCCGTGGCCGCCGGCGCGAAAAGTGTCCACCCGCAAATCATCCGGCTTTACGTCAATTTCAATTTGGTCGTCAATTTCGGGAATCACGAAGACCGACGCGAACGATGTGTGTCGCCGTGCGGCCTGATCGAACGGCGAAATACGCACCAGCCGGTGCACTCCGCTTTCGCCGTTTAAAAGGCCGTAGGCGTTCTCACCTTCGATTTCGACTGTCGCCGATTTGATGCCCGCCTCTTCGCCCGGCGTCGAATCAATCACGGTGGCGCGAAAGTCCTTTTGTTCCGCCCAGCGCAAATACATGCGCAGCAGCATTTCAGCCCAGTCCTGCGATTCGGTGCCGCCCGCACCCGGCTTGATGGTCATCAGGGCGTTCAGGCGATCGCTTTCACCGGCGAGAAGCGTTTTCGTTTCGAGCTCGGCAATGTAGGTATCCGCGGTTGCCAGCTCTTTCGAAATGTCATCGAGGATCGAGGCGCGCTGTGCGTCGTCCTTTTCTTCCTGCGCCATATTAAGGTAGGTGTCGAGGTCGCTCACTCGAGTATCGAGCGAGGTTTCAGCGGTCACGCGTGCTTCCAGAATCTTGCGCTGTTGCAGGATAGATTGCGCCTTCGCCTGATCCTGCCAGAAATTCGGATCGCTTACTTTTTCTTCTAGTGCGGCGATTTGTTTGCGGGCGGTTTCAGCGTCAAAGATAGCTCCGCACAAGCTCGATGCGCTTCTTGAGCTCGGCGTAGCGCTGCTGCAGGTCTTCGATGTGTTCAGCCATATTTGAATTCTACTCACGAATCGTAAATTTCGCAAAAGCTGCCAGTTGTTAATCGCCTGGACTGCGGGTTCAAATGCGTTCCAAGCGAGCCAGCAGCTTGCGGCTGCGAGCTTTCATGGCAGGTGTGCCGCTTCTGGTGGCTTCGCGAAGCAGCTCCATAGCATGCGGGCGAATCGCCGGGTCATCCTTCGCCAAATCGGCCAGCCCCTGCAGCGCAAAAGTTTTCACGATGGAACTTCGATCTTGCAGGTAGCCATTCAGCAAGGAAGCAGCGAGTTTCCGTTCCACCGCATCCATCTCCAGCCGCGGGACCATCGCGGCAAGGTGCCAACGCAATTCTTGTTGCTCAGTCTCAGCCATCAAACCCAGCAATTCCTTCTTGTAAGGCTGCAGCAGCTTGGGATTGTCGCGCGTAACTTTCTCGGCCGCGTCGGCAGCGCGCATCCGCACGAGAGGATCTTCAGACCATAACCCTGCCATCAATTCCCGAAATAACCGCGGATCCTTGGAGACGATTGCCGCTACTTTGTCCGCGCGGCCGATCGTCCGCCGGTCACCGCCTCGCAAAAGATGCAGGACGCTCTTCTTTGCCATCGCGCAGGGCCGCCGCGAATCACTTCACTTCAACGAGAATAATTTCATACTTGTTTGCACCCGTATTCGTCGCCGCATGCTTCACCATTCCCCCGGCCCACAACACATCGCCCGCCGAGTTGTGCAATCGGGTCGTGTTGCCATCGCCCAACTTGACGCTCGCATCAAGATCCGTAAGGAATACGACGGCGCGGCCGACGCCAAGGTGCTCGTGCACGATTTCAGTCGTGCCGGGTTCGCGCCAGCTTCGTATCACGCGCACCTGATCGTTTTCAAGCAGGACCACATTGTGCGCCGGGTCGAGGGCCACCGGATCAAGTTCGGGCTTGCGCTGGAGCGCGACCATCGGGGAAGCCTTCTTCAATTCCATCTCCACGATCCGAATCGGCGCGGATCCCACATTTTCGCTCGTATGCATTCCGCCCGCCGGGCTCCAGGCGACCTCGCCCGCTTTCCAGTGCTGGTGGTCGATGTGGCCGTCTTCGTAATTGATGTCTATATCGCCGGCATCCAGATAGACCATCACGCGATTAAATTGGTGGCGATGCAACGCAGTTTTGTTGTGAGGCGCGTCAGCGACTTTCACGATTCGAACGAATTCGTTGTCCACTTTGACGGGGTCATCAGCTGCGAAAGTTGCCGCGCAGAGGATTACCAGCGCGGCAGCCGAAAAGAGCTTTTTCATTTGTTTCCTCCGAGTCGCACCCAAGTGGGTACACAACTGCTCATTTCGATTGAGCAAGAGCGTGTGCGTCGTTTGCGACGAGCAGAAACCCGTGGGCCATCGCGTCGCTTTCGAGCGCGGCCAGATGTGCGCGTGCGGAAGGATCATGAGACCACAGTTCGACTTTGCAGAGCGCGAGGCGCAAATCGTAATCGTAAACCTGGTATCCATCCTTGTGCGCAACGGCAATCGAGGACTCCAGCTCCTGGCGCGCACCCGCCGCATTCCCCGATTTCGCTTTCACCAGGGAATCCGGCAGCACGGATTCGAATTGGGCTGGCGCCCCAACTTCCTTATGCGAAAGCGAGACGGCCCGGTTCGCCGCCGTGCGCGCTTCCGCCAATTTTCCATCGGCCAGCAGCGCGCGAGACAGAACTGCAAAGGCGGCCAAGCTCGTGCTGGAGGTAGCGTTGCCCTTTTCCAGCTTTCGCGTTATTTCGAGAGCGCGCCTTTCTCCGTCTTCTGCCTTGCCTTCCTCCAAATCAACCAGCGCGAGCAGCAGCTCGACGCGAATTCCAAAGCCTTCCACTTTCGCATCGGCGGCCGCTGCGCCCGCCTCTTCGTACTGCTTACGCGCGCCAACCAGATCTCCTTGGGCATACAGCACGTCTCCCAGGCCCGCGACGGGATAAGGCTCGCCCACTCGGAACGTGGCTTCCTTCGCCAGCGCGAGCGCCTGGTCAAAATATTTCTTTGCCCCCGCCAGGTCGCCCATTTCAATGGAAAGTGTTCCCAAATTATAGAGAGTCTCGGATGCACCCTCCTTGCCGTTGATCTGGTTATACGCGGACAAGGAATCCAGCTGCATCTTGAGAGCGCCTTTGAGATCCCCGAGGTCATCGAGATCATTGGCAATGTTTCCGTAATCGCTCGCCAGTGCGCTAGGTTCGTTCACGATTCGGTCAAAAGCCAGCGCCTGGTTGTAATACTTCTCGGATTCGAGGGGCTTTCCTTCGGCATACAGGACATTCCCAATGCGTTCCATCGAGTTGCGGATGCTTTTCTGAGCGCCAATCTCGCGGAACACGGCCAGCGCCTCATCGAAATCCTTTCGGGCACCCTTGAAATCTCCCTTGTCGAACAGGGTGTCGCCCATCAGCAGCAGAGCGCTGGCTGCACCGCGGCGGTAGCCCGCCAATTCATTCAAATCTTTGGCTTGGGTGCAAAGTTGAACGGCTTTATCGGGGTCGCCCATTTTTTCCACCGCGTCGCCATCCATCACCAGCCCTTTGGCGACAAGCAGATTCGCGCCGATGGCCTGAGCTTCGTTTGTGGCGCGCTCCCCAAGGGCATGTTGGCGCTTCAGGTCGCCCAGCTCCGAGCCGATGTTCGCATCCAGCAGGTCAATGCGGGCAGCGTCCGCCTCGGGAACCGTGAGACTCCGGAGTTGAGCGAGCGTCGCTTCGGCATCTTTCATTTGCCCGCCGCTCGACTGAGCCTGCGCGAGCGCCAATCCGTAATCCACTCGATCGGGAAAAAATTCCCACAGTGCGCGATAGCTCTCCACGGCCTTCGGCCATTCACCCAATATCTCGTGTGAGCGGGCTTCGATCTGCAGCCGCTCTTCACGCGACGCGCCCGCGGAAAGATCAAGCGCCTGCTTGGCTTCCTGTTTTGCCTTTTCGTCATAGCCGATCGCGGACCAGGCCTGCGCCAATGCGGAATGCGCCGGCGCAAAATCCGGCTGGATTGCAATCGCCTTCTCAAGTACGTCGCGCGCCAAAAGTACATTCGAGATCCGCAGATCCTGCAATCCCTGTGAATAGAGCCGGGCCGCCTCCGCGTTTGAGGGCAACGCCGCACGCACCACCGCCGTTTGAGCCTCCGAAAGCGGCTCCACGCCCATCTTGACGCGTAGCTCCGCGCCCGCCTTCGAAATCAGGTCGTCAATCTGCGTCTCGCTTCCCTTTTCGGTGACCGTGGCGAGCGTCTCTCCCGCCCTGGTGTCCTGCAGCCGCAGATCGAGCCGCAATTGCCCGTCGCTGAGGGGAACGTAGGAGCCCATCACCACATCGTCGCTGCCGATGTTCTGGCGGATACGGTGGAGCGTCTTCTGGCTGAAACTTTCGGCATCGGGCAATGCGAGGCTGATTTTCATCTGTGCCACGCTTTCGCCCGGGATGGTACGCAGTTGATCGCCTTCGCTGAGTTCCGTGGTGAGCATTTCGGAGAGCGCCGTAGAAAGCCACGCCTTCTGTGAATCGTTGGAAACGTTCTTGAATCCTAAGACGGCGACGGTGCGGCGATGCGGCGCAGCGGTGATTACGGTTTCGGGACGCTTCGCCCGGCGCACCAGAACCACACCGGTTACGGTAGCTGCCAGTAGTACGCCGCATGCCCCGGCAAGCGTCCAACGTGCCGCTCGACTCAATCGAACGCGCCTCACAGTGACTTGCGTCGTTCCGGGGTTCCCCAGAGCGGCTGCCAACTCGCGCGCGGATTGGTAACGCGCCTCAGGATCCTTCGCGAGAGCTTTCAAAATCACGGCGTCCATTTCCGCGGTTACGTCGGGATTGATTTTGCTGGGAGGTTCGGGCGCCTCGTTCAGGATCGCGTTGATCAGCAGCGAAGGATTAGTTTGCGGAAACGGTTTCTTTCCCGTCGCCATTTCATAGAGCACTGCGCCCGCCGACCAGATATCGTTGGAGGCGTCCGCCTTCGCGCCGCGCAATTGTTCCGGAGCCATGTATGGCAGCGTGCCGCTCACCTCGTGAGAGCCTGTGGCAGTGGCCGTGATGGACAAATCGCTGACGTGCGGCATCAATTGCGCGAGGCCGAAATCGAGAATTTTCAAGCGGCCGTCGGGCGTGAGGCGCAGGTTGGCGGGCTTCAAGTCGCGATGGACGATGCCCCGCTTATGCGCCGCCGATAGACCGTCCGTCAGCTGGATCCCCAGGTTTATGACAATCTCCATGGGGAGCGCTCCGCTCGCGAGCTTGCTATCGAGCGTGATCCCTTCGATGTACTCGGTAACCAGGAAATCCGTGTTGCTGTCAGTGCCGAATTCGTGGACGGTGGCGATATTGGGATGGTTCAGCTTTGCAAGTGAAAGTGCTTCCTTGCGGAAACGTTTGCGGGCACCCGCATCCGTCAAGGAGCCGGAAGGGAGGACCTTGATGCCGACATCGCGCTCCAAATATTCGTCGTGTGCGCGATAGACGACACCCATCCCACCAGCACCAATTTGTTCTTCGAGCCTGTAGTGCGAGAGTTTGGTCGGGAGCATGAGCCTCTAATTCGAGCTGGGGCGCGAAAAAGGATTTGGGTACTTTAACTCAATATCACACGCCGTGGTGAATTTCGAGTCCGAACGAATGATTTATATCAGCCTCGCCTTCCGGTAATCGAATGGCCGAAAATTGCGAGGGTGATGATTACGCAGAGCCAGGCGAACCAGTCTCCGAATCTGGCGTAAGGCGTCAGGTTGGTCCGAAAATCGTAAGGCGCGTCGAGTTCGCCGCGAACGTCCGGCGCCAAAGTTGCCACCACTCGGCCGTACGGGTCAATCGAGGCTGTGTAGCCGTTGTTCGTGTCGCGCAGAAGCCAGCGGCGGCTTTCCACGGCGCGGACGCGAGCCATCATCAGATGTTGTGGCCGGGCCGCGGAGTGGCCAAACCAGCCATCATTCGAAATGGTGATCAGCAATTGCGCGCCGTTTGCCGCGAACTCGCGTACCTCGCCGGCGAAGACAGCCTCGTAGCAAATGAACACGCCGAATGTGCCGCCGGGTATTTTTCCTACGCTGTAAGTGGTTCCTGGCGTGAAATCAGAGATGTCTGCCGTCAAGCGGCCTGCGAACGAAAGTAAATGGCGAAGCGGAACGTATTCGCCAAACGGGACGAGGTGAATTTTGTCGTAGGTAAACGTTCGCTGGCCCGCAGGATCGAGCAGCACCGCGGCGTTGGCCGCGTCCCACTTGCCTGCGTCCATCTTCCAGTCCACCACGCCGACAAGAAAATCTTCGCCCGAATCCGCCGCAATTTGGGTGGCGCGCGCTTTGAACGCGGTGTCTTGCAGGCTGAAGGGAGCGGGAACTTCGGGCCAGATAATCACGCCCGGGGATTTTTTTGCGGCCAACACGCTGATCCGCTCAAGTTCATCAAGTTCTGATGCGTGAATCTGCATCCAGTTCGAAGGATAGCTCTCCGACTGCGGAAAATTTGTCTGCACCAGATGTGCGACATGCGTCGCAGGCGCGGCCGGCACCAAATACCCGCCCCCTGCTGCGATGATGATCAGGATTGCCGTCGCGACGATGACCTGCGTCCAGGCGCGCCGCGTTCGTGCCATCGCGGCATACGCGGCAAGCGAGCTATACGCCGCGACAACAAAGCTAAGCCCGTAGATTCCAGTAACGGTCGTCATTTGCACCAGCGCGATATTTACGCTGGCCGCATAGCCCGCCAGATTCCACGGAAAGCAAAAGATGGGGATGCGCGCGTCTAAAAACTCCAGCGACACCCACAGGAACGGCGCCAACACACACGCAAGTTCCCTGCTCTTCCGGTAAGCAAGCGCCACACCAAACGAAAAGAGGCTGAAAATGATTCCGTCTCGCACCGCCAACAAGCCCAGGATTCCCGCCGAGGTCCACGGGTCAATGTTCCCGTAGGTTTGCATCACGGAGTCAATCCACGGAACGGAAATTGGAATGAAAACCAGCCCGTGCAGGAATCCGTACAGCAGCGATTCCAAAGGGCGCGCGCCGCATGAAGCCAGCACGAGCATGCCAATGGCAATCCAGGCCAGCAGGGACAAATTAAACTTGGGAAATGAGAGCGCGAATGCGACGCCGCTCGCAACGGCGAGCAGGATTCTCGTTTTCCGCGAAAGGTTCATTCAGCGCTTGAGGATTGCCTTGAATCCCGCGCGCTCCAATGCAGCCTTCGCGGCCTCGGCGGCTTGATCGGTCGCGTATGGGCCTACCTGGACGCGATAGAGTGCATCCGTCGTCGGCGTCACCACAAACGACGGGAATTTCTTTTGCTGCACAGCATCTGCCATCGCGAGTGCGTCGCTTTCCTGCCGCAGCGCTGCAAGTTGCAGCACGATTGCGCCTTTCAACATGCGCGGCGGCTCGAAACGAGCGGGAGCCTTCACCACCGGCGTCGAAATCATCTTCGGTGCCGGTGCAGGCGCAGCACCAGTGGTAGCGCTTGCGGGCTTCGAACTGGCAGTCGCCGCGGCAGTGGAAGGCGCGGCCGCCTTCACAGGAGTCTCGATGCGCGCGCTATCGGGCTTCTTGTAAAAATCCCATTCCGCTGGTGGGGGCGCGGCTTGCGGTTCCGGTTGTTTCGGCTTCGGCGCAATGGCCACGGGCGGCGTCCTCACAAATGAATCCGAGGCATGCACTGATCCGCCATCCTGGCTATGCCCCATCACGTAGCCCAGCGTGAAAAATACGCCGCACAAGAGCACGACGCCAAGAAATAGTCCCACAAGGTGCCTGCTTTCGAGCACCCGGTCGCCGCCGCCGCGTTTTCCGTTTCCGCCCATTTAATTTATTTCTTCTCCGCAAACGCTTTCACCCACTGCGAGATGATGTCCACCGGCAGCGGGAAAACGATCGTTGTATTTTTCTCCACGCCGATTTCCGTCAGCGTCTGCAAATATCGCAGCTGAATCGCCGCGGGCTGCTTCTCCAGCACTTCCGCCGCATCAGCCAGCTTCTGCGACGCCTCGAATTCGCCCTCGGCGTGAATAATTTTTGCCCGGCGTTCGCG
>Ga0070765_100000430_pt1 | contig 25222 bp, 22 predicted proteins | sample HubBroMetageWFT5_FD_71516 | JGI IMG/M metagenome (GOLD analysis project Ga0070765, IMG submission 71516) | Warmed and freeze-thawed soil microbial communities from the Hubbard Brook experimental Forest, New Hampshire - Hubbard Brook CCASE Soil... | ecosystem: Environmental > Terrestrial > Soil... | reverse complement strand
TCGCGAAAATGCCTTCGGTTCACGAAAATGATGTCGCGGATGACGAGCAGACTCCATTTATCGCCAAACATTTCGACCATTCGGTTGATAACGCACCCTGACCGGTGATCCTTGCGCCACTCTGTCTCCACTCCGATCCGGCATTCCTTGTACCGGAACGATTATGAAACGAATCGCATATAATAACCAGGTGCGTTACAGATTTCTTCAGCAACTCGCGGGAAATCCCTATGCGCACGTCTATTGCCAACTTGGTGCGACGGGCCACGGCTTTGCCGGACTGAGAGGTCACAGTAAACATTGTAACTGTCGAAATCAGGCGGTTACACTCATTGACACTCAATGAGTGCTATAGGGGATTTATCAACAACTGACCTCTTGAGCTGCTGCCAACTCCACAGGTTTCATTGACTTGCTCCGCGTCACCGACGTAAGATTCGCGCCGGGTTGCTATAGTTTCACCGAAAGGGGATTGGAATGCGCCGCGGTCGATTTCTTGTAGGCGTCGCGGTGTTGATTTCGGCAGTTTCTGCTATGGCGCAGGACCAAGCGGTCCAAGATTACCGTCGGGACTGCGCATCCCTGCCACATTGAAGGCGAGTCTCTCGTCCCAGAAAGCTAAGCCTGGAGACACAATAAGACTTGACGTTTTTTCTGCAGTCCACGGCAAGGATGGCAAAATTGTCATACCCGCGCACGCCACCTTAACCGGAACCATCACTCAGGCCAGCGCATTTCATGGTGTGGACCACCCCGCAATATTGGCTTTCGCCGTGCAACGCGCCGACTGGAAAGGCGGGCAGGGCACACTTGATGTGGCGGTATTTGGAGTGCTGGCGATCTCCGATTTCAGGAAGCCGGGTTTCGCGGCCACCGGTCCAAAAGATGAGTATGAGATGGCGCAGCCCCTGCGTGGCGCGACAAATCAGGGAGAGAAGGTTGAGGACGTTGACGCCGCTACCCTGCGTCATGAGCCCGTGCTCGACATCGTCGATAACCGGACGCTGAACTGGGTCCCGGGTACGCCCATGTCCACAATCACACCGGTTCGGCTGGTGGAACTCAAGCTCTCGACCGACCCGGCGGTTCGCACCTACTTTATTGCCGAAAAGAGCGACGTCGAGTTGCCGAGAGAGTTTCTGGTTGGTTTGCTGAATGGGATGAGAGTGGTTCAGTAGCTTAGCCTTCAGAGATACCCCATCCAGAGCTGTCCCTAGGTTTTCATGAGGGACCGGAATTCACGCCGGTGAGTTGTTGTTTGTCGCAAACAGGCATGGAAACAATAGTGCCGACCAGTCGGCGTCACTGCCGACATCTGGGCAGACACAAATCATGCGTGCCGATCCCGTTTTCGATCCGCTCTGACTCCTAACGCACGACGGCGCGACCCGCACGGCATCAGGATTGCTAGAGCCTCGGCAAGCACTTGTTCGGTTTTCGTAACAAGAATCGCGTTCTTGAGAAAAAACAGTACACCCGCCTTAACCTTGATGGTCAAAGGCGGTACTTTCTGGTTTTATGTCTCAAGATCGTAGGCGGTCTTTTCGACTGGTGACTGAACTGGCCGTCTCAATACGGACAGATTCGGGTGTGGAGTTTCAGTGCACCACGATCAACATAGGCTCGGAAGGAATGGCAGTTCGCACACCCTTACCATTGCTGGTAGGCGAAACTGCGTGGATGATCTTCGCGATATTGAATCCCGGCCCGTTGATGATCGCTAAGGGAACTGTGATTTGGGACGATAGGCACGGGAAATCAGGCTTGCATTTCAGTTTTGCAAATTCTGCGGACAAGGATCGTATTTCCGAATGGCTGGACAGTGAGTTCTATATGCAGTCGAATCGTGGCGAATCGGAATGATCACATCAACGTCGCCCAACGGTAGTGTCCCAGCGGCCCAATACCTTCGGATGTCTACCGAGCACCAACGATACTCCCTACCAAACCAGGCGAGCATAATCCGGCAGTATGCGCTTCACAACGGATTTGAGGTTGTGCAGACTTACGCCGACCCCGGCAGGAGTGGGCTTGTACTCAAACACCGCAAGGGTCTTGCCCAATTGCTCAGCGATGTCGTCGGAGGGTCTCAGTCGTACAGAGTGATTTTGGTATACGACGTGAGCCGGTGGGGAAGGTTCCAAGACATTGACGAGGCAGCCTACTACGAGTTTGTTTGCAAGCGTGCCGGCGTTCGGATTCACTACTGCGCCGAACCGTTTGTCAATGACACGCAGATGCCGAGCATTGTGATGAAGGCATTGAAGAGAGTTATGGCGGCAGAATATAGCCGTGAGCTGTCCGAGAAGACTTTTCTCGGCGAAAAGAGAAATAGTGAGCTAGGGTTTCGAAATGGGTCACACCCTGGATACGGTCTGAGAAGGCAACTCTGCTCGTCAGATGGGACTCCTAAACAGCTCTTAGGAATTGGCGAACACAAGAACCTTATTGCGGATCGCGTCAGGCTGGTATTAGGCCCCCCTGCCGAAGTTCGTCAGGTACGCGAGATCTATCGTATGGTTATCCAGGGAAACAAGACTCTAAAAAATATCACCGATGATCTAAACCGAAAACAAGTCAAGAGTGTCGGCAGGAAATGGACGATTTCCACGGTCCACCAGATACTAAGAAACCCAAAATATATGGGCTACCACGTTTGGGGGCGGACGGCGAAGAAGCTAGGCGGCCCGAAAGTCCAGCAGCCCGAGAGTTCTTGGACGAAGATTCCGCGAGCCTTCGAGCCAATAGTTGACGACGCCACCTTCGCGGCAGCACAGGACGCATTAAGGCGCTTTAAGACGGATGAAGAACTGCTCACCAGCCTGCGACTGCTGCTAAAAGCGGAGGGAAGGCTGGATCAGAAATTGATTAACAACAGTAGAGTCGTTTCTTGCGTAAATACTTACGTATACCGATTTGGTAGCTTGAGGAAGGCTTATGAACTGATTGGTTATCACCGCACCAAGAACTTTATGCGGAAGGCTCTGAACCGACGTACTAGAAAATTGAAGCAATCGGTTGTGGACAAATTATTAAAGCTCTTCCCCGACCGGATGTTTTTGACCCCTAGGACAACGGCCCGCCGACCCGAGTTGCAGATTCGGGAAGGCCCCACCCTCGCCGTTGTTGTGTGCAGGGCGACGACCACTCCTCTGGGTCATCGACTCTGGGAACTGCCCACTAGTGTTGACAGACGAAAGTTAACTCTGTTGTGCCGCTGCAGCCCGAAAAACAACCGCATTGACGACTACCATCTGGTGACGAACATGGAGGGTCGGACATCGTTGAGGGAACAAGATCGTATGTTGGCAGCAGGAATACATGTAAATAACCTTTGCAGTCTGCTTGGATTGGTGCGGAAAATGAAAAAGGACAGTCAGCCACAGGCGAATGTCGATTTGCAGTCTGGACTCGCATAGCCCGTTTCGGCACAGCGAATGCTCTCTTCGCGGATGGGAGGGGCCGACGATTCAGCGTAACGAAGGGATGACCGACACTGTTTTGGTTTTCTTTTGTCCGCACTGTTCTGTCGGCTCGGATTGTTGGGAGATGACTGGCTACAAGGACGGTCGGTTCGTTTGCCGGAACTGTGCGCATACCCTGCGGCCTGGTAACCACACCTATCTCTGCACATGCCCTCAGTGCCTTAGACGGTCCCAGCGGATGTTTGTTGTGTCTTTGTAGCAAGGAGCCGCCGCGACCTCTGAGGAAAGCTGGGCTGAGAGTCTTGGCCTTATCCTTTTGCCGTAGTGTCCTCGAACATACTGCTCACAATTGACCATTCTTGCCGCGTGGGTTTGCGACATCATTTCTCCAATCTAGCAACACTGTATCGGTGTTGACCAAAGGATTCCTTTATGCGGTCTGACATCCTGGTTCCTGCTGCTCAGTACTTGAGGATGTCCACTGAGCACCAAAAGTACTCGATGGAAAACCAATCTGCCGCTATTCAAGAGTATGCATTACAGCGTGGTTTTGAGGTCACGCATACCTATAAAGATGCGGGGAGTGGATTGGAATTGAAACGCCGTAGTGGACTGCGTGACCTACTTCACGATGCAGTTCAGGGTGCAGCCTACAAAGTTATCCTCGTGTATGACATAAGCCGATGGGGACGATTTCTCGACGTTGACGAGTCGGCGCATTATGAATTCGTTTGTAAATCGGCGGGTATTCCAGTGCACTACTGCGCCGAGACGTTCGAGAATGACGGCAGCTTGCCCAGCACGGTGGTCAAGTCGCTGAAGCGCATGATGGCGGGTGAGTATATCCGTGAGCTTTCTGCAAGGGTGTATGAGGGATCAAAACGCATGTCTCAACGCGGATTCAGCACCGGAGGTGCGGCGGGCTACGGTCTACGAAGAATGCTTGTCTCACCAGCCTATGAACACAAACATGAATTGCGATTTGGGGAGCGTAAGAACATTCAGGAAGATCGAATTGTTTATGTCCACGGCCCCGACGAAGAAGTTGGTTGCGTGCGGGAAATCTTCCGCATGTTCACAGCCGACCTCCAAACGCCAGGCAAAATCGCAAGAGAACTAAACCGAAGAGGAATTTCGTACAGCGGCTACAAACACCGACGCTGGAATTTCAATGCCGTTGATCGCATACTCAAGAACCCTAAATACGCTGGCTGTAGCGTGTACGGCAAGAGCACCGGACGACTTGGAATGCCGAGAACCAAAATTCCGCCCCAGTTCTGGACGAGGACACCGGGCGTCTGGACTCCGATTATCGATATGGCAACATTCAAACTAGCAGAGCACAGGTTTGCCAGCCAACCACGAAATAAGACAGATGACCAATTGCTGGATGAGCTTCGCGCCGTGATGCACAAGAACGGAGAGTTGACGGGCTCCCTGTTGAGGTCTTCATATGACTGCCCGCCCCACAGGTCTTACGTTCGTCGTTTTGGCAGCCTCACTGAAGCGTTCGCACTGGCTGGGTACGAGGGGCCGAGACTGGCTACCACCAAAACGCGCCGCAGGCTCCGAGCAATGAGAGATGGTCTCCTGAAGCAGATAGTAGGCCTGGATCAAGAGAATGTTTCTGCTACCCAAGAACCCGGGGGTATACCATCGCGACTGCAATTAAGAAACAGTGAAGTCGTGGACTTGCGCCTATGTTGCTCTTACAGAGTGAAGAATGGTGATCTCAGATGGTCACTTCAGCCTCGTTCCGACGAAAGGGACTCCACAACGCTCATTGCCCGCCTGAATGCGGAAAATGACGGGTTTCACGATTTATACGTCATCACGAATATCCCACGACTAAGCCATTGGCGGATACTGCCAACCGATCCGTGGCTCGAAAAGGGTGAGAAACTGAATGCACTCGAACACTTTGCAGAGACGGTCCACAGGGTCACAGCACTCAGCTCGGGAGACCTATTTTGACGCGCACTGATGCTTTGAGGATATTTTGATGTCAACCGCCCCTTTTGTAGCAGCTGCTGTGTATTTGCGAATGTCCACCGAGCACCAACAGTATTCGATTGAAAATCAGAGCGGACTGATTAGGAGATACGCCGATGCCCACGGATTCTCTATTCTGCACACTTACTCCGATCCGGCGAAGAGTGGTCTCATACTGAAGAATCGACCAGGGTTACGCCAGTTGTTACAAGATGTTGTCAGCAAGCCCTGTTTCAAAATTATTCTTGTGTACGACGTGAGCCGCTGGGGTCGCTTTCAGGACACCGACGAGTCAGCGCATTACGAATTCATTTGCAAGTCCGCGGGCGTTCCCGTTCACTACTGTGCCGAATCATTCGTAAACGATGGTTCCTTGCCCAGCCTAATCATCAAATCCTTGAAACGAATGATGGCTGGAGAATATAGCAGAGAGCTTTCGATGAAGGTTTACGAGGGCTCAAAGCACATCGCGCAACTCGGCTTCAAAGTGGGTGGTGGAGCGGGCTACGGTTTGCGCCGCATGTTGGTCTCGGGGGATCGTCAGCATAAACAGGAGTTGGTGACTGGTGAGCGCAAGAACATCAAGGACGATAGAGTGATCCTCGTCCCCGGCCCGGAAGAAGAGGTTAATTGCGTTCGTGAGATTTTTCGCATGTACACGGAAGAACGGAAGATGCCAATTGCTATTGCACGGGAACTGAATCGTAAGGGAATTAGGTACATTGGCCTCAAGAGAACACAGTGGTATTCCGGTGTTGTCAGCCGCATTCTGCAAAATCAGAAATATGCCGGATACGGCGTATATGGTAAGCGATCACAAAAGCTCCGCACGCCAAACATCACCGTGCCGAAAGCGCTTTGGATCGTCACTCCCGGAGCATGGACTCCACTTGTCGATGAAGCAACTTTTGAGAAAGCGCAGCAAAGAACTCAAGACCAAACGTGCTTCAAGTCGGACGAACGATTGCTGGCTGATTTGCGTGGACTGCTTGCGACCAAGGGATTCTTGAGCGAAAAGCTCATCAAGTCATCTCGTTTCCCATCAATACAAACCTATCGGAGGCGTTTCGGGAGTCTTTCAGAGGCATTCGTGCGGATCGAGTATGCAGGTGCAAGAATCACTCGAACTCTGGCTCTACGCCAGCGGAGTGCAATGAGAGATGACCTGATTCGCCAAATAGTAGTTGCTGCAAATAAAGGGGTCTCGGTCATCAGGCGTAACAAACACTACCGCCCTAAACTGCGACTTCGGGACAAAACACTCGTATCCGTGTACTTGTGTCCTTCGCTCAAGCTTGAAAACGGTGAATTGAGGTGGTTGTTCGATCGCGCTCGCAACGAACCGAACCACATGACCCTTTTGGCACGCCTGAATGCCGGAAACGATGGCTTCCAGGATTTCCACCTCATTCCAAAGTCCCGAACCCGCACTCGATGGACGATAAAACTGCATGACGCATGGTTGAAGAAAGGTAAGCAATTGCTATCACCGGCGGATTTTGTGGACACAGTGGGAATTGTGAAAAACCATAAGCTCGCAAGTTTCCGTCAGAAATCCTGAGTGAAGCAGCGGCGACGCGAGTTTCGATTTTTCGCGCGCGGAGGATCACGAATTCAATAGCGTTCGGAGCTCTGATCTCCTTGATTCCAGGTGGGTTGTAGAAATAAATCAAATCAGCGCGGATGAAAAAGATGAGTAAATCCCCGACAAGGGGAAATCGCGATGCGGTTCCACGCGCAAACTGGAAAAATACGCGCTATACATTTCGCGAATCTAAGTCAGCCGACAGTCCAAAACAGGGAGGGGGATCACTTTTGCCGTCGCCATACACCAACCCTCAAGCGTTTGGCGGGTTGGTGTAAGGCGACGGCAAAAGTGACCCCCCTGTCCCCGTTTTTCTGCGGAGTGGGCGAGTGCTCAGCGTGCGGGTGCTGGGATTTTTGAGTTAATGGCCGCGCGGGTCGTCGAGATTTGGAAAAAAACATCGCGGAATTCGGGCGAAATGTAGCTGATATTTGATCGCATGGTGGAAAGTGTTTTTTTTTGACCTCAGTGAAACGTGCGTGCAGTGTTGAAAACACAGCAGATGACGCGGGACTGGGCACAGTGTTGGATTCTTGATTTTTGTCAAATTGAAGAAATGCTTTTTACAGCGTCACAAAAGCAGCCCAAATCTTCCAGTTGTTTTCCTGAAGTCGTCAACCACCCCCCCGGTGGGGCCGCCTTCTGTGATGGGGAACGGCGACGGCGATGGTGACGGCGGCGAAAAGACGGTGCACGCTTGTGCTAACGCCTGTTCTCGACAGCGCCACCCATCGTGGGATCATTGACGGTCCAGATGGTTCGTACTGGCGGTAGCGACCATGCCAGTTGTGACTGGTTGGCTGTGAACGAACGTGCCGAAAATCCCCCCGGCGCTAGGATTCCAACCTATTGATTCGTCTCCCTCGGAATGGCCGAAGTTGGAGCCTGCCAAAACACATGTCATTGAGTAGTTGAAAATCACGTGTTCATGACCGGATTTGGCGCAAGTGATCCTGGGCAGACATTCTTCGATCTGCTTGAGCTAGAAATCCCGTCTTCACTTGATCCTGCGAAACCCGACGCGGCCACGCCATCTGGGATCACCTCGCGGACCTGTGCACCTCTACATTTTACAATTCATTGACATAGTTCAATCATTTTGGTGCTAGTCTCTCGTGCGTTTCATGAGGCTCGGTTTGGGCCGGTGGTGGCTGCGATGTATCGCGCTCCCGTTTCTTTAGTACTGACAGTCTTTTGCACACTTACCCTCGGATCTCTGGGTTGGTCCTCCGAAGGACAGTTCTTTGTTGCCAGGAAGTTCCCCGCTGGAAACTATCCTTCGTGGGCAGCCGTGGCCGATTTCAATGGAGATAGCAAACCGGATATCGCCCTTCTCCAGCTCGGCAACGATCAAGTCATCGTGAGCCTAAACAATGGCAATGGCACATTCCAAGTCCCGAAACACTTCCCAACTGGCATCCAGGGTCCTACCGTGGTAACGGTTGCCGACGTAAACCAAGATGGCAAGCCGGATTTGGTCATCTTCAATGATCCCATTGATGGTGCGTCTGGGATCGTTAGCATTCTGTTGGGCAATGGAGACGGCACATTCCAAAGTGCAAAGACCGCGATTCTCGGTAGTTTTCCGGCGGTGGTCGCCTTCGCGGACTTCAACGGTGACGGCAAGTTGGACATGGTGGCGGCGAACACGGGCAGTGCGGACTTAGGGACACCTCCCAGCTTACTCATTCTCTTGGGAAACGGCGATGGGACCTTCCAGCCCGCCAAACAGATTTTTATGGGATCGTCTCCCGTATGGGTTGCGGTGGGCGACTTCAACAATGATGGCAAGGTCGATTTGGCGGTAGCCAATGACGGTCCCATCTGCATCAGCATCTTGTTAGGAAACGGTGATGGTACTTTCAAGTTTGAGAATAACTTTTTCGGTGTTGGGGTTCCGGGTTTCGTCGCGGCGCAAGAAATGGATACCGACCACAACCTAGACTTAATTGTCGCGAACACCTCGAACAACAGTGTAGCGATTTTGCGCGGAAATGGTGACGGGACATTCCAAGCGGCCAAGAATTTCGCTGCTGGAACCGATCCCTTGTTTCTGGTTCTTGCAGATTTCAATGGCGACGGCAAGCTGGATGTTGCTGCCATGGGTGTAACGGTGAGTGTGCTGCTGGGAAATGGCGATGGCACGCTCCGGGCACCGGCGCTCTATGATGCGGGCCAAGGAGTTGCTTCCGTGGCCAGTGGGGACTTCCTCGGCAACCACATCCTCGACCTGATCACGGTGAATAGCGCCAGAGCGGGTTCGATCACTTTTCTAAAAGGCAAAGGCGACGGCACGTTCCTGGCGGCTCGAGATTTTCCCATCTTCACGACTCCAGTAGGCGGCGTGGCGGGCGACTTCAACGGTGATGGCAAGCCCGACTTGGTTTTTATCGGCGCGTTTCCCAACAACTTGAGTGTTTTACTCGGCAACGGCAATGGCACATTCCAGCCCCCGAAGAACACAACTCTGCCGAGCTCCAATTCCATCGCTGCCGGCGACTTCAACCATGATGGCAAACTCGATGTTGCAGTCACAGATACCGACCACACCAGCATCGACATTCTGCTCGGAAATGGGGACGGCACGTTTCAGACGGCTCAGCAATATCCGGTGAGCAGCGTTCCCTTCGACGTAGCACTAGGCGACTTCAACAACGATGGCAATGTGGACGTGATTGTGGCTACAGGACTGCCCGGCGAGGGCGGGAATGCGAACCTCCTGCTTGGGAATGGCGATGGGACCTTCAAGCCTGCTACTCAGATTCCCTTCAATGGGGCCCAACAGTTAGTGGTCGGGGACTTCAACCGCGACGGTAATCTGGATTTCATTGTCTCCCAGCAACCGGGTTTGACTCTGTTTCTTGGCAAAGGGGATGGAACATTTCAGCAGCCCGTGAAGCTGCAGCTAGGCGGCACCGGCTTCGTGCTGGTCGCCGATCTCCGCAACGTTGGTAAGCTCGATCTCGTCATGGGAACGCAGACGGGTAACGCCTTCGGCCTGAATGTAATGCTGGGCAATGGCGATGGAACTTTTCAAAACGCAGTGTTCACTCCCTTGCCTCTGCATAATCCTCCGTACATGGCCTCCGGCGACTTCAATCGTGATAGCAATCTGGATCTTGTGGCAGAAAGTTTGGCTGACTCCATAGTGGTGTTGGTATTGGGTGACGGAAAGGGTGGTTTTCAAACGCCCGAGATCTACCCCGTCGCCAGTTATTCAAGCGTCTTAGCGGTCGGTGATTTCAATCTTGATCAGGCTTTGGACGTCGCCGTGGGAATTCCAGGTTCGGCTGGTTCATTCGCCACAGGAAGTGCGACGATCCTGATTAACAGAGGCCGCCGCTGAGAACAGACTCTACGGTATAGTTTTCCTTGCGGGGAGGCGAATTCTCTGCCACTACGCGACGGGGACAAGAGTCGCCACTGAAGCATCGAGCAAGCCGTGTACGGCCATCAGGTATGGGAGCAGCGACGGGCGCCGGTTGACCAGGCAGGCGACGAAAAGCGCAAACGGCAGGAACATGCCGAATCGCCACAGCATGAACCGGGCATCGAACAAAAGCGGAAAGGGTGACGTGCTGAAGGGCGTGGCTGAGACCGACCAGCATAACGATCTGCCAGCCCGCCCCGGTCAGCTTCTTGAGCCTCGGCAGGACATAGCCATAGTAGTTTGGCAGCTCGGAAAGTGCGATGGTAACCGGGAAAACGAAGGCCGCAACAACGATGGCCCACTCCGGCAGGGGCCGAAACATCATCGGAATCACCACGCCGGGATTGGCGAAGAGCGCGCGAGCGAGGAGTGCGTTCGGAAAATAGCCAAGCGGCGCGGCCACTGCCGTAGCGGCAATCACCAGCAGGACATCGCCCTTCCAAGTTCTTCGCTCGAAGTTATAGATCTGGCCCAACCGGAAGCCTTCACGGCGAGCCAGCCAGGCGAGCAACGCGATATTAGTGATGTTCCCCAGGGAAGCGGTAAGGAGCCACCATGGGCACGGATGCCGCCCACGGTCGCGTTGACCCAGCCAGCCTGAAGCCGAGTGCAAAGACCGATTGCCAGACCGCGAACAGAACGGTTCGCGAGAAGAGCATAGCCCACACGTGGGGCCGCGAAATCGAACCCATGGCTAGCCGCGACGAGTTCGTTGCCTCTGAGTCGGGGTCTGTCGAACCCCTTGTCGTCAGTGAGGTGTCAGCCATTGGTAAGATCTCCAAACGACACAAGATTACTCCCGGCAGGCTGCTGTGCGCACCGGCAAGGGGCGGCAAAATGACAAAACCAGGGTTGACGGATATAGGTTGGCTTGGGCCGAAGGACGAAATGGACCGCGCCAGTCGCTTTGGCAAGTGCTCGAAATGCCGAGAGATTATCTGCGTCGAAAAAGCCGTGACCGATGGGCCGAGCACTCTACGGCAAACCAGCGAACAGCTCTTTGAAGCGTTTCGCAAACCCGCTGACCTGGAGCATGGCGGCGGCGCTTAGGGAATTACTCTCGACAGTCTCCATTTAGCGAGGACCTCCCCATGACGCCAGAAGAACGTGAACGTATGAATTGGCTGGTACTGAGAATCCAGCAAGAGAAAGACCAAGTTTCTTCGATTAGTATAAGCGTTGAACGATCTCATCGGCAAAAAGGAAGGGTTTTGTCAGATCGGCTTCGCAAGCCAGCAAGCGTGGAACAATCGTATCTGAGGGATCGTTCTCGGTTGTAAGGATCAGAACCTCGCACGGGCGGGGTGTGGTTCTCCACATCTGGCCAATCTCGTCCAGTGGTCGCTCGCGCCGTAATATCCAGCGTGACCAAGCTTTTGCCCAGGGTCGGGGTTTGCCGCTGAGTCTGACGGATCAAACGATGCTCTGTTACAATCTACACGCGGGGTATGGACAGATGCTCCGGGTCGTAGGGCTCGCATTGGGAACTGGATGGCAGTACTTCCTTACAGTTTCCTGTCGATAAAACCCCGGAATTGGGTTATATGGGGTGAAAACGGTTGACACCGGCGACTCTATCGACAGTAAGAAAAGACAGGAAAATCAAGGGTTTCTCGCTAACCCGATGAAACGCGAGAGGGGACGTAGTTCAGTTGGTTAGAACGCTGCCCTGTCACGGCAGAGGCCGCGGGTTCGAGTCCCGTCGTCCCCGCCAATTCTTTCAAGCACTTCGGAACGAGTGGCCCGGCCTCGCAATGGTCGCGCGCCCTCGGCGTTGCTTTCATCCGACAACCCATCTCATACATGCCCCGAGTCCCCGAAGCCTCATTCTGACCGTCTCGCTTTTTGTGGTTCAACTTCCGGATTGCTCGTGACCCGAGAGCAACGCGGTAGTGTTGAGCTGGTACGAAGCTCAATGAGTGCATTGGCGATTTTGAGTCAACCGAGGAAGCGTTCTGTTGTCCAGATTTCAGAGTCACGACCGGGGCACTTTGCCTCGATCTGAGGGCATCGATCCGCCGCTTGCCGAATTGATTCGGGGTAGCTGGTTTGCTAAGGTCGTCGTCATGTCCGAGCGCGTCATGTCCGAGCGTGTCATGTCCGAGCATTCCGCCGAGCAGATACGCGAATTGCTCGACTCCCTTTATCGCGTGGATTCGGGACGAATCCTGGCAACTCTGATCCGCTTGCTCGGTGATTTTGATCTTGCAGAGGAGGCCATGCACGAAGCCTTTGCGGCTGCGCTAAGCCTGTGGCCGAGCAGTGGAGTACCCGGCAACCCGCGACCATGGTTGATTTCGACGGCCCGGTTCAAAGCCGTGGATACTCTGCGTCGACGGGCAAGATTTGATTCGTCTCAAGACGAGCTCGCGCGACATCTCGAAGCGCAAATGAGTTCGGCGGCAAGGTTCAATGAAGAGGACAGCCTTGGAGACGCCCGCCTTGAAGACGATCGCCTGCGCCTGATTTTTACCTGCTGTCATCCCTCTCTACCGCCGGAAGCGCGCGTTGCGCTCACCTTGCGTGAGGTGTGCGGGCTGACCACCGAGGAGATTGCCAAGGCTTTCCTCACTACTCCGCGTACGCTGGCGCAGCGCATTGTGCGCGCCAAGGCAAAGATTCGAGAGACGCCGATTCCCTACGAAGTGCCGACGCCGCAGGAATTGCCGGAGCGACTGGGCGCGGTGCTTCACGTCATCTATCTCGTCTTTAACGAGGGTTATTCGGCTGCGGCGGGAGCGGAGGTAACGCGGGCCGAGCTGACCGGCGAGGCGATTCGACTGGGCCGCTTGCTGGCCGAACTTCATCTGACTGAACTCCGGCCAGAGCCGGAAGTCATGTGGGTAGAAGTAACGGGGCTGCTCGCCCTGATGTTGTTACAGGAATCCCGTCACGCCGCGAGAACCTCTCCCACCGGAGAGCTGATTTTGCTGGAAAATCAAGACCGCTCGCTGTGGAACCAGGAGCAGATCGCCGAGGGAGTGGCATTGCTGGAGAAAGCCCTGAAGTCCCGCCGCTTCGGCGCTTACACATTGCAGGCTGCAATTGCGGCCGTTCATGCCCAGGCGGAATCGACCGCTGCGACCGACTGGCGGCAGATTGTTGCGCTCTACGACCAGTTGCTACGAATTCAGCCTTCGCCGGTTATACAACTCAATCGTGCCGTGGCCATCGCAATGTGCGATGGCCCAGAGGCCGGTCTGGCGCAGATCGACGCGGCGTTGGAACATGGCGAATTGGCAAATTATTACCTGGCGCATTCCGCCCGTGCCGATATGTACCGCAGGCTCGGCAGGACAGCCGAGGCTCGAGCTTCGTATGAGAAGGCGCTGGCGCTGACCCAACAGGAACCCGAGCGGCAATTCCTGCAGGAGCGGATTCGGCAGCTAAAATAAAAGCCTCGACGACTTGTCGAATTCCGACGGGACCGTTCGACTATGTGGTGAAGGCCGGGCAACCGGCCGCCAGATCTTATATAAAAGTAGCGGCCCTGATACGGTGTCCGCACAATACTTTAAGGAGAACACCATGCGCTTCATGATGATCATGTTGTCGAAAGACTACCAAAACGCAAAACCCGGATGGGTACCCGACTTCAAAGAGATGGAGGCCATGGGTAAGTACAACGAGGAACTAGGGAAAGCCGGCGTGCTGCTCGCGCTCGACGGGCTGACCCCGCCCGCAACGATGAGTGCGCGCGTTACCTTCAAAAACGGAAAATCGAAAGTGACCGACGGTCCGTTTACCGAAACCAAGGAAGTGGTCGGCGGCTACTGGATCATCCAGGTGAAGTCGCGCGAAGAGGCGCTCGAATGGGCCTCGCGCATCCCCGGAAAGGATAACGAAATGGTCGAAGTTCGCCGCATGTTTGATATGACCGACTTCGATCCCGAGACCCAAAAGTATATCCAAAAGAAGTTCGGCGACGCCGTGGCCGCTGAGATGAGTCTGTAGTAAAAAACTCCCCGCGCTTGAGGAAGACCGGGGGGACGGGCGGAACGTTCCACAATTGTCCGACGAATGGAAAGTGGTGAGCGTCCTGTGTGTCGCCAGGTCCCCCAGTCTTCAACCGCATCCCGTTCGGGCCTCGCTTTAACCGTAGGTCAGGTCAGTGCTCTGTCCGACTTCGATAATGTAGCCGTCAGGATCGCGGATGTAGCAGCGAATCTCGCCGTACTTAGGGATCGGCTCCGTGATGAACTCCGCTCCTCGACTTTTCCATAACTTGTAGCACGCTTGAATATCCGCAACCCGGAAATTCATAAAGCTGTTGATGTGATTCGGGTCGGGGACGCTGAGCGTTACTGTCGGCTTGTCCGGGGTCGGCCCGCCTCCAACGTTCAGAATCATCCAGATATTCGCAAGCTGAAGGTACGGAGGCGCGTTGCCGTCACCCATGGTCAGAATGCGAGCGCCGAAAACCTTTTCGTAGTAGTGGGCCGATCGCTTAACGTCGGCGACGGTGAGAAAATGCGCGATGCTGATCCCCTCTTTCGGGGGCATCTCATAGCTCTTCTGCTCGATTTGTACGCTGCTCATTGACGACTCCTTTCAATACAGTGCTCATCCACTGATTCTGCTGGTGCTCGACACATCGCGCACCTTGCGATGTGTGGATTTCGACGCGACCAGGAATGTCTGGAGGTGGCACTTGCATTTGCTTCAGAAATATTATCCCAATCCGCGAGTGAAGTAGCGCACGCAGCACCCGGCAGGACAGCTGAGGCCCGGGCTTCTTATGAGAAGGCGCTAGCGCTGACCCAACAGGGACCCAGAGCGGCAATTCCTGCAAGAGCGAATTCGGCAGCTGAAATAAAAATTGGGATAGCTGTCGATTTTCCGTCCCCCCAACGACTATAAGACAAAAGAACGATGCGCTACGGCTCCTGAGTGAGACGGGAAACGAGTCATCGGGAACAAACCACAGAAACCAAGGAGAAAAATTCATGCCGCAATATCTAGTTTGTAACTACCTCCCCGACGACTTCGACCCGTCCACCGTAACCGAAGCGATGATGGAAGAGATCCACGCGCTCAACCGCGAAATGATTGCTGCTGGCGTAAGAAAGTTCGCCTGCGGGATTTCCCCGGCCGCCAACGCAAAGACGGTGCGGAAGCAATCCGACGGCAAGGTGCTCGTCACCGACGGGCCCTACACCGAGACCAAGGAGCACATGGGCGGTTTTTGGATACTGGAAGCCGCCAATATGGACGAGGCACTCGCGTGGGCAAAGAAGGGCACCGTCTCCTGCGACGCGGTGGGCGAGGTGCGCGAGCTTCTTTTCTACCCGGCTCCGGAACAATGAGGAGAAGAACAATGAAATACATCTGTTTTGGCTACTACGACAAAGGCAAATTCGATGGCATGGCTGAGGCCGACCGAAACGCCATGTTCGATAAATGCTTTGAATATGACGACCATCTTCGCGCCAGCGGGTACTGGGCCGGTGGAGAAGCGCTTCAGGGACCGGAGACTGCCCTGACGCTCTATTGGAAGAACGGCAAGGTGGCAACCACCGATGGCCCCTATGCCGAAACCAAAGAACAACTCGGCGGCATTCTTGTCCTCGAGGCGCGGGACATGAATCATGCAGTGCAGCTCATCAGCCAGCATCCGGCCCTGAAGTTCGGCAACGTTTGGGAGGTTCGGCCAGCCGGGGACATGAACGAAATCATGAAGGCAAGTGAGCAGCGCCGGAGACAGAACACTGCACGCTGAACACGGTGCGGCAATTCCTGCAAAGGCGGATTCAGCAGTTGGAAATATCCGATGGGGCCCGGGGAAAAGCGGGGCACGTCTCGCATTTCTGTCCCAAAAGCCAAAGCCCCGAGCATTTTACTCGGGGCCTCGAGATACCAAACGGCGTTTGCCAAACACCTACAATGGTAAATGAGCTGTGGCAATTGTCAACCAACTTTGATGTCGAGTAACCCAAGGAGGGCAAGGGAGTTGAACCCTAGTGGCTGCAAAGCCACTCGACATTTGGCAAACGCCGTCCAGTACCCACTGGCAATACCCTCCTAAACGCGCGCCCGCCAAGGACATTCTAGGGGCTCTGGTCGCTGGTTAACCTCGTGCCCTGGCAATTATTTTAGGGACGTGTACCAGTTCGGGAAGAACCGGAGAACACAAAGGGAGTGAAGCAAAATTGTTTTGCACGACTTGTCGAATTCCCTCCGGCCGTTCGACTATATCGTGAAGGCAGGGCAACTGGCCGCCTCGAATGCCGTTACAGAAAGAAGATCACCTTCTACACATATGAGCAATCAATTCACTCGTCGCGACTTCGCTATCCGCACCGCCGGCTTGGGTCTGGCCGGTTTTAATCTGGCTTTGGGACTCGCGCCTGCTGCCGCGCTGGCGGAGGCTGAGCAAGGCTCGCGCCCAGAGACTTCGCCGCCGGTCGCGGACCCATATTCTCTTGTCGATCCGGAACTTCTTCCTGCGCTCAAGCAGTTCCCCGCCTCCTTTGACCTTTCTGCGGAGACGGTCCGCCAGTTCCGGCAAATGCCCGGCACGCCCCCGTTACCTGCTCCCGCGCCGCAGCCCGTGGAGCGGCATATTCCCGGGCCGCCAGGAGCACCCGAGGTTCGTCTGTGGGTGGTTGATCCTGCGCCGTCGGAGAAGAACAAGCCGTTGTTGCTTCACATGCACGGCGGCGGCTTCATGATGACCGGTCCCGGGTGGATGCCCCTGCTCCAGGAGATCGCGATGGATTGCCATTGCGTCGTCGTCTCAGTTGACTACCGCCTGGCTCCAGAGACGCGCTATCCCGGCGCGCTTGAGGACAATTACGCCGCGCTCAAATGGGTCCACGCCCATGCAGCGGAACTCGGCATTGATCGCTCCCGGATTGCCGTGGGCGGTGAGAGCGCGGGCGGGACCCATGCAGCCAGCCTTGCCATTCACGCGCGCGAACGCAATAAAGAAGACGTTCCCATCTGCTTCCAGCTGCTCATCTACCCCGCGCTAGACGACCGAACGGGCAGCTCCGACCCAGCGGCGCCTGCCGTCGGCCACTTTATGTGGACTGCGAGTGCCAATCGTTTTGCCTGGAGCTCGTTGCTCGGTGTTCCAGCGGGTTCGTCCAAGGTGCCGGTAGCAGCCGTACCCGCCCGGGTAGCCAGCGTCGCCGGCCTGCCGCCTGCCTGGATCGGCGTCGGTGCTCTCGACCTGTTCGTCGAAGAAGATATGGAGTACGCGCGGCGGCTCGTCCATGCCGGAGTCGCAACTGAACTCCTGGTCGTGCGCGGCGCTTTCCACGGATTCGATATCCTCGTGCCGGATGCCGAAGTTTCCAAACAGTTCAGCGCGAGTTGGAAGTCTGCGCTGCGCAAAGCATTCGCCACATCGTCATAGGGTCGCTAATCCGAATTATGCAAAGGGCGCAAAGCGCGCAAAGCGCTGGTACATAAGAAAGGACAATCCCATGAGAAACGTAATCTACGCAATCAACCTTACCCTGGATGGCTGCTGCGACCACACCAAATTCAATCCCGCTGAAGACTTACATGAACACTACACGCGCCTCTTGCGAGATGAGGCTGGCGTGCTCGTCTATGGGCGTAAAACCTATCAGTTGATGGTTCCTTATTGGCCTGATATCGCAAAAAGCCAGTCCGAGACAAAAGAGGATATCGAATTTGCTCAAGCATTTGATTCCCTCAACAAGATCGTTTTTTCACGATCATTGGCCAGCGCTGAAGATAAAAATACGAGAATTGTTCGCACCAACCTTCGCGACGAAATACTTAAATTGAAGCAAGAACCAGGCAAGAGCATTTTGGTCGGCGGTGTAGATATTCCTTCACAGCTGATCGAGCTTGGTTTAGTTGATGAATTTCGCTTTGTCATTGCGCCAATCATGGCTGGCGACGGGAGACGGCTGCTGGAAGGTGTCAACCTGCCGGAGAAATTACGACTAAAACTTGCCGACTCAAAGGTCTTTAAATCAGGAAGTGTTGCGCTTCGTTACTTGAAACAATGACAGGAGGCCCTATGAGAAAGATCACGATCATCGAACACATCTCGCTGGACGGCGTGATTCAGGCCCCTGGCGGCCCGAACGAAGACCCACCTTATCCCTACGGCGGATGGGCGGGGCCGCATGCCGGCCCGGATGGAGGAGCGGCCATCGTCGCGGCTCACGGCGAGGCTTTCGATCTGCTGTTGGGCCGCCGAACTTACGATATCTGGACCGGCTTTTGGCCGAAAGCCCCGAAGAGTCCGATGGCGGACAGTATTAATGCGGCGACGAAATACGTCGCCACCCACAGGCCGAAGACTCTTGCATGGGGGCCGGCCGAGGACCTTGGAGCGGACATCGTTGAGGGCATTCGCCGCATCAAGGCGAAAAGCGGGCCGCACCTGATCGTTTGGGGCAGCTCGACGCTGACCCCGGTGCTGCTCGAACACGGGCTTGCGGATGAGCTCCTGCTGCTCGTCTTTCCGGTTCTGTTAGGCACTGGCAAACGTATCTTTTCGGATGGAACCCCGCCCCGCGAACTCGCGCTCGTCAGTACCAAGGCAGTGTCCTCGGGCGTCATCATCAGCACCTACAAGCCCAGCGGCCCTTTGCGGACCAGTTCCTACGTCGACGCGGGGAAGTGAGAGGGCTGGCACAGCGGAAAGCGCAGCCACCAGAAAGGCGTCATTATCGTGGATTACGAGCGTGCAGGCGCAGTCCCAACCGGAGGTCTATAGGTGCATCCAAAGATCGTTAAAGGTGGGCGATCGGCCCACCCGCACTATAGCAATCTCAAGAGGTTCAACCCGTCGTCGATTGCGCGAGTTAGCATGCTCTGTTGCACAGGGGCGCGGAGCCCCGAGTGGATGACTTGATTACGCACATCCCGGAATTCGATCAGCGCGTTCCCGAGCTTGGGCTCAAGTATTTTTGCCTGCGTCAGAGCATTTATTGAATCGCGCCACGTTCGATGTGCAGGCATGACGTTGGCTTCTTTGCATAATAACGCGATCCGCTTCTCGACTTCGATGCCTAGTCGGATGAGGGCGGCTGCCTTATCCTTCGAAGCAATATCAAGGATTGTTGATTCGACGGAGGTATCGGTCACATCCGTGGCAATCGCGGATACATGACGTAATGTCTTTTCCGGGGTGTCTTCCAACTGCTTCACGTTCTTGCTGAGATCGCCCAGTTTTTCCTGTATTTCGATTTCTGCCTGGCCTAGCTTCAGTCGCTTGATGTATGGGAGGAAGGCCGCTACGTGACCCGAGAAGCAGAGGAAAACACCGGCGATAAGAAGCGTAACTGAAGGCCAGTCCATTGACAGATACTGGGGCCATAGTGAGTGGGCGATGCCGAGGGCTGCGAGGATCCAGCCGGCCGCCGTCGCCTTCCAGTTCTTCATCATCGGCGGTGGAAATAATACCACTTCCGCTCCAGCCCGCCATGCAGGCGTGCCATAGCTCGCAAAGGCACCAATACAAGGAAGGAATGAACCCGCCCCTCGTGGCAGCGAGAGCGTAGCCCCGGCGTTTTTTTTCAGAGTATTAGAGAATCTGTATAGGCGCCTTTCGCGAAAAGATCACTCACGGCTTGTTTGAACTCGTCGCCGTGTTTTCTGATTCCAGCGGCGTGAATCATCTCGTGCAGCAGAGCGACCTTCGCTTCTGCCGGAAATCCACGCAGTTTTTCATTGATCCGTACGCCCCTCCTTAGTCCAAATTTCGCCGAGTCTTCGGGAAGATGGGAAGCCCCGGCAACGTCGAACGGCAACTTCACAAACTCGACGGCGAAGCTTTCCGAAGGTTCGGGCACGGAATCGCCAAAATACTTGTTCTTGAACTCTAGATAGGCCCGTGCGAGGTCCATTGTTTCTGGCTCCCGGCCGCCCCTTTCTTCGAGGACGGCGCAATACATGTCCCAATATATTTTTTCGCCTTCACTCAGTTCCAGGCCGCGCTGAGCTGCCTCCTGATCCAATTCCAGTTCGGTTTGTTTGAGTGCGGTAAGGTAGCTCTCCGCATGTTCCCGATCCTGAATATTTGGGTTTGTGATATGCGAATACGACGCGACTATGCCCTCTTGCCTGCTGATTTCCTCCAAGATTTTGCGGCGCCGGTGCCCGTACTCTAGGCCTCGGTCCTTAAACCAGGCGATCTGCCTCTCGATGAATGCTGACATGGTGGAAGTTCATTATATGGAAAACAATAGGGCGGGTGAGGAATGTGGCTGTCCCCACTTTTTCCGTCCGCACTTTCTCCACTTTCCCCCCCGCCGGTTACTTACCCCTGCGCTTGAACACAAGCGGCAGAGAGAGGCCGCTCTGCTTCCATTCACCGCTCACCTCCGAGTTGTCGTGGATCATCTTGCCGTCGAAGCTGCTTCCGATGCTTGCGATTGCAAAGTGCAGATCAGGATCCTGGTAAGAGACCAGGTCGATTGCGATTCCGGTGGTGCCCTGGTCCGGGCTGTCGAGGCTGCCAGTCAATTTCCCGTCCGCCGCCTGCGAAATGTGCACGATCACTCGTAAGCTGCTACCACGGGCATCGATCGTTCCTTCCCAATCACCGATTGCCGCTGAGACAGAAGCCCCGGTCGTGGCTCCGAGCAGCAACGTGGATGCAATCATGGTCACCAGCACCGCCAAGAATCCGAAGCCTAACGCTGTGCGCTTGTTCATGATGTAATTCTCCTTTTTGTGTGTTGTTATTTTCGTGGTCGCCACTGAAAACGGCTGGCGCTTTAACCGGCGGATTTGTCATCGCCCGGTGCAAAGATGTCTTCAATGGGTTGCTCGAAGAGTCGCGCGATGGCAAAAGCCAGCGGCAGACTCGGATCGTACTTCCCGGTTTCGATTGCGTTCACCGTTTGGCGCGATACCTTGAGTTGGCCGGCCAAGTCAGCCTGGGACCACTCGCGTTCCGCGCGCAAGACTCGAAGCCGGTTTTTCATCGCGCACCGGCCCGCGGACCATCCGTCTTCTTGCCATCACCGCCGCTCCGCTGGCTCATCGGTACCTCCAGGCTGCAAACCCGTAGGCGAAGGCCCACACCAGCAACATGAAGCCTCCGACCTCCTCCCACGGTGGACGGCCGAGCCCAGCTTGCTCGACGCCGCCGAAAAAGGCAGTGATGATGAGAGTCAACAAGAACGCGACGGATGCCGATTCGAGGCAGATCCGCTTTTGCATCTCGTCCATCTTCAGAAAGCTGCGTACCATCGCCGCGAAGAAGATCATGAAGGGCAGAACCGGCAGAAGCCCCAGCACCCTCGGAACCTGCCCGTGATCCACGAGCCCTGTCACCAGGAGTTGTGTTAGCGCCGCCGCAACCGCCCAGAGAAAGACTGGCCGAGTAAAGCGGGAAGAGAATGTTCGAGTGTTGGCCATGAATTTAGCACCTCCGCTAGGAAAGTAAAGTAAACTTGACATATTCAAAGTAAAGCAAACTTTACATAATGTCAAGCGTTATTTACTTACGGTGAGCAGGCCCGGTTGGCCCCCGCGCCAGTAGGGTCCGGCGGGTGGTCCAGGTTTTGGAGTAGGCTGTCGATTTTCGGTCTCCCGAACGACTATCTGATAACAGAACGAAGACCTGCGGCGCTCTGAGTCTCAGGAAATATAGAGGAATCAATGAAATACATCTGTTTGGGTTATCTCGAGCCGGGAAAATTCGAAGGGATGACCGAGGACGAGCGACAGGCAACGTTCGACGAATGCTTTGAGTACAACGATCATCTGCGCGCCAACGGACATCTTGTCGCCGAAGTACCTCTTCAGCCGCCGGAGACCGCCTTGACCCTGTACTGGAAAAACGGCAAAATCGCGACCACTGATGGCCCCTATGCGGAAACCAAGGAACAGCTTGGCGGCATTCAGATCCTCGAGGCGCGAGACCTCAACCATGCCGTTCAGCTTGTCTCCCAGCAACCAGGCTTTAAGTTTGGACTTGGACCGATTGAGATACGGCCGGTTGCGGATATTAGCGAAATCGTGAGGGAGAGCGAGCGGCGACGGCGAAAAGAAACCTCGCGATGAGGGCGGCCACGAGGGAAAGAATGATCAGTAGCATGGCTTGGGAGACTGATTTCCGGAAAGGAAGAGCAAAATTATGTCATTCGTGAACGATCTGAAAGTTGCATTCCGCTCGCTGGCTCGAACCAAGGGGCTTGCGCTCACGGTGGTGCTGACGCTGGCGCTTGGCATCGGCGCCAACTCCGCCATCTTCACGTTGGTGCGCGGCGTGCTCCTCAAACCTCTCGTTAATCGCGACGAAGACCGGCTGATCTATATCCGTCAGAGCGCCCCCGGAGTCGGCGACGACGACACAACTTTCTCCGTGCCCGAAATCCAGGATTTGCGCGCCGGAGTTAAGACCCTAAGCGCGTTCGGCGATTTCTCGACCGTCGGTTTCACCGTGATCGGCCTGGGTCAGCCTCGCGAAGTTCAAGCTGGCGTCGTTGGCGGCAACTACTTCGATGTTATGGGCCTTCACCCAGTCCTCGGTCGTCTCATTGGACCTCAAGACGACGGCTCCAGCGCTGCCGGCGTCGTCGTTCTCACCTATCGTTTCTGGACCACCACTTTTAAAAAGGATCCTTCGGTCATCGGCAAAGCCGTTCGCCTTGATAGCGGCGTCCTTGGCAATCGGTCTGCCACCGTCATCGGCGTCCTCGAACCCTGCGTCCCATATCCCCAAGACACCGAAATCATTGCTAATGTCGTCACCAGCCCGCACCACCTCTCCGCCACCATGGTCACCGGTCGTATCCATCGCATGACTGAGCTCTTTGGCCGTCTCGCTCCCGGTGCCACCCTCGATCAAGCCCGCGCCGAGCTGAGCTCCGTCTACGGGGCCATGGTTAAGGAGCATCCCGAAGCATATTCGTCCAAAGCGAACTTCCAGATCGGAGCAAAGCTGTTTCACGAGGAGATCACCTCGGGCGCCCGGACCGTGCTGCTGGTGCTGCTCGCAGCCTCAGTACTGGTCTTTGTCATCGCATGTTCCAACGTCGCCAACCTGATTCTCACGCGGACGGTTCGCCGCGAAGGCGAGCTGACCATCCGTGCGGCACTCGGCGCCAGCACCGGCGCGCTACGTCGCATGCTGCTGGCCGAAAGCCTTCTGCTTTGCAGCGCCGGCGCTGCTCTCGGTGTAATCAGCGCGTATCCGATGGTGGCTATCCTGGCCCGCTACGCCTCGCGCTTTTCGGTCCGCGCACTCGACTTGACCGTCGATTCCAGCCTGCTCTGGATGGGAGCTGCGCTGGCCGTCGTGGCGGCGGTGATTCTGGCGTTCGTCCCGCGCCTGCCGTCGGCCGATACATCCAGCGGCCTTAGCCTGGCGAGCGGCAGCGTACGGATTACCGGGAGCACGAGCCGCCGTCAACGGATCTTCGCGGTGACACAAATCGCGGCATCCTTCGTGCTGCTGGCCGGTGCCAGTATGTTGATCACCACCCTGATCGCACTGCAAACGGCGCAGACAGGTTTCGACACCCGCCACGTCCTTGCCATCAACGTCCCCGCTATGTCCTACGGAAAAACACCTCAGCAAGTGGTCGATTTCTACAAGGAATCGATTCGCCGAGTGGATGCGCTACCCGGCGTGCAAAGAACCGCTTTCGGACTGATGGTTCCCTGGCGTGATGCCGCCGCCGGTATCGGCCTGCAATTCTCCGCCGACGGTCATGTTCATGCCGCGGGCGAAGAGGATCCTCGCGCGCAGTGGCGTGTCATCTCTCCCGGATTCTTTGCCGCGCTCGGCGTTCCCATTCTCACCGGTCGCGATTTCAACGACCTCGACGGCCAAAATAAAGATAAAGATCCCGTCGTCATCATCAGTGAGACGCTCGCACAGCGCATGTTCCCCAATCAGGATGCGATTAATCGGCATGTCTATTGGACTGACCCCGTGCTGAAATTCGCCTCGGGGATTAGCGCCGCACCGCACCGCATCATCGGTGTCACCCGCGATATTGACGATGAACACGTTGTTCCCGAGCCCATGGTCACCATTTATAGCTCCTTTGAAGAAGGGCCCATGTTTGGCGGTCGCCTTTTCATCCATACCGATGCCGATCCTTATTCGCTGGTCACGCCGGTCACGCGGATTATTCGCGACATGTCTGTCGACCAGCCCATTGAGCATGCTGCCACTCTCGAAGACGTCCGCGCAGAAGTGCTTACGCCGGACCGTTTGAATTCACTGGTGTTTGGCGTGTTCGCGGCCGTCGCGTTATCGATTGCCTTGATTGGCGTCGCAGGCGTGCTCGCGTTTTCGGTCAGCTCGCGGACGCGCGAATTCGGTATCCGGCTGGCGCTGGGATCGCAACCGCGGGATCTCCTTCGCGGGGTCATCGCAGAAGGCGTTGTGATGGCTGCGGCCGGCGTCATCGCAGGCGCGGCGTTCGGGTTCGTGATGGCGCGTTTGGCGCGCAGCTATTTCCTCGACGTGAAGATGCCTGGGGCCTTGCCCGTGGTCCTTTCTGCGTTCGTGCTGCTGACGGCCGCGGTAGTCGCGTCCTCGGTGCCAGCCGTGCGCGCTGCGCGCATCGACGTCATGAAGGCTCTTCGCGCCGAATGAAATGCACAGGTGGCCACGCACCCGAAATTTCCGAGGGGCGCCCAGGGCATTCCACGGCTACGGGACCGTAGCTACTGAAAACCGGTTGAGTAAGCGCGGTGGAAGGCCCTTAGGGCTTTGCGGGCAGCGGCTGCCAGAGCTCAATCTTATTCCCATCCAGGTCATAGATCCAGGCAAAGCGACCGTAGGATTCATCCATTCGTTTGGCGTCAATCTTTACTCCCTCTTGTTTTAAGCGG
>Ga0070765_100000429_pt1 | contig 25242 bp, 20 predicted proteins | sample HubBroMetageWFT5_FD_71516 | JGI IMG/M metagenome (GOLD analysis project Ga0070765, IMG submission 71516) | Warmed and freeze-thawed soil microbial communities from the Hubbard Brook experimental Forest, New Hampshire - Hubbard Brook CCASE Soil... | ecosystem: Environmental > Terrestrial > Soil... | reverse complement strand
TCGTCCTGGCCGATTTTGCTAACACTACCGGCGACCCGGTATTCGACGCTACGCTGCGGCAAGGGCTCGCAGTGGAGCTCGAGCAGTCTCCATAGGTCTTGGCGAGCTTCGCGTCGAACTCCAGTTGAATCCAACAAAGAAAGCCGCTTTCGCTCAAATAGTGAACGAATATCTCGCGCTAAATCGTTTCGCCGAGGCCCAGTTGGCCGCTGAGCAGGCATTCGCGAAAGATCCCGATTATCCGCGACTGCGACTCTTGCTCTACGAGCTTGCCTTCTTGCAAAACGATGCCGAGGGGATGAAGCAGCAGACTGTCTGGTCAACCGGCAAGTTAAGGACCGAAGCAGCAATGCTAAGCCTAGAGGCGAATACGGCTGCGTACTTCGGACGGCTGGGAGAGGCCCGGGAATTCTCGCGCCGTGCCTTTGCTTCGGCAAAGCGCGACGACACGAAGGAATCGGCGGCAGACTATGAAGGCAGTCAAGCTTTCCGAGAAGCGATGGTCGGGAACCTGAGTGAGTCCGGCAGGCGGGCAAGAGAAGGTTTGAAGATTTCGGCGGGGCGCTACGTGCCGCTCCGAAACGCTATGACACTCGTCCGCGCTCGTGAAACCGCAAAGGCGCTGACCGGCGGACCAGTTAGGCAAGCAGTTCCCCGACGATACGATCGTGCAACTGATATGGTTGCCGATGATCCATGCACAGGCCGCGCTCAACCAAAACGATGCGTTAAAAGCGATTGAAATTCTTCAGGTCAGTACTCCCTTTGAGCTGGGGACGTCCAGGCCTGACACATTTATCCCCACGTTGTGTCCGGTCTACCTTCGCGGTGAGGCCTTTCTGCTTGCTAACCGAGGCAGTGAAGCTGCGGTGGAATTTCAGAAAATTCTCGATCATCGAGGCATCGTCAAGAATGAGCTGATCGGTGCGCTTGCACATTTGCAATTGGGCCGCGCCTACGCGATGCAAGGCGACCGCGTCAAAGCCCGCGCGGCGTATCAAGATTTCCTCACGCTTTGGAAGGACGCTGACCCTGACATCCCCATTTTCAGCGCTGCGAAAGCGGAGTACGCAAAGCTGAATTAGTTTCTCTAGGCCACAGCGCGCATCGCTTATTGGCTATTGCACAGGGGTTCGTACACCTGTCCGCTTACCCACAACCGATGGAGCAGTACTGGCAGCTTTCGGGCCACGCTTGGCGGGTCGACCCTACGGTAGCAATTCCTGTGTCAGTATGGCTCCGCCCATGGAAGCCAGCACCGCGGATTCTTTCACCGCCTTGTGAGAATCCTTGGCGATCCAGAGCGTTTCCTTGTCGTCACCGCCGTCGGCCGAAGAGATCTCCACTTTATACGCGTCAAAGGTGCCGGCAGGCACCGTCACTGATTCCATGCCGGAAACATTCAACTGCATCAGCTTCACTTTTTGTTTCAGCACGTCGAAATTGCGGTAGGTCGCGCTGAAACCCTCCGCTAAAGGCAGGCACGCGATGGACTGCTTCGAGCCCGCAGCGTCAGCAAAGAGCGGTCCACCCAGATCGACAGAGATGGGCTTATCCTGTCCGTTCATGTTCATGTTGCCGTCGGCTTTGCCGCCACTGAAATTGACGTCGACCGACACAGGCCCCTGTTTCAAGCTGAGCTTGCGCGCGATCAGGGTCCCTTTTTCCATGGTCGATACCTCGGTCACCGCTCCTTGAGGAGTGTCGATCACGTCTGTGGCCACCCATGAACCGCCGTCCTCCGCGATGGTGGTCGAGACACTGAGCGCGACCTGCTGGCCCCCCGTCTCAATCTTGGCCTGATACTTGTACGTACCCGCTTCCAAGTCTCTGGCCGTCTTCGGAGCGCTCACTGAACTTGCATCAACTTTCCTGGCCAGCACAACAGTCTTAGGATCGACGGTGACTTCTTTGAGCCGCGCCATAACTTCCGGTGTTCCGTCAGTCTGGTCGCGACCGCCAAGGTACTTGGCGAAAAATATCTCCGTGGCCATGACCGAAGCCATGTTGTTCACCGGACGCGCAAACCCGTGGCCCTCGTCCGGAATTAGAATGTATTCCACGGGGAAGCCGCGGTCGCGCAGCGCAATCACAATCTGCTCGGACTCTGCATGATTCACGCGTGGATCGTTCAAGCCTTGCAGGATCAGCAGCGGCGTTTTGATCTTGCTTGCCGAAGTGAGAGGCGAACGCTCTACCAGCAGCGCCTTCCCTTCAGGCGTCGTGGGGTTTCCCATGCGCTGGTAGAACAGCTGGCGGATGGATTCCCAGTACGGCGGGATGGAATCCAGCAGAGTAATCAAGTTGGAAGGACCAACCAGATCCACCGCCGCGGCGTATAGATCCGGAGTGAAAGCTACGCCGGCCAACGTTGCGTAGCCGCCGTAAGAACCGCCAAAGATTCCCACGCGCTTGGGATCGGCAATGCCTGCGTCAACCAGGTACTTCACGCCCCAGGTGATGTCGTCCTGCATCTTGCGGCCCCATTCTTTGTTTCCGGCATCGATAAATTTCTTGCCGTAACCAGTGGAACCGCGAAAGTTCATGCTCAGCACCGCGTAACCGCGGTTGGCAAAAAATTGGGCGTATCCGTTGTAACCCCAGATGTCACGTGCCCACGGCCCGCCATGCGGGAAGATGATTGTCGGAAGGTTCTTGGCCGGCACGCCCCTAGGCAAAGTGAGGTAGGCCGGAATCTCCAGACCATCCGAAGACTTGTAGTGTACCGGCTTCATCTCCGCGAGAGCTCCACGGGGAAGTTTTTCGCGTACCTTATATTGCAGCGCGAGCTTGTGGTTTTTTCGGTCGAACAGGTAAATCTCGCCGGGCTCCGTGTCGCTACTAGCGGAAATCAGCCAGGTCTGCTCGTCCAGCGTGGCCGAATTCAGGCTCACTTCCTTGCCCGGGAACTTGTCATCCAGCCATTTGAAATCGGAGCCGAAACCTTCGTCCTTGAAGTAATAGCGCGGTTTGTCCTCTTCATACACGGTGAAAGCAAGCTCGTCGGTAACCTCGGAGAAAACCGCCTCGCCGAAATCCACTTTTTTCAGCGGATCGGATTCCACCAGCTCCGTCTTACCCGTTTCCGGATCGAACAATTCCAGAGCGGACAAGTCCATTTCCGCGCCCTTATTCGTCTCCATGTAGGCGCGCTTGCCGTCTTTCTGAAAACGGATTACGCCGCAGCTCTCAAAGACGCTGCAAAAATAAATCTTGGTGAATTTGCCGGAATCAACGCGAAGAATTTCCGTGTCACCGTTCTCCGCCGAACGCGTGGCCAGGCGCAAGTTGCCCTGCAGATCGAAGCTCCAGCCTTCGATGCGCTCTGTGTTCTTGCGCATCAGCGTCTTCTCGCCGGTGGAAATCTTCAACTTGTAGAGATCGTGCCAGGCTTTGTCGCGGTCGTTCAACCCGATGTAAACCACGTCCGGATCATTTTTGGGCACGGCGTAAAGCTGCACGCGCACGCCTTTCAGCCCGGTCAAGTCCCGCGAGGGCGGCGCCTCGGCGCCAGCCGCCGGTTTCGCGCTAGGATCGACGGCGTAGACGTTGTAGTTTTCGTCGCCGCCGTTGTCTTTCACATAGAGGATGTATTTGCCGTCACGAGTCCAGAAATATCCTGCGATCGGCCGCTTGGTCTCCGTGGTCAGCAGCCGCGCAGAGTCGAACGGTTCATTCACGCCCTTCACGTAGATATTGCGGGTGTCTTTCCACGGCTTCTGGAACGCCAGAAACTTCCCGTCAGGGGAAAGTTGCGCGCCCGCGATTTCGGGATTGCCGAAAATTAACTCGCGGTCGATGATCGGCGGCAGACCGCCGGTGGGAGCATTCTGATCTTGAGTTGTCCGCGCGGGGAGCGATGAGGCGGCAAGCGCCAGGCACAACAGGCCCTTGAGTAGCGTTTTCATTAGATTATTTCCTTCTCTTCATGGATACAATTTCGGATTGGATCGCGCCTAATTCGTTCAAGATTATCGGCGCAAGAGGTCATAGCTGTCCACTCGAATTGCGATCTGAACCTCTAGGTCACCTCCGGTACGTTTGCTGCCCAACGCGCGAGACAAATTCCTGAATCGATTCGCTGGGTGGCTGACAGTTTGAGGCTAATTCCCGATAACTGGACGAGGCGAAGACTTCTTACATTTTATCGCAGCGATAAAAGTTCCGTATTTCGGGAAACGACAAGGACCTCAATCCTTGATAATGGGAAAACCTGACTCGGTCCAACCGCGCCAGCCGCCGTCCATGGAAATCACGTTGCGATAGCCCATTTTCTGAAGATTGTCAGCCGCCAGGGCGGAGCGGTATCCGCCACCACAATATAGGACAATTTCTGCATCCTTGTCCGGGATCGCTTTTTCAATGTCGCGCTCAATTACGCCTTTGCTCAGATGCACGGCGCCGGGAATATGGCCGCGCGCCCATTCGCTGTCTTCGCGAGTATCCACCAGAATCATGGGATGGCCAGAGTCCATTTTCTTTTTTGTTTCGCGATAGTCTTCTTCTTTGATTCTTTTTTTTGCGTCCCTGACGAGACTCAGAAAACCTTGCGGGTGATCCATGACTTCTCCTTAGAATTGCAATCTAATCATGAACGAGAGGTTCAAGGGTAGATCGTTCGTACCCATTCACTAGTCTTCTATTTCATGTCACGCCAGTTGCATCCCACTTTTGTATCCACTAGGAGAGGGACTCGGAGCGCGTACACATTTTCCATCACTTCTTTAACCAGCTTGGTCAAGGGCGGGATCTCTTCTTCCGGGCCTTCGAAAAGCAATTCATCGTGAACCTGGAGAATCATTTTCGATTTGAAATCTCTCTGCAAGCGGTGGTCCAATTCGATCATGGCGAGCTTGATCAAATCGGCGGCGGAGCCCTGCATGGGGGTGTTCATGGCCGTGCGCTCGGCAAAGTTTCGCATGTTCGGCTGCGGCGAATTGATTTCAGTTATGGGACGAATCCGGCCGAAGATTGTTTTCGTAAAGCCGATTTTTCGCGTCTCCGCGATCTGCTTATCCAGATATTTTTTGACGCCGCTGTAGCGCTCGAAATACGCGGCAATGAATTTTGCGGCTTCTCGCGTGTCGATGCTCAAATTCTGCGCCAGACCGAAGGCCGAAAGGCCATAAATTACGCCGAAGTTGATGACTTTTGCCACCCGGCGGTGGTCGTGGGTTTGCGCGAACGGAGCGACGCCAAAAACTTCCTGCGCGGTTCGGGAATGGATGTCCTCGCCACGGCGAAACGCTTCGACTAATACGGGATCTTCGGAGAGATGAGCCAGGATGCGCAGTTCGATCTGGGAGTAGTCCGCGGAAAGCAGATGGCAGCCAGGCGAGGCCACGAATGCAGCACGAATTTCCCGGCCCAATTCAGTCCGGATCGGGATGTTTTGCAGATTGGGATTCGACGAGCTCAGCCGGCCCGTGGCCGTGCCAGTCTGGGAAAAACGAGTGTGCAAGCGCCCGGACGCTGGATGAATCAACTTGGGCAGAACATCCGAGTAAGTAGATTTCAGTTTTGCAAGCTCGCGGTATTCGAGGATTTTCTTGGGCAACTCGTGTACCAGGGCGAGTTCATTCAATACTTCCGCAGCGGTGGAGCGCGTTTTCACGCGGCTCTTTCGCGGCGGCTGCAAATTCAATTTGTCAAAGAGCACCTCGGCGAGCTGTTGCGGAGAATTGATAGAGAACTCGCACGCCGCAAGATCGTATATGCTCTTTTCCAGGCGGGTGATTTCCTCCTGCGCCTTCTTGGAAATAATGTCCAATTCTTTTTTATCGACACGTACTCCGGCGGCCTCCATGCGGGCCAGTACAGGCGCCAGAGGCAGATCGATCTTGTCATAGACGTCCAGGAGGTCCAGTTTTTCTACTTCGGCGCGCAGGATCGGAGCCACGCGAAACAGAAAATCCGCGCGTTCTCCGGGAGCACCCGACAGCGTTCGATTCAGATGGCGCAGGACTACTTCAGCGAACTCGTGATTCGCGGTGGTGGGCCGCAGAAGATAAGAATAAAGCATGGTTGCGTGGCGAATTCCGGAGACCGCAGTCGGAGAATCTGAATCCTCAGGCGAGGCAAGGAGATGAAACAGTTTGGGGTCGTGCACTATTTTCGGGCGTTTCGCGTCGGCAACCCATTCTCCTAGCGCGGCCAAATGCTTGTTCTCCGCATCGTTCGGCAGGACGCCAGCAGTTCCGGACGCGGAGGAGACTTCCATGCTTAGGACCCTCGTGCCGTATCCTTCGTCGTCCGGTTCATTTGCATCCAGCGATAGCCAAGCGGACACCTCACTGCTGCACGGCATCTCACTCAGAAATTTCCGCAGTTCGTCGGGCGAGTTAAGCGTCGAATAGTCGCTCTTCTGTTCGTCTAGAACCGGAGCCAGCTCACGTAACAGGGAAGTAAAGCCAAGCTCGGCGTACAAATCGCGAAGAGTTGAAAGATGCGGTTGCTGAATTTTTAGGGCTTCGAGCTCAAGCGGTACCGGCGCATCGGTGGGAATCGTCGCCAGTTGCTTGCTGAGTTTTACAAACTCGCCACATTTCTCGAGCGCCTCCCGGTAGCTCGAGCGCTTCACTTCACTCGCCCGCTTCAAAGCTTCCTCTGCGCTTCCAAATTGCTGGATCAATTGTCGGGCGCCAACTTCGCCGATGCCGGCTTTGCGACGCTCGCCGGGAGCAGGCTTATCGTTCGGATCGCGAGCACCGGGAATGTTGTCAATCGAGTCTCCCATCAGCGCCATCACGTCGGCAACTTTGCTGGGAGGCACACCCATGAGCTCTTCAACCATTTTTTCGTCGATGATCAGGTCGCCTTTTGTGGGGTTGAGGAGGCGCACGGGGCCGCCGACAAGCTGCATCAGGTCTTTGTCGCTGGTGACGATAAAGACTTCGAGGTCTTTTTCACGCGCTTGACGCGCCAGTGATCCAATGACGTCGTCGGCTTCGTAGCCGGGATACTCAAGAATGGGCAGGTGCATGGCTTCGCAATAGCGCCGAACGAATGGCATCTGGATGGAGAGATCGTCGGGCATCGGAGGGCGCTGCGCTTTATAAGCCGCAAAAAGTTTGTCGCGAAACGTGGGGGCGGCGTGGTCGTAGACAACCGCCAAGTAATCGGGACGGCGGTCCTTATTATTGAGCAGACGCCGCATCATGGTGGCAAAAAGATAGGGGACTTTTGTCGGAATGCCGCCACTTTGCAGGCGTTCCATAGGGGCAAAATAGGCGCGAAAGATGTAGCCCATCGCGTCGACCAAAAAAAGCCGCTTTGTTTGTTTGGAAGGCATTCAACCAGATGGTTCGTCAGGTAAGGGCAAACATCGATTATATCAAACTGGGGTTTTTCCGCATCCCGACCGCTCAACCGGGATTTACATCGCCCGCCAAACGGTAGTTTCAAAGATTCGCTTATTCATCAAATTCGAACATGTCGCTTGATTTATAACCCGCTGAGGCTTATAGGTATTACATCATTTTTGCACTGCTGCAGAGCGGGCGGATTGGGGGGCAACCGTTCGATCGGTTTTCTGCGGGATGTCCGGGCGCAACTTGCTTTCAAAACTCATGGGAGTACCTATGAAACCTTGCCGGTGGTGGAGTCTTCGGGTTGTGTTTTTGTATGCGGCGTGTCTGGTGATGTTGTTCGGTGCTTCGACGAGCCGAGCTCAGACGTTTCGCGGGTCGATTTTGGGCACGGTGACAGACAGCAGCGGCGCGGCTTTGGTTGGCGCTACGGTGACCGCGCATAACGTCGACACCGGCGTCGACCGCATTACGGAAACCACGACGGACGGTGGGTATTTGATACCCGAGTTGCCGGTGGGCACCTACAACGTGACCATCGACATGAAGGGCTTTCAGAAGACCACCACGACTGCCGTGACCGTCACCGTGGCAGGCCAACGGCGTGTGGATGCGTCGCTGAAACCGGGAGCGACTTCGCAGTCTATTACGGTTTCAGGTGAGACGCTGCCAACGGTGGAGACGGCGAGCGATACGCTGGGCGGAACGTTCGAGAGCAACCAGGTGGAAGAGTTGCCGATCAACGGACGCGATTATACCAAGCTACTTACCATGGTTCCGGGCACCGCGGGCGAGCCAAATGGCGGCGGTGACTCGCCAGGATCGTATGGACTCTTCAGCGCAGACGGGAGCCGCGGCCGGTCGAATAATTATCTGCTGGACGGCACGGACATGAACGACGGGTACCGGAATCTGCCAGCGATCAACCAGGGCGGAGTGTTTGGCGTTCCCGGAACGATACTTCCCGAGGACTCGATTCAAGAGTTGAATGTGCTTACGAACTTTGAAGCTGAGTACGGGCGGAATTCCGGCGCGGTGGTAAGCATCGTAACCAGGAGCGGAACCAATCAGCTTCACGGCAGCGTATTTGAAGATTTTCGCAACGCGGTGTTGAACGCGCGGAATTTTTTTAACGATGTGGGCCAGCCCAAAGATGCTTTTCGCAACAACCAGTTTGGGGGGTCGGTGGGCGGGCCAATCATAAAGGACAAGACATTCTTTTATGCATCGTACGAGGGGCAGCGCGAAGGGATGGCGATTACCTCGCTTAACACAGTTCCGACGCTAGGCGATTACGCCTCGGCAGTCACGGCTTTGGGCGGCAATCCGGCGGCTTGCACGACTACGGTCATCGCCTGCATTCAGGGTAACTCGGCCGTCATCAATCCAGTGATTCTGAATCTATACAATTTGTGCAACAGCAATGGCCACTGCTCTGGCGGAACGAATGTCTGGCCTACGACTACGGCAGTTGGCGGACCGGCGACAAATAACCTCGACAGCGCGTTGATTAAGCTCGATCAGAACATAAACTCGAATAATCAGATTTCTGGACGTTATTTTTTCGGGAACAGTCATCAGAGCTTCCCTCTCGGAGTCGGAGGCGGCAACAATCTTCCCAATACGAACACGAATGCTCCGATTCGCACGCAGTTGGTTTCTATTAGCTGGGTCCGCACGGTTTCGGCGGAGAAGGTCAACGAAGCGCGATTCGGATGGAATCGATATCGGAACGGATTTTTCCCTCAGGACGCGTCCATTTTTAAAGACCCCAACGCGACATTGGGACTAAATACGATCGACCTGCTTGGTACCGCTAATCCGCGCGACTTCGGCCTGCCAACCATTGAAGTAAGCGGTCTGGCACACTTAGGCTCCTCGGGGTTCTCTAACCCACGTAATCGCGTGGATCAGAATTACCAGTTTTTCGACAACTTTTCTTGGAAACTGAACCGCCATGACATCAAGTTCGGCGGCGAATTCCGTCGAACAACTGTGGATTCATTCAATGATCTAATCGCAAGAGGCATACTCGATTTCGGTAGCCTCTCCGGGTTCCTTGCAGGCGACCTAAGCGGAGGGACCGAAAACTTCGGAAATACTTCGCGGAACACTCATCAGAACAACGTCGGGCTGTATGTTCAAGACGGGATTCACGTTTCCAGCCGACTTACGGTGAATGTCGGGCTGCGGTGGGATTATTACGGAGTAATTGGTACGGATGGCAATCAATTCAGCATCTATAACCCGAGCATCGGGCTAGTGCGGCCGAGCCAACTCTATCCGAAAGATCTTAACAATTTCGCCCCCCGATTGAGCTTTGCTTATGACCCGTTCGGAAAAGGTAAAACGATTGTCCGGACAGGTGCGGGGGTGTTTTATGATGGTTACTCGCAGGATTTCTTTACCGGACAACTAGCGTATAACACCGACAATACGGGGCCTGCGTACAATCCTATTGGTCCCAATCCGGTATTCATCACCTTTGACATAAATACGCCGGTCATAGAGACTGGCGTGCCGGTCTTCGTTCCGTCCTCCGTTATGCCGGGGACGGCCACAAGCACGGATGCCTTTACGGTGTCTCGGAATCTGCGTACGCCGTACATTTACAATTACAATCTCAATATTCAACAACAGTTGCTCCCCAATACCGTGCTTCAAGTGGGATATGTAGGATCAGCAGGCCGGAAACTTTTCTATTTCCGCGATATCAACCAACCCAGTCATCGTGAGATCACTACGATCGACGAGTTCTGCGGATCCACGGCTACGATTGCGCGCGGTATGCCGCAGTGCGCTGGGGCTCCGGTGGTCGGCTTCACCACGCCGTTGAGTCCTCTAGCGCCGAGTCTGCCGTTTTTTGTGAATGAGATTGAAACTGGCGCCAATTCAAATTACAACTCAATGCAAGTTTCGCTCACACAACGCAACTGGCACCGTTTCAACAACCAGATTTCCTACACCTGGTCGCATTCGATTGATACGGCGAGTGACGGGCAAGACTACGTTCCAAATGCTTCGCAACCCAACGATAGTACGAACCCTGCGAGCAACAAAGGCCCGTCGAACTTCGACGTGCGAAATAGATTCGTGATGTCGTCGGTCTATGACTTTCCAAAAATCGACCGGCTTAAGAAACTTGGGGAAGGCTGGTCATTTAGCGGCATTCTGACCTTGATGAGCGGTCATCCGTTCAGCCTGAACTATGCCTACGAGGGTGATTACGACGGAAGCGGAGAAGGATTTGGACGGCCTGATGTCGTGGCGCCCATTCAGTACAACTACAGTAACCCTGCCGAATTTCTGAATTTGGCGTCTTTCACCGTGCCGTGTACACTCAACCCGAATCCTCCGGTCGGTCCGCCGCCTCCCCCTCCGCTGAACTCTTCGGAGAATTGTCTGCCGGGAACTCGGCATTTCGGCAGTGAAGGCCGCAATTCGCTGCTTGGACCGAATTACAGAAACCTGGATCTCGCGATTAGCAAAATGACATCGATCAATGAACGTTTCAAACTTCAGTTCCGCGCAGATTTCTACAACATCGCGAACCATCCGAATTTTGCCAGTCCATTGCTTCCGTCTGCGTTTGCAGACGCTGCCCCCAACGGCATCAGCACCGGTATCAACCCCGATGTTCTACCGCTGGGCCGAAGCCAAGGGTTTTATCAAATCACGGAGACTTCAGACGTCGGTTTGGGCAACCCGGTCCTCGGCGGCGGCGGGGCCCGCAGCATCCAGTTCGCCCTAAAACTTCTGTTCTAGGTACCTCTAAATCCCGGCTGAAATGGAGCGGCTCGGCCTTTCGCAAAAGCGGAAGCCGGGCTGTTTCCCGTTTGCAGAATAACTCCGAAATCCAGGAGGTATTTGCTAGGCTGATCGAACTCGCGGCCGCCGTGGACGTCTGGCCGTTTGTAACCTAAGTGAAATATTCTCAAGGGCCCCTGCGTATTCATATATGGAGCGACGAAAGACCACCGGAGAGATGAGCGCTGCCGAAATCGCGGAAGTGCTTACGCAGGTCCGGGCGGGCGACGCGGATGCCTGGGGCGAACTCTATCGGATGTACGCTCCCGCAATCTTTCGCTTCTGCCGCCGGGCGCTTCCGACGCGCGAAGACGCCGAGGATGCTACTACGGAAGTTTTTATGAAAGTACGCCAAAAACTCGGGACCTACGACTCGTCACGGCCATTCACCGCATGGCTTTACAAGGTCGCAAGTAACCATTGCTGGGATATGCTGCGCCGGCGGCGCATTCGCCAGGACCTCGAGACCGGAGACTTGGAGACATTGCCGCTGGAGCACCCGGATCCGGGCCAGCTCGAGCGTCTGCAGGCAGAGCATGGAAGCAGGGAAGTACGTAGAGGCCTTGAGAAGTTGCCAGACCGCGCGCGGATGGCCCTGGTTCTGCGCTACTTCGCGGACATGAGTTATGACGAAATTGCGGACACGCTGGGCGTACGACGCGCATTTGTGGGCGTATTACTGCTGCGCGCGCGACACCAGCTGCGCGATGTGCTGGCCGGGAAGGAAGCCGCGCTGATCCGCGGTGCCGCTGGGGGGAAGGCATGAGTCACTTCGATGAAATGACCGGACTGCTTTACTTGGAATCGCAGCTCGATGAAGAGAACGCGCGCGGAATCGCCGCGCACGCCGCTTCCTGTGCCGAATGCCGAGAGCTGCTTCGTGCTCTGGAGACCGAAGGCGCATGGCTGCGTGAATCACTCGCAGGGGAGGATGAAGCTGTTCCGGGACGCCTTACCGCGGCGCCGGAACGGAACGCAGCTCCTTGGGGATGGATTTCTGCGCTGGGCTTGAGCGCGGGCGGTGCATACACGTTGTGGAGCGGGTTTGTTGAACCGTGGCGCGCGCAGGCCGCGCAGGCGGGCTTCACGCAGGGAAATCTATTCACCATGCTTTTTTTCAGCGGTGCATTTTGGAAAGGATGGGACGCGATGCGAAGCTTAATGGAATTTTCGGCGGTGGCAGTTCTCGGAGTTCTCGTAATGTGGCTACTGCGCCGCCGTTGGCGGAGTTTCCCTACCATCGCAGTCATCATGGGAGCGATGATTTGTTCTTTGACGATACCTTCCGTCGCTTCGGCCGCGGAGAGAAAACACGGCGACCCAAACTACACCTTGCCGGCGGGAGAAGAGATTAAGACGGACTTGATCGTGTTTGCCGACCATACGCAAATTAACGGGGACATAGACGGCGATCTAATCGCGTGGTCCCGGAACGTGACTGTGAATGGCCACGTGAAGGGCGACGTGATTGCGTTCGCCCAAGAGTTGAGGGTGAATGGCGCGGTGGATGGAAACGTCCGTGCATTCGTTCAAACGCTGCAGCTCAACAGCACAGTGGAGCGGAACGTAATGGCCTGGGTCGGCGATGTGAACCTGGACGAAAAGGCGCGAGTGAACGGAACGATGACGCTGGGCGCCGGTCAGGTGCAATTGGATGGCCAGGTGGTGGGCGATTTGCTCTCTTACTCGGGAGACGCGAACGTCAACGGATTGCTCGGACACAACGCCATGATTCACGCCGGCCATGTCACCATCGGGCCCAGAGCGGACATCAAAGGACAAACGAAAGTCGAAGCGCACGAGCAGCCGGAAGTTTCGCCGAGCGCGAAACTCGCAAGTCCTTACGAGTTCACGCTCGTGAAGCGCGGATACGAAAGGAATTATTCGTCAGCGAGGTTCTACTGGCACCAAGTACTGCTGTGGGGAGCAAGCTTCGTCTTTGGACTTGTGGTGCTCTTGCTCGCGCCTGGATTTTTCTTCGATACCGAGCGTGCCTGCAGAAAAACGGGCCAATCCATCGGCTTCGGCTTGCTGTTCCTGTTTGCCACCCCGATCGCCGCAATTATTGTCTGCATCACGATTGTGGGCCTGGGCGTCGGGATCTCGACCTTAATGCTTTGGGCTATAGCCATTTATTCCGCGCAGGTCTTTGTGGGAGCGTGGTTAGGGGAAAGAATTCTGGGTGAAGGTGTCGGAATCGGCCCTGCTCTGGGAAGGCTGGCGCTGGGGCTTGTGATCCTTCGTGCCGTTGGGATGCTCCCGTATCTGGGGGGCTGGATTTCCTTTGTCGTCGTGGCCTGGGGCCTAGGAGCCATGGCGCTCGCGCTGTATAGATATATGCGACCGCAGCTAGCACCGGCCATCTGAGAAAATTCTTACGGGAATATTGACTCAAAGGAGTAGCATCACGCCGGCGGCATAAGGCGAGGATTCAAACGATTCCGAGTTTCTTGCCTACGCGTTCGATAATTTCAAGAGCGCGCTCGAGGTCATCACGTTTGTGTGTGGCGGTGACGATCGTGCGCAAGCGCGCTTTGCCTACCGGAACTGTGGGGAAACCGAGGGCGACGACAAAAACGCCCTCTGCGAAAAGTTCTCGCGAAAACTGAAATGCTTTCTCGGCGTCACCAACCATGATGGGAGTGATGGGCGTCTCGCTTTTTCCCGTGTCGAACCCAAGTTTTTTGAGGTTGCGCTTAAAGAATTTCGTGTTGGACCAGAGTTTTTTGATCAACCGATCGCCGGCATCGGAATCGAGGATTAGAAAAGCAGCCTGGCACGTGGCAGTGACCGAAGGCGGATGCGAAGTGGAAAAGAGAAAGGGTCTGGCGCGCTGGTATAAAAACTCAATCAAATCGCGCGAACCGCAGACGTAGCCTCCGATCGAACCTATGGCTTTGCTCAGAGTGCCGACCTGAATATCAACGCGGCCGTGGCAGCCGAGATGGTCAATTGTTCCGCGCCCGCCGCTTCCTAGGACGCCGGAAGAATGTGCGTCATCGACCATCATGATGCAGTTATATTTGTCCGCCAGATCGCACAGCGCCGGCAAATTGGCGATATCGCCATCCATGGAGAACACGCCGTCGGTAATGAGTAGTTTCTTGCCGGCCCAGTTTTCAGTCTCTATTAAGAGGCGTTCGCAATCAGCGATGTCTTTGTGCTTAAAGACTTTGATCGTGGCTTTCGATAGGCGCGCGCCATCGATGATCGAAGCGTGATTCAGTTCATCGGATATGATCAGGTCTTCTTTGCCGAGGATGGCTGAAACGGTTCCGGCGTTGGCCGCAAAGCCGGATTGGAAAACTACGCAGGCCTCGACCTGTTTAAAACGGGCGATCTGTTCTTCGAGAGCGATATGCATCTCCATCGTGCCAGCGATTGTGCGAACTGCTCCCGAACCCACGCCGAATTGCCGCGTGGCTTGGGTAGCGGCGCGGCGCAGCTTGGGGTGCGTGGTCAATCCCAGGTAATTATTCGAACTGAGATTGATTACTTCCTTGCCGTCAAAGGTTGCGACCGGCTTCTGTTCGCCTTGCAGAATCTTCAGACGAAAGTAGAGATGCTTCGCTTTTAGATCCTCAAGTGCGTCATGCAAATACTGGAGCTGTGGGCGCGTGGCTGTAATGCTCATGATTTCTCCGAGATGCGCGAGAACTATTTGTGGGAGCCGTTGGGATAAAACAGGACCTTGCCGGCTTGCCCGGACTCCAGCAGCGAAAATGCCTCGGTGAATTTGTCGAGCGGCAAGCGCTCGTTGAATAAAGGCTCCAAATTTAACCTGCCGTGCTTGAGGAGTTCCGTCATCTGCACCCAGGTCTCGAACATCTTGCGGCCGTAAATTCCTTGAACGGTAGCACCTTTGAAGATGACGTCATTCACCAGGTCGAGGGTGACGGGATCCTTTGGAATCCCGAGAAGAGAGGCGCGTCCCCCCGGCCGCAGCATTTGGAAGCCTTGATGGATAGCGGTCGGATGACCGCTCATCTCGAGGAACACGTCGACGCCCGCGCCGTCTGTGGCCTCCAGGACGCGTGCTACCGCGTCGCCCTGATTCGGGTCGAGCGCTTCATCGGCGCCCATTTTCTTTGCCAGCTCTCGGCGGTGAGGATTCACCTCGGTGGCGAAAATCAGCGCGCTGCCGCAAGCGCGTGCTACGGCGATGGCCATGAGCCCGATCGGTCCTGCGCCGGTGACGACTACATTCCGAGCCGCGATCTCTCCTGCCAGCACGGTATGCACGGCGTTCCCCAGCGGATCGAGAATCGCGGCATAGTGTTCCGGAATGGCTGAATCTACTTTCCAGATATTGCGCACGGGGATGCGCACGAATTCAGCGAAGCAACCGTCCGCATCGATTCCAATGATCTTCACATTTTGGCAAACATGCGGCTGTCCCATTCTGCATGGACGGCAATGTCCGCAATTCACATGCATTTCCGCGCTGACGAATTCACCGGAATGGACCGAGGTGACCTCCGAGCCGACACTTTCTACCGTGCCACAGAATTCGTGCCCAAAAGTCATCGGAGGGTGAATCCGCGAAGCGGACCAACGGTCCCAGCCATATATGTGCAGATCGGTTCCGCAAATCGAGGCCGCTTTCACGCGGACAAGTACTTCGGTGGGGCCTGGGGTGGGGACGGGAACTGATTCAAGCTGCGCTCCCCGCTCGGGGCGCATTTTGCGCAAGGCTTTCATTGTTGCGGTGGGCATCGTTACTTGAAACTATGCTCCAGACCAAACAAACAATCTTAACATATCCTACGCGGCAAAAAACCAGAGCGCACGGGCAGCCATTCCGCTACAATCGCGGCCGGTCTTAGCTTTACGGAGGACGCGCCGCGCGCGACTTCGGAGGACGGTTGAGCTTCACAGAACGCCTGCGCGAAATTCGCTCCGGTTTTGAGCCTGCCTTCTGGGTTGCAAACGTCAGCGAGCTGTTTGAGAGGTTGTCGTACTACGCGGCTTTTGCGTCGCTCGCTCGCTACCTTCATGAAACCTTGAATTTCCCAATGGCTCAGGCGAGTAGCCTGACAGGGCTTTTTGGTGGCCTAGTTTGGTTTCTCGCGGCATTCGGTGGAACGCTGGCGGACCGCTTGGGATTTCGGCGATCGCTTTCACTCGCATACTTGGTTTTGAGTTGTTCTTATTTTTTGCTTGGTTCGCTCGCGGCGCCGTGGCTTGGTCCGGTTCGCGCAGCCGTACCCCTGGTTGTGTTAGTAACTGTTGTTCTGATGCTTCCGGCCATCGGGATTGCGCTAGTGAAGCCATGCGTGGTGGGCACCACGGCGCGCGCGTCGAAAGAAAATGTACGTTCGATTGGTTACTCGATTTACTACACCCTGGTGAATATCGGCGGTGCGGCGGGCCCATTTGTAGCGTCGTGGGTGCACCAAGACCTAAGCGTTGAAGCCGTATTTCGCGTGGCGGCACTCAGCGTTTTTGTAATGTTTTTTGCGGTACTTCTGTTTTTCAAGGAACCGAAGCGCTCGAACGAAATCAAAGCCGCTACGGTGGGCCAGGCGGCGAAGAACTTTTGGACGGTGCTGAGCAATCCGAGGTTCATGGTTTTTCTTCTGATTTTCTCCGGTTATTGGATCGTTTACTGGCAGGAATTTATAATTCTGCCGCTCTACGTCCACGATTACGTCAATCCAAAAACGGACACGGAACTGATGCTGATTACCGGTCCGCTGACTGTAATTTGCCTGCAAATGGTGGCGAGCTTTCTTACGCAGAAAATCCCGGCATTCCGAGCTGTTACGCTGGGGACACTGATCTCCGCGTTGGCGTGGATCATCCTTATCATCCACCCGACAGTTCCGATGGTGATCCTCACGCTGGTGGCGGTGTCGTTGGGCGAGATCACTCAGTCGCCGCGTTACTATGAATACATTTCGCGGCTCGCGCCTCCAGGTCAGCAGGGAACATACATGGGCTTTGCATTCCTGCCCATCGGAATCGGTTCATTGATTGGGGGGTGGCTTGGTGGAAAACTGATTCACCATTTCGGAGAAATCACACATCAGCCGCAGCGCATCTGGCTGGTGGTGACAGGCATCGGAGTGCTGACGGCGTTCCTTCTTTGGATTTATGATCGAATTGTGAAACCTAGCCAAGAGATTGCTGCAAGTTCGTAACAAACCATTGCCAAAGCAACTCAATTGACCATGCGGCGGATATTTTCGATCGCTTGGCGCGCGAGGGTGTACTGCGGCTCGATGCGTAGAGCTTCCTGGAAATATTCGCGCGCCCGAGTGATCATGCCTTTGGCGTAGTAGGCCCGCCCAAGATTGAAATAGGGATAGTGGCGCGGATCGTAACGCGGCGCGGCAATCGCGCGTTCAAGCCAGGGGATTGCTTCATCGACACGACCTAGAGCGATCAAATATGAGCCGATGTCGTTGTAAGGATTGCCAAACTCCGGATCCACTTCGATAGCGCGCTTGCACTCTGCGATGGCGTCATCCACTTTTCCCTGGAAGTGATAAGTCCAGCCCAGAAAGGTGTGCGCTTCGGCAGTAGGAAAAATGCGCAAGGATTCCGTATAAAGCTCGACCGCCTGGTCGTAGTCGCCCTGCATTTGCGCCTGATAAGCTTGCTGAAGCAGCTCCCAGGCCTGTTGCAACCGATCCTGAGACATTTTCCTGCCTATGACCGCAACTGCGATTTAGCCCTTGGATTTTCCAGCCACGGCCGCAATGGCTTGGTCGGTGGAAATGAAATCTGCGCCAAGCGATTTAAGCTCATCGAGGGCTTGGCGTCCATCGGCTGCTTTAAGAGTTTCGATCGCGTCTCTGATGATGGAGACCTTGTGGCCGCGCGCGAGTAAACCTTTGGCAGCCAGGCGCACGCAGTACTCAGTGACCACACCAAAGACCATATATTCGATCTCTTTGCCGAGCCGATCGACAATTCGTTCTGTATGAGGATTATCGAAGACATCCAGGGTTTGCTTTTCGATAACGATCTGCTGATTTTGGAGAATAGAGTCGGGCAGTTCCCTAGTTCCATCATTACCGACGCTGTAAAAAGCGTCGGTTAGTCCCTGGGGAAGGATGCGCGCCCCGCTGGTCCCGCGTATGCAATGTGGCGGGAAGGTTTTGAATTCGGGATCATTCGGCTGGTGACTGCAACCGCTGGATATCAGCAAGACGTTCCGTTCACTGGCTATCTCCACCAGTCGATCAATATTTGGAATGATCTTTTCCGCGCCCGGAACGTACAGTTTTCCGCCCGGCAGCATGAAATCTTCCTGCGTGTCTACTTTCCAGAAGACGATGCGACGTTTCGGCATGGATTTGGCGGCCTTAGCGATGACCAGGCTATTTTAGCGCAGAGCGGCGAACTCGTCGCCGCACCCGCTCGAGCATCGTCTTTAGCCGCTGACTATAGCGCACCGGGTAGACCGCGATTCGATTGATTTGCAGAAATCGCTGGGGAAGCCGAGCCAAGCTGTTTATACAGCGGCCGCGCAACACACTAATGGACTCCGCCGGCGCGACGCGCCGGCCATTGCGCATTACTTCGATCAGCATGGACTCGCCGCCATTAGCCGGCTCGCCCTCCAGGGTGATTTTATCGTTCACGTACTGGGCTCTGTTATTTGAATAGCGGAGAACTTGTTTGCGTCCGGGGTAGGTAACTTTGGCCGCGCTCAATTTTGCTGCTTCGCGAACTTTTCCGGCGCGTTCGACCTCCACCAGTTTATAGATCAAATTCAGGTGTGGAGCGTCGCCCGGCGTAGCCAGCGCTGTGCCGACGCCGAAGGCATCAATGGCAGCATGGTTGGCCAGCAGCTTTGCGATTCTGTACTCGTCGAGGTCGCCGGACGCGAATATTTTTACATCCTTCCATCCGGCGCGGTCTAATTGTTGTCGCACCCAGCGGCTGTCTTTCGCGAGGTCGCCGCTATCCAGCCGGACACCAGCAGGCTTGCGTCCCATTTTGACGATGGTTTTTAGGGCGGCGTGCACATCGTAGGTGTCGAGCAGCAATACCGAATGTGCCGGGAAGGCATCGAGAAAGTGACGAAAGGCTTCTGTTTCATTCTCGTGAGCCATCACCCAGGAATGCGCCTGGGTTCCATAGGTCTCCATACCAAACTGTTGCCCAGCGAGAACGTTCGAGGTTCCCTCACACCCTCCAATTGCCGCCGCTCGAGCAGCAAGAAGGCTGGCTTGGCTGCCATGTGCGCGTCTGGCCCCGAATTCGACGATTTGGCGACCCTGGGCGGCTGTAACCACACGAGCCGCCTTGCTTGCGATCATTGTCTGATAGCTGAGCGTGGCAAGCAGATAGGTTTCCATAATCTGGCCTTCGATGATTGGTGCAACGACTCTCAGGAGCGGCTCGCCGGGAAATACAAGGCTCCCTTCCGGCATGGCCCAGACATCACCGGTGAACCGAAAGGCTGAGAGATAGTCAAAGAATTCATCGCGGATATTGCAAAAGACCGGATGGCGGCGGAGGTAGGAAATCTCATCCTTTGTAAAATGGACATTTTCCAGGAAATCCAAGGCTTGTTCGAGTCCCGCCGCTACCAAATAGTTTCTCTTGGCGGGTAGATGACGAACAAACAGTTCGAACGCGGCGGTGGCATCAAAGCGGGTCTGTAAATACCCCGCAGCCATGGTCAATTCATACAGATCGGTTAAAAGGCCAGAGTGTTCAACCATACGCGATCTATTCGCGGCGGGGGATGAGAGACCAATCCGCCATGTATTGCGACAGCCCTCCGGTATTTCGATGATTGGGGAGCGCACTTCGATGAAAAGACAAAACCCCCAAACGTCCGTCGCATGTTGTGGGACGGGGATGCCTGGGGGTTTCGCCGCGAATCTTTGCGCCGAATTTAACTACTTCAGAACGGCGTCTTTAAACGCTTTCGCAGCGCGCAAACGTACGACAGTTTTGGCCTTGATCTTGATAGCCTCGCCCGTTGCGGGGTTGCGGCCCATACGCGCCTTACGATGCGCCTTCACCGAGCGGCCGAGGCCCGGAATTACGAATTTGCCCGCACCCTTCGTTTCTTTTACGGCCAGCTTGAAGAATTCGTCAAAGAAAGACGCGACCTGCTTCTTAGACACCGGCTTTTCAGGAGTGCTGACCTTTTCAGCCATGTGTGCAATGATCTTGGACTTGCTCAGCGGATTTGCCATCGAGTTACTTTTTCCTCCTAAATGTAATTTCCTTTTGATCCCAGCATTCGGGATGCCTTGCGGACTATAGCCGCACTGTCTAAGGAACGCAAGGAAATCCTAGCAAAAAGCCCGAAAAATGGCCCTTTCCTCGTTTCGTACAGGCTGCATAGCAGTCCGATCACGAGGCGAGTTCGTGATAAAAAAGCGCTACGGCTTTAATTCCGCCAAAATAATTTTCCAGCGCGATGTGTTCGTCGGGCGCGTGAGCATTTTCGTCCGGCAAACCAAAACCCAGAAGCACGCAAGGAACCTTAAAGGTATCGTGCATTTGCGTCACAAACGGAATGGAACCGCCTTCGCGAATGAATACAGCTTTCTTGCCGAATCCGGATTCGAGCGCGTGGATCGCTTTCTTAAAAATCGGATGGGAATAAGGCGCTACCCATGGCTTGCCGGTACTGAGAAGCTCAAAGCTGCAATGCACTGTTTTCGGCAGCAGGTTTCGAATATGTCTTTCAACCAGCTTCGCGATTTTTGCCGGATCTTGATTGGGGACGAGCCGGGTGGAAAGTTTGGCCCAAACCTTCGAAGGAATCACGGTTTTGGCGCCTTCGCCCATGTATCCGCCCCATATCCCATTTAACTCCAGCGTGGGCCTGGTCCAAAGCTGCTCGACGATCGTAAATCCCTTTTCGCCGCATAACCCGGGCGCACCGACCGTCTTGCGGAAATCTTTTTCCTTCCATGGCAGAGAATTCAAAGCTTTCCGTTCTTTTTGAGATAATGTCGCCACATCGTCATAGAAGCCAGGAACCGTGACCCGAAAGTTCTTATCATGAAGTTTCGCAATCATTTCCGCGAGAATCGTAATGGGGTTTGGAACAGCGCCGCCAAAGACTCCTGAATGCAAATCTTGCGCAGGGCCGGTAAGTCCAATTTGATAGTAATTCAACCCTCTTAAGCCGTAGGTAATCGATGGCACACCTTTTGCGAGCATGGAAGTGTCCGATACCACCAGTGCATCGGCTTTCAAGCGTTCGCGGTTCCTCTGCACGAAATCCCACAGGCTCACACTGCCGACTTCCTCCTCCCCTTCGATCATTACTTTCACGTTCAGCGGAAGCATTCCTGTCGTATTTTTCAAGGCTTCCAGCGCCTTCAAATGGATATGAACCTGGCCCTTGTCGTCCGCTGTGCCGCGGCCAAAAAGTTTGCCATCTCGCACAGTCGGGTCAAACGCGGGACTGGTCCAGAGATCCAGCGGTTCGGCCGGCTGCACATCATAGTGTCCGTAGAAGAGTACGGTAGGCTTGCCAGGCGCGCGCAGAGATTCCCCGTATACAAGTGGATGCATCTTGGTCGGAGTAATCTCGACATTCTCCAATCCTGCGGCGCGCAATTTCTCCGCCACCCAACGCGCTGCTCGCTCGATATCGGGCTTGTGTTCACTTTTCGTGCTGACGCTGGGGATGCGCAGGAACTCCTTCAGCTCGTTCAGATTATCGTCACGCCGAGACTCGATATAGTCGATTAACTTCATATTCGCTCCTGGCTCCGCCGAGCGCAGCCGCCGCGGCTGCTTACATTCTAGAGTGCGAGCGGGTAATTCTAACGAACGTTGAGGGATTTTAGCAGGGTTTTTAGACCAACTGTGTTTTTAGGCACCTCCTGGGCCGGGGATAGTTGACTCCTAGTCGTACGGCATGCAGGATAGCAAACAGGCATGAATGAGACACTAGTTAACGAAACAAGCAGCCGGCAACGCCGCAGCTCCCGCGTTTTTACGCGCATACCCGTGCGCGCGTCGGGAAAGAGCATCCAAGGCCGGAAGTTCCGTGAGAATAGCCAAACCATTGTGATTAACGCCCATGGAGGATTACTTTATCTCCAGGAAGAGATCGCTCTGGGTGCCGACTTGATGCTTATCAATCCCGTTACGGAGGAAGAGCAAGAGTGCCGAGTGGTTTATCTTGGTGATACATCGGAAAAAGGCACGCGCGTGGGAGTTGAGTTTCTCTCGCCGAGCCCGCATTTCTGGGGCGTAGATTTCACTCCACAGGATTGGCCCAGCGGACCGTCTTCGCATCCGGTCCACTGATACTTCGTTTGATAGCACGAATCACAACAATTCGGTTTTGAGTGGAAGTTAGCTAATTCGCAGCCCCGGGCTTTTCGTATGGCGATAGATCTACTTCTTTCCATTTTCCATCGATAATCTCTTTGCGAATCTGCGCTGCGGTCTTTCCCTTTCTAGATTCTGTGTAGGCAAGAACTGCTTCCTTCTGGCACAACGCGCAAACCGAGGCGTGCCGGTCGGTGTAGCAACTCAGCAAGCTCGTATGTCCTATATCCTTGTCGCAATGGCAGTAGCATGGCTGTTGATAAAGGACGCCTTTTACTTTGGCAGCCAGTGCATAAACGTTCTGGGTCTGCACGTCGGAAAATCGCGACGGATCGAGCGTGTCCGGCAAAGGCTCTTTTGAAGGATTGGCATGATAGGCGGGCACATCGCCGGCGGGAGTCTTTTCCTGAACAGCCGCCAGGCCGGACTGCTGGGTAGAATCTTGCGCGTATAGGAATCCAAAACCAAATCCAGCTATTGCGAAAAAAGATATCGCCACGACGAAGATTGTCCGTTGCATCGTTCACCTCTAGCCGAAATTCCACCATGAGGCCGCTACGTAATGGTATCACATGGACTTTGCACTTTTGCTGCCTGGGGGCTTTCCGGAGCGATAGGAGCAGATGGAGAGTGATTCACGAAGGCGGGAGACCATGCGAGTGCGGCCAGAACCAAGATCACCGGATAACAGACGATCACGTAGCGAGGCTCGACCGTCTGCAACCGCGTCAGAAAAATTGTGCGGACTGCGACCAATGCGATCAGGAACGCAACCGCGGGCTGTCTGCGGAAGCCCCAAGCGCCTACGAGAGCCATGCCGAGATACACGGAATTCAATATTCCGAATCCTAATGTCACAACAAAATCCTTGTGACTATTCCGCCACGCTTCCGCCGGAGGCCATAGCTTTCCCGAATATGGAAGCAGTGCAATGCGCGGAGTAAACCAGATCGTCCACATCCTAGCTAGAGGGATCATGATGTACGTTCTGATCGGGTGACGTGCGCTACGCTCGCGTGCGAGTAACCCAAATTCGTGATCCAGAATGGGTGTCATATGCAAATCATGGTTGTAGCGGGCAAACAGTGTTTCGACGCGAGTGCGTTCAGCGCTCGAATCGAAGGCGCTCGCAGGTAAATCCTCAAGCTGAATCGGTTCTTTTCCAAGTTTCCAAGTCACAAGATAGGCTTCGCCAAATCGAAACATCCACGTTGCGGTCCAAGCATAGAAACCCCGGGGTATAAAGTCTCCGTAGGTTTCCGCGTACCGCGGAGCTAGAAATTCCACGCGGCCCAGCGTTTTTGCATTGCGCGCTGCCCAAGGGGTCAAAGGAAGAATCAAGCCAACCGACATCCAGGCTACGGCTAATAACAATCTCGACCAGTCGGCCGGATGGCGCCAGTAAGCGACCAGTACCAGCCCTGCTGAGAGCAACAGCAGAGGAGTTTCTGGACGCACCAAAGCTCCCAGGCCCGCGATGAATCCTGTTAGGAGCCACCACACAGCTTGCGAGAATAAGTTCCTGTCAGGAGATTGACTTGGAGAATTCGAGAACACCCGGTCCAGGGCAATGACAAACGCCAATACCGCTAGTGTCATGAGAAAGGTTGCGAGAACCTCAGTGAGAACTGTGGCAGTGTAATTCGCGGTGAATGGACAAAGCGCAGCCATCCATAGCGCAATAATTGCTACAGGAGTCCTACTGCGAGCGGGCGCGATGCGCGCCGCAATCATGGCGCTCAAGACGCAGGTTACCAAATCGATGAACGCTTGAACAACCATGACTATTCTGGGTGACTGTCGGAATGCAGCATACAAGGCGGCGAGAAAAGCAGGATAACCGGGCATCCGCATATCTACTGGCGTCAATCGGCCGTTAACAAACAGGCCGTAAACTCCGTGATCCAGCCAATTCCTTGCGAGTTCAACGTAAAATTTGGTATCGCCTGCGCGGAACGGAAAATGGATGATGAAAAACAGCCGTAGGACAAACCCCAGCGACATTGCTGCGACAAGGTGTTTGTAAAATAAATGACGCGAGACCGCCGAAGCGTGGCTCGCCGTGCCAGTCTCGAGATCAGTAGCGTGGAATGTGACAGAAGCTCCAGCGGGCATTGGGTTCAGTAGCGGCCTTTGTTATACCCTAATTTTTAGATTTTGGGAGTTTCCTGCAGTTGGAACAGCGGCCCGAGACGGTTAAACTCAAAGCTGCCCGGAGGGGTGGGTGAGTGGTTGAAACCGGCGGTCTTGAAAACCGTTAGGCCCGAAAGGGTCTCGTGGGTTCGAATCCCACCCCCTCCGCCAGCCAGTCTTGATATTCCTCTCTATTCCTTTCAGTTTGACAGAAACCGGTATTTTGCGGCCCAATTGGCAGGAATTCACTAGAACCATTCACTCTGTCTCCTTTCCCATTCCGCAAACGCCCTAAATTGGTGCCGATTTTCTCCAAGACAAATGAGGCGGTTCCCTTTCGCGGGACGAAGCCTGTTGCCCAAAAACCTTATTCTCGGGCTCGTTGCAAGCCGTTGATTCTATGCGTTAAAAACTCAAGGTTTGGAGTTCCCACAATCAACTGAGACTGTTGAAAAACAGGCGAACCAAGACGATTCGTGAGGATTTTTGGCGGATTGAATTTGATTTTTCTGTGTCGCTCGCTACTGCTTCCCGGGTTTTATCTTACTTCTCAGGTTGCACTGCCTTCTTGAGCCTCGCGCTGAGCTAGGAAGCGCACCAACCGTTTCAAGTTCTGAGCGGTGGCCGCCAGCAGGAATTGTTCGGCTACATTCCACGTGCGTCGCAATCTCACACGGCGCATGCGCATCCACTGTTTCAGTTCGGCGAACAAGGCTTCGATCTTGTA
>Ga0070765_100000426_pt1 | contig 25254 bp, 16 predicted proteins | sample HubBroMetageWFT5_FD_71516 | JGI IMG/M metagenome (GOLD analysis project Ga0070765, IMG submission 71516) | Warmed and freeze-thawed soil microbial communities from the Hubbard Brook experimental Forest, New Hampshire - Hubbard Brook CCASE Soil... | ecosystem: Environmental > Terrestrial > Soil... | reverse complement strand
TGGCGCGAGGTGGACCGGCTTGGCTTAGGCGTCAGGATTAACGACGCCCCTGCCCCCGGCCGCGTCTCATTCAAGTTCCTGGCGGAGTTTTACCTCAAGGCCGATTTCGGTGCGGATGCTGTGCGCCCGAAATCGGTGAACACCATCCCCATCGTTGAGCATTACGTCCGCGACTATCTCATCAAACGATTCGGTGAGCGGATCGCGGAGGACATCAAGCCGCTTGAGATTCAGAAGTGGCTCAAATCCCTCAACGAATCAAACGGGCTTGCCTGGACGACGATTGCGAAGCTGCGGGGCCTCATGCACCGCGTCTACAAGGTCGGCATCCTGCACGAACACGTCGCGAAGAATCCCGTGCTGCACGTCGAGACGCGTTCCAAGTCCACCTACCGGGCCATCATCATCACCCCGGCACAGACCGTAGCAATCCTGAAGTCCCTCCCCTCGCCTCTCCACTACGCGCTGGTGCTCACCTGCGCGGCGACCGCGCTGCGCTCATCCGAGATTCTGGCGCTGCGCTGGAGCGACGTATTGTGGGGAGAAGGAAGAATCAGGATTTCAAAGCGCTGGGCCAAGGGAGAAGACGGAGAAACGAAAACCGATGCGTCGGACGGATACGTCCCGCTGCATCCGGTCCTGGCCGGGCATCTTCGCGCGTGGCTGAAACAAACGTCGCACGCGAAGGAAGCCGACTTCGTGTTTCCGTCGATGAGAACCGGGGGAAAGACGCCGCTCTGCTCATCCGTGTTTGTCGCCGACCATCTGCGACCGGCCGCCAAAAAAGCCGGAGTGTTGATCCAGGACGGACAAAGGTTCGGGCTTCATAATCTTCGCCACTCACTTTCCAACTGGCTGGTGAACAAGGCGAAAATCGAACCGAAAACCGTTCAGGGAATCCTGCGTCACAGCAAAATACAGACGACGCTCGATCTGTACACGCAGGAAGACAGCGATGAAACACGGGCCGCACAAGGCGAATTCCTGACGGCCGTGGGGATGAATGAGACCATCAATTAGCTGTGGGTTGAGTTGTGGGTTGGAGTTTCCGGTGTCACGTCCGGTAACTCCTTGAAAAGAATGGCGGGGACGACGGGACTCGAACCCGCGACCTCTGCCGTGACAGGGCAGCGTTCTAACCAACTGAACTACGTCCCCGCGAGGGAAATTACGTCACATGGTGGGCGGTCACGGATTTGAACCGCGGACCTTCCCGGTGTAAGCGGGATGCTCTAACCGCTGAGCTAACCGCCCACTGGACCAGCACCACTTTAGCAGATGGCGGAGGAGAGATGCTAGGGGCTAGAAGGAAAAATCAGGATTAGCCGCGGAGGCAGGTAGTGAGTCAGCTTGATATCGCTGTGATGAATAACCAAGCAAAAAGGCCATATTCAAATGCGAGCAAAAGCCAATACTCGATTGGATTCTTGGCACGCTCTACCCTCGAGGTTTTCATTACTGCAGCTCCAGTGACCGTCCCGTATATTGCGAGAGATAAGGGAATCAGGGAAAGGGCCAAGCACAAGAGCGGATGGTTTCGTATGTTGTCATGCCCCATCGATGGATTGCTCCACCACATATAGCGGATTCACATCAAAATCTGCATCTGTGCTTGAGCGTTTAGGTATGGCTCAAGTGTACCGCCATAGCCCTCAGGAGGAAACCCGCTCTGACTTCAAACTGACCCATTACCCGGAGGCACAGAGACGCAGAGGGAAACCTTTGGAGGGCGAAGAAGAACAGCCAGAGACAAGTCCAGAAATTCACGGCAGAGACGCTGAGGGATCAGAGAAGACAAGGGCGACTGCTACGGGAAAAGAAAATGCAGGGCTCCTCGACGGACAGACGCGGCAAACGCGGAGGGATCGTGCGCGATGAAAGGTAAAAAACAATCGAGTCTGGTCCTGCGCTGATAATTTGCGTTCACGGGGCGCCCAAGTAGCGAGCTGATAATCGAATTTGTGTCTTTTTGGGCGAATTTTGTCGCTACCTGTACCTTCGTACAGTGGCAAAAATTAGCCTGTACCTTAGTACAGGTTTTAAAGCGGCCTAATGGCTGTTAGCTGATTCACCACGAAGTTCCCACCGCGTCCCCAACGCCGACTGAGGAGCATGCTACGCTCCAATTTCCAGCGGTCCTAGTACCGCCGGCGCACACTTATGTCTTCACGACTTGGCGAAATTCTGGTTAAGGACAGCCTGATCACCGCGGATCAGCTGAAGCAGGCGCTCGAACACCAGAAGAAGAACGGCGGCCGGCTGGGCACATGCCTGGTAAAGCTGGGTCTTGTCAGCGACGACGACATTACGGCAGTGCTTTCGCGGCAGTATGGCGTGCCCTCCATCAACCTGAAGTTCTACGAAGTAGATCCCACGGTAATCAAGCTGGTCCCGCAGGAGACTGCCACCCGGTATCAGATCGTCCCACTGTCGCGCGTGGGGTCAACCCTGACGATTGCGATGACGGACCCAACGAACGTCTTCGCGATGGACGACATCAAGTTCATGACCGGGTTCAACGTGGAGCCCGTAGTTGCCTCCGAAACCGCCATCAGCGAGGCGATCCACAAGTTCTATGGAGACGTAGAGACTGTCGAAGAGCTCGACAAGGTGATGAAGGACTTGACGGGCGAGGATGCGGACGCCCTAGAGCTTGCCAGCGAAGAAGCCGAGATGGACCTGGCCACGCTGGAGAAGGCGGCCGAAGAAGCCCCCATCATCAAGCTCGTCAACTTGATTTTGACGGACGCGGTGAAGCGCGGAGCGAGCGACATTCACGTGGAGCCGTACGAGAAAGAATTGCGCGTTCGCTTCCGCATTGACGGCATTTTGCAGAATGTGATGTCACCGCCCATGAAATTGAAGGACGCGATCAGCAGCCGCGTGAAGATCATGTCCAAGCTGGACATCAGCGAAAAGCGCCTGCCGCAAGACGGGCGCATCATGATCAAGTATTTGAAGGACGGGAAAAAGAAAGAACTCGACTTCCGTGTTTCAACGGTCCCCACGCTCTTCGGCGAAAAAATCGTTATGCGGTTGCTGGACAAGGAAAACCTGCGCCTGGACATGACCAAGCTCGGGTTCGAGCAGGAGTCGCTGACGAAGTTCGAGCGGCAGATCCTGAAGCCTTACGGGATGGTGCTGGTGACCGGGCCGACAGGGTCAGGCAAGACGAACACTCTGTATTCTTCTGTCGCGCGGTTGAATACACCGGAAACGAACATCATGACGGCTGAAGATCCCGTCGAATTCCAGCTGCCCGGAATCAACCAGGTACAGATGAAGGAGCAGATTGGGCTCAACTTCGCGTCCGCACTGCGCGCTTTCCTGCGCCAAGACCCCAACATCATTCTGGTCGGCGAAATCCGCGACTTCGAAACGGCGGAAATCGCCGTGAAAGCGGCGCTCACGGGCCACCTTGTGCTTTCGACGCTGCACACGAACGATGCGCCTTCGACGATCAGCCGATTGATGAACATGGGTATCGAACCTTTCCTTGTCGCCACGTCGGTGAACCTGATTTGCGCGCAGCGCCTGGTGCGACGCATCTGCGCCAACTGCAAGGAACCGCTGCAGATTCTGCCGCAAGCGCTGATGGAGGCGGGCTATCCGGAGGACGAGGCCAATAAGGTGACCGTCTATCACGGGCGCGGCTGCGGCACATGCAACAACACGGGTTACAAGGGCCGCGCGGGACTTTACGAAGTGATGGAAATCACGGATGAACTGCGCGAGCTGATTCTTGTGGGAGCTTCGGCTCTCGAGTTGAAGAAGAAAGCGCTGGAAAACGGAATGATCACGCTGCGCCGCAGCGGACTTATCAAGTCAGCGGCCGGCATGACCACACTGGAAGAAGTGGTGCGCGAAACAGTTCTCTAAGCGGAGGAGATTATGGCCGGGATTACGTTAAGCGAATTGCTGAAGAAAATGATCGAGATGGGAGGAAGCGACCTGCACCTCTCGACCAATAGCTCCCCGCGCGTGCGCGTACACGGCAAGCTGCGGCCGCTCGATATGCCGCCTCTGACGGCGGCGGACACCAAGGCGCTCGCGTACAGCGTGCTCACCGACGTGCAGAAGCACCGCCTGGAGGAAAATCTCGAGCTCGACTTTTCGTTCGGCTTGAAGAGCCTGGCGCGCTTCCGCGGCAACATTTTCCATCAGCGAGGCGCGGTGGCGGCCGTGTTCAGGACGATTCCCTGGGAAATCAAGAGCTTCGATAACCTGGGCCTGCCGCTGATCGTGAAAAATCTGTGCGACAAGCCGCGCGGGCTGGTGCTGGTGACGGGGCCAACCGGGTCGGGAAAATCCACAACGCTTGCGGCCATGTTGGACAAGATCAACAACGAGCGCGAAGAGCATATGATCACGATCGAAGACCCGATCGAATTCCTGCACAACCACAAAAAGTGCCTGGTCAACCAGCGCGAAGTCCACTCGGACACGCATTCGTTTGCGAACTCGCTGCGCGCCGCGCTGCGCGAAGACCCGGACGTCGTGCTGATCGGCGAAATGCGCGACCTGGAGACAATTGAATCCGCGCTGCGCATTGCGGAAACCGGCCACTTGACCTTCGCGACGCTGCACACGAACTCGGCCGTCTCCACGATCAACCGTATCGTGGACGTCTTCCCAGCGCACCAGCAACCCCAAGTGCGCGCGCAACTTTCCATGGTTCTGGAAGGGATCCTTTGCCAATCGCTTCTGCCCAGAATTGACGGACGCGGCCGCGCCATGGTGATGGAAATCCTTATCCCAACGGCGGCCATCCGCAACCTGATCCGCGAAGACAAAATTCACCAGATCTACTCAGCCATGCAGACCGGGACGGGTGCCTCCGGTATGCAGACTTTCAACCAGAGTCTCTCGAACGCCTATTTCCAGAAGGCCATCACGCTGGAGGTTGCGTTGGCGAGATCTTCGAATCCAGATGAACTGCAGGACCTAATCAACCGTGGAGTGACCTCGCCGCCAGCAGGCGGCCGGGCCCCTGTCCGGCGTTAAAGGAAGAGGAGGGAACAGATCATGCCGGTATTTACATATAAGGGCGTCAACCGGACGGGAAGTGCCGTCGCGGGCGAACGAAACGCGGCGACCAAGGCCGAGCTGGCAGCAGCCCTGCGCCGCGAGAACATCAGCGTCAGCAAGCTTTCGGAGAAGGGGAAGGAGTTCAACATCCCCAGCTTCGGAGGCGGCGTCGATTCGAAGGAACTGGCGATCTTCACGCGCCAGTTCTCCGTAATGATCGACGCGGGCTTGCCGCTGGTGCAGTGTCTTGAAATCCTGGCGGGTCAGCAGGAGAACAAGACCTTTCAGAAGATACTCAACAACGTGCGCGGATCGGTCGAAGGCGGCACCACGCTTTCGGCGGCGATGAAGCAGCACGAGAAGGTGTTCGACCCGCTCTACTACAACATGGTGGAAGCGGGCGAGACGGGCGGTATTCTGGACACCATTCTGCAGCGCCTCTCGATGTACATCGAAAAGAACGTCAAACTGAAGCGCGCCGTGAAGTCCGCCATGATTTACCCCATCGCGGTCATGGGCATCGCGGCAATGGTGATTATCCTTTTGCTCTGGAAGGTGGTGCCGATTTTCGTTGACCTGTTCAACGGCCTCGGCGTTGACCTGCCGCTTCCGACCCGCATCGTAATCCTGCTCAGCCATTTCGTGGGCAGCATCTACGGCGGAATGATCGTGTTGTTTGCAATCGGAGCCGGCGTGGCGCTGAAGTTCTGGTACGCAACGCCACAAGGGCGGTACGCCATCGACGCGATATTGCTGAAGGTTCCCGTCCTGGGAATCGTGCTGCGCAAGATTGCCGTGGCGCGCTTCACGCGAACTTTGGGCACACTGATCTCAAGCGGCGTTCCCATTCTGGAGGGTCTGGACATTACGGCGCGCACATCAGGAAACGCCGTGGTTGAAAGGGCCATCTCGCAGACGCGAAAGGCCGTGGAAGCCGGGCGCTCACTTGTGGATCCGCTCAAGGAAACCGACGTATTTCCCGGCATGGTGACGCAGATGATCGGCGTCGGTGAACAGACCGGCGCGATGGACGCCATGCTTCAAAAAATCGCCGATTTCTACGAGGACGAAGTGGACGCGGCCGTGAAAGACCTTTTGACAGCTCTCGAACCGATCATGATCGTGTTCCTGGGAATCGTCGTCGGCGGCATCGTCATTTCCATGTACCTGCCGCTGTTCTCGCTGATCGGACAGCTTGCTGGACACACTTAGAGCTTTCGGGAGAGCCGCCCGCGGTCGCGATTGCATGGCACGCCGCCGGCGGCTCGACCCATTCAAGTGTGCTCCCGCTGTGCGAAATGGATTGGCAAACATTGAACCCGGCGCCCTGCGGCCTGTGCGCGGGTGATCCGACGCCACGGATCGCCCGCGGGCCGAGGGACCGGCTCGGAAAACAGTTTCACCGCATTACCTTTGTCTGTGCGAACAATGGGGATCAATCGCATATCCGCAATGGAATTCACGCCCAGTGTAAATGAGACGCTGTCCTGGCTGGGGCGCGTCCGCTTCCTGATTATCACGTTTCTTGTGGCCGTGGTTGTAGCGCTGCGGCAGCTCACACCCATTGCACTGCCCGTTCGCCCCATGATTTCCCTGATCGCAATCTGGTACGTCCTTGCTGCGGTTTACATCGGGTTGCATCGCTGGAAATACGAATCCCGCTGGCATGCGCCGCTTCAAACGATTTGCGATCTGCTGGTGGTGACCGAAGTGGTCTACTGGACGGGAGCCGAGGACAGCTATTTTACGTCGCTCTATTTGCTCGGCATCCTGATGGGAAGCATCCTGTTTTCCCGCCGGGGAGTTTTCCTCGTTGCCGGGGCGAGTTTTTCGTTGCTTGGCGCCATCGTCGAGCTGAGTTACTACGACTATATACCCCGCACAGCTTCGTCGATTCCGAACCTGCGAGCGGCAGAGACGTGGCTCGCCAGCAATTTTTTCGCATTTTTCGCCGTCGCCTATCTGGGCAGCTTGCTCGCGCAGAATTTGCGCAAGAAAGGCGTGGAGCTGGAAGAGAAGAGCTCTGAGTTGAAGGATTTGCAAGCCTTTAACCAGGACATTATTGATTCCATGCGCGGAGGACTTCTCACCACTGACCTGGAGGGCCGGATTCTGCTGCTGAATCGGGCAGGCGCTGAAATCACGGGACACGGTTTCGGACTGCTGCGCGGCGAAACGATCAAAGATACGTTTCCAAGTTTCTGGCCCGTAGAGATGGATGACCAGGGAACGCCCCTGGCACTCCGCCAGGAGGTTGAATTTGAGACGCCTCATGGCGCCGTGCGCTTCCTTGGGCTTTCGATTTCTCCTCTGCGCACAGGGCAGAACCAGACGACCGGATTTGTTTTCAATTTCCAGGATCTGACGGAGTTGAAGCGGCTGGAGCGTGAAATCGTTACCAAGGAACACATGGCGGCGCTGGGGCGGCTCTCCGCGGCAATCGCGCACGAAATTCGACAGCCTCTCACGGCCATGACGGGCGCGTTGAAAGAACTGGCGCGGCTTGCTCCCCTGGAAGATGACGATAAGAAGCTGGTTCAAATTGTGAGCAGGGAATCGCAGCGCCTGAATCAAATCATCACGGAGTTTCTGGATTATTCGCGCGAGAAGACTTACTCATTCTCCGATGTTGAGATCGATTCGCTGATCGAGGAGACGCTACTTCTTCTGGAACGCGATTCCAGCGCGCGCGGAAAATATCAGATTGTGCGCAACTTTGCCGCGCGCAATATTCGCGCCCGCGCCGACCGCGATGCCATGAAGCAGGTTTTCTGGAACCTATGCAACAACGCTTTGCGCGCGATGCCGCAGGGCGGGGTCCTCACCGTGGGACTCGACGCCACGACCGATTGGGTGCGGATTTCCATCCGCGACACGGGAATGGGTCTTGACCCGAAAGAAGGCACTCGCATCTTCGAGCCATTTCAATCCGGCTTCACCGGCGGGACGGGGCTGGGGCTCGCCATCGTCTATCAGATTCTGCAGGGGCATCGAGGCCGCATTCAGGTGGTGGGGGAGAAGGGACAGGGAGCCGAGTTTATTGTGGAGCTTCCTCGCGCTGTAAAGGCGAAGCCTGCCAACCGCGCTCACGCACGCAGTGAAGAAGCCGTGGCTCATACGGTAGGGAAGGGTTAGACGCCATGGCGCACCTATTGATCGTTGACGACGAGCGCTCGATCTGCGAATTGCTGGAGATCAGCTTCCGCAAGGAGGGCCACAAAGTTGAAGTCGCCTCCAACGGGGAAACCGCGAAGCGCAAGCTGGCCTCGCAGGTTTTCGATATCGTTGTCTCCGATATCTGCATGCCGGATATGGATGGCGTGGAACTCCTCCGTTATTGCAAGGAAGTTTCCCCGGCATCGGTTTTCATCCTGATCACCGGCGTTCCCACCATTGATACCGCCGTTGATGCCGTCAATTTTGGCGCCGACCGCTACGTCATAAAGGGTGACCGGCTGCTCGATGAGCTCCGGCTCGGCGTGCAGCAGGTGGCCGAGAATCTGGCGCTGAAAAAGGAAGCCGGATACCTGCGCCGCGAGCTTCGCCGGCTTACGGGACTCGATCACATCATCGGAACAAGCGCGAAAATGCGCGCGATTTTCGAGCTAATTGAAAACATCGCCCCACAGACCAGCCGCGTGCTGATTACGGGCGAAAGCGGAACGGGAAAAGAGCTTGTCGCGCGGGCGATTCACGAAAACAGCGCGCGTTCGAAGTGCCCCTTCATCACCATCAATTGCGGGGCTTTCCCGGAAACCCTTCTGGAGTCCGAGCTTTTCGGCTACATGCGCGGCGCATTTACGGGCGCCAATGAGAACCGCCGCGGCCTGTTTCAGGCGGCCCATGGCGGGACGCTCTTCATGGATGAGATCGGGAACATGAGCGTCACCATGCAGGTGAAGCTCTATCGGGTGCTCCAGGAAGGCAAAGTCCGCCCGATTGGCAGCAATGAAGAGACTTCCGTGGATGTTCGCGTGATTGCCGCGACGAACAAGGATCTGGAGAAGGAAATTGCCGAGGAACGTTTCCGCGAAGATTTGTTTTATCGCTTGAGTGTGATTCCCATTCATTTGCCGGCGCTGCGCGAGCGCCGCGAGGATATCCCCTTGCTGGCGCGAGAATTTCTGGGCCGGTTTTGCGTTTCGATGGGGAAAAAACTGGATGGCATCGAAGTGGAAGCGATGCGCCGCCTGGAAGTATACGATTGGCCCGGCAACGTGCGCGAACTCGAAAATACAATCGAGCGGGCGGTCGCCCTCGAAAGCGGCCACCGCATTTCCGTTGACGCCCTGCCCGACCGGATTCGCAATTGTTTTCAGAAGAGCGGCGCGCATTCCAATGGCAATGGGCATGGGGTTCTGTTGCCGGATGAGGGAATCAGCCTCGAGGATCACATCTTTCAAGTGGAGCGGTCATACCTGCTGGCTGCCATGGAGCGTTCCGGAGGCGTTCGGACGCGTGCCGCCGACCTGCTGAAGATGTCCTACCGGTCGTTCCGCCACTACGCCAAGAAATACGGCGTTTGAAACGAAGCGAATCAGCACAAAATCATCTCCTCTCGCTTGAGCTCGTTCCTGGAATCTGGGTCTGCGTTTAATTCTAAGAAAACTTCGCAAGAGCTTCGCCCACTGCCAGCCCCCCCGTACTAGGACGACTCTTTAAAAAATCACAATAGGTTACGGCGTCTCGCGCTCGCATCCGTCCAATTGTTTGGTACAATGCGGGCGCGCAAGGGAATTTACGATTGGCTGCGCCTCTGCGCTTCCTTGAGGCGATCCCCGCCAAGGACTCGTTTGCGTTCCTGGGCGTTCGCTCATAGGGAGGAAAAATGAACAGGAAACAAAAAGGTTTTTCGTTGATTGAATTGCTGATCGTCGTCGCGATAATTTTGATTATCGCCGCGATCGCGATTCCGAACCTGCTTCGTTCGCGCATGGCCGCGTATGAAGCCTCGGCCGTTGAGTCGCTGCACACGATCAATACGACGGCCGTTACGTTTTATTCGACATACGGTGATGGCTATCCCCCAAACCTTGGCGTTCTGGGCGGCCCTGCTGGCACCACTATTGCTACCTGCGGGGCGACATTGCTTATGGATTCCACGTTATCGGGCCAGGGCGGCGCCATTGATCCGGCTATTAAGAGCGGATACAACTTTCACCTGTTTAAGGGAACCGTTGCCGCGTCGCCAGTGCCGAATGGCTGCACTGCAGGCTATATGGACGGTTACGTAGCCGTAGCCTGGCCGGTGAGCGTTGGGACGACCGGGCAGCGCAGCTTCTGCACGGATGCCACGGGGACAATCCGCTTCGATACGACCGGGACGGAAGCAGCGCCGGTTGGCATTTCTTGCCCGTCCACAATCACCCCGCTCCAGTAGCCCTTCTGAATTTGACAGCGAGGGAGGCCTTCGGGCCTCCTTCGTGCATCCTCCGCTTGGGTAGGCCCCCCCATACACATTTGCCCCTCAATTCCAGTTTTGCCTTGGTTTGCCGATACAGCTAAGTGGTTGGTTTACAATGGGTATAACCCACTTTTTGGAGGGGCTGATACCATGGCCGTTTGCGTCATCCGGGCCCGCCAAAAATCGTCAGGATTTGAGGTTGTGGGTGGAATCGCAGGTCGGACTTGGGGTGGCAGCGCAATTTGGGGTGTCCTTAAGGCGCTGAAAATAAGCAGGTTAGTGTGAATGTGCCCAAAACATCAACCCCTTTTCGACCTGCTGGCATCTCCTGTGCATTATATGCCCGCGTACCCCGCCAGGGAGTACGGACAAAAAATTTAGCAGTCATGTTCCAAGGAGAGAAAATGAATAAGAAACAGAAGGGTTTCTCGCTTATCGAATTGCTGATCGTCGTGGCGATCATTTTGATCATCGCGGCAATCGCGATTCCGAACTTGCTCCGCTCGCGTATGGCGGCCAACGAAGCTTCAGCGGTCGGCTCGCTCCGTACCGTTAACACCGCTGCAGTTACGTTCAGCTCGACCTATAGCGATGGATTCCCCCCGTCCCTCGGTGTGTTGGGCGGCGCTTCCGGCGTTACGACCGCGACTTGCACGGCTTCGCTCCTGATTGACCCGACGCTGTCTGGTCAGGGCGGCGCGACGGATCCTTCGCTCAAGAGCGGCTATAACTTCCACGTTGCCAAGGGCACGGTTGCCATCACCCCGGTTCCGACTGGTTGCACGGCTGGCTATTCGGACGGTTATGTGGCGATTGCTTATCCCGTGAGCATCGGAACGACCGGGCAGCGCAGCTTCTGCACGGACGCGACTGGTGTGATCCGGTTTGACCCCACTGGGACGACCCCAGCGCCGGCTGGCGTTCTTTGCCCGTCTGCTCTGAACCCACTTCAGTAGTGCTTGGACCTGGCGTGGAGGGGAGGCGTTCGCGCCTCCCCTCTTTTTTTTGCCCACACGAAGCACCCCCCGGAAATAGTTTGACCTTGCAGTCCGCATTGGCTTTGCCCTCTCAATGATTGATTCTTCCGCTTCTCTGGACTTGAACCGCAATCCCCGGTAGGCTAGCGCCGTCCCTGGGGCAGGCAGCGGGACAATTCACTCAGGAGATCGCACATGAAGACCGCCGCACGCACCATTCTTTTGCTTCTCGGACTCGCATTTACGGGATTTGGCATTGCCACCACCACACGCGCGCAGGATGCGCCGCAAAAGAAAGTAAAAACGCCCTCCGAAGCTGTGCTTGAAAATTGGAACGATATCGGGGGAAGACTTGTCACCATGGCGCAGGATTGGTCTGAGGACAAATACACCTACAAACTCAATCCCGACGTTCGCACCTTCCAGCAAGTATTGCTGCACATCGCTGGCTCGAACTACGGCCTGCTCAATGGCGTTTCCGGCAAGAAAATGGGCGACGAAAAAAATGATCCCGCCGTCGCCGATTACATGACGAAGGCAAAGACCGTCGAGTTCCTGAAGAAATCGGTAGAAGACGGCGCGGCGTTGATCAAGAGCGAAGGCGATGCAGGTATCCTGAAACACTTGGACTATTGGATCGGTTACACCGAGCACATGGGCGAGCATTACGGATTGCTCGTCGCCTACTACAGGGCGAACGGCATCGTTCCGCCGGAATCGCGTCCGAAGAAGTAAATTCCAATTGGCTCAGGAGAGTCGATGAACTCAAAGGTTGGCTCTGCGCTGTTGGTGGCGGTCGTGTCGGTATCGCTGGCTCAGGGAATGGCGAGAGCACAGGATCGCACGCAGGGCCGGTCGATGGTGATTTCGCGCGGAGGGATTGTGGCGGCGGAAAGCCCGCTGGCGGCGCAAGCCGGCGCCACAATCCTTGCGCACGGTGGCAATGCCATGGATGCGGCCGTGGCGACGAACGCGGCGATGGGCGTGGTCGAGCCAATGATGAATGGCATCGGCGGCGACCTTTTTGCAATCGTCTACGACGCGAAATCGGGGAAGCTCTACGGACTTAACGCAAGCGGCTGGGCGCCCGCAAACCTTTCCGTCGAATACCTCAAAAGCAGGGGTATCACGGAGATGCCGCAGCATGGGATTCAGGCGGTCACGGTGCCAGGCGCGGTGGACGGCTGGTCGAAGCTGCTTTCGCGCTTCGGCACCAGGAATATTTCGGAAGTCTTGGAGCCCGCTATTCATTACGCTCGAGACGGCTTCCCGGTGCCCGAATGGGATGCCGCCTACTGGGCCTCAAGCGAGCAATTAATCAAGCAGGACTCGAACTCAGCGGCCACTTATCTAATCGATGGGCACGCGCCACGCGTCGGCGAAATTTTCCGCAATGCGGATCTAGCGCACTCGCTCGAACTGATCGCCGCCGGCGGCCGGGACGCATTTTACAAAGGCGAAATCGCGCAACGCATCGCGGCGTTCTCATCGAAGATGGGCGGGGCGATGACGCCGGAGGATCTCGCCGAATATTCCAGCGAATGGGTCGAGCCGATTTCGACCACGTATCATGGCTGGACCGTTTACGAAATTCCACCAAACGGGCAGGGAATCGCCGCGCTGATGATGTTGAACATCATGGATCACTTTCCCCTCGAAAAGTCGGGCCAGGATTCCGCATACGCCCTGCACGTAATGATCGAGGCGAAAAAGCTGGCCTACGCGGACATGCACCGTTACGTCGCCGACCCGAAATTCAGCAAGGTTCCGGTGGAGGGAATGCTCTCCAAAGATTATGCCGCGCAACGCTCACAACTGATTGATCTCGCAAAAGCGAATTGCAGCGTCTCGCCGGGCGAGCCGGCTTTCGCGACGGCAGGCGACACCACGTATCTGAGTGTGGTCGACTCGGCCGGCAACATGGTCTCTCTTATTCAGAGCAATTATTCGGAATTTGGCTCAGGCCTTGTGGCCGATGGGACTGGTTTCGCTCTTCAGAATCGCGGCGGGCTTTTCAGTCTCGATCCCGCTTCGCCGAATGCGCTTGCAGGTCACAAACGCCCGCTCCACACCATCATCCCGGCCTTCATGACCAAGGGCGACGAGAAAATTGCCTTCGGAATCATGGGCGGGTTCAACCAGGCGCAAGCGCACGCCCAATTCGTTTCGGACATCGCGGATTTCGGCATGAATATCCAGGAGTCCCTTGAAGCGGCGCGCTTCACGAAACCCACTTTTTCTGGCTGCGACGTGCTGGTGGAGGACCGTATTCCCGCTGCGACGCGTGACGAGCTTGCGAAGCTCGGTCACGTGGTTCAGGTGCGCGGCAGTTACTCGGCAAACATGGGTGGCGGCCAAGCCGTGCGCCGAAATTATTTTACCGGCGTGAATTTCGGCGCCTCTGACCCGCGCAAAGACGGCGCTGCCGTTCCCGAGCCTCCACCGTTGAAATAAAACCATCTCCAAGTTAGGTATGTCCGAATTCGGACAGGCCTCGCGCCGCCGAAACAGTGCTTAAGTGTCGTCATATGTTTACCTTTGGTACGTTAGTACCATTGTTGGGCCAGCCCTTCCCGTTAATCATAGGGACGGGGCACATCCGCTTAGGCTTACCCGCCCCTAGTTGCGTTCTACACTGAGGCCATGTCCAGCAAAACCGAAGGTTTGCGTGCCAAACGCAAGGGAGCTTCGCGCGCGCCGAAAGGCGCGGCGGGCGATTCTTTGCCTTTCGACGACTTTGGCCCCGAATCCGCCGAGGACGAGACGCCGCTGGATATCCCGCATTCCCAGCTTCTGTTTTCACGCAATCCCCACGCGATGTACGTCGTCCACCCCGGCACGCTCAAATTTCTCGCCGTGAATTCCGCGGCAGTCAAACAATACGGATACACGCGGCAAGAGTTCCTGGGCATGCGGGTGACGGACATCCGCCCGACTGAAGACGTGCCGCGGTTGATCGAGGCCGTAAAAAAAGCGGGCCCGTCGCTGGGAACGCAAGGCCATTGGCGGCACCGGCGGAAGAGCGGCGAAGTTTTCGACGTTGAAATCACCACGCAGGGCATTCCATTCAACGGGGAGAACGCTTTGCTGGCCGTCGCGCAGGACATCAGCGTGCGGCGCGCCGCGGAAGAAAGAGTGGCCGAGCACACGGCGTACCTGCAGGCGCTGACTGAAAATAATCCGCTCGCAATCGTTGTAATGGACGCGAACCGTCGAATCGAGTTATGCAATCCCGCATTCGAAATTCTGTTCGGCTACCATATGGCGGACATTCTCGGCGCGGAACTCGATGCACTGGTCGCGCCGGAAGCGGACCGCCAGGAAGCCGTATCGCTTTCCAGGCGCGCCGGCGCGGGCGAGGTGGTCCGCGCGAAAGCAAAGCGCCGCCGCAGCGACGGGTCGTTGGTGGACGTGCAGATTCTGGGCGTTCCACTCATCGTGAAAGGAAGGCGAATCGGGTGCTTTGGGATGTACGAAGACATCACCGAACATCGCCGCGCCGAAGAAGGGCAGCGGCAGGCGGAGGAAAAATTCCGCAGCCTGTTTGAGAACGCGGTGGAGGGAATTTTTCAGACGTCGCCGGAGGGAAAATTCCTGAGCGTGAATCCGGCGCTTGCACGGATGTGCGGATACCCATCGCCCGCGGAGATGGTGGAATCCGATGAATGTCTGGCGCAGAAAGGGTACGTGAACCCGAATCGGCGGGAAGAATTCAAGAAGCTAATCGAACAGGTTGGAATCGTCGAACGCTTCGAGTATCAGGTCTGGCGAAAAGATGGCGCCAAGATATGGCTTTCGGAGAATTCGCGCGCGGTGCGGGACGCTGGCGGAGGGCTCGTTTGTTATGAAGGCACCGTGGAAGACGTCACCGAGCTGAAGCGATCCGAACTCGAACGCCAGGTGACGATCGAAATTATCCACGGCGTGAACGCGACGGATAATCTCGATGAACTCCTTGACTTGATTCATCGCTCGCTCAAGAAAGTGTTGTACGCCGAAAATTGCTTCGTGGCCCTGTGCGACACGGCCGCTGGCGTATTTCACTTTCCCTTTTTTGCGGATCAATTTGACGTCGCGCCGCCGCCCCAAAAAGTGGGGCGAAGTTGCACGGCATATGTGTACCGCACCGGCCGCGCCATGCTGATTCCGCAGAAGGCGTTTGACAGCCTTGCGGCGACCGGGGAAGTAGAGCTGGTGGGAACGCCATCACCAGCTTGGTTGGGCGTGCCGCTGCGCACGCCGGCGGCCACGATTGGCGTTCTCGTGGTGCAGCACTACGAGGATGAAAATGCTTACACAGAGCGCGATCTGGAATTTCTCTCTTCTGTGGGCGGACAGATCGCCTACGCCATCGAACGAAAACGCGCTGAAGAACGCGTCCGGGAAAGCGAAGCCCGTCTGCGCGTGATGGTTGAGCAATTGCCCGCCGCTCTCTGGACCGCGGACCGCGATTTGAAATTCACATCGGCTTTAGGTGCCGGGCTGACGCGACTTGGAGTTCATCCCGGCCAGCTGGTGGGGAATTCGTTGTTCGAGTTCTTTGAAACTACCGATAGGAATTTTCCCCCGATTTCAGCGCACCGGCGGGCCGTGGCCGGGGAGCCTGTAACGTTTCACCTGGAATGGAAGGGCGGATCGTATGCGTGCCACGCCGAGCCTTTGCGTGGCGCGGGCGGCGATGTGCAGGGCGCGATTTGCATGGCGCTAGACGTCACTGACCGCAAGCAGCTCGAAGAACAATTCCGCCAGGCGCAAAAAATGGAAGCGGTGGGACGCCTCGCGGGAGGCATCGCTCACGATTTCAACAATCTTTTGATGGTCATTCAAGGTTACGCCGATCTGTTGACGGACCGCCTGCCGGAAGGCGACGCCATGCGGCGCAATGCCGAACAGATCCAGATGGCCTCGCAGCGCGCGACATCGCTGACGCGCCAATTGCTCGCGTTCAGCCGTAAGCAAATGTTGGCGCCGAAAGTTTTGAACATTCAAAGCGTTGTGTCGGACATGGAAAAAATCCTGCGCCGCCTGATTGGCGAGGACGTGGAATTAAAGACGTCTGCTGCGCCGGACCTTGGGCTTGTAATGGCCGACCGCAGCCAGCTCGAGCAGGTAATCATGAATCTCGCTGTAAATGCGCGGGACGCGATGCCGGAAGGCGGACGCCTCACGATTGAGGTCGCGAACGTGGAGCTGGATTCCTCGTTTGCGGAATCGCCCGCGGTGGTTTCTCCCGGCAAATACGTGCTGCTGGCGGTGACGGACACGGGCAGCGGAATGGACGCGGCGACGCAGGCACACATTTTCGAGCCGTTCTTCACTACAAAGGAAAAAGGGAAGGGAACTGGCCTCGGCCTCGCCACCGTCTATGGAATCGTGAAACAAAGCGGCGGCTACGTGTGGGTCTACAGCGAGCCGGGTCAGGGAACGGCGTTCAAAATTTATCTTCCGCGTATCGAGGAAGAAGACGCGCATACGGCGCGGGAAGCGCGTCCTGCCGCTCAATCTCTGCAGCACGGCTCGGAAACGATTCTTCTGGTCGAGGATGAGAAAGGCGTCCGCGAGCTGGCGCGTGAATATCTGGAAATGACGGGCTATACCGTCCTGCAAGCGGGAGACGGCCTTTCCGCCCTCGCGCTCGCCGCCAAGCATTCCAGCCCGATTCACCTGTTGATGACGGATGTGGTGATGCCGGGCATCAGCGGGCGCGAACTGGCCGAGCGTATCAAGAAAATCCGACCCGAGGTTAAGGTGCTCTACATGTCCGGGTATACGGATCAGGCCGTCGTCCACCACGGGATTCTGGAAAGCGATGCCGTTCTGCTGCAAAAACCGTTTACCCTCCCCACTCTCGCTTCAAAATTAAGAGAAATACTCACCGCCGAACCTGTCCTCTAGAATTTGTTCGAGTTTTTCCGCCACCAAAGGCGTGGGCCAGATGTTTCCACTAGGAACTGATGCCCTCAAGTGAGTCATTTGTACAGGGTGCCCGCATCCATGCTGCAGTGCGGCGTTAGGTGTACGCAGTCGTTAACTTCATATATCTCAGCGAGATAGGCAAGGATAGAAACCTGGGCGAACGTCCATCGAAAATGGAAACTTAAGTGCATTTCATCTGCTTAGGTTGGCCCGGGAAAAAAGATTCATTCGACCGGCTCATTTCAGAATTGGGGGTTCCAATGAATGGAAACTTCGTTTGCGGTCCCGCGGGTTCTCAGGATGCAGTCACCGAAGAAGCAATCTCCGAGCGCAGGCTCTGGACGGCAGTCCTCGTGACCGCCGTGCAAGATTGGCGCGTGGGCACGCTGCGCGCGAAACGCTCCGCGCAACAATTTCTTTTTGAAGACGACCGCGATTTTACGGAAGTTTGCGCGGGCGCTGGGATTGACCCGTCGAGTTTTCGTTTGAGGCTCGTCAAAATCGGGCGGAAGATTGAGATGACCGGCACGTGGTCAAATCCGCTGGCCGCCTGAAGCCCAGCGCTAGACGCGGAAAATCGCCGCGACGAAGTTTCAGTGAAGTTGATTATCCTGCCTGCACATTGATCGCGATACCCGCTCGCGCCGCGCAACCGACTGGCGGCGCAAGTGGTTTTAATTCCCCCACGAATCCTCCATTGGGCCACACGCAAATGGCGTAGAATTCCTTTCGCACCTGCATTCGCGAAATCCATGTCGCACTCCGATAACGAAACCCCGTGCCCCGAAAAGCGATTGCTCGTTTGCTGCGCGCGCATGCGAATGCAGCCTGCCATCGCGGATAAAATTCGTGAAGTATTAAAGCACCCACTGGACTTCGACTACCTGCTGAACACGGCAGCGGAAAATTCCGTGATGCCGCTTCTTGGGCGGAATCTGCCGAGTGTTGTCCCAAATGCGGTCGCCCCCGAATGGATCGAGCGCCTGAAGGGCGCATGTCGCGCGAACACGCTGCGTTGCCTTCTGTTGACGGGTGAGCTGATTAAAATCATGGGCGAGTTTCGCTCCGCCGGAATTTCGGCGATCCCTTACAAAGGCCCGGTGCTGGCGGCGCAAGCCTACGGTGATGTGGCGCTGCGCGAGTACGAGGATATCGACGTCATCCTTCGGCAACGGGATTTGGCGAAAGCGCATGAGGCGATGCTCGGGCTCGGCTACCGCGCGCGGTTTCCGTGGATCCACTCTTCCGGACATTCAGGTCCCACTGCTTCGCTCGTGCCGGGCGAATATAACTACGTTGATGACGCGCGCCAAATCATCGTCGAACTCCACACGGAATTTACGCTGCGGCATTTTCCCGTAAAACCCGATCTCGATGAATTGTCGCAAAGGCTGGTATCCGTCTCGTTGAGTGGCCACCCGGTGATGACATTTTCCGCAGAAGACGCGCTTTCGGCGTTGTGCATCCACGGCGCAAAAGACATTTGGGAGAGGATTTCGTGGGTCGCGGATATTTCGGAGCTGGTCCAATCAGCCGGCGGATTCGATTGGGACGCGGCCTGGAAGAGTGCCGAAGTGTTGCGCGCGGAACGCATGGTTTCCTTGGGGCTCGCGCTCGCCGTGAATCTGCTGGATACCCCACTGCCTGCCGAAGTCCGTTCGCGGGTGCAGAACGATGAAGTGGCAATGCAAATCGCAGCGGAACTGAAAAAAATGCTGCTGCAGCGCAGTCCTGCTCAGTTCGGCGGCGCCGCGCGTTTCCGCTTTCGCCGGCAAATGATCGCCGGGACGCTGGCCGGATGGCGATATTCGGTGCGGCTTGCGATGGCTCCGGCGGAAGCCGACTGGGAAACGATGCGCCTGCCCCGCGCTCTTGCTCCGCTCTACATCGCACTTCGGCCGCTGAGGCTTCTGCAAAAGTACGGCATCGCGGGCCGAGGTTCGCAGCGGCTTCCTTCCTGAACGTTCCCGAACGTTGCATTCACGACAATCAGAAACGAAACAGTGTCGAAACGGAACATGCGCGGGAGTACGCTTTCCCTGTAGGCACCCGCCAGCCAAGGGCAAGAACTGGTTCGCGTGTGGGAAAAGGGAACGGAGTTCACGCGAGCCATGGCTTCTCTCTCCATAGGATCGAATTCCAGATGAGTGCGGCAACAACTGTCTCGCACGTCCATTTTGAGCCCGCGCTCGGCACGGAGCGCAGCAATAATCCATCGCTCGGCATCGCGGAAAATATTTTAAAGAACGGGTCGGCCTGCATAGCGGTTCAGGACGGAAGCATGTTTCCCTGGTTTCGCTCCGGCGATCTCGTGTTCGTGCGGCGATGCGGATTTGAATTTGTGTCCGCCGGCGATTCGATTCTTTTCGAGGAGCATGGAAAGCTGAAACTGCATCGCGTCACTCGCCGAATCGCGAACCACACGGCTGGCGCAGTGGGGACTTTGCTACTGACCAAGGGCGATGCTTCGAATTCCCATGATGCGCTTGTCTGCCCAGATCAATTTCTCGCGCGTGCGATTCGAATTCATCGCCGAAACCGTCATATCGATTTGGAATCTCTCGGGCGGAAAGTTATCGCCAGGATAATTGCGCGGATTTCGGCGGCGCTGCCCGTGGTATATCGCCCGCTGCGCGCCGTTAAGTCGATGTTGTTCGCTTAATTCGCAGGAATAAAGCCATACTTCTGAAACACGTCGCGCGCTCTTGGCCCCAGCAGAAACTCCTCCAATTGCTTTGCTGCTTCAGGATGCTGCGATCCTCTTAATACGGCGATGGGATAAATCACGGGTGAGTGTGAATCCTCCGGCGCCGTGGCTATAATCGCAACGTCACTCGAAGTTTTCGCATCCGTGGCATAGACGATTCCGGCATCCGCGTTTCCCGAGGCGACATACGTGAGAACCTGGCGCACATCTTTCGCCAGCACGAATTTCGGTTTCAACTGGTCGTAGAGCCCGAGGTGCGTCAAGACTTCCTGCGCGTATTTTCCGGCGGGAACACTTTGCGGCTCGCCAACAGCGATAATTTTTGCTTCCGGCTTGGCTAGATCCTGAAAGCTCGAAACCCCGGCTTTGCCCTTCGGCACGATCAGCACAATCGAATTTCTCACCAGGTCTTTGCGTGTCCCTGCGAGCACCAGGCTCTTCGATTCGAGCGCGTCCATCTGATTGGGCGACGCGGAAACGAATAAGTCCACCGGAGCGCCTTCTTCCACCTGCCGTTGAAGAGTCCCGGAGGCGCCATAGTTGAAGTGAATCGTGGCTTCGGGCGTTTCGGTGTGATAAATCTTCGCGATTTCGTCCAGGGAATCCTTCAGGCTGATAGCGGCAGAGACCGTCAGCTCGACGTCCGGCCGCGGCTGCGGCAGGCTGGCCCGCCCGCTGAATCCCGACGCGAAGAATAGAGCGACGAGCAGCGGAGCGAATATGAACATGCGCTGAAGTCGTGTCATCCAAACACCCCTACTTCTCCATGGTTAGCGAAAATCGCCGCGACGTTTCGAATAACCCGCCAGCCGACCTGTCGTCGCGACACTCTAGAAAGGAAATCTCAACGAGAAAATCCCATTGTGATTGTAGGTGTGGAACTGCGTCACGGCGATCTGGTATCCGCCGCCAACGTTCAATCCCACGCGTTTCCATAAATTGAACCGGCCAACCACCAGGCCTGGAGTCAGGAACACCTGTGTAGCGCCGGGGTGCGCGCCGTCTTGAAAGTGGGTGTAATTCACCTCCACTTCCGGCCAGAATTTCTCGTGGGTGTGATATTGAAACGTATTGTTCCAAAGGTAGGATCGGCCGATGAAGTTTTCGTTTCCGCTGGGCAGCGCCACTCCAAATGTTCCCTGTGCGTCGAAATCACCGAACCCTTTGCCGTAGGCGATCGTGGGCGTGATAATCATGTTCGTGGCGCCGTTGGTAAAAGTACCTGTGGGAATAGTCCAGCCGATAAATGCGGTCAGCGCGTAATTGCCATGATCTTCGTTCGACGAAAAAATGCGGTATTTGACCAGGAAGGCGACGTCGCCAATGCCGTCAAGTTGATGCGGATCGTGATGCGCGAGATAGGGAGGTAGATCGAAAGCTACCTCCACTCGTCGAAACGGGATTATCTCAAGACCTTCGCCGCCGTCGTAGTTGTCGGTCGTGACGCCTTCACTGTTCTGCGTCCAGTTCTGATCGTAGCGGAACTCCTGTTCGAGCCGGGGTGTGGTGGTGGCAAGCGGGTTCATCCAGTGCGGCTGTTCCGATTGAGTCTCCGTCACCATGCTGAACCAGCTGTCTATGGCGCTGTCGAGGCGGGCGTTAGAAAACCCATATGAGCCGGCAAAAGACTGCGCCGCCGCAGGACGTGCGCAACTAAGAAAAAGAAACGCAACCAGGACTGCAAATCGTAACACGTTCAAGAAATCCCCCTCGGCCCGGAATCCGGATGAGCGAACAATACTGGCATCGCACTCGCGGAATGCCAGATTGTCACTTGAGCAATAGATTGTAAAGCGGGCAGAAGGGATGCCTCGTTTTCGGCCGATACATATAATAGTTGTTTTCTTCAAGGCATCCGTGGAGGGCAGCATCGAAACATGCCGCGAAATGCCAGTGAATGCTGTAAAATTGGAATCGGAAAAGGAAACCGCCGATTTTTGCCGCACCCGGATTTGCAGGCCGTGCATCCAAGACTTCGAACGATTTGACGCCAGATAGCGCGTAACGAATAGGGAGGACATGATGAGCATTTCCGCAAAGACCCCCGCGGCGCCCGGCGCAGCCAGCCTGACCGAGAATCCCCTGAAGGCGCTCGCGAATTTCGGGCAATCGGTGTGGCTCGATTACATCCGGCGGGACCTGATCACCACGGGAGAGCTGGCGCGTCTGATACGCGAGGATGGGCTGCGCGGCATGACGTCGAATCCTGCGATTTTTGAAAAGGCCATCGCGGGCAGCAAGGATTATGCCCAGGATCTGCAGGCGCTTGCGAAACAGAAAGATCTCGACGCTACCGGAATTTTCGAACATCTCGCCATCAAGGACATTCAGGACGCAACGGGCGAACTCCGCCCCGTTTACGATCAGACGAAGCGGCGCGATGGGTACGTCAGCCTCGAGGTTTCGCCTTATCTCGCGCACAAGACGCAGGAGACGATCGTCGAAGCCCGCCGTCTATGGAAGGCCGTGGGGCGCGACAACGTAATGATCAAGGTCCCGGGGACGCCGGAGGGAATTCCCGCGATCCGTCAACTGATCTCCGAGGGAATCAACATTAACGTGACCCTGCTTTTCGCGCAGGATGTTTACGAGCGCGTGGCCGAAGCGTTTATCGCCGGGCTGGAAGACCGCGTGAAGAGCGGCGGAGATGTGAGCCACATAGCCAGCGTGGCGAGTTTCTTCATCAGCCGCATTGACACGCTGGTGGACAACCAGATCGGCGAACGATTAAAGGCCGCGAATGCGCCCGCGGATCAGGCCGCTCTGAAGGCGCTGCAGGGCAAGGTCGCAATCGCCAACGGAAAGCTGACGTATCAAAGCTACAAGAATATCTTTTCGGGACCACGCTGGCAGGCTCTGGCGGCGCGCGGCGCCCAGACCCAACGCGTCCTCTGGGCCAGCACTGGCACGAAGAATCCGGCGTACAGCGACATTTATTACGTCGAAGAGCTAATCGGTCCGGACACAGTCGATACGATTCCGCCCGCCACGTACGATGCTTTCCGCGACCACGGCAAGCCCCGAGCCAGCCTGGAGGAAAATGTCGGCGCGGCGCGCGAGACCATGGCCTCGCTTGCTCAGGTGGGGATCTCAATGAAAGCTGCCACGAATCAGTTGACAGAAGATGGCGTGAAGCTCTTTGCGGATGCCTTCGATAAGCTGCTCGCTGCCGTGAAGGCGAGCGCGGCGAAGTCGGTCTAAACCGCCATGAACACTCTCACCTACCGTTTGCCGGATATTCTTGCTCAGCCGGTCAAAGCTACCCTCGAAGATTGGAAGGCGAACTCCAAAGTTCCTCGCTTGTGGGCGCGCGATGCCTCGCTTTGGACCAACACGGACGAAAGCAAGTGGCTCGGCTGGCTCGGCATCACCGAAGACCAGCTCGCCAATCGCAGCCGCTTTCAAAAAATTGCCGAAGACATTCGCTCCGGCGGCTTCACACACGGCCTGCTGCTCGGCATGGGCGGATCGAGCCTTTGCGTTGAAGTGTTGAAACTCACATTTGGCGCGATTGCGGGCAATCCAAAAATGTTTGTGCTCGATTCCACTGATCCAGCGCAGATCCGCGCAGTGGAAGCGCAGGTGGACCTCGCTAATACGATTTTCATTGTTTCCAGCAAATCCGGAAGCACGCTCGAGCCCAATATCTACAAGCAGTATTTCTTCGAACGCGTAAAGCAAGTGGTGGGCGCGGCGGAGGCAGGGAAGCGGTTCATCGCCATCACCGATCCCGGCTCAAAGATGCAGGGGGTGGCTGAGGGCGACGGCTTTCGACACATCTTTTTTGGACTCCCCAGCATTGGCGGCCGTTATTCCGCGCTTTCGAATTTCGGGATGATTCCCGGAGCGATTCAGGGCCTGGACATCACAAAATTTCTCACCAGCACCGAAGAAATGGTTGGTGCGTGCGGTCCCAAGATGCCGCCCTCGGAAAACCCCGGTGTGATCCTCGGCGCGATTCTAGGTACGCTTCAAAAAATTGGCCGGGACAAAGTCACCATTTTCGCCTCGCCGGGCATTTCAGATCTGGGCGCCTGGCTCGAACAGCTTCTTGCCGAATCCACAGGAAAAGAAGGCAAGGGACTCATCCCCGTGGACCGCGAAGAAATTGGCGCGCCCGCGGTGTATGGCAACGACCGCGTATTTGCGTACCTGAAGTTGGCAGGAGACTCCGACCAGAAGCAGGAAGCCGCGGTGGCGGCCCTCGAACAAGCGGGACACCCGGTTGTGCGCATAGCGGTCACGGATACGTACGCGCTCGGCCAGGAATTTTTCCGCTGGGAAATTGCTACCGCCGTAGCAGGGTCGGTGATCGGCATCAACGCGTTCAACCAGCCAGACGTCGAAGCCAGCAAAATCGAAACGCGCAAGCTGACCGACGAATACGAAAAGACCGGCTCGCTTCCGGCCGAGTCGCCATTTTTCGAAGGCGGCGGCGTGAAGCTTTTTACCGATTCAAAAAACGCGACCGCACTCCAGCAGGCGGCCGGCGGCGACAAATCGCTTACCGGTTATCTGCGTGCGCATCTCAATCGCTTGGGCGCGGGGGACTACTTCGGCCTGCTCGGCTACATCCAGATGAACGATGCTCACGAAAAGTCGCTCCAGTCCATTCGCCACGCGGTTCGCGACAAAAAGCGCGTGGCCACCATTCTCGGATTCGGCCCGCGATTTCTTCATTCCACCGGACAAGCTTACAAAGGCGGCCCGAATTCGGGAGTATTCCTCCAAATCACATGCGATGATGCATCCGATCTTCCCGTGCCACAGCAGAAGTACACGTTCGGCACCGTGAAGGCTGCGCAAGCCCGCGGAGATTTCGCGGTGCTCATTGAACGCAAGCGCCGCGCATTGCGCATCCATCTTGGGCCTGACCTCGCTGCAGGCCTCGCGATATTGCAGCAGGCCGTTCAACAAGCGCTTTCGTAGTCGCTTCCACGCCAAGGAGTGTGAATGGGCTCGACTAGCTCGGGAAACTTCACGCAGGAGACGATGGGGTCGCCCGGCGCACCCTGCGTGATGGTTATCTTTGGCGCGGGCGGCGATTTAACCAAGCGCAAGTTGATGCCCGCGCTCTACAACCTCGCGAAGGGAAAGTTGCTCCCGGACCATTTCGCGATCATCGGCGTCTCGATCGAGCCTTCGTCCACCGATGAATTTCGCGACCGCACCACGAAAGAAATACAGGAATTCTCGACGATGCCGGTGGACATGGCATCGTG
>Ga0070765_100000425_pt1 | contig 25399 bp, 24 predicted proteins | sample HubBroMetageWFT5_FD_71516 | JGI IMG/M metagenome (GOLD analysis project Ga0070765, IMG submission 71516) | Warmed and freeze-thawed soil microbial communities from the Hubbard Brook experimental Forest, New Hampshire - Hubbard Brook CCASE Soil... | ecosystem: Environmental > Terrestrial > Soil... | reverse complement strand
TAATCCGCCAGCGCTTCCAGAAGAGCGAGGTCCCGTTTGCTGAAGCCTTCGGGGCCAACACAATTTATTAGCTCGATTACGCCGAGGCACTGCTCACGGAATCGTACCGGAACAGCCACGATGGAGCGCGTCTCCATCTTCGTTTTCGAATCCACTTGTTTGAAGAACCGCGAATCCGTGCTGGTATCCGGCACTACGACCACTTCACCGGTCTGCGCTACCCAACCGGCCAGACCTTGTCCAACTTTGATTCGGACATCTTTCAGGGCTTCGGCGCCTTTGCCGGTGGCGATTTGAAAGAAAAGCTCGCCCTTTTCCAAATCCATCAGGAGCAAAGACCAGGTATCCGGCCGCAGCACCTCGTTAATTTTTTCCATGATGGTGCGAAGCACTTGGTCGAGCTGAAGCGAAGAGGTGAGCGCTTTGCCAAGCTCGTGGAATACGGTTACTTCGTTGATGTTTTCCGGCAAGTCCAGACCAAGACCTGGGCTTCGACGTCTTTCTACGCCGGTGAACGGTTTCCCGTCCGTGGCTCGCCGGATAGCCTCACCGGGGACACGTTTCTTCGGGTCTGGAGATTCTGTGGGCAACAGATTCATTATAGAGAACGCTTTCCAGTATCCGCAACGGCCTTGACGGCGGTGATTTTCAATTGGCCAACACCTGATTAAGCGGCACCTTTCGAGCACATTGACACACTCTCGACCCACGCCTATATTTTGTGTGGGAACCGGTCTCGGTCGGATGTCTTCTACGCCCTTCGGCGAACACTTAAAACGCGAGCGGGAAATGCGCGGTGTCACTCTGGAAGAAATTTCCACCGCCACACGCATTGCTCCGCGCTTTCTGGTTGCGTTGGAGAACGAACACTGGGACGAGCTGCCTGGCGGCGTTTTCAATCGCGGATTTATACGCGCGGTGGCGCGCTTTTTGGGGCTGGATGAAGACACTCTGGTATCGGAATATGCGCTGCAAACCAAAGGACGTTCAGAACCGGGCGTGGTGGCCGATCCTCCGCTAGAGAGCAGCCGGCGTTGGCCGGCGATTGTTTTGGTAATTGTTGTGGGGGTTTTGATTGTTGCGGCCGCGGTTGTCGCCGCGGCTCATTTTGCGCCGCAGATTTCTGCCCGGCTGCATAAACATTCCACACCGCCGGTTACAGCGCCACAGCCGGCCTCTGGAGATGCCCATTAGCGCCGAACTTCGCGAGAGCGTTCGCAGCGGAAAAGCGACCACGGAACAAAAGACCGCCGTTTTCTCTGGAGGAGCATCCATAACGCCTGAGGATCGCGCGGAGTTGCTTACGATTCTTACTGCCGATTCCGATGCGGCCATCGCGGAACGCGCGCAGAGCGTTATTTTGACGCAGCCGATTGAACCTTTTGTTGCTGCTCTTGTGCGTCCTGATATCGACCCGCGCATGTTCGCTTACTGTGCCGACAACCTTTCTCAAAAGGCTGGGATTGCCGATGCACTGGCTAAGAATGCGGCGTGTCCTTCGGGAGTGATTGCGCATGTTGCTTCGCGTTTAACTGCGGCTGGGGTACAAGCGCTTTTGGACAACCTGGACCGGCTCAGCTCCGATGCGCAGTTGGTGGTTGCTGTGACGCATTGCAAAGGCGCGACCCCGGAGCAGCAAGAACTTTTGGCGGATTTACAGAAGATCGGGGGGCTAAACCTTCCGGACATTGAAGAAGTGGCTGCGGAAATCGAGCCGGACAAGAAAAAACGGATGACGCTGCTTCAGCGGCTCACCCATATGAACGTGGTGGAGCGAATTCAACTCGCGCTGAAAGGTGGGCGCGAAGAACGCATGCTTTTAATTCGCGACCCTAACAAGATCGTGCAACGAGGTGTGCTGCAATCGCCGCGTCTTACCGACTTGGAAGTTGAAAATTTCGCGGCCATGGCTAACGTTTCGGGAGAAGTCCTGCGCATTATTGCGGCTAGTCGCGTGTTCATGAAGTCTTACACGGTGGCCAAGAACCTTGTGAAGAATCCGAAGACGCCGCTGGATGTGTCGCTACATCTGCTTCCTCGAATGAACGCGACCGATTTGAAACTTCTTACTACCAACAAGAATATTCCCGAGACGCTTCGTTCTGCGGCGATGAAACTCCATCGCCAGCGATACGCTCCCAAGGCTCAGGACTAAATTCGAGGCAGGGTTCGTTTTGCTTCGATGTTTGCTGGCTCGTATTTCGATATATATTTAGTACATGAGAAAAAATGATCGGAAGCTAACCTGGCCCTTGCGACTATTTCTTGTTGTGATCGGAGTCGCGCTCGCAGCCTTCGGCTTGACTGGGTTCAAGCTGGGGCATTTGTGGATCTTCCGAGAAAATACCTATAGCGGCAATGGGCAGGTCCCGACGCTCAGTTATGCTTGGATGGGATTGCTCATCCTCGTAATCGGGATCGTTCCATGGCCAAAATGGAAGGGACCAAAAAACATTAGTTCTTAGTTTGTGGCCGGCACCGCGAGCGAGGCGGCGATTTTCGTCTTGTATTCCTGGGCTTTTGCTAGAATTTCTTTTTCGTCGAGTGTTAGCATCTGGCGGTCTTTCATCACGATTTTTCCGGCGATCACTACTGTGCGAACATCCGAAGCTTTTAGGGCATAAACAATTTCCGAGTAAACGTCGTACATCGGGGTGGCGTGGGGCGCATCCGTGCCCACCAGTATGAGGTCTGCTTTCTTGCCCGGTTCCAGCGAGCCGATCATTTTTTCCAGGTGTAAAGCGCGCGCGCCGTTGATGGTGGCCATTTCGACGGCTTGCTTCGCGGGCAAGGCACGAGGATCCATGCGCGATACTTTCTGAAGTTTTGCGGCGAGGTCCATTTCTTCGAAGAGGTCTTGATTATTGTTGCTGGCGGCGCCGTCGGTGGCCACGCCGATGGGCTCGCCGGCGGCCAGCATTTCTGGAACGGGCATCACGCCTGCGGCGGTCTTCATATTGCTTGAGGGATTGTTGGTGCAACCGACGTTGAAATGCGCGAGCGCGGCGATGTCCGCCTGGTCCACCCAAATGCAGTGCGCTCCAACCACATCAGGACCTAGAAATCCTATACCTTCGAGATAGCCGACTGGCGTGGCTCCGTGTTTTGCGCGGCTTTGTTCCAGTTCAAATTGCGCTTCGGCAATGTGAATTAAGATAGGCGAATTATTTCGGCGCGCCAGGGCCGCGGAATCCTGCAAAGTTTTTTCGGAACAGGTGTAAATGGAATGCGGGGCCACGGCTGCAACGATCAAAGGATCGCCTTTCCAATGATCGAGGTATTTCTGCGTGTAGGCGAAGGCTTGGTCTAGAGTTTTATTATCGGGCGCGGGGAAATCGATGATGGTCTCGCCCAAGACGCCGCGCATGCCCGCTTCTTTCGTCACGCGGGCGACGACATCCTCAAAATAGTACATATCAGCGTAAATGGTGATGCCGCCGCGCAACATCTCAAGCACACCGAGTTTGGTTCCCCATTCCACAAATTCAGGGGTCACGTTGCGCGCTTCCGCAGGGAAAATATATTTTTGCAGCCATTCATCGAGCGACAAGTCGTCAGCCAATCCGCGAAAAAGGCTCATGGCGGCGTGGGCGTGGCCGTTGATCAGGCCCGGCAGGACTAGGGCGCCGTGCGCGTCGATGGTCTGCGCGGCTTCGAATTTGCTTTCGATTTCTGCGCGGGGGCCGACGGCAACGATTGAATCGCCTTTGATGGCGAGCGCACCGTTTTCGATCACGCGGCGCTGGCCGTCCATGGTTACCACAGTTCCGTTGGTGACGAGGAGATCGATTTTGCCGTTTTTAGCCTGGGCGGATAGCACGGGCGGAAGGAGGAATGCTAGGCAACAAAAAATGAGGGAGTGCACCATAAATGAAATTGCGGTTTTCTTTTGCATCGTTCCTCTGGGATGGCCTTCAGCGATCTAAAGAATTCTTGAGCCGCACCTACCGCGTTCATTGAAGCACACGTTCTTCTACAGAAAAGATGAATCAAAGGGGCGCGGCAGTAAGTTCCCGGAGCTCTCGCGCTCGATTTTCCCTTTCAAGTTCGCAAGAATAACCGGGACGTCGCCGCAGAATTCCCAAATGATTTGGCGGCATGCGCCGCAGGGAGGCGTGAGCGTATCTGTTTCCGTCACTACTGCGATGGCCTCAAACCCGCGCTCGCCTTCCGAAAGAGCTTTGAAAATTGCCACGCGTTCAGCGCAACATGTGAGGCCGTAGCTCGCGTTCTCGATGTTGCAACCGGTGTAGGTTCGGCCGGAGTTCGCACGCACGGCTGCTCCTACGCGAAAATCCGAAAATGGAGCGTGCGCGTTTTCTCGGGCTTGTTTTGCGGCCACAATCAAAGCGTCATATTCGCCCATTGCTCAACCTTTCCTATGCCGAATGCTGCGCACTCTTACGTTAAATTTTGCTCCGCGGCGATTCGCGGCAACACAGCCCGCAGCAACGCAATAAATTGACCTTTTACGCGTTCACCTGTGGCCAGAACCTCGGCGTGATCCAGCGGACGGTCCAGGATGCCGGACGCCATGTTCGTCACGCAGGAAATTCCGAGCACACGAATTCCCATATGGCGCGCGGCGATCACTTCCGGCACGGTGGACATGCCGACGAGGTCCGCGCCTATCGTTCTCAAATAACGAATCTCCGCGGGCGTTTCGTAACTGGGTCCTAAAAGCGCAGCGTACACGCCTTCGCGAACGTTGATGCCAAGTTTTTTCGCTTCGGCGAGGGCGATTTCGCGATACGAACTCCAGTACGCTTGCGTCATGTCGGGAAAGCGCGGGCCGAAGCGCTCGTCATTCGGGCCCACGAGCGGGTTCGCGCCCTGCAAATTGATCTGATCGCGAATCACCGCGAGCGCGCCTTGGGTGAAATCCAGATTAATTCCACCTGCTGCATTTGTCAGGATGGCAGAGCGAATTCCTAGCCGGCCGAATACTCGCATGGCAAAGGTCACTTCGCGCGCCGAATATCCCTCATAGAGATGGACGCGGCCTTGCATCGCCGCAACGGCGATGCCGTCAATTTTTCCGATGACCAAACGGCCGGCGTGGCCCGTGGCCGTCGAGCGGGGAAAATTTGGTATTTTTTCGTAGGGGATCCGCAGGGCATCCTTCCATTCATCAGCGAAGGAGCCAAGTCCTGAACCCAACACAAGCGCGATCTTCGGGCGCAGCTTGGTCTTCGATAAAACAAATTTCGCGGCGCGTTCGGCCCGAGCGTATTCCGTGGCAGCGGCGGTTGCAGCCGTCTTCGAATCGCCCGCTTTCATCGCAGCATAACTCCCACAATGGAAGCCGACATCAGATTCGCCATAGTCCCGGCCAACATCGCTCGAATTCCGAGCCGGGCAAGGTCTGCTCTTTTATTGGGAGCCAGCGCGCCGATGCCGCCGATTTGTATTCCGATCGAACTGAAGTTGGCGAACCCGCACAGCGCGAAAGTGGCGATCGTAAACGAGCGCGGGTCCAGCGAGTCTTTCAGGGGCCCCAGCCGCTGAAAGGCGACAAGCTCATTCGTGACCATGCGCAGTCCCAACAAATTGCCGATGGTGTGACAATCCTGCCAAGGAATTCCGATCACCCATGCGATCGGCGAAAAAAGCCAGCCGAAGACTTGCTCCACGCTGGATGGAAACCAAGAAATTCCTAGGTGCAGAAGGCCGTTGTGAACCACGCCAAAGATTCCATCCACCAGATAAATCAGCGCGATGAAAGTAATCAACATCGCGCCGACGTTTACGGCGAGATTCAAACCATCAATCGTGCCGCGAGAGATTGCTCCCAGGGCATTGGTGTCGCGCTCCAGGGGAGCCATTTCCACGCGCCCGGAAGTAACGGGAATTTGCGTCTCCGGCACCAGCATTTTGGAGAGCAAAATAGTTCCCGGCGCGGTCATGATCACGGCAGCCAGCAAATGTTTCGCCTCGATCCCATAGGCGATATACGCCGCCATAATTCCGCCGGATACGTGCGCCATGCCGCTGGTCATCACCGTCATCAACTCGGAGTGGGTAAGCTCGGGAAGAAATGGACGGATGGTGAGCGGAGCTTCGGTTTGACCCATGAAAATACTGGCGGCGACGTTGAGCGATTCCGCCCCGCTGGCTGCCATTAATCGCGTCATCACGCGCGCGGCTTGTTTGATGATGAACTGCATCACGCCGTAGTAATAGAGCAAGGCAAAAACCGCGGCGATAAAAATGATTGTGGGAAGCACCTGGAAGGCGAAAAAGAATCCCATGGGCGAACCCTTTTTGCCGAGGTCGCCAAAAACAAATTGCGAGCCGAAAAATGCGTAGTCCAGCACCCAATTCACCGCGGCGCCCGCGTTCTGAAACAACAGGCGTCCGTACTGCCAGCGCATTACCAAAAACGCGAATACGATCTGGAGACCCAGGCCCCACGCCACGGTTTTGTAGCGTATGGCGCGCCGGTTCGTGGAAAACAAAAACGCCAGGCTCATCATGGTGATCATTCCCAGGAGGCCTATCAGACGGTGCATGCGACGCACGCTCCTTTTTGTGCAGCACTGGCTTATCGAGTTTCTGTGGCGCCAATAACTTTTCGCACCAGCGGCGACACGGGCGGCGGCTTCTCGCCAATTTCAAAACTTCCAGAGAGCAATTCCACCGCGTGCACGAGCCGCGAATCCAGGTTGTAGTGCATGGTACAGAGATTCTCGCCGGCTTCAACCTTATCGCCGATTTTCTTTTCTAGCGTTAATCCAACAGCCGGGTCCACGGAATCTTCTTTTTTCTCGCGGCCGCCGCCCAGCATCATGCTGGCGACTCCTACGTCTTCAGCGCGAATGGTGGTGACGAACCCGGATCGCGGCGCGTCTATACGCGCGGTATGCTTCGCATGCGGCAGACGAGACGGATCGTCGACCACGCCCGCGTCGCCTCCCTGCAAACGAATGATCTCGCGGAATGTATCACGCGCGCGGCCTGATGCAATCATTTCCGCAGCGAGTTTGCGGCCTTCGTCCACTGACTCAGTTCGCTTCCCGAGGAAGAACATCCAAGCCGAGAGCTCATCGCAAAGCTCGCGAAGATCTTCGGGGCCTCCACCATGTAAAACTTCGATGCACTCTTCCACTTCCAAAGCGTTTCCAACTTTGCGCCCGAGCGGCTGTTCCATGCCGGTGATCAGCCCCACGATTTTCGTGCCCATGCGCACCCCGGTCTCAACCATTAATTCCGCCAAATATTCGGCGTCCGATTGATTCTTCATGAACGCGCCGTGGCCCGTTTTTACGTCCAAAACCAGCGCGTCAATTCCCTCCGCCATTTTCTTGCTCATAATTGAGGCGCAAATCAGGTAAGGACTTTCCACTGTCGCGGTCACGTCGCGCAAAGCGTAAAGTTTTTTGTCGGCAGGCGCAATTTCCGGCGTTTGGCCAATCAAAGCGCAACGGCACTTTTCCAACACGCGCCGAAAATCTGCCAGCTCCAAGTTGACATTGAAGCCGGGGATCGATTCCAGCTTGTCCAGCGTTCCGCCGGTGTGGCCCAGTCCGCGGCCACTAATCATCGGCACGTATAGGCCGGCGGCGGCCACCACCGGAGCAATCACCAGTGAGGTCTTGTCTCCCACTCCGCCGGTCGAATGTTTATCCACTTTCGCCGCGGGCAAATCTGGCCAGGCCAGGACCAAACCGGAAAGAAGCATGGCCTCTGTGAGTGCGGCGACTTCTGCATTGCTCATTCCCCGCCAGACTACAGCCATCAGCCACGCTGCAATCTGGTAGTCGGGGATGCGCCCGCGCGTGACGCCTTCAATGAGGAAATCAATTTCTACGCGGGAAAGTTCCGCGCCGTCGCGCTTTTTGCGGATGAGGTCAACAGCTCGCATGAAGAAGGATAGGCGGTCAAGCTAGCATCGGGCGCAAGGCGCGTCAATGAGTGCGGCGCGGTTGATGAGAAAAAGATCAAGCGATTGCGAAGCCGAATATTGGCGATTACGAGCCACCCACTCGTAGCTGGCGTGATAAACTGCTAGCAACTGCTAGCAATCGTTATAGAAGCCACGCGGCAGGGGCCACTGAAATGATTTGTTCCCGTCCACGCTCGTCAAATCCCAAAAGCCGAATCGTCTCGCCGCTGAGCGCTGCTTTATTATTTTTGATCTTCGGCTTGTTCGCGGGTGCGCTAAACACGCGGGCTAAAGCAGCCCAGAAAAAGGAGAACAAGAAGTCTGAATTGCGCTGGAATCCGCCACAGGTAGACGCTCCTCTGTCATCGATTTCCGCGACGCCGCCCTGCACGATTGCAAATGTCTTGAAGCAGGCAGGGGATCGCGCAGAAGAATTGATTACACATCTTCAGGATTTCGACGCCCAAGAACAGCTTCGGTATGAGCAGACGGACGACCTTGGCGTGCCGGAGATGTCGACGAGCGCGAGATTTGATTACCTAGTCGATTTCGGCGAAAAATCCGATACCCCGAAGGTTCATGAAACTCGCAAGCTTTTGTCGGGAGCTGAAAACGCCGACCTCGGGTCAATTCTCGATCGCGGACTGCCAGCCCTGGCGCTGATTTTTAATCCTGCATTGCAAAGCGACTACGATATGCGCTGCGAAGGTTTAACGGTCTGGAACGATCAGCCCGCGTGGGTGGTCTATTTCCAGCAGAGTAAAGACAAGCGCGCGCGAACTTTTGGAGTTCGCAAGGCTTCACAAGTTATTCCGGTAAGTCTTAAGGGCCGCGCTTGGATCGCCACGGCTTCCGGCCAAGTGATGCACCTGGAAACGAATCTGCTGACTGAGGTACCGGCGATCGGAATGCGGGGCAATTCCGTTTCAGTCGATTACGCGCCGGTAAAATTCCACTCGCAGGATGTTGAAATGTGGCTGCCTCAATCGGCGATTGCGTATATCGATTACGGCAGTCGTCGCACCATCGTCATGCATACTTTTTCTGACTTTCGTCTATTTTCCGTGCAGACCCAACAGGTTATCGAGAAACCCAAAACCCCGTAGGCGAATTTCCAAGTAGCTGAGTGCGGTTGATCAGAACTTCGCTGGGCGGGCAGCGATTTCCGCTGCAACGTGTTTTACTTCGTCGTGGACCAGACCGTTGGTTACTAGGACGGAGGGGCCCCCAGGTTGATAAGGCGCGCCAGCAATATCTGAAACTTTTCCGCCCGCTTCTGTGACGATCAGCATTCCCGCCGCGGTGTCCCAGGATTTCAAGCCAAATTCCCAGAAAGCTTCGAACCGGCCGCAGGCTACCGAACAAAGATCCATTGAGGCGGCGCCGTCGCGCCGCACTCCGTGCGAACGCAGCGTGAACTCCCAATAATAATGAATGTTCAAATTATCGGCGCGTTTGTGCACCGGGAATCCGGTGGATACCAGACTTTCCGCTAATGCATTCACGGAAGACACGTGAATCGGTTTTTGGTTCAGGTAAGCACCGCCGCCTTGCGAGGCGTAAAACAATTCATCTGTAACCGGATTGAACACCACGCCGGCTAGTGGTTTCCCATCCTTGAACAAGCCAATCGAAGCCGCGAAACACGGATAACCGTGCGCGAAATTCGTAGTGCCATCGAGCGGGTCCACGTACCAGACAAACGAAGAGGTCGTGCTGTCCTGGCCGGTGCCTTCTTCCGCCACAATCGTATGTTGCGGAAAATCGCGCCGCAAACGCGCCACGATTGCTGCTTCCGACTTGCGATCGGTCTCGGTAACCAAATCCACATCACCTTTGTAGATTATTTCTTTTGGCCGGGCGTGTCCGGCAAGGATGATGGCGCCCGCTTCGCGTGCGGCTTCGATGGCGGTGCTAAGAAATTGGTTCATGATTTTTAGTAGCCGTTGTTCGCGCGAGTAAACAACTTAGCGCGGCGCGTAGGCAGTGAAATATTCTTTGCGGTAGCGCACGATGTCGCCTGTCGATACTTTCACCGTAACATGGCGGCGGCTTCCTGGTGGCGGCACCGGAGTAGGATAGTATCCCAACAAGTATTGCGTGCGTAGCTCGCGGTCGATGCGATCGAACACGGCATCAAGCGGATGCCTTTCGTCCACCGGGAACATCGCGCCGCCGGTGCTATCGGTGATTGTAATCAGCGCGTGCTCGCCGGCGGTGTTCCTACCGCTTTCGTTGGCTGCGCGAATCACAACAGAGTAAAGCAGTGCGTCGGAAGCGATTGCAGCGCGCCGGGCATCTTCGAATTTCGACCTGCTAGTAGTTTCGCCGGCGTCCGTCAAAAGAACAATAGCCCGCCTTCGATCTAGCGGACGCCTTCGAAGCTCATTCGAACCCAGCACAATCGCATCGTATATGGAAGTCCCGGTCCCAGAAGTGATGCGGCGCGCAGCGGACTGCAGCCTGGGCACATCTGCCGAAAACTCCGAAAGTTCGGTAACTTTCTCGTCAAATTCAAAGACTGCAAGCGTGTCACCGGGTCTCACGACCTGGCGGATAAAGTGGGCCGCAGATTCGGTTTCAAACTTCAGATCCTTGTACGTGCTCATACTTGAATCAACCATCAGAGCAAGATCAAGGGGGCGATTCGTCTCTGGTTCAAAGCGCTCGATCTTTTGTGCCACGCCTTCTTCGGAAAGTTGGAACACATCTTGTTTGAGGTCCGGGATGGGCTGCCCATTGGCATCGATTACGCTGGCCAGAATGCTCACCAGGTTGGTCTGAACGCGGATCACACCCTGCTGTTTCGTTTGTGCCTGTTGGGATTGTTGCGCGCGCAGATTTAGCGCAACGCCGGCGCAGATTAGAAGTCCAACAATTGTGCTGACAATGGGGAATCCAACCGGCGGGGGTCGCTTCATTTGTTTGTAGGAAACTTAGATTCATCCGGGCTTGAAATGGCTTCCTGCCAAGGCGTTTCACCTTCGGCCCAAACCGCGCCGCCGGCAAAGAATTCCTTTTTCCAGATCGGCACGGCGCGCTTCAGAGCGTCGATGGCGTAACGGCAGGCGTCAAACGCGGCATTTCGATGCGCCGAGCTTACGGCGATCCATACGCTGGTCTCGCCAATCTCAAGGCGCCCTAAACGATGGATAATAGCAAGGTGGCGAATCTGGAACTTTTCGCGGACTTGCACGCCAATCTCACGCATTTTGGCCAAGGCCATGGTTTCGTAAGCTTCGTACTCCAGGTAGAGCGTGCGCTGGCCCTTAAAATTGTTGCGCACGAAACCGTCGAAGACCACGATCGCGCCATCTTCCGGAGCTTTCAATTTTTCCAGAAGTTCGCGGGGCTGAATCAGCTCGCGCACAAGCTCGAAGATGTCGTTGTTGTTATCGGCTCCCTGCCCTCCACTGACAGGAGGCAGGAACGCTACTTCATCTCCGTCCGACACGTTGGCTCGCCAATCGGCGTACTCCTGGTTCACCGAGGGAGCGATTGAATTTCGAAATTCGGCGAGTTTCGGAAAACGTCGCGCGTACCGTTCGAAAAGATCTTCCACCCGTGTGCCTTCGGAGAGACCTGTGTCTTCGGAGGCCACCCCGGCGATTTCCTTTAGTTGTCCAAAAAAAAGTACGCGAACACGCATCTGGGTGATTCTATCGCGCTACAGGTTTCAAAGCGATTCAAGAGTCCATCGCTGAGGCGGACAAAACAAGTGAGGCCGGGCGCTTCTTTCGTCCGCGTTTGCGCAAAAATTGCGGTAATATCTGCGTAATGAAGTCAGCGCGGAACGCATCCCCCGGCGTCATGCCCGCTGAACTTCTTCGATATAAATAAAATGAATCGCGCGCAAAGAACAAGACAGCGGCGAAAGCTGATTCCGCAGTTTTACCTTTTATAGTTTGCGCAATTTTCATGGTTAGCGCGGAGGCTTGCTTCATGAAAGTTTTGGTTTCGGGTGGCTCGGGCCTGGTGGGGACGGCACTAGCCGAATCTTTGCGAAGCGAAGGCCACACGGTAGCTCATCTGGTGCGGCCTGGAGGAGAAGCCGCCTCGGGTGACATTCGCTGGGACCCGGCCAGCGGATTTATCAATACGAACGCGATGGAAGGTGCTGACGCGGTGGTAAATCTGAATGGCGCAAGCATTGGAGGGGGCCGCTGGACACCTGCGCGCAAGAAAATTCTCCAGGCCAGCCGCATCGGTGCCACACGCCTGCTGGTGGACGCGTTCACGAGGCTGAAGCAAAAACCTCGGGTATTTGTTTCTGCTTCGGCGATCGGATATTACGGCAATCGCGGCGACGAAGATCTCACTGAACTGAGTGCCGCGGGAAACGATTTCCTGGCGACCCTGACCCGCGAGTGGGAGACAGAAGCGCTGCGCGCGCAATCGAGCGGGATACGCACAGTACTCGCTCGCTTCGGAATCATTCTTTCTGCGAAAGGTGGCGCGCTGAAACAGATCGTTCCTCCGTTCAAACTGGGTGTGGGTGGAAGGCTCGGAAACGGTCAGCAATGGATGTCGTGGGTGGCGATCGATGATGTAGTTGGCATACTGCGCGTGGCCATTTCAGATGAGAGGGCCAGCGGTCCGGTGAACGTGGTGGCTCCGAACCCGGTGCGAAATTCAGAATTCACGCGCGTGTTGGCGAGCGTGCTGCATCGGCCGGCAATTTTTCCTGCGCCCGGATTCGCGCTTCGTTTAATGCTGGGAGAAATGGCCGACGCGCTTTTGCTTTCCAGCCAGAAAGTCAGCTCCGGGCGCCTGCCTGCTGCAACGTTCCCTTTTCGATACGGGAATCTCGAGCCGGCGCTTCACAGCATCCTCGCAAAGAAGTAACCCTCGTCACTGAGATCCGGCGGACCAGCAATTTGCTCAGAGTCTTGAAAAAGGGGAACAGGACGGATTTACAAATCGAGACGTCCGAGCAGCGCGGGCAAGTTCGATTCGTGCACCACGAGGTCCGGACGCTTGGTGGCGAAATCTTCCACTTCATCAAGCGCCTGAAATAGCCGCATTTTCGCCACCGCGTACTCTTCGGTCCCGGTCAACACGCGTCCGGTTTTCTTGGTCCAGTTATCCAGCGCATCTCGCCGGACGAAAACACGCACCGGGAACATTGTTTTGCGATCGGCGGAGACGTAATAAATAAATTCATTCCCGGACGCGCCTTCTTTTTCTGCGGGGTGTACGTCCTGGAACTGGTACTGATAAACGTACCCACTTTCGGCTGAATAGGCCTTGATGCGCCTAACGGTTGCGGGCTTGGTCATATCGGCATTATTCGGCGGGAATCACCACGTGTCAATCTTGGCTTCTTGGCTGGTTCGCTCCGGAAATGCGATGGGATACTGCTGTTCCGGGAAAGAATATGTTTAAAAATCGTGCGCAGTCGCGCGTGCGAAAGCGATTTGACACACATTTATTTCACTCCTCGCAAAATCCAAGTTGAGAACCGGGCACAGCTTGCAAGGAAACTTCTGCGCTTTGGCGGAGGCAGGATCGAACTTCGAGAGTTGTGCGCCGCCTTGGCACACCACTTGCCCGGCGTATCCACTGTTCCACATTCTGGCGGATGTCCGCAGCCCAACCATTGGAACTTGTCGGTAAGCTCGCCGCTCGATCGTCCATGGAGCACATCGTAGCCTTCCACCGGCTTCACCGCTGATCCTCGCTTGTTGCGCCAGCCGGGTCATCAGCTCAACTTGACGGGATCGAGCAATCCATCCCGGATTCACTTTGGGTTTGGGCCGGAGTTACCGGCACAACGTTTAATTCCGTGACGTATCCGGGACTCGCAGCTCCCATCGCGCGCGAAACTAACACGGATTCCTGCACCGATGATGCCGGGGACAAGGTCGATGGGCTGAACAGGATTTGCTTCAGCCCATCGAGCGACGCGTTCACAGCCGGGGTGCTGGCGTTCACGCGAAGGTTTGTCGCGAATGCTCCGGGAGTCAGCTCGAGGCTGCCAGCGGGCCATCCGTATTTGCCGGCCCCATCCTCGATGCCGGGACGCTTTTCTGCAATCGCGGTGAAGTAACCTTCGCCACGCCAGCGGCTCTTGCCACCACTCAGGGTGCCGCGGCGCACCAACTGGAATCTCTTCTTACGCACGAACTCGGCCACTGGATGGGTTTGGACCACTCCGCTGTTATTCGCGTCATGATGTTTCCCCACGCTCTGCCTCCGGGCCAATTCCTGGGGCTGCGTCCCACCGCGCAAGTCCCCGATGGACCGCTCAGCGACGACGATCGCACCGGCATTCGAGTGTTTACGCCGATCCCAACGACACCGTGAAGATCGGCGCAATTCGCGGACAAATCCTTCCTGCCAATCCATTCGCTTCGGCTGCTTTTCCTTCTACCTCAACGGGTTTGTCGGTTACTGGAATAGCTGGCGCGCAGGCAGATTTGTGTTCGCTGGATGAGACGCCATGGTGTACGGCGCCCGCCGCAAACACTAACTTCGACGTGCGAACTTTACCCGCGTGGCCGTAATTTTCTTTGAGGCGTAAGGGATTGTAAGGATCTTCGAATGGCATAAAGCGCACGAAGAATTTGATTGCACGCGCCAAAATGAAAACGGCTCCCATTCCACGGGAGCCGCCTTCATGTCCCTTCGTGTAAACCGATCTACTGGGTGGCCAGAAGCTCCTGCGAGAATCCGATGGTATTGATGGACCGCAACGACGGTGTTCTCGGAGGCAAATATTGTGGACCCAATGTAAAGTTCTGATCGAAGAAATAGTTCCTGTTTGGCGGGCTGTAAACCGCGCCCCAGTTCTTGTAAGTTCCGACGGCTTGCCGGTTGTAGTAGAAGCTCACCAGCGAACCCTCGTAGTAGGCGTTAACGCCTCCCCAGTATTCGAGGTACTTAAGGAAGTTGTGGACGCCTCCATCCGTTCCAAAGTCCGCCGCTTCTCCCGCCGGGTTGATAAACGGAATTCCCTTTCCGGCGATCAAAGCCGTGCGATAGGCCGTCTGCACCGCGTTACGGTCGTTCGCGTTGCCATTGTTAATTGCATACGGCCAGAAGAATGAATTCACATCATTCCAGTTGTCGGAGAGCAATGTTATAGCGTCCGCTGCAACCGCAGCAGCCACGCTTGATCCACTCCACGAACCGTCAGGCGGCGCATTATAGTCGCCCTGGATATAAACCGGGTTCTCCGACGCAATGGTCAAGCCGCACGGGATCGGGCCGCAACTGGTACCGAGATTCAAGGATTGACCGTCCACGATTTTCAGCGCCCGGCGGAAAAATACCGGGGGATTTTCGCGCGCCTGCCGAGCATCTAAGTACTCCACTCCGGGCCAATTGGAGGCGTTCATCGGCGCCACAAGAACCGGAGCCCCACAGACGCTGTTTGCTTGCATAACGGGGGTCGCGCCAGTTGTCTGCATGTAATTCCCGGCATTCCACAATCCCGCAAGTGTCCAATTATTGGCTCCCGTAGCAAGCGGGTAGAGCGGGATGGTTTCGGCGCCGCCATATGTCCGTAACACGCCATCGCCTTCCAGGTCTTCGCCCTGTTCGATGGAGTGATTGGGACATCCGTTCCCGGGATTCGACAAGTTGACAACGTCGTTGAATCCGAAGCTACCGGTCTTGACGCCTCCCACGTTCGTATCGGGCAGTTCACCGCGGCGATCCGAGAAGTACACGGTGAACCCTCCGGTGGCGTTGTTGAGGGGAAAGGCACCTGAGTTAATCCAAGTCGCCAAGTTTCCAGCGTCCAACTCGATGTAATACATCACGCCGAGCGCGGTGATTTGGCTGGGCGTTGATACGGTTCGCATGGTTCCTTCGCGAGAATCGAAGAGCGCCATCGGCCAGTAGTCTACCGGGCTCGAGGTCCCGGTGGCCAACGTATTGCCACAGTAAGAGTTGGCAGCCGTGGCCGTTGAGGGGTTATCTCGTAAGCGTGCGATTCGTATGATGGCGTTAGGGCTCGGATCGCCGCACGGGATCTTAGCCGCGACGTTGGGATTAGTCGTGGGCCCTTGCGCAACATTGCTCCCTAACGCAGGAAGCGTTGGTGGTCCTGAAGGATAGGCCCCGGGATTGATATTCCGTCCTGAAAATCCCATAGCCAGAACTTGCGGTGTGATATCGGTCCAGCCTCCCGCTGCATTCTGATATTCTATTTTCAAGCAGCCTGTAATCAGGGGTTTGCCATTCTGGATCCAATATCCATTCGTGGCTGAATAAGCTCCGCCTGCGCCCGACTCGGGCAACGGAATCACGAGGTGAGGAACGTTGCCAGTACCGTTGTAAATTGAAGCTGGGCTTGTCGCGAGAATCGCCAAGTCGACGGGATCTGTTCCGGTAGTAACCGTTTGTTCGGACATCATATCTGCGTTATGGCAGGCTGACCCACTGCCCGGCGTTACACCCGCCGGATAATCATCGAGCAGAATTCGCAGTGACGCCTCAATAAAATATTGCTCGTTCAACACCGCCTGAGTCGCTCCGGGAGTCGGGCGGCGGATCAAGGAAATTGGCTGAACTAGTCCACCTAGAGCTGTGGTGGTTAAGGAAAGAATCGGGACGCCGCTATTTAGCTGCCCGTTATATCTGTTTTCAACCGCGGGCCATCCGCCATTCGGTGTAGCCAATGCAACGTTGGTGATGTTGATCGGACCACCGGCTGCTGTAACGCTACCTTCCGTTAGCGCCAGGGGAGACCACTGGGCGTTTGAGTAGGCCGGACCTGGTGGCAGTGTAGCCGGATTGGGCGTAGTCGCGATTGATACCACTCCGGTATAGCTTGTGCCGGCGAGCGGAGTGCCGTTTTCGAGGTTAGTACGAACCACTTGACCAGCTACGGTTACCTTATCCGCCAGATATAGTGGACCACTGTTAGCTGCTAGCCAGAGATTGCCATTCGTGTGAGTGCGCCCTCCGAAATCAAAGGGAGGACCTGCGAAGAAGCTGACGTCGGAATCCGAATAAATACCAAACTGGAAAACAGGGATGGCTACCACTTGCACTTGACGCGTCAACTTCACTTCCGCGCCTGTGACTGTACCGCGCGCAGTAACGGAAAGCGTGAACGGAGTAATCAGTCCTTGCATCCCGGCGTAGGGGCTCGGCGGAAGCATGGTGGCATTGTTTGAAGTAGGCGTGCACGGGCTGGCGAGCGGGGTTCCACACAAAATCTGATAGGTGTTATTTCCCGAAGGATCTAAGAATTGTATGCCGGTAATTGTCGGCTGATTAGCGACCGAGGTTAAGGTCGTCATGTCCGCGGTGGAGAGTGAGCCTTCGTTCGCAAAAGTAGTCCCGACGTCTGCGGTGAGCTTCTCCATGCCGGCTTCCGCACCATAGAAGGCCGTCTCGCGGAACTGGTTGTTTCCACCCAGCCGCTGATCGGTCATCACCATCCAACACATCCCTACCGCTAACGCGGTGACCAGGATGAGCACGAATAGGGCGGTTAGTAGTGCAATTCCACTTTGGCGTTGAGTTCTCACTGCAAGTCTCCTTTGAAAAAGCTGATCAAAATTATGCGAGCGCATTTTATGGAGAGGTCGCCGCTGCGGCGGTCGTAAAGGTATTTGTGAACGAAAGGCTGCGAATACTGACTTGGGTGGTCAAGTTGTTGCGCAAATATTGCGGATATCCCGATCCCTGATAAGGCGCTTCCGATCTTCCGGCCAGGAATACGTTCGCCGCGCGAATCTGAGCAGAGGTATCCGGGTTCACCGGCGCAGGCGCGTTGCCAGGACCTTGGGGATAAGTTCCAATACCGGGATAATTCGAAGCAGTAATGTCATAGCTGAACGAAAGATTCTCAATATTATCCGCTATAGCTTGTGGCGGATTTACGGCCGCCGGACCGGCGGGGTAGTTCGGATAATTCACCTGCCTTATCAATTGCGGATCCGCTGGATTCGTCGTCGAGTCTATGTAATAGGTGATCAGCCACACTCGCGTAACGGAAGTCGGCGGATAACCACCGCCACCTGCGTTCTGCAAACTTGATATCGTGCCATTGGGCAAGCCGGTTGCGTTCAAACCCGCCGGATCTCCGGCTCCGAAGTTTATTCTTTGCCCATTAATACTCGTCACGTACCCCAGCGCGGTTCCGTTTGCATTATGAAACATAATCAGATTGCCGACCGTGATTGGCTTGCTCGCGCCAGGCATCAGGAAGCAACCTGGATCGAGCGTCACATAGCCGCCCGCCGGATCGATAAGGCCAGCGGGGCAAGTGGCTGCTTGATTTACCGGGTAGCTGTAGAGGTAGTAAGTGTTGACCGAAGCGTCCTTAAGGCTATTGTCCGCGTACAGTATGTTGATGATATCGGTCTTAAAGTTACCGTCTAGGATTGCGCCGTTGGTTGGGTTCACCGTCTTGGCATCCTGGCCGATTCCAGACCCAGTCGAGATCGCGGGAAAGGCCGTGAAGGGCACCGGCAGATTCTGAAAAGTGGGTGGAGTCGGCGCGAACGCTCCTGGACGAGCGATAGCAGAATTCCCCGCAGCGTTGTAGGGCACGGTGATCCCGCCTTGCGGAATTCCCTCACCAGCCTGCATCAAATCTTCCATGATGAAATGCATTCCAGCGCGGAGATTTTCCTGTGTGTTGGCTTCGTACGCGACGCCCTGTGTGGCGTGTTGCGCTTGCATCAGCGCACCCACCACAACTCCCACCGTGGCTACCATGATGGCCATGGAGACCATCAGCTCGATTAAAGTAAATCCGTTTTGCCGCTTCATTCCCTCGCTCCTCGCCACGCTAGAATTGCGAAACATAAGTCTCGAGCTGGTATTGGCGTGTAAATTTTCCGGTGGTGTAGTTGATCGTTATGATTACATCTCGAACGTCGTTGGTCGGCTCGCTCGCGAGATTGGTAATCGTGATCGTGCGAGTGAAATTGGTGAGCGGCGCTTTAATGTCGTCCGCCGTGCCGAGCTTTCCGTCAGGTCCGGGATAAACGATGAAAGCCGCCGGGGCGCCGACGTCATTGATGGAGCCGACCAGTCCGTCAGGCCCGGCTTGAAGCAGCGGTTGCGGGCCGGTTAGAAACAGGCCTCCCGGATTTCCACCGGAGTTATTTGAAATTTGTGCAAAGGTCGCGTTGGCACTGTACTTCGCGGTGAAGATAGCTTCCGCCGCCTCTTCCGCTTTCTGCTGCGCGATGAAATCGTCCTGCGAACCCTGCATGTAAGACAGAGAATCGTAGAGCAGCCCTGCCAGGCCCAGAATTCCTACGAATAGAACGATCAGCGCGACCATGGTTTCAAGTAAGCTGAAGCCCGCTGCTATCCGCCGTCTTTTTGTTCGCTGCATTGTCCTGATCTCCTTCAGAATTGAAACCATGTTGTCCCCGTATACTTCCAACCGCGGATTCGCCCAGTGCCACCCAAAACGGTTACCGCTCTGGAAGCGGTCGGCGCGTTGGGGAAACCAATGAAGACAGTTCCATTGATTGGTTGGAACGTTCCTCCGTCAACCAGTTCACCGTCGCTTTGGAACATCATGCCCAAGATTGGTCCGCCGTTTAGCCCTTCGAATTCAATCGCGGCGGCGTTTCCGAAACCGTCCGGTGTATCCGGCGCCGCGGGATACAGGAAATACTGCGCGGGAACTTGTATAGGAACGGTGCTGAGCACGACGTCAGCTCCGGCACCTGCCGGTCCGTACGTTCCGGCGTTTCTCTCGGTGGTCACCACTTGATATTGAGTCGGCTGGCCCGCAATCACCACAATCGGGAATGAGACTTGGACGTAACGGCGATTCGCGATGGCGTATTCGCGCGCTTGCCGCAATTGATCGATCACCTGGCGCATGGCGTTGTCGTACTTCGCGTCTTGCAGGCTGGGTTGCAGCGCAAATATCGCCATGGCCGCGACGATCAGAATGATCATGATCACCACGCCAAGCTCGATCATGCTGAAGCCGCGCTCTCGATTCGCAGAACGCCCGATGCTCGTAGAATTCGGTTGCGGAAGGTTCACGTTTACGACCTCGAGTCGCCCGGTAACGGCGCAGGCTGACCTTAAAATCTGCTATCGGAAGTGCATTTGGCAGGCCACGGCGGGGTAACGGCAACCCTAATGTTATCTGTTGATTGCAGAGGGATACGGCGGGCGATAAGGTTCGCGCAAAATTTTATGGGGTAGAAATGTTACCGTTGTGGAGGCTACCTGCCGGACGAATTTTGTCTCACGAGATCGCAAAATCTCGAGGAATTTTTGCGATCTCGCGAAGAAGCCTTAGTTGCGGCTCCGCAATTTTGAGAGCAAGCGAAGGATTTCGAAATAGAGCCAGATCAGCGTGACCATCAAGCCGAACGCTGCGTACCACTCCATATATTTTGGCGCGCCCGCGCCGACGGCGTTCTCGATAAAATCAAAATCGAGCACAAGATTCAGCGCCGCGATAATCACTACAAAAACGCTGAAGCCGATTCCGATCGGCCCTGAGCCGTTGATTGTCGTGAAGTGGACGCCGAAAAATCCCAGAACAATTGTCACCAGATAAAAAAGCGCAATGCCGCCGGTGGCAGCCACTACTCCCAGCTTGAAACTTTGCGTAACCGGAATCAGCCCCGAGCGGTACGCGAGCAGCAGCACGGCCAGCGTGCCGAACGTCAAACTCACCGCTTGAATCGCGATGCCCGGATAGCGCAGCTCAAACATGGCGGAAATTCCGCCGAGCACCAGGCCCTCGAGCAACGCATAGATCGGAGCGGTCACCGGCGCCCAGGTCTTTTTGAAAATTGTGACCAACGCGGCGATAAATCCGCCGATGCCGCCGACCATCGCCAGACTCATCGCCGATTCCTGCGAATGAGAGTGCATGAAAATATTCCAGGTCCACGCTGCGGTAGCAACCACGCAGAGCAGCAGCACGCCGGTCTTGTTCACCGTGCCCTGCAACGTCATCGGTTCGCCGATAGCGATGCCCGCTCCTCGAAACGCCTGATCGTTCAGGGCCGGGTTTGAAGTCCTCATTAATTGCGGCAATTCAGTTCTCCTTTACTGGCTTGCAATGCGAAGCCTCGTGGCACGATTCTCGCAGCGCGCAATAGTGTCCGGGCTTTCCGGTCATTATGCAGAATTAGGCTATCACGGTTGCGGCCGCTTTGGAATTCGACACGCGCTTGTCCGCCGTCCCGAACCGGTTCGGTGCACACTTAATGGCGTCATCCCGAAATCTGCGCTGTTTGCGGATCCACGTGAGGGATCGGCTCTTGGTTTCGCGATCCCGCGAGCTTTGTATGTGGCGGCAGCCGTCGTAGCGGTAGTAGAACTGCCCGAGTATTCGGCGCTGAAGTCAACTCCGATAAGCGGACAGAGCGTTCCTTGAATGACCTAAGGTTTTTTAGAGTGAAAGATCTGAAGTTGTCTGCGATTGCCGTTTGAAATTGTTTACTGACAGCGATAGCGATTTCAACCTTCGGAATCCGGTCTAGAATCTGACAAGGCTTACGTCTCAATTCGTTTGATGGGCGCGAGGCTTACATGAAAACTAAGAAGGATTGAGCTTCGATTGAACTTCTTTCAAATGCTCCTTCGTTACATGACGCTGCGCGCGCGTTTCCGAACGTCTATCTGCTAGAGGAGTCCTGATCTTGCCGATCTTTTTCACGGCGTGAGAATCGTCACGCATTTTACGAGTTTTGTCGCGCGACACGGAGGCTTTCGCTTGCGTACGTTTGGACTTCTTTTCCGTGGATTTCATAGCTCCCTCTGGCGGAATCATAGCATGGCCACCGCAAGGCTGATTAGAGCTGTGATTCCCTTTGTCCCGGGTTGGTCCAAACTTGAACAACTGGCAATCGGCCGCGAAGTGGAGCGCGGGTTAGCAGCGCCTTCAGCGGAAGTGGGGCATCCGAAGCGGCCAACTATCGTGACGGGTCACAGTTGGGGAGCGGCGCTGGCCACTTTGTTCGTAATGGAAAATGATGCGAGGCACAGGTCCGACGTGAGTTCATTGTGTACCTTCGCATCGGCGCGCGTGGGCAACTTGGAGTTTGTGCCCCTCTTCAACCAACCTCCGGTTGATTCATGGAGAATTGTCAATCTTCGGGACGTGGTTCCAAAGTTACCGCTGTATATTCCCGGCCTGCGGGACGACGGCCGCGTGGATACAGCGTACCCGTTCAATTCTTTCGACTTCGCGAAGAATAATCTGCTGTGCTGGCACACCATGGAGAGACCTACCTGCGCTGGCTCGACTCGAGCGGTAAGTTGCTGCCGGAATGCGTTCGCTAGTTTTAGTGGCAGGCGGAATTATCGCTGAACGTGCCGCTCACCAACATGGTATTCAGGAACTGGCTGCAGGAGCGGATTTTGGCCAGCATGGGGTCGTTCTTCAGCGCGTCAGGATCGATGGTAGACGCGCCGTTGAGATCCTGGCGCTGGCCGAGGACGGTGTTCCACCAATTCTCCAGGTTGGATTCTTCGTTGCGGAGGAGTTGCAAGGCGCTGCGGTCGTCGTCGGTGTTGGCGGCGACTTCGGCTTGCGAGAGATCGGCTTGGACCTGATCGCGATAGCCGGCGGCCCATGCGTCACTGACCGCCAATCCATGACTGATCATGGCGGAGATAGCGCCGCGCCATTCTCGCATGTCAGCTAACGTGGCGACGGAAACGCTGGCAAACTGGCGCGAAATTCCTTTCGGAGGCGAAGGGGGAGCTGAGGCGGCCGCTTCGGCGGCTGCTTCGGCTTCCGCCCTTTGGTTCGCCACCGCGGCAGGGCTGGCGGAAACGGGAGCCCCGCCGTTGGGAGCGGTGACTTCGGCGGTAGCCTTATCGGCGGCGGTTTGCGCTGCGGGCGCGGCGTTTGCTGGCACGGATACGGCAACGTCAGGCGTAGCGGTGGCTGGCGCGGTGGTGGCGGCGGCACGCGCGGGCGCGATAGCCGCAGTGGGTACGGTGGCAGCTGCGACAGTTGCAGCGGGAGCGTTTCCGACCGGAATGTTGAGCATGACGCGATGCGGATCAACGACGAAACTGCCGTTGGTGGCTTGGGCGATCGCTTCAACGTCCACGTAGGAGCGCCCGCCGATCTGGATCAGCCCATAGTCAACGGCCTTGCCGTTGACTACCAGAACTTTATCGCTGGCGGTTTGCGCGGAGAGCGTTCCCGCGAGCGCCAGAACAAATCCGAGCCAGATGAAGAATCGAAAATTGCGAAGGTTTTTCATAGTGATCCGCCTGGAGCTCCGACCTAAGTTTCCGGCCTCAAATCCGGAACCAACTTGGATTGTACACCGCTGACGTTACTCAGAGAGGGCAGTATCCTCCCCAGCTTTTTCACTAAGAAGCCAGCGCCGTCTCCATTTAAAGACGAGCGAGCCAAGGCACGCGACGCATACATTATTCAACGGCCGATGCGGCGAAGCGGTCGTTCCACGTGTTCGGTGCGGATTATCGTGGCGGCGTATTTGTTGGCGATTGTTCGTTGCGGATTTTTCGTCGCGCTTATTCGTGGCGGAGGGCGGCCATGGGATCGACTTGCACGGCGCGGCGGGCGGGGATGAATCCGGCGAGGGTGGCGACGGCAGTAAGAGTGAGCGTGACGGCGGCGAGCGTGATGGGATCGTTGGCGGAGACGCCGAACAGCATGTGCGCAATCAAATGAGAGGCAATTAGGGCGCAGGGAACTCCGACAAGCAGGCCTGCGAATGTGAGGAGCAGAGTTTCACGCAGGATCATGCGAAGAATGGTGGCGCGCGAAGCGCCCAGGGCAACGCGGATGCCGATTTCGTTGGTGCGGCAGGAGACAGAATAGGAGATGACGCCGAAAATTCCGGTGGCGGCTAGAATCAGGGCCATGGCGGCGAAAAGTCCGAGCAAGAAGGTGCGGAAGCGCTGCTGCGAGACGGAGGCGTCGAGGAGATCGGGCAATTCTCCGACGCCGGTGACGGGCAAGTCTTTATCGATTTTATGGACTTCCTGGCGGATAGCGGCGGTTAGCGCGGACGTGCTCAAGGTGCTTTTCACCACTAAATTCGCGCCCCAAAAAGGCGCCTGGGCGAAAGGCACGTACATCATGGGGCCCGGCGCTTCACCGAGCGATATGTCGCGCACATCACCTACGATTCCGACGATTTCGCGCGAAACGTCGCCGTTGGGAGGGAAACCGAAGTTTAGGCGCTTGCCGATGGGATCCTGATTTCGAAAATAGCGTTGCGCCAATGCCTTGCTGATCAGCGTAACGGAAGGCGCGGAGGCGATGTCTTGCTGATTGAAAAGGCGACCGGACAAAAGTGGAATTCCCATGACCCGAAAATAATCGGGACTGACGGAAACGTAGTTCGCAACGCGCGAATCGGATTGGGAAGCCGGAGGAACACCAACGATCTCGAAGCCGAGGTTGATGTAGCCGTTGGTGATAGGCACAGGGATGCCGATGGCGGAATCCTGCATTCCCGGCTGTGCCTGGAGGTGCGTGAGCAATTCATCGGAAAAGGCGGTCCATTGTTGCGGCTTGGAATATTGAAATTGAGGAAGCGAGACCTCGGCTTTCACGATGTGCTGAGCATCGAAGCCGGGGCTGACCGAGGTAAGTTTCGAAAAGCTGCGCAGCAGCAAACCGGCGGCGACCAATAAAACCATGGCAAGCGCGATTTCGGCGGCAGCAAGGAAGCTGCGCGCGCGGCGGCGATTGCCGCTTTCCCCGGAGCGGCCGCTGCTTTCGCGAAGGCTTGCTTGGATGTCCGGCTTGGATGCGAAAAGCGCGGGGACCATACCAAAAGCAACGCTGGCGATTGCGGAAAGTGCGAGGGCGAAAATTAGAACGAAATTGTCCACGCGGATGGCGTTCAGTTGCGGCAGGTTGTCGGGCAGGAGCGAACTGAGAGCTCGAACACCCCCGTAGGCGAGAACGATTCCAAGTACTCCACCCAGAAGACCGAGCACGGCGGTTTCACTAAGCAATTGGCGGATGATTCGACTACGTCCGGCGCCAAGCGCGGTGCGGACAGCGATTTCTTTGGAGCGAGAAGTGGCGCGGGTAAGGAGCAGGTTGGCAATATTGGCGCAAGCGATTAGAAGAACGAGACCGACCGCAGCCAGAAGGACCAGCAGCGCGGTTCTAACGTCTCCCACAATTTCTTTCTGCATCAGCACGAGACGGACGGTCCAGCCTTTGTTGTCCGCTGGAAATTCGCTCGCCAGCCTTTCGCTGATTGCGTCCATTTCGGCTTGAGCCTGCGCGATGGAGACTCCGGGCCTCAGCCTCCCAAAGACGGCCAGCCAATGCCCTGCACGCCGGGCCATCCAGCTTCCAAAGAGAGGGTCCTGAACGAGCGGAATCCAAACCTCCGGCTTACTGTTGATAAAAGGAGAGCGGAAGACGGCAGGCATAATGCCAACGACGGTGAAGGGACGCTTGTCGAGGACAATCGAGCTTCCCAGGATGTTCGGGTCTGCTCCCAGAGTGCCGCGCCACAGATTCTCGCTCACGATTACAACGGGAGGAGCGCCACGCTTGCCGTCCTCAGGAAAAAAAACTCGGCCTTGGAGCGGCTTCACATCGAGTAC
>Ga0070765_100000423_pt1 | contig 25457 bp, 19 predicted proteins | sample HubBroMetageWFT5_FD_71516 | JGI IMG/M metagenome (GOLD analysis project Ga0070765, IMG submission 71516) | Warmed and freeze-thawed soil microbial communities from the Hubbard Brook experimental Forest, New Hampshire - Hubbard Brook CCASE Soil... | ecosystem: Environmental > Terrestrial > Soil... | reverse complement strand
GGTTGTGTGATGGGGAAGAGACGGCCTCGCCAGAAAGGTCACGAAAAATATTCTTGGACAGCGCTCGAGGTGGCGGCGCCGGTCAGCCTCCAGAGCTGCGGTCACCGCCACCGGAGCCGCCACCGGAGCCGCCGGGACCCCCACCGGAGCCGCCGGAGCTGCCACCGGAGCCGCCGAGACCGCGACCAGAACCGCCCGGGCCGCCACCAGAGCCGCCCGAGCCGGAGCCAGACCCGCCGGACCGGCCGGACCCGTCTGAGCCGTCGCCGCTCGGGCCCGAGCCGCCGCCACCGTCAGACGGTCCGGCGCCCCGGCCGCTCGTCTCCGGGTTGTCCCCCTTCCCCCGCGAGCCACCGTCGCGACGGTGCCGCTCCGTCAAATGCTCATCGTCACCGGTCGACACGCGCCCTGCGGACGGGCTCACGCGCGCCACCGGGACCCCGGCCACCGCCCCCGGCCGCGACTGCAGCCGCGGGGGGCGCTCACGTAATGAGCGCAGAGGAGCGGCCCGCGCCACCCCCCGGTGTCGTGCCGGCGCCCCATGCCCATTGAGGTCGACGGCGCCTACCCCGGTCGCTATCGCCCCGGACGCGAGCACCACCCCGAGCTTCAGCCCGAGCAAGCCGCCCCCGCCGGCCACCCCGGCGCCGGCGCCGGCGGCGAGCTCCGCGCCGTTCCCGGTCCCCGCGCCGGCGGCGAACCACCGAGCAAGAGGCCACGGGATCACCGCGCTCACGGCCGTCCTCAGCCTCGCCCGCGCCCGGTGCACTAGTTGGCGCACCGCACCCTCGGTGAGCCCCATCGACATCGCTACCTCCACGCGCGCCCGTCCGTCGAGCGCGGTCCCCACGATCGCCTGGCGCTGGCGCTTGGGCAGCCGCGCCAGCTCGGTCAGCGCGTCCCGCGCGAGCGCCCGCTGCTCAACCACGTCCTCGAGCGTGGCGCCGCCCGCGGTCGCCCCGTCAGGAGCCAGCGGCACACAGATCGGGGCGCCCGACCGCGCCGCCGCGTTGCGGACGATCCGGTAGAGCCACCCCCGGAGGTGCTCGACCTCCGTTCCCGTGCGCAGTGCCTCGAACGCGCTGAGGAACGCCTGCTGGACGATATCCTCGCCGGTTCCGTCGGAGCTGAGACGCCGCGCGAGCGCGCTCAGCTCAGGGCGGTAGCGCTCCACGATTACCCCGAACGCCCGCTCGTGCCCCGCCCGGGTGAGCCACACCAGTCGCTCGTCCGACTGCGCGGTCAGCAGCACGTCCCCCAGCCTCGGGCTCATGCCTGGCAAGACGCCCGCGACCGGGGCGACCTTCCCGCCCCAACCTAATGGGCGACGGCGCGACGGTCAGGCGACTTCGAGCAACTCGGCCTCTTCGACCTCGGCCACGTCCGCCTTGTAGTAGTACTTCCCGCCGCGCAACCAGGACGCGATCGCGGCCACCACACAGCACCCCGCCGCGAAGTAGAACACGGTGTGGATGCCGGTGGCGAACGGGCGCGAGACGAGCGTCGGGAAGAACTTGTGGCCGGTGAGATACGCCGCCGTCGCCGGGTGAAGGTGCGGAAGGGTAGGCGCGAGCAGCGTGCCGAGCGGGTTGTAGCCGAGGAACGACGCGAACAGGCTGCCGACAGGAGGCAGGTGCGAGACCTGCGTCGCCGCGTGCTGCGACACGCCGTGCGCGGTGAGCCCGTGGTAAAGGACCGCGGGGAGCGTCGACGACAGTCCAACGATGATCAGACTGAAGAACACGCCGATCGAGAGGACCGACGCCGAGTTCTGGAACGTCGCGGCCATGCCGGCGCCCGACCCTCGCTGGTCGGGCGGGAGGCTGTTCATGATCCCGGTCAGGTTCGGAGCCGCAAACAGACCCATCGCGGCGCCGATCAGGAAGATCACGAGCCCGAACTCCCAGTACGTGAAGTTGATCGGGAGCGCGATCAGCAGTAGGAACCCGATCGCGGAGACGATCATGCCGCCGGTGGCAAACGGCCGGGCGCCGAAGTGGTCGGCGAGGCGCCCGGAGATCGGCCCGGCGATCAGGAAGCCGGCCGACAGCGGAAGCATGTAGATGCCCGCCCACAGCGGCGTGTCCTTGAAGCTGTAGCCGTGGAGCGGCAGCCAGATGCCCTGGAGCCACAGGATCAGCATGAACATCAGACCGCCGCGTGAAAGCGCCGCGAGAAACGTGGCGACGCTCCCACCGCTGAACGCGCGGATCTTGAACAGATCGAGCCGGAACATCGGCGCGGCCACGCGACGCTCGATAACCACAAACACGCCGAGGAGCACGATGCCGCCGGCGAGCGCGGCGATCACTCCCGGGGCGGTCCAGCCCATGTTGTGCCCGCCGTAGGGAAGGATCCCATACGTGATCCCGACGAGCACCGCGATCAGCCCGACCGCGAACGTGACGTTGCCCCACCAGTCGATCTTCGCGGGCCTGCGGATCCCTCGCTCCTCGAGCTTCAGATAGGCCCAGACGGTTCCGAACAGCCCGAACGGCACCGATACCAGGAACACGAGACGCCACGCGACGGGTGCGAGCACGCCGCCGAGTACAAGTCCGATGAACGATCCGGCGATTGCCGCGACCATGTTGATCCCGAGCGCGAGTCCGCGCTCCTCGGCCGGAAACGCGTCGGTCAGGATCGCCGACGAGTTCGCCATCAGGAACGCCGCGCCGATCCCCTGCACGACGCGCATGATGATCATCCACAACGCGCCCGCGCTCCCCTGCAGCCACGTCACCGACAGCAGGATCGAGCCGGCGGTGAACACCGCGAATCCAAGGTTGTACATCCGCACCCGGCCGAATATGTCGCCGACGCGGCCGAGGCTCACGACCAGCACCGCCATCACGACCATGAAGCTGAGGAGCATCCACAGCAGGTAGCTCGTGTTCGACGGGACCAGCGGGTTCAGGTGAATCCCGCGGAAGATCGCCGGGAGCGCGATGATCACGATCGACTGGTTGATCACCGCCATCAGGATCCCGAGCGTGGTGTTCGAGAGCGCGATCCACTTGTACCGGTCGGGGTGCGTCCCCGGCGGCCCTCCGTTCGCCCCCGCGACCGCACTCACCGGGACAACCTCACCGCAGCGCTCAACGCGAAAGCCTCTCGATCAGACGATCGAGGATTTCGACCGCGGCCGCCAGCGTCTCCACCTCGGAGTCGTCGAGCGTCGCCATCTCCTCGTGGAGGAGCGCGCGGTACTCGGCACGCAACCGCTCGAACGCCTCCTCGCCAACGGGCGTGAGGCTGACCAGGACCGCGCGTCCGTCGCTCGGATCGGGAACGCGCTTCACCCACCCGCGCTCCTCCAACCGGTTCACCAACAGCGTGATGGCCGGCTGGGTCACGCGCTCCTCGGTCGCCAACTCGGTTATCCGCCGGGGCCCGTCGCGCAGCGTGCGCATGACCCCGACCTCGGTCCGCGACACGCACACGCTCGTCCGGGTCAGGAACAATCTCGACAGCGCGGCGCTGCGCTGCGGTAGCGCCTCCGCGATGTCGTCCAGCTGGCTGCTTCGGCGGTCGACGCTGGAGCGCTCCATGAGCGGCTTATATTAGCCACTAATGTGACTGCGCGCCAGCCCGCCAGGTTTGCCAGGATCGGTGGGTCATAAGCGCGATCGGTGGGTCATAAGCGCACTCTCGGCGTTACTCGGAGGCCCAGTGTGCGCTCATGACCCGTATACGTGTCCGAATGCACTTTCGTCCCCTGCTGGCGGTCGAGTGTGGCGATGTGACCCATAACTCCAGGTCGTGGGCGACCTCGTCCGATGCAGTGCGCGGCCGAGGGCGACTGGGGCGATTCCAGTCGCCATCAGCGTGGGCGAAGAAATCGTCACTATGTGCTCCCACATGAGCCGCCCCCTCCTCTGGCACCTCCCGGTCTCACACTACAGCGAGAAGGTCCGCTGGGCGCTTGACCACAAACGGATACCGCACAACCGCCGAGCGCTCATCGGCGGCCTTCACATCCCGATCGCGATGGTGATCACGCGGGGCCGCCAGTACACGCTGCCCGTACTCGAGCTCGACGGCCACACATTTGCCGACTCGACCGCGATCATCGCCACCCTCGAGGAGACCTACCCCAACCGCCCGTTGTACCCCGCCGACCCAGTCGAGCGCCGGCGCGCCCTCGAGCTGGAGGAGTGGTTCGACCAGCGCCTCGGCCCGGACATCCGGCGCTTCGTCTTCCACGCGCTGCGCGACGACCAGGACCGGTTCGACGAGCTGGCCGCGTCCCAGATTCCAGCCGCCTTGAGCCGCTACGGCCGGCTCGCCGGCGCCTACGGCCGGGGCTTCACCGCGCTCCGCTACCAGACCGCGAGCAACCACCGGGCCGACGAGGCGCTAACCGGCGTCACCGCCGCGCTCGACCGCCTCGAGTCAGAGCTCGGCGACCGGCAGTACCTGGTCGGCGACCGCTTCTCGGTCGCGGACCTGACCGCGGCGGCACTGTTTTACCCGCTGGTGTTACCTCCGGAGGGGCCGCTCCAGATGGAACCGCCCCCGGCCGTGGCCAACCTCCGGCGCTCGCTCGAAAGCCGTCGCGGTTACCGGTGGGTCAACGAGACGTTCGCCCAGCACCGCGAGCGCGCGGGCGATCCCACGGAAGCGGCGCCTCAGGCGCGGCTCTCGCCCAGATAGCTCGCGGTCAGCAGCGCGCTGTCCGCCCGCAGGCGCTCGGCGCTGTCGCTGGCCGCCAGCTCTCCGTGCGAGAGCACGTAGCCACGGTCGGCGACCTCGAGCGCGAGGTTCACGTGTTGCTCGACGAGCAGCACGGCGGTCCCGTGCGTCGAGGCGAACTCGCGGACGACCGGTAGCAGACGTTCGACGATCACCGGCGCGAGCCCGAGGCTGAGCTCGTCGAGCAGCAGCAGCCGCGGCTGCCGGCTGAGCGCCCGCGCAATCGCCAGCATCTGCTGCTCGCCGCCCGACAGCAGCCCCGCCCGGCGGCCCCGCAACTCGCGCAGCGCCGGGAAATGAGCGAACGCGGCGTCGAGCTCCGCCCCCTCGCGCACGCCGTCGAGCCGGAAGTGCTCGGCCACAGTAAGTCCAAAGAAGATCCCGCGCCCTTGGGGTACGTGGAAGATCCCCCGGCGGACCCGGGCGGTCGGCGACATCTCCGCGAGGTCGTCGCCCTCGAGCCGCACGCACCCCCCCATCGGCTTCACCAGCCCCGAGATCGTCCGCAGGGTGGTCGTCTTCCCGGCGCCGTTCGCGCCGATCAGCGCCACGACCTCCCCGGCGGAGACGGACAGGTTCAAATCCCGCACGACCGCCGCGCGGTCGTAGCCCGCGCTCAGACCCTCGAGCGACAGCGTGGGGTCGCTCACGAGGGAGGCCGGGCTGGGGGCAGCGCTCGCGCCGCCGACCACGGCTCGCCCACCTCGAGCGGCCAGCGCGGCGGCGGCAGCGTCGCGGCGGACTCGACCGACCCGTTCGAGCCGGCGGCCCGGCTCGCATCCCGCCGGAACTCCCGCGGCGAGCACCCGTAGGCCTGGCGGAACAGCCGGCTGAAGTGCGGCGCGCTGGGGAGCCCCCACCGGCTCGCGATCGCGGAGATCGGCTGATCGGCGAAGGCGGGATCGATCAGGTCGCGCCGGCAGCGGTCGAGCCGCGCCGAGCGGATGAAGTCGCACACCCTGAGCCCCTCGGCCTCGAACACCCGGTGCAGGTAGCGGGTCGAGATGAAGCACGCCCGCGCGAGCTCCTCCGGGTTCAGCGTCGGATCGCCGAGCCGCGCCTCGATGTAGGCCTGGGCGTGGATCAACAGCTCCGCGCTCGACCGCGGGCGGGGCACCCGGGTCGCGTCGAGGTCGACGTACAGTCGGCGGACGAGATCAATGACGTGCTCCGCCAGACCGGAGTCGCCGTTCGCGATGCTGCCGTCGGCGAGGCCGTTCGCCGCCTCGCAGAAGAACCGGGCCGCCAGCCGGGGGAGTCCGGCGCTGCCGGGAATGGTCACCGCGGTAAGGCGCGAGACCTTGCCGGCGTGCTTTCCGAGCGTCGCCTTGGGGAGCCGGAGGACGAGCAGGTCGAACGGCGCGTCGGCGCGGAAGATCGCCGGCTGCGAGGTGTCATAGCTCGTGATGTCGCCCGGACCCAGCGTGGTCGCGCGGTGTTGCTGGGCGCCGTGGAGGCGGCCTCTGATCAGTAGCGACAGGTGCAGGCACTCCGGGTCGCCGGCGGCGATGTCCCTGGGGGTTCGGCGCATCGTGTTGGGTCCCGCCGTGATCCGGTATACGCCGACGGGCCCGAGATGGTCGGCCCACATCCGCGCCCAGAACCGGTCGTTGGAGTCAGTCCCGATGTGCAGCGGGTGATACGCGTCGCAGGACGACTTCGCCCAGAAGTCAACTCGATCCTGTGCCGCCACCGCGTTGGTGTCGATCAACAACGTCATCGCGTACGCCAGAACAGCTCCGTGGCTAGTACAGCGGCCGTCTCTCCCTCGAACGATTGGGCTGCCGGAGGGCACTCTACTACCGCTCGCGGGCGCATTCGACGAGTGCTCGGTATGCATTCGATTAGGCACTTGTCGATCAGCGCACAGCCATGACCCGCCGGTTGCTTCTGCGCGCACATCTCAGGCGTGTGACTACCCGTGAACGCCTAGCATCGCCCCGGTCTTCACAAGTCGAGCCCATGCCGGGGAGGAGAGTGGACATGGACCGAATCCTTGCTACGCACACCGGGAGCCTGATCCGGCCGCCGGACCTTCTGGCATTTCTCGCCGCCGAGGAACGAGGTCAGCCGTACGACGAGGAGGCGTATCAGAAGACCCTGCGTGCGGCCGTGGACGACGTCGTCGACAAGCAGGCCGAGGTGGGAATCGACGTCGTCGACGACGGCGAAATGGGCAAGGCCAGCTGGATCACCTACCTGTACGAGCGCGTCAGCGGACTCGAGGTACGTCCCGTCGAACTGGAGGGCGGGACGATGTATCCGCCGAGCCGGGACCGTCAGGCGTTCCCCGGCGCCTATGCCGTGATGGACGCGCTCGAGAACGTCAGCGTCAACGAGTCCAACGCCGCCGCGTCAAGCGCGCTGCCCGATGAGGAGGCGACCGCACAGGGACAGGGCGTCGCCTGGGTGTGCTCCGGTCCGCTGACCTACGACCGCACCGCCGTCGACCGAGACATCGCCAATTTCAAGGCGGCCCTGTCCAAGCACGAGCACGACATCGTCGACGGCTTCCTGCCGGTGGTGGCCCCCGCCAGCGCGTACTGGCTCCTCAACGAGTACTACGCCGGCGAGGAGGAGTTCATGTTCGCGCTGGCCGACGCGCTCAGCGAGGAGTACCGGGCGATCGTTGACGCCGGGCTGCTGGTGCAGGTCGACGACGCCGTGATGATGCATGAGGCGGACACGATGATGTCGCGCGGGAAGTCGTGGGAGGACTACCGGCGGTGGGCCGATCTGCGCGTCCGAGCGCTCAACCATGCGCTCGAAGGCCTGCCCGAGGACCGCGTCCGCTACCACGTGTGCTGGGGCAGCTGGCACGGACCGCACGCCTTCGACCCGGAGCTCAAGGACGTGGTCGACCTGATCCTGGCCGTCAACGCGGGCACCTATGTCATGGAGCAGGCAAACGCGCGGCACGAGCACGAGTGGCGCGTGTGGGAGGAGGTGCCGCTACCGGAGGGCAAGAAGCTCGTCCCGGGCGTGGTCACGCACCACACGAACGTGATCGAGCATCCTGAGCTAGTGGCGCAGCGGCTCGTCCGCCTGGCCAATGTGGTCGGCAAGGAGAACGTGCTCGGAGGCACCGATTGCGGCTTCGCCCAGGGGGCGTTCATAGAGCGGGTGCACTCCGAGGTCCAGTGGGCAAAGCTCGCGGCGCTCGCGGAAGGGTGCCGGCTGGCTTCGCGGGAGTTATGGAATCCCGCCCACCACGCGACGGCCGCGGTCTGAACGACGTTCGCGTGAAGCGCATGACATTTCACAAGGAGAGGAACGTGACCACGAAGGCGCGTACAAAAGGGTGGCTGTCAATAGTGGCGCTGGCTGCGACGGCGATCGTCGCCACGGGGTGCGGCTCGAGCAGCTCGACCACCAAGACCACGACCGCCAGTCCACCCGCGACAACCTCGAGCACCGCGGCGGCCACGACACCGCCGGCCTCGTCCGGCTCGGGCGGCGCCGGTGCCCAGTCCGTCACCAATTACCTGACCTATGTCGGCGGTAAGGCCGGCAAGGCCAACCCGTCACTCCCGCCGGTAACCGTCGGCTGGGTCAACCAGCAGGGCGGCCAGCAGGTGATCGGCGCGCTCGCCACCAACGGCGCGCAGCTCGCGGTCAAGTACATCAACGACCAGCTCGGCGGCATCGACGGCCATCCGCTGCAACTGCAGACGTGCTACATCACCTCGGCCGAGGAGGAAGGCACGACCTGCGGGCAGAAGTTCCTCGCCAACAAGAACATCTCGGTGATCGACGAAGGCGCGGTGGCGATCGGAATCCAATCGCTGTACTCGACGATCGGCACCTCGAAGCCGGTCATCGCGGGCGTGTCCGTCACTCCCGTCGACTCGGTGAGATCGAACTCGGTGATCCTGTTCGGCGACGTCACCCACGTGCTTGGTCCGTTCGGCACGTACGCGAGCCAGGTTCTGCACGCCAAGACGGCCGCGCTCGTGTATCCGAACATCGCGGGCATCACCGACGGAGCGGCGGCGATCAACGCTTCGCTGAAGGCGGCGGGTGTCAGCGTCAAGAGCGTGGCCTACGACCCCAACCAGACTGACCTGATCGGGCCGCTTACGAGCGCCGGCGCCTCGAGCGCGGATCTCGTGATCCCGTACACCGAGGCCGGCGGCTGTGTCAACCTGGCCAAGGGCCTCAAGCAACTCGGCATCACCGACGCCAAGAAGATCCTGTCGGCCCCGCTGTGCCTGAACAGCCAGGTGGCGGCGGGTCTCGGCGGTGACTTCCCGATCTGGACGTACGCGATCGCGAGCTCGCTGTTCGGTGACCCGACCGACCCGGGGATGCCGGCGTACATGAAGGTGACTTCTCAGTACGGGCAGACCTCCGAGGCGCCGGATCCGTGGAACATCGTGTCGTTCGGTCAGATGCTGACGACGGCGCGGTTCCTCAACCAGCTCGGATACGGTCACATCACTCCGTCGGCGGTCCTGGCGAAGGCCAAGGCGTTCACCGGCCCGGTCGCGCTCGGGGCACCTGCGCTTCAGTGCGGTAAGTATCCGAGCGCGCCGGCGGTGTGCAACGATCGCACCCAGTTCTTCCTGTACAAGGGAAAGCACGTGTTCACCAAGTCCGCGGGCTGGTTGCAGCCGCCCGCATGAGCAGGCAAAGCGACTGACCGGGCCCGCGGTGTAGCGTGCAACAGGTACTGCTGTACGCGCTCCTCGGGCTCGGCTCGGGAGCCCTGATCGCCGGGATCGCGCTCGGCGTGGTCCTGACGTACCGGGGCTCGGGCATCATCAATCTGGCGACCGGCGGGTTCGCGATGCTCGCCGGGTACGCCTTCTGGGCGCTCCGGGTTGATCTGCTCCACCTATCGACGGGGCCTGCGCTCCTGCTCAGTCTCGTCGTCGTGCTGGCGGTCGGCGCCGCGACCGAACTCGTCGCGTTCCGGCCGCTCCGGACTGCGTCCCCGCTGGCGAAGCTCGTCTCATCGCTCGGCGTACTACTGGTACTGCAGGCGTCGATGCTGCTCGCGTTCGGGAGCTCCGAGCAGCCCGAGCCCAACGTGCTCCCCCAGAACACGGTGTCGATGCTGGGCGCGGTGATCCCGATCGACCGCTTCATCATCACCGGCATCGTGATCATGCTGAGCGCGGGGCTGTGGGCGCTCTACCGGTTCACACGCTTCGGGCTGGCCACGCGCGCGGCCTCTGAGAACGAGGTCGTGGCGATGCTGGGCGGCCTCTCCCCCAACACGCTGTCGATGGTGAACACCTTGCTCGCCTCGGCGATCGCCGGTGGCATCGGGATCCTGGCGGCGTCGATCACCCAGCTCGACACGGAGACCCTCCCGCTGCAGATCGTGCCGGCGCTGGCCGCGGCGCTGCTCGCACGGTTCACCTCGTTCGGGATCGCGTGCGCGGCCGGAATCGGGCTCGGGATCATCGAGTCGGAGATCCAGTACGTCTCGAACCTCTCGTGGTTCCCGACGTCCGGCGGCACCGCCATTCCCGGCGTCGCCGAGCTCGTGATCTTCATCCTGATCGTGCTGTTCATGTATCTGCGCGGCGCCAAGCTCCCCGCTCGCGGGGAGTTGGTCGAGCAGCGACTGCCCGAGGCCCCGCGGCCCCAGAACCTCCTCCGCACGACCGTGATCGGAGCCGCGATCTGCGCGATCGCGCTCGTGGTGCTGCCGTTCGACTTCCGTGAGGCGCTGATCAACACGCTGATCGGGACGGTCATGGCCCTGTCGCTCGTGGTGATCACGGGGTATGTCGGGCAGATCTCGGTCGTCCAGTTGACGCTGGCCGGCGTGTCCGGGTTCACCATCTCGCACCTGGCCGTCAATGCCGGGATCGGCTTTCCCCTGGCTCCGCTGGCCGGAACCATCGCCGCGGTGATCCTCGGGCTGATCACCGCCGCTTCCGCGCTGCGCGTCCGCGGCGTGAGCCTGGCCGTGGTGACGCTGGCCGCGGTGGTCGCGATCACGAACTTCGGGTTCCTCAACACCACCTGGGGCGGCGGCCAGACCGGCTCGCCGGTGCCCGAGCTCAAGCTGTTCGGGCTCGACCTCGGGACGCGGGCCGGGTTCCGGGGGCTCGACGGAAACCTCCCGAGCCCGGTCTTCGGCTGGGTCGCGTTGGCGGTCACGGTCTGCGCGTGCCTGATCGTGGCTGCGATCAGACGCGGTGACCTCGGGCGGCGCATGCTCGCGGTTCGGTCAAACGAGCGCGCCGCCGCTGCCGCCGCGATCGATCCGCGGATGGTCAAGCTGATCGCGTTCGGCGTGAGCGCGGCGATCGCGGGCCTCGCCGGCTCGCTGTACGCCTACAACTTCGGGTCGGTCAGCGCCGACCGGTTCGACGTGTTCACCGCGCTCAGCTTGATCGCGTTCGCCTACGCCGGCGGGATCACGCTGATCTCCGGCGCGGTGTTCGCGGGCCTGATCTCGACCCAGGCGCTGTTCCCGTACGCCCTGGACAAGTGGTTCGGGATCAACGGCAACTGGTTCCTGCTGTTCGGCGGCGCGATCCTGATCATCACGTTGATCCAGAACCCGGAGGGGGTCGCCGGCGCGTTCTACAAGAAGACGCACAAGCAGCCGGCGGTCCGCCCGCCCGAGCCCGATGTTGATAGGGGTCTCGCTTCGCTCGACGTCCGTGGGGCCGGGAAGCGTCATCCGGCTGAAGTCGCGACCACTCCAGTCCTGTCCGTGAGCGCGCTGTCCGTCGCCTTCGGAGGCGTCCACGCGCTCAGCGACGTCGACCTCGATGTGCGCGACGGCGAGCTCGTCGGACTGATCGGACCGAACGGCGCCGGCAAGACGACGCTGATCGACGCCATCACCGGGTTCGTCCCGTTCACCGGACAGGTTGAGCTCGACGGCGAGGACATCACGTCGCTGTCGGCGCACCAGCGAGCCCGGAAGGGGTTGGCCCGGACGTGGCAGAACACCGACCTGTTCGACGACCTCGAGGTGGGCGAGAACGTGGCGGTGGCGGCCGCCCCCGACACGGACCCCGAGCGCGTTCTGCGGCTGGTCGGGCTCGACTGGGCAGCCGCCGCGATGCCCGATCAGCTTTCGGAGGGGGCGCGCAAGCTGGTCGGAGTCGCGCGCGGCCTGGCCGGTAATCCCCGCTTACTGTGCCTCGACGAGCCGGCCGCCGGGCTCGACTCCCGCGAGAGCGATGAACTCGGCCTCGCCCTCCGGGCCCTCGCCGACGGCGGGCAGTCGACGCTCCTGATCGACCACGACATGGGACTCGTCCTCGGGATCTGCGACCGCGTGGTCGTGCTCGAGTTCGGCCGGGTCATCGCCGACGGCCCGCCCGAGATCGTTCGACAGGACGAGCGCGTGATTGCCGCATACCTCGGGAGTGGCGCACAAGTGAAGGAGACCACACGATGACTCAACGAAGCCTGGAGGATCTTCTCCAGAGCATCCCTTCGACCGTCGACATGCTGCGCAACGCACAGGTCGGTCCGAATGTGTATCCCGGCGTGCCCGCCGAGTACACGAATTGGCGTGACGAGCAGTGGGCGTGGCAGCACACCTGTGTTCTCTACAACCAGACATTCCACATGGCCGAGCTGGCCGTGAACGGTCCCGGCGCGACGACGCTGCTCTCGCGCCTCGGCGTGAATACGTTCGACAACTTCGACGTCGACAAGGCCAAGCAGTTCGTGCCGTGCACCCCGGACGGTTATGTCATCGGTGACGTGATCCTGTTCCATCTCGCCGAAACCGAGTTCAACCTCGTAGGTCGGGCGCCCGTGTTGAATTGGGTCACCTATCACGCTGAAACCGGCGGCTACGACGTCGAGGTGACGCTTGATCAGCGCTCGGCCCTGAGAACCGACGGGCGGCGCAAGCACTACCGGTTCCAGGTGCAGGGCCCGCGCGCGATGGAGGTGATCGCCCGGGCGCTCGGCGCCCAGCCGTCCGAGCTCAAGTTCTTCAATCTGACCACAACGCAGATCGGGAACGTCGCCGTGCGGGCCCTTCGACACGGAATGGCCGGCCAGCCCGGCTGGGAGCTGTTCGGGCCTTGGGACGACTACGAGCCCGTGCACGCAGCGCTCGTCGCCGCCGGCCAGGAGTTCGGCATGCGGCTCGTCGGCGGACGGGCGTATTCATCGAACGCGCTCGAGTCCGGGTGGATCCCCTCTCCCCTGCCGGCCGTCTATTCCGGCGAGGAGCTGCGCCCCTACCGCGAGTGGCTGCCCGCTGCCGGGTACGAGGGCTCGGCGTCGATCGGGGGAAGCTTCGTCTCGGCCGACGTCGAGGACTACTACTTCACGCCGTGGGACCTCGGCTACGGACACCTCGTGAAGTTCGACCACGACTTCATCGGACGCGAGGCGCTCGAGCAGATGGCCGACGACGAGCATCGCCAGAAGGTGACGCTGGCGCTCAACGACGACGACGTGGCGGAAACGGTCGCGACGATGTTCGGCGAGACCGAGCATGCGAAGTTCATGGACTGGCCCTCGGCGGTGTACGCGATGCATCCGTTCGACAGGGTGACGTGCAACGGCGACATTGTCGGCGTGTCGACGTGGATCGGCTACACGTTCAACGAGGCGAAATGGATCACACTCGCCGTGCTCGACGCCGACTATGCCGAGCCCGGCACCGAGGTGACGTTCGTGTGGGGCGAGGAGAACGGCGGGACCTCGAAGCCCACGGTCGAGCCACACGTCCAGCGCGAGCTGCGCGCCGTGGTCAGCCCGGTCCCGTATGTCGAAGCCGTGCGGAGCTCGTACGCGCCCGACAGCTGGCGCGCGGCGCGCCGTTCAGGCCCTCTCACAACCTGATCGCGACGAGCGCGACGGCCCCGAGCGACAGGATGACGGCCGCCGCGGTCAGATACAACACGGTCGGCGAGGACAGCTCGGAGTAGCTGCCCCTCCGGAGCGCGTCGTGGGTTCGCTGCTGGCGAACCGCCCCGATCACGAGTACCGCCACCGCGATCAGGCCGTAGGCGATCCCGAGCACCCGCCACGGCCAGGTCGCCCCGTGAGTTAGCTCCGGGACGATCCGGCCGACCCCGATTGCGACCGCGGAAGCGCCGATTCCCGTGCGCCACCAGGCAAGCCACGTCCGCTCGGCCGCGAGCCAGGTTCGGCGGGTGACATCCGAGTTCTGAGGACCCGGAGTGGACTCGGTCTCGGGGGACATCGCCGGCTCACTGTGTCACACGGACGTCGGGCGGCGCCTGTTTGGGATGGCGCCCGGCGGTCAGGCTAACGCTCATCTTGATCGCCCGCACCGCGCCGGTGGCGCCGGCCTGCAGGGTGATGCCGATCGCGAACACGAAGATGCCCGGGACGAGCAGCACCTTCGAGCCGAGCATCAGCAGCCCGATGCGCCCGAGCAGGTAGGGCGGCGTGCACACCGTCGCGCCGATCGCGCCCCCCAAAGCGGTCGTGGTCAGCTTGTCGCGCCTCGACTGCCTCGGCTTTCCGCCGATCAGCCGCGCGGGCACCGCGACGTAGGAGAGCATCATCAGCCCGACCACGGCGCTCAGAATGAGTCCGAACCACGGGCGTCCCCAGCGCGTCACGATCATCGTCGAGAACGCGAGCAGCGCGCCCAGGATCCCGCCCGAGACCAGAATCGGCGTGCGATGACGCCTGGCCTCGAGAACGCCGGGCCGCACTTCCGGGCGCCCCGGCTTGGCGATCGCGAACGCGAACACGGCGTTGAGGAAGAAGGCCGCCATCGTGATCGCGATGATCGCCAGGCAGATCGGGATCAGGATCGGACCACGGATCACGTTGAACGAGCGACCGTGCAGGAAGTGCCCCTTGAGGTCGTACATCGCGAGCCAGATCCACATCGCGGGAAGCACGGTCACAACCATGAGCCGCCAGTTCGAGACGACCAGGCGCAGTCCGTCGAACAGCAGCACGACCGCGCTGACGACGAACGCGAGCGGCCCGAGCGCGCGGTGAGAGCGGCTCAGCCGGAGAACCGCCGACTCGATCTTGGCCTCGTCGTTCTCCTGGATCGCCTGGACCAGCGACCGCACACGAGCCGAAGCCGAATCGAGTCGGCTCACGACGGGCTTCGAAGCAACACGAGCGAGCGACCGATCAACGTGACCGGCGCCGAGGAGTCGATTGCGCGCCCGGTGGCGCCCGGCGTGTTCGTGTCGACTTCGAGCTGCCAGGCGAGGTCGCGCAGCGACGCGGGAATGACGAAGTCGAGCGGCTCCCACCAGGCGTTGAGCAGGATCAGAAACGGGTCGTCGGGCCGGGTGTCGTCGCCGGTCGCCCCGCTCAGAGCCACGGTCACCGAGCGGGCGTACACCGCGCCCCAGTCCTGCCCGGTCATCGGAAGTCCGTCGGGCCGGAACCAGTCCAGATCGTCGCGCTCGTGCTCGTGCGCGGGCGTGCCGGTGAAGAACTGGCGTCGCCGGAATACCGGGTGCTGTTCGCGCAGGCGACACAGGCGCGCGGTGAACTCGATCAGATCGGCGTTCGCGGTCGCGGCGCCCCAGTCGAACCAGCTCAGCTCGTCGTCCTGGCAGTACGCGTTGTTGTTGCCGCGCTGAGTGCGCGCGAACTCGTCGCCTCCGAGCAGCAGCGGCGCTCCCTCGGACAGCATGAGGGTCGCCAGGAAGTTCCTCCGCTGCCGGGCCCTCAGGGCGAGGACATCGGCCGAGTCGGTCGGCCCCTCGACGCCGCAGTTCCAGCTGCGGTTGTCGTCGCTGCCGTCGCGGTTGTTCTCGCCGTTGGCCTCGTTGTGCTTGGCGTTATAGCTCACGAGGTCCGCGAGCGTGAACCCGTCGTGGACGGTCGCGATGTTGACCGACGCCGTTGGCCGCCGTCCGCCGTGACCGAACAGATCCCGCGAGCCGCTGATCCGCGTGGCCAGCCCCGGGAGCGCTCCCTCCACGCCGCGCCAGAAGTCGCGCACGGTGTCGCGGAACTTCCCGTTCCATTCGCTCCATCCGGCCGGGAACTGCCCGAGGTCGTATCCGCCCCATCCCGTATCCCACGGCTCGGCGATCAGCTTGACCTCCGACAGCACCGGGTCCTGCCCGATGGCCTCCAGGAAGGACCCGTGCGGGTCGAAGTCGCTGACCCCCCGCCCGAGCGCCGCCGCGAGGTCGAAGCGAAAGCCGTCCACGTGCATCTCCTCGACCCAGTAGCGGAGCGAGTCCATCACCAGGCGGAGCGGCTGGGGCTGGTGCAGATCGACCGTGTTGCCGACGCCGGTGTCGTCGACGTAGCGCGATCGGTCGTCTGCAAGCCGGTAGTACGCGGCGTTGTCGATCCCGCGGAAGCACAGCGTGGGGCCCCACTGGTCGCCCTCGGCGGTGTGGTTGAAGACGACGTCGAGAATCACCTCGAGGCCGGCCGCGTGCAGCGCCCGGACCATCTGCCGGAACTCGTCGATCTGGCCGCCGCCGTCGCCCGACGAGCTGTATCCGTTGTGCGGCGCGAAGTACCCGATCGACTGGTAGCCCCAATAATTCCGCAGCCCGCGGGCGACGAGCTGGGCGTCGTGGACGAACTGATGGACAGGAAGCAACTCGACCGCTGTTACGCCCAGCCGTTTCAGGTGCGCCACCGCCGCCGGGTGGGCGACGCCCGCGTACGTGCCACGCAGCTGCTCGGGTACTTCTGGATGGAGCTTGGTGAACCCCTTGACGTGAACCTCGTAGAAGATCGAGTCCGCCATCCCATAACCCGGCCGCTTGTCTTCGCCCCAGTCGAATGCGGCCGGAATCACCACCGACCGCGGGACGTACGGGGCGGAGTCGCTCCCATCCGCCGTGTCCGGATCGTCGGCGACATGCCCGTACACCGCCGGATTCCACTGCACTTCGCCCGCGACGGCGCGGGCGTACGGGTCGAGCAGCAGCTTTGCCGCGTTGCAACGCGCCCCCGACGGCGGATCCCACGGCCCGTGCACCCGGAAGCCGTACCGCTGGCCCGGGGCGACGCCGCGCAGGTAGCCCTGCCACACGCACGCCTCGCCCTGCTCGAGGTCAAACCTGGTCTCTGCACCGCCCTCGTCGAACAGGCACAGCTCGACCGCCTCGGCGACGCTCGAGAACAGCGAGAAGCTCGTGCCCGCGCCGTCGTGTCGAGCGCCGAGCGGCGCGCGCGAAGCGGGCTCGAGCCTGCGGCTTGTGGGCGCTGTCGCCATCGTGTCGAGGGGACCTAGTCCGGGACGCCGGGGTGCCGGCCGAGGTCTCCCACCGAAGTATCCACATCCTGCGCGGCCACGACACGCCGGAGCTCCTCGAGCTCGGTCTTCAGCTGCCGGTTCTCGCGTTGGAGCAGTACCACGCGTCGCCGCTCGGTCACGAGATCCTCGGCCATCTGGCGCAGCGCACGCCCAACCCGCTCGGGTTCGACCTGCTTCATTTTGCCGCAGGTTGACATCGCCCACCGACTCCGGTCAAGAGGGTCGGCACCCGTTCTTCCGGGAAGCTCCCACCCCGTTTTCGCGTCCGATACCCACCACGTTTTCCCGGTCACCGACAGCCGTGCCGGTCGGACACAGGTGGGCACCCGGCGCCGCCTGGTGCGGACACCGTTGCATGTTCCGCCGGTGGTCGTGAGACTGCCATCGAAATGGCCCTGCCTCCGAAGGCACCGAGGACACCGGAGCACGCGCGCCTCGAGCAGGCGCGCGAGGGCACCGCGCCATGGAAGGCGTGGGGGCCGTACCTGTCCGAACGTCAGTGGGGCACGGTCCGCGAGGACTACAGCCAGGACGGCGACGCCTGGAACTACTTCACCCACGACCACGCCCGCTCGCGGGCCTACCGGTGGGGCGAGGACGGCATCGCCGGCGTCTGCGACGAGCGCCAGCGAATGTGCCTGGCGTTGGCGCTCTGGAACGGCGCCGACCCGATTCTCAAGGAGCGGATGTTCGGGCTCTCGAACGGCGAGGGCAACCATGGCGAGGATGTCAAGGAGTACTGGTTCTACCTCGACAGCACCCCCACTCACTCCTATCTGAAGTGCCAGTACAAGTATCCGCAGCGCGCGTTTCCGTACGGCGATCTCGTCGCCACGAACGCCCGTCGCAGCAAGCAGGAGATGGAGTACGAGCTGCTCGACACCGGCGTGTTCGACGACGACCGCTATTTCGACGTCGTCGTGGAATACGCGAAGGCGGCCCCGGACGACATCCTCATGCTCATCACCGCCCACAACCGAGGACCCGACCCCGCGACACTGCACCTCCTCCCCACGCTCTGGTTCCGCAACACCTGGTCGTGGGGCGACGATGTCCCGAAGCCGACGCTGGCCGCAATCGATGACGCCCTTGTCCGCGCGAACCACGACGAGCTCGGCGAGTGGCTCCTCCGCACCGAGCCCTCCGCGCAGCTCCTGTTCTGCGAGAACGAGACGAACAACCAGCGCCTGTTCGGCGCGCCCAACGCCTCCCCGTACGTCAAGGACGGGATCAACGACTACGTCATCGGCGGTGCGAACGGCGCCGTCAACCCCGACCGGACCGGGACGAAGGTCGCCGCCCTCCACGTCCTCGAAATCGAGCCTGGGCAGAGCGCGCAGATCCGCCTCCGGCTGACGGCGAATATCGGCTCTGCCGGAACGGGCAGCGCCGGCACCGGACTGTTGGACACGGGATTCGACCTCGTCATGAAGGACAGGCGCGGCGACGCCGACGAGTTCTACGCGACGGTCATCCCGCCGGCGCTGACCGACGATCAGGCGATGGTGATGCGCCAGGCGCTGTCCGGCATGTTGTGGGGCAAGCAGTACTACGAGTACGACGTCCACCGCTGGCTGCGCGAACACGGCGTCGATCCGTGGGGGCCGAATGCGCCGACCAGCGGCGTCCGGAACGTCCAGTGGTTCCACATGATCGCCGGTGACATCATCTCGATGCCGGACAAGTGGGAGTACCCGTGGTTTGCGGCCTGGGACCTGGCATTCCACTGCGCTCCGCTGTCGCTCGTTGACGTCGATTTCGCCAAGGAGCAGGTCGAGCTGCTGCTGAAGACCCGCTACCTGCACCCCAACGGGCAGATCCCGGCGTACGAGTGGAACTTCGGCGACGTCAACCCGCCAGTGACGCCGTGGGCGGCGCTCTACGTCTACGAGCGCGAGGCCGAGATCCGTGGCGAGGGGGACCCAGTGTTCCTGGCTCGCGTGTTCGACCGGCTCCTGACCAACTTCACGTGGTGGGTCAATCGCAAGGACCCCGATGACCGCAACCTGTTCCAAGGTGGATTCCTGGGTCTGGACAACATCGGAATCTTCGATCGCTCGGCGCCGCTCCCGGGCGGCGGACAGCTCGAGCAGGCCGACGGAACTGCCTGGATGGCCCTGTATTGCCAGTGGATGCTCCAGATCGCCATCGAGCTGGCCCGCCACGAGCCCGCCTACATCGACATGGCCCTCAAGTTCATCGCGCACTTCATGTGGATCTCGATCGCGATGAACCCTCCAGAGGGCGACTCCACGCTGTGGGACGACCACGACGGCTTCTACTACGACGTCATGCGAATGCCCGACGGCCAGACGATCGAGCTGAAGGTCCGGTCGCTCGTCGGTCTTTTGCCGATGTGCGCGGCGACGGTGTTCGAGCCCGACGTGCTCGACCGCTACCCAGGGGTACTCGAGCTGCTCGCCGAGTTCGTCGAGCGCTTCTCGGATTCGCTCCCCCAGCTCGCCCACTTGCCCGGGCCGAGCCCAGAGGGCAGGCGCATCACTTCACTTCTCGATGAGGAGCGCCTGCGGCGGATCCTCGCGGTCATGCTCGACGAGGATGAGTTCCTGGGAGCTCACGGGATCCGCGCGATCTCGCGCCGCCACCTCGAGCACCCGGTCGTGTTCGACTGGGGTAGCCAGGAATACAACGTCCACTACCTGCCCGCGGAATCCGACACCGGGATGTTCGGTGGCAACTCGAACTGGCGGGGCCCGGTGTGGTTTCCGATGAACCTGGTGATCCTGCGCGGGCTGATCCAACTGCACCGCTACTACGGGGATCGGGTGAAGGTCGAGTGCCCGACAGGCTCCGGGCGCGAGCTGAACCTGGTGGAGGTCGCCGCCGAGGTCTCACGGCGCCTGACGACCACGTTCACAGAGGACGAGGACGGGCACCGACCGGTGTTCGGGGGCATCGAGAAGTTCCAGACCGACGAGCACTGGCACGACCTGATCCCGTTCCACGAGTACTTCCACGGCGACAACGGCGCCGGCATCGGAGCGAGCCACCAGACCGGTTGGACCGGGACGGTGGCGCTGCTCCTCCTGATCGCCGGAGGCCTGCGAACACCCGCCGACGAGATGGCGGCTGTAGGGGAGTGAGCCGCCGCCCAGTCAGCATCCCAACCGACACGATAGGAAGGTCGTAATGGGCCCAGTCACCTACCAAACGATCAGACTCAGCAAGGGCAAGCACACGTCCGAGGACCACGGCGCCTGCGTCATGGAACTCGCCTCGATGCTCGCTGATGAGCCGTTCAGCGATCATCCGGCGTCGGTGTGCCCTGTGATTGCCTCGCTGCTCCGGGCCTACAACGACTCAGTCGACGACCGCCGCCGCCAGGATCTCTACGTCTACGCCTCGAGGGTCGTCGGCAGCCGGGGATCGGCCGAGGTCGAGCGCCTCCGTTTCGAGCAAGTGAGCGCCTGGACGGCCCAGTCCAAGACCCGCCGCTGGACTCACTTCCTGTTCCCGGCCCGGTTGCGGGCGCTCGGCCCGAAGCCGCCGCTCGACGTCCTCGGCGCGAGCGCCGTACGCTCGCTCTCGACCCACGACGACCGGACGCACGCCAGGATGCTCGCGCTCATCGACGCCCTGCTCGCGATGGGGACGCCGGGCGCCGAGCGTGTGGCCGCGCCGGAGGACACCCCGAGTTCGCGCACGCTGACCACCGTTTGACCGACTTCCCGCCCGAGCCACCCCGGATTCCGGCCTCGGCGGGAGCGTTGATCCACAGCACCGCCGGCCGGCTGCTGATCCTGAAGCCGACGTACAAGAAGGGGTGGACGATCCCGGGCGGCCAGATCGACCCGGGCGGAGAGTCGCCGTGGGACGCCTGCCGCCGTGAGACCCGCGAGGAGTGCGGGCTCGTGGTCGACCACGGGCGGCTCGCGTGCGTCGATTTCCTCTCCCCCAAGCCCGGCCGCCCTGGCGGTATGCGTTTCCTGTTCGACTGTGGCATGTTCTCGGAAGCGAGCCTGGATGCGGTCGTGCTCCAGGAATCCGAGATCTCCGATCATCGCCTCGCCCCGCTCGACGAGGCGCTCGATCTTCTGAGTGGCCCACTTCGCCGGCGCATATCTGAGTCCGCCGGCGCCAAGCGGTGCGTGTACCTCGAGAACGGCCGTCCCGTCGCGGGTGTCGACTAGACCTAGCGGACCCGCTAGACCCGGGTCACACGGGTACCGCCACCTGGGTCACCGGCGCCTTGGGCTTGAACGGGCGCAGCTGTTCGTCGCCACCACCAACCACCCCGTACGACCCCTCGGGGACCTCGGCCCACGCCCCGGGCAGGTCGCCGACGGGCTCGGACACAACCAGTCGCGAGTCGTCGGAGACCTCGAACAGGACCTCTCGGTCCGGAGCGAGCTTACGAACCGCGGTGATGTCGCGGCTATAGAACAGCGTCCGCGACTTGCCTTCGCTCGAGTAGCGGAACGCCCACATGCGCTCGCCGTCCGTGGTCGCGATCGTGCCCTGGAACGGGAACTCGGCGCCCTTGCGCCGACCGACATCCTCGATCAGCCCGATCGCACGCGCGACCGCGTCCGGCGGATCGCTCTCGAGGCCGAAGCTCAGCGCGAGGTAGAACAGGATCTCGGTGTCCGCGGTCCCAGTGATCTCCGGGAACAGCGATTCATCGACAGCGAGGAGCAGGTCCCGCCTAACCCGCGGAAGCTCCGCGACATACCCGTTGTGCATGAACAGCCACCGGCCGTGCCGGAACGGGTGGCAGTTCGTTTGCTGCACGGGAGAACCGATCGCAGCCCGGATGTGCGCGAAGAAGTGGCCGGAGGCGACGTGCGCCGCGAGCTCGCGGAGGTTCTGGTCGTTCCAGGCGGGCTCGATGCTGCGAAACACCCCCGGGGTCGGCTGGTCGTCGTACCAGCCCACGCCAAACCCGTCCCCGTTCGTCGCCTCGGCCCCGAGCTCGGAGTGGAGGCTCTGGTCGATGAGCGAATGGACGGGCGAGTACAGCGCTTTTTCGAGGAGGATGGGCGAGCCGGAATAGGCGAGCCAGCGGCACATGGGTGGTTCCTTTCGCGCGGACGAGTGCCGGATAGCGTCGCCCGCGGCAAGCCGGACGGCAAGGTGGCGCGCAGGTGTCTAAGCGACCGGCACGCGCCCCCGCACCGAGGTCCCGCGACCACGTCGCCCCGTCACCTCGAGCACCCCGCCGACCGCCTCGATGCGGTCATGCATGTTCACCACCCCGCTGCCCAGGCCGTCTTCGGCCGGGTCGAACCCCACGCCGGTGTCGTGAACCTCGAAGCACAGCCACGGCCCCTCGCGCGAGAGCGACACGATCGCGGTCGCATCGGGGCCGGCGTGCTTGACCACATTCTGAAGCGCCTCGAGACAGCAGAAGTACACGGCAACTTCCAGTTCATCCGGGTAACGGTCGATTCCGGCCGCGCGCACGGAGACGGCCAGCGGAGAGCTCCGGGCTGCGGACCGGAGCGACTCCCGCAGACCGCACTCGTGCAGCAGCGACGGGTAGATACCGCGCGCGAGCTGGCGAAGCTCCTGGAGCACGTCGTCCATCTGGCGTCCGACCGACTCCAGCGCGCGCTCGCCCTGCTCGAGGTCCTCTCTGAGCGTCTCCGCAGCCATGTCGAGCTTGATGCGCAGACCGACCAGATGCTGCTGGACTCCGTCGTGGAGGTCGCGCTCGAGCCGGCGGCGCTCGTCGTGCGCCATTCCCATCAACCGGGTTCGCGACGACGCCAGGTCGGCCGTCGATGCCTTGAGGTCGGCTTCGAGCTGGGTCTTCTCGAGGCGGATCTGTGCCGCGGCGCCGGCGGCGTGGACAAACTCCTCGTAGCCCGCGAGGTCGGAGTCGTACGTGACCAGCGCCACCGGCTCGTGGTCGCGCTCGATCCACGTGACCGCGGCGTCGTCGGGCAGGTTTACGACCGGCGCGCCGGCTGAGTCCACGTACGCCGCCCGACCTCGGCGGCGGTAGGCGATCCGGAGCGACGGGTCCCGGAGCGCCGCCGCCATCAGCGCCTCCGGGTCGGCCTCGGGCACCCTCGCGAGCTCGCTCACGAACTCGGCCAGCCCCTGCCCCATGAACGCTCGTTCGCTGGCCAGCCCGGCGAGGATCGCCAGCGGCAGCACGCCGACGAGCGCGATGTAGACGGCCCATAGGGTCAGCCACGCATGTCCGCCCGCGGCGTGGAACACGAGGCTCGCCGTCAACAGGACGGCGGCCGCCGTCGCCGTGACCCACACCGGGGTCAGCGACCGACGGATCGGCACTGGGGCGAGGCGCGCCCGCCGCGCCACTATCACGGGGGTGCCGCAGGTCACCGCGAGCCACTCCAGGACGATGACGGCTTGCACCGCAAAGACCGGGGCGCTCCGGGAGCCGAGCGTGAACACGTTGCTCGGGCAGTGCGGGCTGCACTGGAGCAGTGCGGTCCGGAGCGGCGGCTGGCTCGTCATCGCGATCGTCACCAGCCACAAAACCGTCAGCACGCCGCCGGTCAGCCACAGGAACCGGCGCGCGGCTCCGGCGGGCAGGCGCCCGGTCGGATGGGCCAGCATCAGATACGCGAACAGCAGCGGCATGAAGCCCGTGAACACCACCCCGACGCTGAACAGGAGCCGATTGCTCGAGCCGCTGAGAAGCCACAGTGACGACAGCAGGCCGGCGCCGACCAGCAGCCCGCCCATCCTGGCCTGGACCTTGCTCGTCTGCGCATAGATCCCGGCCGCGATGAGCGCGGAGATCAGGACGACCCGCAATTCGACCGCGAGACCCTGCGGCTCGGCGGAGGGATTCGCGGCGGTCAGGAGCCCGACCGCGGTCGCGGCGGACGCGCCGACGATCGCGATGCCGACCAGGCGAAGCGCGAGCGGCACCGAGTCCCAGCGCCGTTCCAGCCCATCGCGCAGCCGAGACAACCGGACGGGAGCGCCCCCGAGCGGCTCGGCGTGCCCGAGCGCCCTCTGAGACTTGGCGACAACCTCGCTACTCACAACTCAAACCAGACCCCGGTCCAAAGATGGTTGGTGCGTGCTCGGTGCTGATGAACCCGGGCTGACTGCAACCCGTTGCAAACAGTACGCCCCTTGGGTGTCGGGCCCTTGTCCGACGGGACTTTCACCCAGATGAGGTGATGCCGGGCCTGGGTCGTGGTTCGAGCATGGACGCGCCCGGTATCGCCACCGAAGGACAGGCTTATGACTACAGCAATCGCCCCTAGTCCGCATAGGACAGACACCGATGCCCAGGTCGCCGACGTGTTCGTGATCTTCGGGATCACCGGCGACCTAGCGAAGGTGATGACCTTCAATTCGCTCTATCGCCTCGAGCAGCGCGGCCTGTTGACCTGCCCGATCGTTGGCGTTGCCGTCAGCGACTGGTCGGCTGACGACCTGCGCGACCACGCCCGGGAAGCGATCGTGAACTGCGGCACCGACATCGACGAAGCGGTCTTCGACCGACTCGCCGCGCGGATGTCTTACGTGAGCGGGGACTTCGACGCGGCCGATACGTACGAGCGGGTCGCGCGCGCGCTCGGGGATGTGCAATGCCCGGTGTTCTACCTGGAAATCCCACCGTTCCTGTTCGGTCGGGTGATCAAAGGGTTGACCGACGCCGGGTTAACCAAGACCGGACGGGTGGTGGTCGAGAAGCCGTTTGGGCACGACCTCGAGTCGGCACGCGAGCTGGCGGCGGAGATCCACCAGTACATCCGCGAGGACCAGCTCTACCGGATCGATCACTTCCTGGGGAAGATGGGGATCGGGGAGATCATCTACCTGCGGTTCGCGAACGCGATGTTCGAGCCGATCTGGAACCGCAACTACGTCTCGAGCGTGCAGATCACGATGGCCGAGAGCTTCGGCGTAGAGGATCGCGGCCACTTCTACGACCCGGTCGGGGCGCTGCGCGACGTCGTCGTCAACCACATGATGCAGGTGGTGGCGGCTTCGGCGATGGAGGTACCGTCCTCGGGGGAGGCAGGCGTCCTGAAAGATGCACTGGTCTCGACCTACCGCGCGATGCCGGCCGCCGATCCGGCGCATTACGTGCGCGGGCAGTACGAGGGCTACCGCGCGATCGACGGGGTAGCGCCCGATTCGACCACGGAGACGTACGCCGCGCTTCGGCTGGAGATCGACAACTGGCGGTGGTCGGGGGTGCCCTTCTTCCTCCGGACGGGGAAGTGCCTGCCGGTCACGCAGACCGAGCTTCGGGTCGTGTTCCGCCGTCCCCCGCGCCTTGGTTTCACGGGCTGGGCGCGCGTGCCCGAGCCCAGCCAACTGGTCGTCAAGATGGACCCGACGACCGGGATCCGGCTCCTGGTCGACGCCCAGCGCCACGAGGCGGTCGAGCCGGAGCAAATCAACCTCGACATGGAGTTCGCCCAGGAGGGCGGCGAGGGCCCGACCCCGTACGAGGTGCTCCTGCACGCCGCGCTGATCGCAGACAGCAAACGCTTCACCCGTCAGGACGGCGTCGAGGAGTGCTGGCGGGTGATGGCGCCGTTGCTCGAGCATCCCCCGCCGGTGCACCCGTACGCCAAGGGATCGTGGGGTCCCCCCGAGGCGGAGCAGGTGGTCGAGGGTTACGGGC
>Ga0070765_100000422_pt1 | contig 25491 bp, 27 predicted proteins | sample HubBroMetageWFT5_FD_71516 | JGI IMG/M metagenome (GOLD analysis project Ga0070765, IMG submission 71516) | Warmed and freeze-thawed soil microbial communities from the Hubbard Brook experimental Forest, New Hampshire - Hubbard Brook CCASE Soil... | ecosystem: Environmental > Terrestrial > Soil... | reverse complement strand
GGGCGCGTCCGTGGACGCCGATGATCGTCAGCCGGTTGGTCGACCAGGCGCAGACGTCGCCGCGGTAGCTCCGATTGCCGCGGGCGTCGATCTCGATCGTGTACCCGGGGTGGGCGGCCGCGATCGCCTGGCACGGCGTCCGGTACCGCTGCCCGGGGCCGACCCGGAGGATGCGGGCCGGCGCCGCGGTCGCGATCGCCCCGGTGGTCGAAGCGAGCGCGAGGAGGGCGAGCGCGAGGAGGGCGAGCGCGAGGAGGGCGAGCGCGGGCGGGGCGAGCGCGGCCGCGCGGGTCACGCCGGACCGCTCAAAGGTCGATCACCGCGCCGTCGGAGGCAGCCTCGAATTCAACCTCGCCGAGGCGACCGAGCATCTCCTCGCTCATGTGCGTGAGCACCATCCGATCGCAGCCGAGCTGGGGGCGTTTCTCGACGAGCGTCCGGTAGTCCATGTGCCCAGAACCCTTCCTCTCGAAGAAGTTGCACTCGCACACGAACAGGTCCGTCTCCTTGGTGACGTCGATCAGCGCGTCCGTCCACTCGGTATCCCCCGAGTAGGCGATGACCTTGTCGGCGTATTCGACCCGCAGGGCATACGAGGGGGCGCCGCTCGAGTGGGCGACCTCGAATGCGGTGATACGCGCGGGGCCGAACTCCCACGGGGTCCGTTCGGGGAGGTCGGTGAAGGTCGTCGAGAACGCGCGATCGGCCTCGGCCGTGCCGGGGTAGAGCGCCCCAAACGTCTGCTCGACACGCTCACCGGTGGTGAGCGGGCCGGCGACCTCAAGTGGCTTGGTCCGCCCGGAGAACTGGCCGTCGAGGATCAGCCAGGGAAGGCCGGCGAAGTGGTCGCCATGGAGATGACTGAGCGCGACGTAGCCGATCGACGCCGGGTCGATTCCGGCTCGCTTGAGCGCGACGAGCGTGGTCGCCCCGCAGTCGAGCAGCATCGGCTCCTCGCCGCCTTGGAGGAGCAGGCAGGCCTGAAAGCGACCGCCACCGGCGAATGCGTCGCCCGAGCCGATGAAGGTCAGCCGCACGGTGCGAGATTGCCACGATCAGGTTGCGGCTGTCAGCTGCTTCTCGAACCAGTGGTGGGCGAACGGCTCGTCGTTGAAGGCTGGGACCTCGACATATCCGGCGGAGCGGTACATAGCGATGGCCTCTTTGAGCGCTCCGTTCGTCTCGAGTCGCGCTGTGGTCGCGCCGCTCGCAACTGCATCGGCCTCGAGCTCGGCCAGTAATCGTCGGGCGATCCCCGCGCCGCGGGCCGACTCCGCCACCCACATCCGCTTTACCTCCGAGGGCGCGCCGGGGTGGTGTTTGACCGCGCCGCACCCGACCGGCTCGTCGCGCCGGTAGGCGACGAGGAACTGGCCGGCTGGCGGGGTGACCTCGTGGGGCTCGGCGGAGATCCCGGCGCCGGCGTCAAAGCCGGTGTCCGAGCGACGATGCAGCTCGGCGAAGTAGGCGCGGAGGCAGCGCTGCGCGTCGTCGCTCCTCAGATCAGCCGGTCGGATCTCGATCGTCGCGGTGGTCAGCAGCCGGGTGATCGTGCGCATCGCGCGGACGAGTTCCTGTTGCTGGTCGGCGCTGAGCGGAGCCAGGATGGACTCGGCCAGGTCGTTGCTGCGGCGATCGAGGATTGCTCGCTCTGACAGCCCTTTCCGGGTCAGCGCCGCGACTCGGATTCGGCCGTCGGCCGGGCTGGGCATGGTGACCACCAGGCCGGCACCTTCGAGCGCCCGAAGGAGGCGGCTGAGGTGTCCGGCGTCGAGGCCGAGCCGAGCTCGGAGGGACCGCACGGCGCACCCTTCGGTCCCGATCTCCCACAGCACGCGGTCCTGGCCGAGCGGCCGGTTCCTTTGCAGATAGCGGTCGTCGAGCGCTCCGACGCGCTGGGTCACGATCCGGTTGAAGCTCCGGACCTGGTCGACGAACGGGCCGGCCATTCTCTGATTTTAGTCAGAGATCATCCTGCGGGTGCTCGAGCGGTTTGACCAGGCGGCGAGGTCGCTCGTCGAATCCGGCGGCGCGGTAGAAGGCCAGGGCGTCGGTACGATCCGCCCGCGTGGTCACCTCGAGCCGGAAGCACGTGAAGTCGCGGGCCGTCTCCTCGATCGTGTGGAGGAGCGCGTAGGCGACGCCGCGTCGCCGATGGCGATCGTCGACCACGAGCGCCGTGATCCGGCACTGCGGATCAGGTCGCTCGATCACGTCGATCAGCTGGTAGGCGGCCAGGCCCACGACCTCGCCGTCGAGCTCGGCAACCAGGACCTCGCCATCGGGGCGGTCGGACAGCCGCTCGATGCGCTCCGCCAGTTCGGCTGCGGTCGTTGGATATCCGAGCTGCCCGAGCAGGGGCGCGATGGCCTCGGCGTCGCGGAGCGAGGCGAGTCGGATCGTGACGCGGTGCTCGGGTTCGTTGGTCACGTCGTCGGTCAGGCGAGCCGCTTCTCGAACCAGTGGGCCCCGACCGGATTCCCGTTGTAGTCGGGAATCTGCTCGTACCCGATCGAGGTGAACAGCGCGACCGAAGCCGGTTGCCGGGCGCCCGTATCGAGACGGAGACGGTCGTAGCCGGCGGACTGGGCGATCTCCTCGAGGCGGGAGAGCAGCGCGCGGGCGACACCGGTGCCCCGTGCATCCGGCGAGACGTAGACCCGCTTGATCTCGGCTGTGCGTTCGTCGAGGCGCTTGAGCGCGGCGCAGCCGATCGGATCGGCGCCGTGGTATGCGACGAGCCAGCAGCCCGCCGGCGGTTCGACATCGTTTGCCGTGAGGCGCGGCGGGTCTTCCGGCGTCCAATCGGGATACATCGCGCGAATCTCTTCCACATAGGCCGGAACGAGGGCCCGGCCTCCCGGGCCGTCGTACGGCTCTTCGGCGAGGCGGATCTGGTTGCCGCGGAGAATCGCCACGAACTGCGCGATCGCGTCGATCGTCTCCTCGGGCAGCTCGGTCGGCGGCGAGTGCTGGCAGTCGAGGTGAACCCGACGGACCGGGCCGCGGACGCGCTGCTCGATCGCGTCGAGCTGCGCCATCGTCCCGTACTGGTCGTGCTCGCCCTGGATCAGCAGCAGCGGGCACTCGATGCGCCCGAGGATGTCGGTGATGTCCCAGTCTGGAAAGTCGGGATGTAGCCAGACGTCGTTCCACCCGAAAAAGGCAGCGTCCGGGTCGCGATGATGGCGTGCGATCCGCTCGCGCAGACCTCTGGCTTCGTAGGCCTCGCGGGCGTGGCGGATCTCGGTCAGGCAGATGTCCTCGACGAACACATGGGGCGCGATCGCCACGACCGCATGAACGGGATGATCGGCGGCGTAGATCAGCGCGATCGAGGCGCCGTCGCTATGCCCGACGAGCACGGGGTCGTCGAGGTTCAGCGCCTCGAGAACCTCTGGCAGGACGTTCCCTGCCTCCTCGTGCATGAAGGTTGGGGTCCTTCGCTCTGGTGGCGGATCCGACTGCCCGTGGCCGAAGCGCGAGAACGCCACCGTTCTCCGGCCCGTGGCCGCCGCCAGCCGGTCGGGAAATCCCCGCCACAGCCCGACCGAACCAAGCCCCTCGTGCAGAAGCACAAAGGGTGGTTTGTCGGGGTCGCCGGGGATGTCGAGAAGCTCGAGCTGTCCGCCGGCGATGCTGAGGGTGGTGGACGGCACGGCCGTCCGAGCCTACCGCCCCCAGATACGCCAACGGCGCCGGGCGGTCGGCCTGGCGCCGTGGTGTCCATCCCCCCGAGAGGGAAACGGAAACCTGCCCGTCATCCCCGATGTTCACAAGCGCTTGGGAAGAAACTTTGGAATAGTCATAGTTTCTTCCCAAAGCCCGAGGGGATCCGGGCGACCTGGCGGTCAGGCTCGGGTCGGTGACTCACGCCGCCACGGCGTCGCGGGGCGGACGATCGGCCTCGAGCGAGGCGAAGTATGACCGCGCCCCGGCCGACCACCGAGAGTGTCGGCTAACGAACAGGTCGTGAGCTCGCCGGCGGGGCCAGCCGGCGGGCAGCAGCTCAGACGGCAGATCCGGGTCGAGGAACGGGAACTTCCGCCAGGCGTGAACCAGCAGCGTCTGCATCCGGAAAAACGCCTCGGAAGAGGAGGAGGACGACGGCCGGATTGCCCCGAAATCCGCGATGAACGCCTCGTACGCCGAGCGCACCTGGTCGAGATCCCAGGCGGCCGCCACCACCTCCGAGGGGCTACCGAACGCGCCGAGCGAAGCGACGAACGAGGTGGCCTCGGCCGCCGGCGCCTCCAACACCACCTCACGGAGCTCGGATTCGCGCTCGACATGTGGTGTCAACCAAACCCCGCCGCCCATCGAGCCGAGCCCGGCCCAGGCCAACCGCGTCCGCAGCTGATGTCGGACCTCGCGCCGCGCCTCGGGGACGCGCAGAATCAACACCAGCCATCGTCCATCCCACTGCCACGGCAGCCCGAACGAGTAAATCCGCGAGGCGCCGCTCGCCAGCAGGTCAGCCGTCCGCGCGCTCAACGACACCCGCGCCCGACGACCGTGGCGCGCGCTCACCAACCACCCGTCGCGAACGCTCCGCGCCAGCGCCTGCCGCGCCGCGTGCTGGCTATAGCCGACCGACACCAGCGCGCCGACCAGCGTCTCCTGCCACACCGCCTCGCCCCGCGGGAGGACGTACTCGCCGAGGATCGTCAGAAGCAGCGAGCGCGCCGCCGGGGCGCCTACCGACCGTCGACGGAGCTGATCGTCCATGAGGGGTTCTCGTCCGGAGTGCCCTCGAAGGCGTCCCGGATCGCCTCGAAGTACGTATTGCACCCTCGGCAGCGCATCTGGCTCGTGATCATCTGCCCGCCCCAAGGCGACACGAGCTCGACGTCGTCCGACGAACAGAACGGGCAGGTCATCGGCGAAGCTGCTCGTCCCAATCCGACCAGTCCGACGGCTCGTCGAGCGCCACGTCGTCGATCAGCGCACCAAGCCAGTCGCGTACGCGGCCACGGATCGCCGCGGGGCCGGAGTCGACCATGCCGGTCGCCACAGCCTCGGCGTATCCGGGGTCCGAGTCGGGGCCGGGCCAGCGTGCCGCCGACGCCCACATCTCGGAAACTCGCACCCGCAGCAGCGTCTGATCGGAGCCGCCAACCCGAGCGATCCGCCGAGCCCACGCCTCGGCGTGTACACGATGGGCGCCCTCCTCCTGGAGGATCTTGCGTGCCCGCTGCGCCAGCGGCTCAATCGAACTTGTGCGCGCCGAGGCCACGAACGTAGTGAGCACGCCGTCGACAACCAGGTTCGCCGCGATGAACGACGCCCAGTCGGGCAGCTCGCGCGAGATCACGAACATCGGGTGACCGGCGTCCAGACCGGTCTCCTCGGCACGCGAGACGCCGAGCTTGTCCAGGACCGGGTACGTCGAACGCGCGTGACCGAGTTCGTCCTGAGCCATCGCGGCCGCCGCCACTGCGGACTCGATCGTCGGCGCGCTCACGGCCCATTCGCCATAGCGCCGCCCGAGCGCGCTCTTGTTGTCGGCGAGCGATCCGATCAGCGAGATCATCGTCGCGGTGGCGGGATCGACGCGCAGGCTGCTCACGCCCTGATCGCCTCTCGGATCGAACCCCGCGGCACGATGATCATCTCGATCCAGGGCTGCTCGTCGTAGATCGCGCGCGCCGATACCACCGCCAGATCCTCGTCCTCCTCGGTGACCGTACCCACGTGATGGAGCGGCTCGGCGTACTCCCTGCGGGCGAACACCTCCCACACCGTTTCGCCCGCACGGCTCATGGGGTCGTCTCCAGTCGGCGCGCGGTCATACCGCGATCCCGAGCTCACGCATCCGAGAACGCGCGTCGTCCCGAAGCCGGGCCTTCGTCCACACCGGATCCCAGACCACCTCGATGTTCACCACGTCGACGTCCGGATCACCCAACAGCGCGTCCCGAATGTCCTCTTCGATGAACTCCATCGCCGGACAGCCCATGCTCGTATAGGTGATCTGCAAATCCGCCGCGCGCTCCGACGTCCGGTACGCGACCGACACGATCAAACCCATCCCGACGACCGACACGGGAATCTCGGGATCCTCGACGTGACGAAGCGCCTCCCACAACCGCGCCTCGACGCTCACACGGCCCTCCGAAGCGAAGTGGTTCGGTAACCGCGCTGCAGCGTCCGCACGTAGTCGGTGTTCATAGGCCCTTTCGACCGCCACCGCGCGATCACGTCATCCCATGAAATCACGCCATCGTCCAACAACCACGAACGCTTCTCCTCGTCGAAAGCGGCGGGGAACGGACAGTCGATCACGTAGACATCCCGCTCGATGGCGTGATGGGCGGGCACACGGATACCTATCTCATCCATAAAAGGAACGACCTCCGACATCCACCACTGACGGAGTTCATCGTTCGATTTGCCCTTGAAGCCGTAATCGAGCTGCTCGGAGTGCTGCTTCAACGAGTCCGGTAGTCCGAACCACTCCAGGGTGAGGATGAACATCCAGTCGACCGCGGCCTGAACCTCGGCGCGACCGGCAGGATCCTTCGACAGCTTGCGCAGCCACGTCCGCCCGTGCCGGAGATGGAACGTCTCCTCCTTGTCGACCTTGGCGAGCGCGCGCTTCCACGGACCGAACGTGCTCGACTGGTACACGTCGGACAGGAGCACGAACCCGGCCTGGTCGTACAGCGCGTTCGCGCACACCAGCTCGACCCACGAGTTCAGAGGCACGTCGAACGCGTACGGGTACTTGAACGAACCCGCCGGCCGCTCATAAATCAACTCGTCCATGTCCACGCCAAGGTCCCCGAGCAGCCGGTAGCCGATGTGGGCGTGCGCGAGCTCGTCCTGGATGATCGACATCGCGGACCCGAAGTTGTTCAACGCCGGAGCGTGCTGGGCGGCGCGCAGATAAGCCGGCGCGCTCACGAACTCGGTATCGGCCGACACCGTGAGGATCCGGCGCATGCCCTCGAGATAGCGAGGCGACATGTGTTGCAGCCCCTCGACGAGCTTGCCGGCGGCCAAGTGCTGCTGCACTTGTTCTTCGGTCCAGGGGGCGAGTTCTTCGGGAGCGACGTGTGACACTTGACTAACGCCCGCCATCGTATAGTCTCTCCATGGTGAGGTCAAGTGGCCACGATCGTTGAGCTCGACGGGGTCGGGCCGACCATCGGCGAGGACGTGTTCCTCGCGCCCACCGCGGTCCTGATCGGCGACGTCCGCGTCGGCGAGCGGTGCAATATCTGGTTCGGGACCGTGCTACGCGGCGATGTCTCGCACATCGAGATCGGCGCCGGGTGCTCGATCCAGGACACCGCCGTGATCCACTGCGCGAGCGATCTCCCCACCGTGATCGGAGAACAAGTCGTCGTCGGTCACGGCGCGATGCTCGAGGGGTGCGCGATCGAGGACGGCGCTCTGATTGGAATGGGCGCGATCGTCCTCCAGCACGCGCGCGTCGGCGCGGGCGCGATGGTCGCCGCCGGCGCGGTCGTGTCCGAGCGGACCGAGATCCCCGCGGGCGTCCTCGCCGCCGGAGTACCGGCCCAGATCAAGAAGGAGCTGTCGGGCTCCGCGCTGGCCTGGACCGGACGCGCCGCGCAGCACTATCAAGAGTTGCGCGAGCATTATCTGAGAACGAGTCGCGTTCGCCACCACGAGCGCGTTCCCTGAAACGACACTGGAGGCAGCGTGCCCGAGATGCTGATCGGAGGTGAGTGGCGCCAGGCGGCCGCTCATGAGGAACTCGAGGTCGTCAACCCGGCCACGGAAGAGACGGTGGCCACGGTCCCGGCGGGCAAGCCCGAGGACGTCGAGCTGGCGGTGGCGACCGCCAAGCGCGCGTTCGCCGAGTGGTCCAAGACCGATGTCGAGAAGCGCGCGGCGATACTGACGAAGGCCGCGGACCTCATCAAAGCCAACGCCAAGGAGCTCGCCGCGACGCTGACGGCCGAGCAGGGCAAGCCGATCGCCGAGGCGATGGGCGAAGTGACCCACCTCGCGCACGGCGTCCATTACTACGCCGAGGCCGCGACCAAGGTGCGCGGCGCCTACCAGGACCTGCCCTCAACGCTCGGTTCCGCCTACGGCATGGTGATCCGCCGGCCGATGGGCGTCTGCGCGGCGATCACCCCGTACAACTTCCCGCTGACACTGCTCGGAACGAAGGTCGCGCCGGCACTGGCTTCCGGAAATACGGTCGTGGCGAAGCCGGCGGCGACCACGCCGCTCGCGACTCTGCAAGTCGCACGCTTGTTCAGCGAGGCGGGCGTGCCGGACGGCGTCCTCAACGTCGTCACCGGGCGCGGCAAAGACATTGGAGACGCGCTCGTTCAAAGCCCGGACGTCAAGCGCGTCGCGTTCACCGGGTCGACCGCAGTGGGACGGCGCGTGGCGGAGCTCGCTGCGCCAGACCTCAAGCGCCTGACCCTCGAGCTCGGCGGAAGCGATCCCGTGATCATCTGCGCCGACGCCGACGTGGACGCGGCGGTCAAGGCCGTGATCATCGGCCGCTACTGGAACGCCGGCCAGGCGTGCCTCGGGTGCAAGCGCGTGTTCGTGCACGATTCGGTCTACGACGGCTTCGTCTCGCAGCTCGTCGAGCGGGTCGGGCGCTACGAGCCCGGCGACGGGACCGTTAAAGCCGAGAAGCCAAAGCTCCGGATGGGTCCGATCCACACGAGAGCCGGACGGGACGAGCTCCTCGCGCAGATCGAGGACGGCGTCGCCAACGGAGGCGAGCTCCTCATCGGGGGCGGAACCACAGACCACCACAAGGGGTTCTTCCTCGAGCCCGCCGTAATCGCCGAACCCTCTCACGACTCGCGCCTGATGCGCGAAGAAGTCTTCGGACCGGTTCTCCCGGTCGAGAGGTTCACCGACTTCGACGATGCGATCGCACGGGCGAACGACACCCCGTATGGCCTCGGGTCGAGCATCTGGACCCACGACGCCCGCCTCATCCATCGCGCGGCGCAGGAGATTGAATCGGGGATGACCTGGGTCAACCAAATCCACTACGGCTACGACGAGCTGCCGTTCGGCGGCGTCAAGGCGTCGGGCTACGGCAAGGAGCACGGGATCGAGGCGCTCGACTCCTACGTGGAAATTAAGTCCGTCGTCGTCGGAGGTCTCGCATAACCATGGCTGTCACTTACCACGACGACGGTCCGCTCGGTTTCATCACGCTCGACAAGCCGCCGGCCAACTCTTACGACCTCGAGTTCATGACCGAGTACGCGGCCGCGGTCGACGAGGCCGTCTCGAGCGCCACCCGGGTCGTGACCGTCCAGAGCGCCAACCCGAAGTTCTTCTCGGCCGGCGCCGACATCAAGAAGTTCCTCGAGGGCGACGTCGAGGCCAACATGGAGATGATCAGCGTAAGCCAGGCGGCGTTCCACAAGATGGCGGCTGCGCCGCAGGTGTTCGTCGCGTACATCGCCGGCCACGCGCTCGGCGGCGGGCTCGAGATCGCGCTGGCGTGCGACATCCGCCTCGGCGCGGCCGGCCGCTACAAGATCGGTCTGCCCGAGGTCACGCTCGGGCTCCTCCCCGGCAACGGCGGAACTCAGCGGTTGACCCGCCTCATCGGTCCGAGCCGGGCGCTGGAGCTGCTCGTCACTGGGCGAACGTTCAGCATCGAGGAGGGGCGCGAGTGGGGACTCGTCGCCGACGTCTACAACGCCGAGGAAGCCGAGGCCCGGGTGCTCGAGTACGCCACGCGGCTCGCCGGCGGCGCCGCGCTGGCGATCGCGTCGATCAAGCGGTGCGTGTACGTGGGGGGTGAGCGGGCGCTGGCGGACGGGCTCGCGCTCGAGGGCGAACTGATGGAGAACCTGTTCAGGTCCAGGGATGCCGACGAAGGCCTGCACGCGTTCGTCGAGAAGCGACAGCCGGAGTTCGTGGGCGCATGACGACCGAGACCATGACCACGTACGCCGGGTCGTTCATCGCGGGCGAGGAGCACCACAACACCGGCGATCCGCTCGAGGTCGTCAACCCCGCAGACGGGAAGGCGTTTGCCGAGGTCCCGTCCGCGACCGAAAGCGACGTCGACGCCGCCGTGCAGGCAGCCGCCGGGGCCCTCAGCGCATGGTCGGAGCTCGCGGTGTCGAAACGCGGCGAGGTACTCGGGCGTGCGGCGCACCACGTCGAGGAGCACCTCGACGAGCTGATCCCGCTGCTGACCAGAGAACAGGGCAAGACGCTCCGGGACTCGAAGATCGAGCTCACCAAGGCGATCGACACCCTCCTTCACTATGTCGGCCTGTCGAAGGCGCTACGCGGCGTCCACACGCCGAACCTCGATCCCGGCGTCGAGGGCTATGTCCTGCGCCGGCCGATCGGTGTGGTCGGCGCGATCGTGCCCTGGAATTTCCCGACCACGCTGCTGTGCAACAAGCTCGCGCCGGCGCTGGTCGCCGGCAACACGGTCGTGGCCAAGCCCGCGGCGACGACACCGCTGACCACGCTGCGGTTCGCCGAGCTGCTATCCGAGGGAGGCCTCCCAAACGGTGTCTTCAACGTGATCACGGGCCGCGGCTCCGAGGCGGGCGAGGCGCTGGTCACGCACCCCCTTACGCGGAAGATCGCGTTCACCGGGTCGACCCCGGTGGGCGAGCGGATCATGGCGCAGGCGGCGCGCGGAACCAAGCGCATGACGCTCGAGCTGGGCGGCTCTGACCCGATGATCATCTGCGACGACGCCGACATCGCCGCCGCCGCCAGCGCAGCGAGCATGGGGCGCTTCTACAACTGCGGCCAGGCGTGCCTGGCGATCAAGCGCGTGTACGTGTTCGAGTCGGTGGCCGACGAGGTGATCGATGCGATCGTCGAAAAGGCCAAGCGCCTGAAGGTGGGCCGGGGTGACGTCAAGGGGACGCAGATGGGCCCGATGCACACCGACGCACAGCGCGCCGAGGTGGCCGGCCAGGTATCGCGGACCCTGCACGCCGGCGGCGAGCTGCGGACCGGCGGCGGACCCCCCGACGACCCTGACCTCGCCGACGGCTTCTTCTACGCACCCACGGTGGTCGTCGATCCCCCGCACGATTCGCCGATGGCGACCGAGGAGGTGTTCGGTCCCGCGCTTCCGATCTGGCGTGTAAGCGATCTCGACGAGGCGATCGCCCACGCGAACGCGTCTCCGTTCGGACTCGGGTCGTCCGTCTGGACGAAAGACCTGCGAAGAGCCCGCGAAGCCGCGACCCGCATCGAGGCGGGCTACACCTGGATCAACTCGCGTACGAAGGTCTACGACGAGCTCCCGTTCGGCGGCTGGAAGTCGAGCGGCTACGGCAAGGAGCACGGCGAGGAGGCGTTCGACTTCTATACGGAGACCAAGTCGGTCGTGCTGGGGGCGGGGTGAGGGCCGCGGCGGTCGCGACCCCCGGGCGCGCGTGAGCGACGGCCCGCCGCCCTGGGACCGCGCATCGCTCCCAGCCCCCGTCATCCCGCTCGAGAACACCTTCGAGGGCTTCCTCGGGCTCGAGTGGGTCGACCTCACGGAAACCTCGGCGCATGTGCGCTTCACCGTCCGTGAGAACCTCAAGCAGCCGCTCGGGCTGATGCACGGCGGCATCTACTCCGCGGTCGCTGAGACGGTGGCGTCCGTAGCCACGGTCAACAACGTGTGGCGCGACGGCTTCATCGGCTCGGGGCTCAGCAATTACGCGAGCTTCCTGCGCCCCATCACCAGCGGCACGGTTGACGTCCAAGCCGCGCTGCGCGGCCACGACGACCGCGAGTGGACGTGGGGCCACGAGTTCCGCGACGCCCAAGACAGGCTGTGCGCGCTCGTCGACGTGACGATCGCGGTCCGCCCGGCTCCCGGTCGCTAGCGCCCCCGGTCGCTGAGCCCCACGGGGCCACTCTGCTATTTCTTGAAGCGGATGCTTGCCGAGCGTCAAACGATCCGACCTGGGCTGTTGGCCGGTCGCTATCCGGCCGCGGCCGCGATGGTCGTGTTCGCGCTGGTGCCCTATCTCGCGCTGTCTGCGGCGCTCCAGCCGTTGACGCCGATCATCGCGAAAGACCTGCATACGAGCCTCCAGACGATGAGCCTGGGGTCGGGCCTGGCGAACGCCGGCTATGCGGTCGGGACGGTGCTGGCGGTCCAGTTCGCGCAGCATCTGCCGCAGCGGCGGATGATGGTCCTGTACGCGGCGGTGCTCGTGATCGGCTCGGTCCTGACCGCGGCGGCGTCGAGTCCCGCGATGTTCATCACCGGGCGAGTGCTCCAGGGTCTGTGCACGAGCCTGCTCCTGATCGCGGCCGTGCCGCCGCTCGTGCTCAGTTTCGGACTCGATCGGCTCCGCGAGACGGCGGTGATCATGAGCATGTGCATCTTCGGCGCCGTCGCGCTCGGCCCCACCCTCGGAGGTCTACAGGCGAGTGCCAACGCCTGGCGGCCGCTGTTCTGGATCGTCGCGGGCGTCTCGTTCACCGCGTTCGTGCTTTCGCTTCTGACGTTCGAGGATTCGCCCCCGATGGATCGCAGCGCTCCCTGGGCCGCCAATGTGATCGCCCTCGCTGCCGTGGGTTGCGTCTCCGCTTTCTACGGCGCGTCGCAGCTGCTCACGCACAAGTTCCTGGACGCGAGGACAGTGGTGCCGCTGATCGTCGGATTGGGTCTGATCGTCGTCCTGATCGTCAACCAGTATCGCTCCAAGCGCCCGCTCCTGACCATCCGCACCATGCTCTCGAGCACGATCCCCGTGGCCGCGGTCACCCTTGCTCTGTTCGCCGCCGCCGCCTCGGTCGCGGCGACCGATCTGACCGCAGCGCTGCTCGCGCCCCACTACTCCGCGCTGCACGTGGGTCTGCTGTTCCTGCCGGAGTTGGGCGGGGCGGTGCTCACGGCATTCGCCCTCGGCATCGTGATGAAGAGCCGCGCGATGCACTACCTGCCGCTCGTGGGCATGGCGTTCCTGGCCGCTGGCATCGCGGTCTTCCGGATCGAGCTTCCTCCCAGTCAGGCGCTCACGCTGATCGGGGCGGGGCTCACCGGCGTCGGACTCGGCGCGAGTGTCGCGCCGGCCCTGTTCGTGGCCGGCTTCTCGCTGCCGTCCAACAACCTCCAGCGCGTGTTCGCGATCGTCGAGCTGCTGCGCGCGGTCGCGGCGTTCATGATCGCGCCCATTTTCGTGCACTTCGCGGTTACGGTCGGGGGCAACCTGACCACCGGTACCGGGATCGCGCTGTGGATCGGGTTCGGACTCGCCGTCGCCGGTGCGCTGATCGCCGTCCTGCTCTACGCGCTCGGCGGCGCGCGCCCGCAGACCCCGAATCTCAGGCGCTTCGTCGACATGGAAGGTCCCGCCTGGTACTCGCCGCCGCTCCTCGCCCGCGTCCGCGGGCGCGCCAGGGGACGAGCGCCCGTCGAGGAGCCCTGTCCGCCGTGAGCTCCACCTAAGCCGGCGCTGGGGTGATCACCTCGGGGCCGGGGGGGTCCGCGTACAGCCGGGCGATGTCGCGGGCACGGCACTCGAGGCACCGTCGCTGGTTCAGGTAACCCTTGTCGGTGATCTCGCCGGCGTCGAGGCTCGGCGGCGTCTTGAGCAGGAGCAGTCGCTCGACGCGCAGTGCCGAACCCGAATCCTGATTCAGTTGGGTCAGCGCTTGCGACAGGCGCTCGCGAAGCGCGGTCGCGTCGCTCTGCGCCTCGGCCTGGTTGACCCAGGCCAGGGCCGCCACGTACTCGGCGTCGTGCCCCGCGATCACGGCGTCGCTGAGGACGCCGGCGGTACTGAGGAGGCGAGTTCTCAGCGATCCCACCGCGACCCAGGTTCCGGTCAGGAGCTTGAAGTTCTCGGCGATCCGCCCGTCGAACATCATTCCCCGGTTCGGGTCCTGGTCGTCGATCAACGTGGCCGCGTCGCCCGAGCGGTAGTAGCCGTCCTCGTCGAACGTGGCCGCGGTCAGCTCGGGCTGGCGGAAGTAGCCGGGCGTGACGTTCGGTCCCTTGACCCGGATCTCGAGCTTGTCGCCGACCGGGGCGAGCTTGACGCTGACGCCGGGATAGGGGACGCCGATGCATCCGGTCGGCGCGCCGAGGTAGTGCATCGTCGTGGCCGCGGGCGACGTCTCGGTCGTGCCCCAACTCGAGGTCAGCGGCACGTCGTGGTCGGCATGCTTTCGCGCGACGTCACGCAGGCGCGCGGCCAACGCGTCGGGCAGGGCCGCGGCCGCGTAGAACATGAACCGCAGGCGGCTGAAGAACCGCTCGGCGAGCGCGGGGTCGCTCTCGAGCGCAGGCGCGAGCAGCGCGTAGCCGGCCGGCACGTTGAAGTACAGCGTCGGCGGGACCTCGCTCAACGCGGCGAGGGTCTTCGAAAATGGGTTCCCACCCGCCCGCGTCGGCCGGCCGTCGTCGATGTGGATCGTGCCGCCGTTGAACAGCGCCAGGTTCAGGTTGTGGTTACCGCCGAACGTGTGGCTCCACGGCAGCCAGTCGACGAGGATCGGCGGCTCCTCGGACAGGAACGGCCATGGCAGCCGAAGCATCGCCTGGTTGGAACACAGCATCCGGTGGGTGTTGATAACGCCCTTCGGAACGCCGGTTGATCCTGATGTGAATAGAAGTTTTGCCACCGTATCGGCGCCCGGACCCGGATCGCCATCGAGCGGGCTGTCGCCGTGAGCGCTGGTTTCCCACAAGTCGGCGAGGCGGAGCGCGCCCGACCGCTCGCCGCGGGCGACGAGCACCTGTGGTGCATGCGGCGCCAGCGCGTCGAGTGCGCCGGAGAACGGGCCGGCGTCGTCGGCGAACACCAGGCCCGGCTCGGTCAGCTGGGCGATCGCCTTGATCCGCGCGTGATCCGAGCTCATCAGCGAGTAGGCGACGCTGATCGGCATCACCGGCGCGCGGGCGGCGTACGCGGCGAGGCTTACGACCAGGTGCTCGAGCGAGTTGCCCGACAGGATCATCACGGGCTTGTCGGGACCGAGGCCGAGCGCGGCGAAGGCGCCGGCGAGCGCGTCGGATCGCTGCTTTGCCTCGCCGTAGGTGAGCGTGACGCCCCCGTGGACGGCCAGCGAACGGTCGGGGTGGTCCGCGGCGCGCTTGCGCAGTACGGCCGTGATCGATGGCTCCCACGCGGTGAGCGCGACCCGTGACGTCAGGACGATCGCGCCGTCCGCGCGGCGGTCGATCGCGATGTCCGGTGACGCGAACGTTTCGGTCATGGCCGGTCCAGCAGCGTCGAGAGCACGATCAGGGTCCGCGTCCTGACGATGTTCGGGTCGCGCCGGAGCCGCTCGACCAGCCGTTCGAGATGCTCGATGCTGTCCACCCGTACGCGGATCACCGCGTCGGCCTCGCCCGAGACCGTGAACGCCGAGACGATCTCGTCGACCGTTGCCAGCGAGCGTCCGACGTCGGCGGGCGACGTTCGGTCGGCGCAGTAAATCTCGATCAGCGACTCGATCGCATCGCCGAGCGCCCGCCAGTTGATACGCGCGCCGTACCCGGTGATCACACCGTCGCCCTCGAGGCGGTCTACGCGGCGCTTGACCGCGGTCGCCGACAAGCCGACGTCGGCGCCGATGTCCGCGAACGTCCGCTTCCCGTCGGCCTGTAACAACGCAACAATCTTGCGGTCAATGCCGTCTAGAGGGCGACTGAGCTGCATTTCACTAGCGATCGAGTGCGTATGAGTTGCGTCGAGCCTATCACCGCGGGAGAGTTCGACGATGGCCGTCATCACTTCGGCGACGCAGGGGCGTTCCGGTCGGACGGCGCTTGAACTTGACGGCGCGTCGCTCACTGTGCGCGACGCGCTTGAGGTCTCTCGAAGAACCCGCATGGTGCAGCTGTCCAAGCGTGCTGCCCGGGCCGTCAGCGCGAGCAAACGGCTCAAGGATGAGCTGATCGCCAAAGAGATACCGATCTACGGAGTTACGACCGGTTTCGGCGACAGTGCGCACCGCCAGATCTCCCCTGGCAAGGCGGCCCGGCTGCAGCAGAACATCCTGCGCTTCATGGGTGCGGGCACGGGCCCGATCGCGCCGCCCGAGGTTGCCCGCGTAACCATGCTGCTCCGCGCCAACTGCCTGTCGAAGGGCAACTCGGGCGTGCGTGTCGAACTCGTTGAGCGCTTGCTCGATCTGCTCAACCACGACGTCGTCCCGTTCATCCCCGAGCGCGGATCGGTCGGGGCGAGCGGCGACCTCACGCCGCTCTCTTATGTCGGGCGGGCGCTCGCCGGCGACGGCCGCGTCGCTTTCGACGGCGACGAGTGCGAAGCCGCGGACGCCCTGGCCGAGATCGGGCTCGAGCCGATCCTGCTCGAGGCCAAGGAGGGTCTCGCGCTCACCAACGGCACGTCGTTCATGAGCGCGTTCGCGTGCATGGCGGTCGGCGCTGCCTATGAGCTCGCCGACATCACCGATCTGCTGACCGCGATGGCATCGGAGGCGATGCTCGGCAACCGCGGCCACTTCAACGCCTTCCTGTTCGACGACGCCAAGCCCCACCCGGGGATGGTCACGAGCGCGCGCCACATCCGCGAACTGCTGGCCGAGTCGCGTCTGGCTGCCGACAGCGACGAGCTGTTCGAAGGCGGGCTCGACGGCGCGGAGTTCGTCGAGCTCGATCGCCAGGTGCAGGACAAGTACTCGATCCGCTGCGCCCCGCACGTCACCGGAGTGCTGCGCGACGTGCTCGACTGGGTCGAGCGCTGGCTCACCATCGAGATCAACTCCTCCGACGACAACCCGCTGTTCAACGTGGCCGGCGGACGCGTCGAGAGCGGCGGCAACTTCTATGGGGGCCACGTCGGCCAGGCGATGGATTCTTTGAAAGTCGCGCTGGCGAATCTGTGTGACCTCATCGACCGCCAGCTCGAGCTCGTCGTCGACGAGAAGTTCAACCGCGGCCTGACGCCGAACCTGATCCCGCGGTTCGAACCCGGCCATCCCGAGGCCGGCCTCCACCATGGCTTCAAGGGACTTCAGATTTGCGCGTCGGCGATGACCGCCGAGGCGATGAAGCTCTGCAACCCGACCACGATCCACTCGCGCTCGACCGAGTGCCACAACCAGGACAAGGTCTCGATGGGGACGATCGCGGCGCGCGACGCCCGCTCGATCGTCGAGCTCGCGCAGAACGTCGCGGCGATCCATCTCCTGGCGTGCTGTCAGGCGCTCGAGCTCCGCGGCGTGGAGAGGTGCAGCCCGCGGACGCAGGAGGCCTTCCGCCTCGTGCGCGAGCACGTTCCGTTCCTCGATGGAGACCGTTACGTGGATGTCGACATCGCGACGACTGTGGAGCTGATCCAGTCCGGCGCCGTGTCGGCCCTCGTGGGATAGACGATTTCCAACACCCTGGGGTAGGTGCTGCTCGGGGCCGGGGGCGTACATCGCCTCCGGCCCCGCGCTTTTGTCATGCGACGCGGTACCGGGCGAGGGCCTCTTTCCGGGCGCGCGCGTGGTCGACGATCGGCTTCGGATAGTTGTCCGGCGCTTGGGTGAGCTCGGGGACGTAGCGGCGCACATACGCGCCGTCCGGGTCGTATCTCGCCTGCTGTAGGGCCGGGTTGAGGATCCGGCGCGACACCGGCTGTGGGTCGACCCCCACCGACGCGATCCACTGCCAGTTGCCATTGTTGTTCGCCTCGTCGCCGTCGAGCAGCAGGCGCATGAACCAACGCTCGCCCCAGCGCCAGTCGATCCCGAGATCCTTGGTCAGGAACGACCCGACGACGAGTCGCGCCCGGTTGTCCATGTAGCCCTCGCGCCTGAGTTGGCGCATGCCGGCGTCGACGAACGGATAGCCGGTGCGTCCGTCGCACCACGCCTCGAACCGTTTGTGCGCGCGGCTCCATTGGATCGTGCCGCGGTACCGCGCCTGGTGCTCCGAGCGCGCGTTCTGCGGATGGTGAAGGAGCACCTGGGCGAAGAAGTCGCGCCAGCACAGCTGTCGCTCCAGTTCTCCGGCGCGGTGCTCGAGTTCGCGAGGGGAGATGCAGCCGAAGTGGAGATACGGCGAGAGGGGTGTGTTGCCGGCGGGGATCGCCTTCCGCGCCCGACTCTCGCCGCCGCGGCAGCGCGGATTTTCGACCTCCTGGGTCAGGCCGAGATCGGCGAGCGACGGCAGCGACCCGGGGCCGAGTGAATTTGGGAGCGGCGGCAGCTTGCGGGCCGCGCCGAGCGGCTCGCGCCGGCGCGTGCGCGCCCACGTCCGGTAGAACGGCGTGAACACCGTGTACGGAGTCCCGGCGGTGGTGCGGATCGCGTCGAGGTCGTCGATCACGAACGGGCCCGGATGCTCGTGCAGCTGGACGTCGAGCGGGTCGAGCGCAGCGGCGACCCGTCGGTCCCGGCTGCGGGAAAAGACGCTCACGTCGCTGCTGACGTGGACCGCAGTGGCGTTCGTTTCGCCTACCAGCCTCGGGATCTCCTTCTCCGGTGGGCCGTGCCGCACGATCAGCCGGCTGCCTCGCGCGCGGAGCGAGCGATCGAGATCGTCCAGGCACTCGAGCATGAACTGCGTACGCGGGCCGGACGCGTGGCGGCCGTGGAGTAGCCGGTCGTCGAAACAGAACACCGGCACGAGCGCGTCGGCTCCAGCGCGCGCGGCCTCGAGCGCGGGATGGTCGTGCACCCGGAGGTCGCGGCGGAGCCAGAGCAGGGTTGTCATCCGAGCAGCCGCGCCACGGCCGCGCGGCGGTAGTCGAAGATCCGCGCGAGGTCGCGCTCGACGAACGCGGCATGCGCCAACTCGCCAAACCGCCCGAGCGGGAGCGCGTATTCGACATGATCGTGTACCAAGGTCGCGTCGCCCGCGCGCTCGAACTCGTGCCGGTGGCGCCACACTCGGTACGGCCCTCGAACCTGGACATCGACGAACGCCCGTCCGGGCTGCCACAGCGCGATCCGCGACACCCAGCGCAGCGGCAGGCGGTGCAATCGCAGCCGGTACTCGATCATCGTGCCCAGGCCCATCGCGCCCTCGTCCGACCCGACGAGGCTGAAGCCAAGCCACGCGGGCGTGATCAGCTCCAGGTTGGCGGCTTCCGCGAAGAACCCGAACACGACATCGAGAGGACGGGGGACGAGTTGCTCGCGGTGGAGGTGGTGGATTCCATAATTCAACATCACGTTCAGTATTATCTCAACAATATGCTAGACACAGCACTCGATCGGAGCGTCGTCCTCGGATACGGTCGGACCGGCCTGCTGGCCCGGCGGCGTCTGTCCGGGTGGCCGGCGGACCCGCCTCGGATCGACGGCGCGGCGGTGCTCGTCACCGGGGCGGCGTCCGGGCTCGGGCTCGCGGCGGCGTGCGGCTTCGCGAGGTTGGGCGCCACCGTCCACGCGCTCGCCCGAGATCCCGCTCGTGCCGAGGAGGCGGTTGGACGGGTGCAAGCTGCCGTGCCCGGCGCGGACGTCCGGCCTCAGGCGTGCGATCTGAGCAGCCTGCACGCTGTACGTGCGTTCGCAGCGCGCGAACTCCGGTTCGACGTGCTCGTGAACAACGCCGGCGTGATGCCGCCGGAGCGGAGGCGCTCAGTCGACGGGCACGAATTGATGTTCGCGACTCACGTCCTCGCCCCGCTCGCGCTCACGGTGCTCTTGCTTCCCGGGCGCGTCATCAACGTGAGCTCGGGTGGCATGTACACGCAATCGCTTCCTAACGACGGCGACTGGGAGTCCGACCACACGCCGTACAGCCCGAAGAAGCTCTACGCGCGTACGAAGCGAGAGGAGATCGTGATCACCGAGACGCTCGCGGAGCGGCTGCGGGGCCGCGGTGTGGTCGTCCACGCGATGCACCCGGGGTGGGCTGACACCGAAGGTCTCCAGCGAGCGATGCCCTCGTTCCAGAAGGCGATCCGGCCGATCATCCGCAGCGCCGACGAGGGCGCGGACACGATCGTGTGGCTCGGCGCGGCGGCCGAGCCGGCGCGGACGACCGGGTTGTTCTGGCACGACCGGCGTCCCCGTCCCACCCACTACCGCTTCGGTCCGGGTGCCCCGAGCATGGCCGACCGTGAGCGGTTGTGGGACTACTGCGCGGCTGCGCTCGCGCGCGCCGGGATTGAGTCGCTATAAGGTGGTGGCGTAACGGACCATCCGGGTGCTGACCTGGATCGCCGAGCGCAGCTCGTGCTCGCGCGCGACCGGCGTCGAGTCGAGCCGGTCGCCGATAGCGTCGGCGACGTCGGGCGCGCCGGCGGCGGCCAGCCGCAGGCAGACCTGCGCGGCGACGCGCACCGCTGGCGCCTCGACCGTCCACACCGCCTCGAACGAGCGCTCACCCGGAGCGTCGGGCGGCCGCTCCCAGCCGGCGAGACACGCCCCGAAGCTCGGGGACTCGCACACGATCGCCCACTCCCGGCCCACTGGATCCGAGGGCGCGATCGGGACCTCGATCGGCCCGCCCTTCGGCCGGCGCACGCGCCCGAAGTCGGCCAGCACGACCGCGACCTCGGCCGTGCGTGCCAGCTCTCGCCAGCGGCCCTCGGACGCGCGGTAGAAGCGCTCGCGCTCAAAGCAGCCGAACAGCAGCGGCCGCTCGGCGCGCGCCAGGGACTCGTCCTCGATCGCGTGGGACATGATGAGCATGGCGCGCTTGGACACCAGCTGTGGCTCGAGCTGCGGGTAGCGCGAGCGCAGCGACGCGAACACCGAGGGCGCCCGGTCGTCTACGGCATCGTGGGCGAGCTCGATTGCCGCGTGAAGCGAGAGCCCACGCTCGCGGCCGCGGACCACCGCGCGGACGCGCGCGAGGTCCTGCTCGGAATAGCGGCGGTGGCCGCTCGCCACGCGCCGTGGCTGGGGAAATCCGTGCCGGACTTCCCACATCCTCAACGTCGCCTCGCTGACCCCGCTCCGGGCGGACATCTCGCGCATCGTCAAGCCGGGCTCGGGGGCTGAGGACGGCACGGGCCTGGACCGTACCGCAGCGAGGCGGTTTGAACAAGTCGTTGAGGTTTATCTCAACATGAAGTGGTAACATGGTGGTCATGACCGCCGCCCGAGCCACTGCCGCCTCAGTCATCGCGCTCCGCATCGCCTACGGCGTCGCGCTGATCGTCGCTCCACGGCGACTCGCCCTTCGGTGGCTCGGTCCGGCCGCCGAGGACGCGCCGGTTCAGGTCGCGCTTCGCGCTCTCGGTGCGCGAGAGACAGTCCTCCACACCGGGGCGCTGCTCGCGGCGACTCGCGGCGGGCCACTCCGGCCCTGGCTCGCCGCCAGCGCCGCCGGCGATCTGACCGACGTGCTCGCGACCGCGATGGGCCGCCGTCGGCTGCCACCGGCTTCTACCCCTGCCACGGTGGCGGTCGGCGGCGGCGCGGCGCTCACGAGCATCGCGCTGGCGGCTGTCGTCGACCGGTGATCCATCCGCGCTCGCGATGCGAATCATCCACATGGACCTGGTGAGGCGGCGATGAGAGTGGCGATCGTCGGCGCCGGCATCTCCGGACTGGTCGTGGCGCACCTGCTTCAACACCGGCACGAGGTCACGCTGTTCGAGGCAGCCGGTTACGCCGGCGGCCACACGAACACCATCCGGGTCGACACGCCGAACGAGACCCATCACGTCGACACCGGCTTCATCGTGTTCAACGACCGCAACTACCCGAACTTCGACCTGCTGCTCACTGCTCTCGGTGTGCCCTGGCAGCCGTCGACGATGAGCTTCGGCGTGAGTGACGGACTCGGCGACTTCGAGTATTCGGGCGCGTCGCCGAACGGCCTGTTCGCGAACCGTCGCCACCTGCTGAAGCCCTGGTTTCACCGCATGGTCGCCGACCTCGCGCGCTTCAACCGCGCGGCGCGCACGCTGCTCGCGGACGAGCACGCCGGCCGCGGACCCTCGCTCGGCTCCTGGCTCGACGACCTCCGCCTATCCCGCGAGTTCATCGACAAGCTGATCGTGCCCCAGGCGTCTGCGGTGTGGTCGGCCGATCCGCGACAGATGTGGAGCTTCCCGGCCAGGTTCCTCGCCGAGTTCTTCGACAACCACGGGATGCTCGGCTTCCGTGGCCGGCCGCGCTGGCGGACGGTCGTCGGCGGTTCGAAACGCTACGTGGACGCGCTGCTGGACCGGTTCGACGGGCGGCTTCGTCTGCGCACGCCGGTCGCTGCGGTCACCCGCGGCGACGATCACGTGATCGTGCGTCCGGTCGGCGGCGAGGCGGAGCGCTTCGACGAGGTCGTGCTGGCGACGCACTCCGATCAGGCGCTGGCGCTGCTCGATGACGCCGGCGACCGCGAGCGCGAGATCCTCGGCGCGATCCCCTACCAGCACAACGAGGCCGTCCTCCACACCGACGTGCGCCTGCTTCCGCGGCGCCGCCACGCGTGGGCGAGTTGGAACTACCACTGGCAACCCGAGCCCGCGGCTCGCGCGACCGTCACCTACCACATGAACCGTCTGCAGTCGTTGCGGGCCGAGCGCGAGTTCTGCGTGACCCTGAACCGCACGGAGGCGATTGACCCGGCCAAGGTGATCCGGAAGATCAGTTACTCGCACCCGGTCTACACGGCCGACGGTGTCAGTGCCCAGCGGCGCTTCGACGAGGTCAGCGGCTGGCGTCACACCCATTTCTGCGGTGCGTACTGGGGGTGGGGCTTCCACGAGGACGGCGTTCGCAGCGCGCTGCGCGTCGCCGAGCGGCTCGGCGGACGGCTATGACCGGCATCGCGAGCTGCATCTACGAGGGGACGATCCGCCACCGGCGCGTCCATCCGCGCCGCCAGTTCCGGCATCGGCTGGCGCTGTTCTACATCGACCTCGACGAGCTTCCCACGCTCCTCGGCGGCCGGTTTGTCGAGCCGCAGCCGGGTTTACTGCGGTTTCGCCGGCGGGACTACCTCGGGCCGGCCACGCGCCCACTCGACCAGGCCATTCGCGATGCGGTCGAAGCACAGGGGCGTGCGCGCCCGAGCGGACCGGTCCGCGTCCTGACCCAGTTGCGCTCTTTCGGGCACTCCTTCAACCCGGTCAGCTTCTACTACTGCCTGGACGCCGCCGGCGAGCAGGTCGAGTCCGTCGTCACCGAGGTCACGAACACGCCGTGGGGCGAGCGCCGCGCGTACGTCGTCCCCGGCGGAACGGCATACGTCGACAAGTCGCTGCATGTCTCGCCGTTCATGGGGATGGATCACCGGTACACCGTGCTCACCGACACGCCGGGCGAGCGTCTGGCCGTCCATATCGAGAGCCGCCGCGGCGACGAGCTGACGTTCGACGCGACGCTCGCGCTGCGCCGCCGTGAGCTGACGCCTGCCTCGGCGGGACGCGTCGCCGCGCGCTACCCGTTCGCGAACCTCCGGGTGCTCGCTCTGATCTACGGTCATGCGCTCGGCCTCGTGCTGGCCGGCGCCCGGATTCACCCGCATCCGAGGGCGAGCGCGGCGTGATCGGACGCGGCGTGATCGACCGCGCGGCCCGCTGGATCCTGTCGGTGTTCCTCCGGCGGATCCGGACCGGAACGCTGACAGTGGTCGAGGGTGGTGAGCGCCGAGCCTTCGGCTCCGGGCCACCGGCGGCGACGATCGTGGTCCGCTCGGCGAAGATGTGGCGGATGGCGCTCCGCGGGAGCCGCGGCCTCGCGGACGCGTACTCCGACGGCCTGTGGGACTCGCCCGACCTGACCGCCCTCGTCCGTCTGGCGGCGCGGAACGCGTCCGGCCTCGATCGGCTCCGCGCCGGGATCGCGCCGGTGCGGGTTCCGATCCAGCGCGCTCGCGCGCGCCTCAATCGGAACACCCGCAGCCGCCGCCGTCGCGACATCGCCGCCCACTACGACCTTGGCAACGAGCTGTTCTCGCGCATGCTCGACCCGACCATGAGCTACTCCTGCGCGGTGTTCGACGACGCCGGAATGCCGCTCGAGGATGCGCAGCTGGCCAAGCTCGAGCTGATCTGCGACAAGCTCGCGCTCGAACCCGATGACCATCTGCTCGAGATCGGCACCGGGTGGGGAGCGCTGGCGATCCACGCCGCCGCCACCCGTGGCTGCCGGGTCACGACGACGACGATCTCGCGTGAGCAGCACGCGCACGCCCTCGACGCCGTTCGCCGCTCGGGGCTCGACCAGCGCGTAACCGTGCTCCTGACGGACTATCGCGATCTGAGCGGCCGGTACGACAAGCTCGTCTCGATCGAGATGATCGAGGCCGTCGGTTGGCGGCACACCGGGACGTTCTTCGCCAAGTGCTCGGAGCTGCTCGCCGATGACGGCACGATGCTCCTCCAGGCGATCACTATCGACGATCGCGCCTACGAGGTTGAGAAGGCCTCGAGGTCGTTCATCAACACCCACATCTTTCCGGGCGGATGCCTGCCGTCGTTCGAGGTGATCGCGCGGAACGTCGCGCGACGCACCGACATGCAGACGGTCCACCTCGAGGACCTGACCGTTCACTACGTCGAGACGCTCCGGCGGTGGCGCCGCAACTTCGCCTCACAGTCCGCCGCGCTCTCCGAGCAGGGATACGACGAGCGCTTCCAGCGCCTGTGGACCCTGTACCTCGCGTACTGCGAGGCCGGGTTCGCCGAGCGGCGGATCTGCGACGTCCAGTGGCTGCTGGCAAAGCCCGGGTGTCGAGAGACCGGAATCGGTAGATTTGCTGCGGGCCGCTTGACCGCGGAACGAACAACGGGGCAGGAGGGCGACTCATGGCGAAGCGACGTTTCCGTCCGGAGGACGCGTACCGGCTGAGGACCACCGGCGAACCGGACCTATCTCCGGATGGTCGACGCATCGCGTTCGCGGTAGCGGAGGCCGACGAGGAGAAGGATCGGCTGCGCTCCTCGATCTGGGTGGCCTCCGCCGACGGGTCCTCGGCCCCGCGGCGGTTCACCGAAGGCCCGGCTGACAAGAGCCCCGCCTGGTCGCCCGACGGCCGTTGGCTCGGTTACATCTCGGTCCCCGACGGCAAGGCCGAGCGCGCCCACGTGCGGCTCGCGCCGCTCGACGGCGGCGTGCCGACTCGTGTCGGCGACCTCCCCGGGCCGGTGAGCCAGTTCGCGTGGTCGCCGGACTCGACGCGCCTCGTCGTCGTCTGCCGCGTCGGCGTGCCGGACCGCGCGAAGGCCAGTGCCGCTCACCGCAACGCGCCTCGGGTCGTGCGGGGGCTGGCGGCGCGGCTCGACGGCGTCGGCTGGCAGGACGGTCGCCGCCACCTGTTCGTGCTCGAGGTCGAGGACGGCTCGGCGCGGCAGCTCACCCGCGGCGAGTACGACCACGCCGACCCGTCGTTCTCTCCGGACGGCGACGCGATCGCGTTCGCCTCCGACCGGCACCCGCGGCGCGACGACCGGCAGTTCCGCGGCGACGCCTGGGTGGTGCCCGCGAATGGTGGGCGCCCGCGGCGACTTACGAACGGCAAGGGTCGCGTCGCGTTTCCCGTCTTCTCGCCCGACGGAGCGACGATCGCGTTCGCCGGCCAGGAAACCGACGAATGGAACGAGGACACGCACATATTCGTCGTGCCCGCCGACGGAAGCGCGGGCCCCGAGCGCGTCGCGCCCGAGCTCGATCGGCCCACCGTGC
>Ga0070765_100000420_pt1 | contig 25581 bp, 26 predicted proteins | sample HubBroMetageWFT5_FD_71516 | JGI IMG/M metagenome (GOLD analysis project Ga0070765, IMG submission 71516) | Warmed and freeze-thawed soil microbial communities from the Hubbard Brook experimental Forest, New Hampshire - Hubbard Brook CCASE Soil... | ecosystem: Environmental > Terrestrial > Soil... | reverse complement strand
ACGCGCTGTTCTCGCTCTCTCCTGCGCGGGCGGCGTCGGTCGCCTCCGAGGCCATGGTCGCCTCGAGCCAGCCGCTGGCCACGCTCGCCGGCCTCGACCTCCTCCGCGAGGGCGGGAACGCGGTTGACGCCGCGATCTGCGCCGCCGCGGTCCTGTGCGTGACCGAGCCGCACGCCACCGGGGTCGGCGGGGACCTGTTCGCGATCGTCCGCGACCCGTCGGGCGCCCTGCACGGAGTCGACGCCGCCGGGCCGGCGCCTCGGTCGGCGCCGGCCGAGCCGCCGGACTTGGACGGTCCCCGCTCGGTCGACGTCCCGGGAGCCGTCGGCGGCTGGAGCGAGCTGTCCCGCCGGTTCGGCCGGGTCGGTCTCGACCGCTGCCTCGCCCCCGCGATCGACTTCGCGCGGTACGGCGTGAGCGCGGGGTTTAACTCCGCCCTGGTGTGGCGGACCAGTCCGCGCGCGCCGGTCGCGTTCGGACCCCCGCCGGGGTTCGGCGCGCGCTACCGGTTGGTCGAGCTGGGGGACACGCTCGCTGGGATTGCTCGGGAAGGCGCGCGGTGGTTCTACACCGGGCCGCCCGCGGAGGCGATCGCGGACGCCACCTGGCTCACGCGCGAGGACCTCGCGGAGTACGCGGTTCGCTGGGTCGAGCCGCTGGTGGCCCGGTACCGCGGCGTCGACGTCGCCGAGCTGCCGCCGCCCACGCAGGGCGTAGCCGCGCTCGAGGCGCTCGCGATCCTCGGCGACGAGGAGCCTGCACTGCCCGAGCTCGTCCGGGCGGTCTCGCTCGCGCTCGAGGACGCGCTCGCGACGGTGCGCGACGGAGCCGACGTCGGCGGGCTCCTAGCGCCCGAGCACGTCCGCGCCCGACGGGCGCAGCTCCCGGGCCGCGTGTCCGAGCCCGCCGGCGGGACGGTGTGCGTGTGCGCGGTCGACGGCGACGGCATGGCCGTGTCGCTGCTCCAGAGCCTGTACGAAGCGTTCGGATCGGGCGTGGTCGCGGGGGACAGCGGCGTCGTGTTGAACAACCGGGCCGCCGGCTTCGCGGTCCAGGGCACCGTGGTCGCCGGCACGCGCCCCTACCACACGCTGATCCCCGGCATGCTCACGCGCGGACGCGAGCTCGTCGGCCCGTTCGGGCTGATGGGCGGCTTCATCCAGGCCCAGTCCCACGTGCAATTCCTGAGCGCGCTGCTGCCGGACGGCGACCCGCAGGTGGCGCTCGACCGCGGCCGCTTCCGGATCGACGGCGACACGCTCAGCCTCGAGGAGCCGCTGTGGGACCGCGCGGGCGAGCTCGCCCGCCTTGGCTTCCAGATCGACGCCGACGCCGGGCGATCCGTGTTCGGCGGCGGGCAGGCGATCATCGTCCGCGACGGCACGCTGTTCGGCGGCTCGGATGCGCGCAAGGACGGCTGCGCGCTCGGAATCTGATTTTTGGGCCGCTTCGCGGCGTCCGTCGGATGTGGCGCGGCAGGCCCCGTCTGCGAGGCAGGGATGCCGAGCGGGGCCGTTGCCGCGACCGCCGTGCGGGCCCGTCCGGACCGTGCCGGGAAGCCGAGCAGGGCCGTCGCCGCGATCGTCGTGCGGCCCCGTCCGGACCGCGCCGGGAAGCCGAGCAGGGCCGTCGCCGCGATCGCCGTGCGGCCCCGTCCGGACCGTGCCGGGGAGCGAGTGCTGCCGTCCGGGTCGATCGGCGGAAAGGATTGGCAGCCGACGGCTTTAACGGCGGGCACCTGGGGCGTGCCTCCGAGGAATCGATGCCGACTCGGACCCCCCTGACCCACGAAAACACCTGCATAACCTGCATAACTGACAATCGACGCGATCCGGATCGACCGCGGCATGGCGCGCATGTGGGGCATGCGCCGTCTGACAAGGTCCGACCCGCGGACGCCGCTTGTCAGGCTATGCATGCCGGGGGGGTGCCCGGCGGCGCGGGGATACACCGCACTCACCTCCAGGTGCCCGCCGTTTGCACCCGTGTACGACTCCGCCTGCGCCGACAGCCGGCCCTTACCCGCTCCCCAGCTTCACCAGCCCGGTCTCGTAGGCCACGATCACCGCCTGAACGCGGTCGCGCAGCCCGAGCTTGCGCAGCATGCTCGAGATATGCGTCTTCACCGTGGCCTCGCTGACGACGAGCTCGGACGCGATCTCGGCGTTCGACATGCCGCTCGCGAGCAGCCGCAGTACCTCTGTCTCACGCGAGGTGAGCTCGGCGAGCGCGGCGGCCGAGCCCTCGCCGGGCGGCAGGGTCGTCGCGAACCGTTCGAGCAGCCGTCGCGTGACCGAAGGCGCGAGCAGCGCATCTCCGCCGGCGACGATGCGGATCGCTTCGAGCAGGTTGGCCGGGGTGACGTCCTTGAGCAGGAAGCCGCTCGCGCCGGCGCGGATCGCGGCGTGGACGTACTCGTCGAGGTCGAACGTGGTGAGCACGAGGATCCGGGCGGGCGTGCCCGCGGCCACCAGCCGGCGCGTCGCCTCGACGCCGTCCAGCACCGGCATGCGGATGTCCATCAGGATCACGTCAGGGCGACGGCGCTCGGCCAGCGCCACCGCCTCGGCGCCGTTCTCGGCCTCGCCGACGACCTCGATGTCGCGCTTTGAGCCGAGGATCGTCCGGAAGCCGGCGCGGACGAGCGGCTGGTCGTCGCAGATCAGCACCCGGATGCTCACGACGCCTCCTCGATCGGGAGCCGTGCCCGGACCTCGTACCCGCGCCCGGCCCGGCCGGACGTCGTGAGCTCGCCGCCGAACAGCGCCACGCGCTCGCGCATCCCGATCAGCCCGTGGCCGCCGGCCTCGCCGTTTACCTGAGAGCCGCCACGCCCGTCGTCGACGACCTGGAGCTCGAGCGCGTCGGCGGCGTAGCGGACGTTGACCCGGGCGCCCGATGCCTCGGCGTGCTTGAGCGTGTTGGTGAGGGCCTCCTGCACGATCCGGTAGGCGCACAGGGCGACCCCCTCGGGCAGCGCGCGCGGCTCGCCGATCACCGAGAGCTCGACCGGCAGTCCCGCGTCGTTCACCTGGCGGACGAGTTCGCCCACGTACTCGATTCCGGGTTGAGGCGCGAACGCCGGCTCCTGGCCCGGGTCGTCGTCGGCGCGGATCACGCCGAGCAGCCGGCGAAGCTCGGTGAGCGCGGCACGGCCGGTCGACGCCACCGCCGATAGCGATTCGCGCGCCCGCTCAGGGTCCTCGTCGAACACCTCCTCGCCGGCGGCGGCCTGCACGACCATCACGCTGACGTTGTGCGCGATCACGTCGTGCAGCTCGCGGGCGATGCGGGCACGTTCCTCAATCACCGCCCGGTCGGCCTTCTCCTCGCGCTCGCGCTCGAGCCGGGCGGCTCGCTCCTTGAGCTCGGACAGGTAGGCCCGGCGCGTGCGCAGGTTGTCTCCGATCACCCACGCGATCGCGATCACCGCAAGCTCCGGGATCACGCGGCCTGCATGGGGCCCGTTGTTGACGATTTCCCCGACGGTGATCGGCACGGCAACCCAAGCTGCGGCGCGGATCGACACCCGGCGCTCGCAGTACGCGGCGACCGTGTAGAGCGCCACGATCACCCCGACCGGCACCGGCGAGTCGTTTGAGAAGATCAACAGCAGCGTCTCGGCGGAGACCGTGACGGCCAGCACCCCGAGCGGCCGGTAGCGTCGGAGCGAGATCGGGACCGTCGTGAACAGCGCGGCGACGGCCGCGAGCACCGGAAACGCAAACCCATACCGGGTGCGAGAGCCGACCACCGAACCGACCGATATGACGGTCAGTGCCAGCGCCAGCAGCGAGTCGCTCCACCACGGATGGCGGCGGATCGCGTCGCGAACCGCCGCCACCGTTGTGGAGACCTGCCGCATTCGGTGAGAGTAACCCCGAATGTCAGGCGTCCCGCGTCCGCATCCGCCAGGCCCCGAGCGTGGGTAGGACGAGGAGCCACGCGATCGTGACCACGACGGCCACCGCGACCGCCATCGGTATCACGGGCGGGCCCGTCAGCGGGCCGGGCTTGAGGAACAGCAGGACGGCGTCGAGGAGGCCACGCCGCAGCGTGCCGAGCGATGCCGCTTGGACGACGAGCGGGCTCAGTACGAGCTCCCAGGCGATCAGTCCGGTGATCGTCCCGGTCCGCGATCCAGTCAGAGACGCGACACCGAGCGCGATCACGCACACGACCGAGTTCGCGAGCGCGAGCCACGCCACGGACTGCAGGATCAGCGACAGGCTCGGCGTTGCCAGCCCGCCGGCAAACACGAATGTGGCGGCGACGCCGAGCACGTATGCGACCGCGGTGACCGCGAGGGTGACCGCGGCCGCGGCCGGAATCCGGGCCAGGAACAGTGCCGTACGCGAGCGGCCGGTCAGCACGTTGTCGCGGAACACGCCCGCGGCGAGGTCGCCGGCGCCGGCTTCGGCGCCGATCAGGATCGCCGCGACCGGTCCCATGAACACGCCCAGCAGGTCGAGCAGTCGCCCGTAGCTGTTCAGGCCGCCGGCGGGCCCATAGTGCGCCGGGTCTGATGCGTGCTTGACCACGTCGTACCCGGTCACGATCACGAGCGGGACGAGCATCGCCGCCAGGGCGAGCGCGATCATGCCTCGCTTCTTGCGGAGACGGAGCATGTCCGCGCCGACCATTTGCCTTGCGACTGTCAGGTCCAGAGTCATGCGGCCACCTCCAGCCGTGTCGTCATTTCCAGGAACCGGTCTTCGAGGCTCCGCCGCGCCGGCTCGAGCCGGGTCACGACGATTCCGGCCGCGACCAGTCGCGAGTTGATCTCGCCGGCGTGGCCGGGGCGGACCAGCCTCATACGAAGCGATCCGTGCTCGGCTCGCAGATCGCGCACCGCCGGGTCGCCGGCGAGCACCATGAGCGCGCGCTCGGGGTCGTCGCACTCGATCACGAGCTCACCGGCCTCATCGGCGACCAGCTCAGCGATCGAACCCTGCGCGATCACACGACCGCCGTCGATGATCGCCGCCACGTCGCACGTCTTCTCAACCTCGTCGAGCAGGTGGGAGGAGACGAACACGGTCCGGCCCTCGTCCTCGACCATTGCGCGGATCATCAGGCGCACGTCGAGCATCCCGCCGGGATCGAGCCCGTTCATCGGCTCGTCGAGGATCAACAGCTCCGGGTCGGACAGCAGGCACCGCGCGACGCCGAGCCGCTGGCGCATTCCCAGCGAGTAGGTCCCGACGCGATCGCGAGCGCGCTTGTCGAGGCCGACCCGCTCGAGCACTCCGCCGATCCGAGCGCGGGTATGCGGCCCCCGAACGGCGGCGGCGATCTTGAGGTTCTCGTAGCCCGTGAGATGCGGGTAGAACGACGGCTCTTCGACGATCGCCCCGACACGGGCGAGCGCCTGCGCCCGTTGCTCCGGCACCGGTAGGCCGAGAACGCTCGCGCTGCCCGCGCTCGCCCGCGTGAGCCCGAGCAGCATCCGGATGAGCGTCGTCTTGCCGGCGCCGTTATGGCCGAGGAACCCGTAGGCGACGCCACGCGGCACGACCAGGCTGACGTCGGCTACCGCGGTTCGCTCGCCGAAGCGCTTGGTCAGTCCCAGCGTCTCGAGCGCGGGCGCACCATGATGTTGAAATGCATGTGTGGTTGGCATGCCGTCCAAGCTAAGCCCGGCGGGCGCTCCGCACATCGGCTACGGGGATGGACCTGAGTCAGCCGAAAGTAGGAGACGAACACGCCATCTGCTATGCTGAGTCGTAGATGGCGAATCGTTCATCAAAGCGTTCCCGCGGCGCCCCGGTCCCGCCCCCGCCGCTGCACGAGCTCGAGTCCGAGGTGATGGAGCAACTCTGGACCGGCGGAGAGGCCTCGGTCCGGTCCGTAATGGAAGCTCTAAATCGCCGCTCCCGGAAGGACCGCGCGTACACGACGTACATGACGATCATGGCCCGCCTCCATACAAAAGGGCTGCTCAGCCGGCGCCGCGAGGGCAAGACCGACTACTACACGCCGGTGTACGAGCGCGACGACTACATGAACCTGCGGGCGCAGGCCGAGGTCGAGGGACTGGTCTCCGAGTACGGCGACGTCGCGCTCAGCCATTTTGCCCAGCAGATGTCGAGCCTTGACCCCGCCCGCCGGCGGGCGCTCCAGCGGCTGGCCCGCAAGTCCTGACAGCCCGCATTTCCCGGCGCGATGGAAGGGATCGGCCGTCCCCGGCGTCTAACGGGACATGAGCCTCAAGCGATCCACCGTACTGAAGCCGATGTCGGCGCTCATCGACGCGGTCATGGATGGCTATGTCGCCTGGCGGGAGGCAAGCGCCGCCGTCGAGTCCGCCTACCACCGGTGGCGACAGGCGCCGCGAGACGAGCGACAGGTCGCCTTCGATCACTACTTCGCGGCCCTCGACCGCGAGGAGAACGCCGCCTCGGAATATCGGCGCCTGATCGAGCTCGCCGAAGCGGCTTAGCCGCGCGACGCGGGGCTCATCGCGGCCCGATGCGGTCCTGCTCCTCGACCGTCCGCTCCGCCGTCGGGAAGGCCTCGAGCCGGCCGTCAGGAATCGGTTTCCCGCTCTCGACTGACAGGCCGTAGGTCCCGTCGGCGAGCCTGGCCTCGGCGCGCTCGACGGCCTCGAGCTGACGGCGGAAATCGCCGGCCCGGCCCTCGTTGTACTCGTCCTGGTAGAGGTCCTCGTCGTCCAGGTCGCCGGGTTCCACCTTAGTGTCGCCCTCGAGCGGTCCCTCGCCCTCGATCGCGGCGAGCGACTGCTCGATGCGGGCGCGTTCCTTGGCCAGTAGTTCGCGGGCGCGGTCTGGGTCCACGGATCAAAGCCTACTCGGCCTGGCCGTCTCGGCGACGCCCCGCTCGGTCGGTTAACGTGCGGTCGTGGGCTCTGCCGAAGGCTTCGATTCGATCACGCTGGCCTCGGCCGACGGGTCTACCACCGCCGAGTTCGTGCCCGACGCGAACCTCCTGTGCTGCTCGCTCGTCTACGGCGGGGTCGAGCGGCTGGAGCGCCGGCGGGGCGTGCGCGCATACGCGGAGCAGGGAAAGACGATGGGCATCCCGCTGCTCTATCCGTGGGCGAACCGGCTGGCCCGCTTCGGATACGAGGCCGGGGGCCGGGGGGTCACGCTGTCCGAGGGCGACCCACGAATCCCGCGGGACTCTGCCGGTCTCCCGATCCACGGCGTCACGCCCGGGCTGTTGCGGTGGGAAGTCGGCGACTCCAGCCGGGCCGACACGATCGACGCACGCCTCGAATGGAGCTCTGACGAGCTACTCGAGCTGTTCCCGTTCGTCCACGAGGTCCACTGCGAGGCGACCGTCGGCCCCGCCGAGCTGACGATGACGACCACGGTCACGGCCGTCGGCGAGGACCCGGTCCCGGTTTCGTTTGGCTACCACCCCTACACCCGCCTTGCGGGTGCCGCGCGCGACGAGTGGCAGATCACGCTCGCCGCGTCGAACCGGCTTGAGCTCGACGATCGCTCGATCCCGACCGGCGAGCGCGTTCCCGTCGATCGCGACCGCTTCCCGCTAGCCGGCGTGAGCCTCGACGATGCCTTCGAACCCGCCGCCTCGTCGGAGGCCGCCACCTTCCAGGCCGCGGCCGGCGAGCACAGGCTGAGCGTGGAGTTCCTCGAGGGGTACGGCTACGCGCAGGTGTTCTCCCCGGACGGCGAGCGGTTCGTCTGTTTCGAGCCGATGACGGCGCCGGCGAATGCGCTGAACAGCGGCGACGGCCTGACCGTCATCGGACCCGCGGAAACTTACGTCGCGCGCTTCCGGATCGCGCTGTCGCGCAGTGGGTGAAGAGGCGATGGCGACCCACGTGGCGTGCTGTCAGATCGCGCCCGACGTGCTCGACCCCGAACGGAGCGCTGAGCTCGCGGCCGGCGCGAGCGCGGCGGCGGTGGCCGCGGGCGCTCAGGTCGTCGTCCTGCCCGAGCTCGCGACCAGCGGATACGTGTTCACCTCGGTCGAGGAGGCCGAGGCCGCGGCGCTGTCGGCCGAGGAGGTGGCCGACTCGTGGGCGCCCGTCGCCGCCCGTGGCGACGCGATCGTCGTTGGAGGGTTCTGCGAACGAGCCCCCGACGGGCGCCTTTACAACAGCTGTGCGCTCGTCGACCGAGACGGCCTCCGGGCCGTCTACCGCAAGCTTCACCTCTGGGGCGAGGAGCCCCGGTGGTTCGCCGCCGGCGATCAGCCGGCGCCCGTCGTCGACACCCGCCACGGCCGGATCGGGCTCGGGATCTGTTACGACATCGAGTTCCCCGAGTTGACGCGTGGGCTGGCGCTCGCCGGCGCCGAGCTGATCGCGCTCCCGACGAACTGGCCGCATGACCCGGTCGCCCCCGACGGACAGCCGATCCTCCACGCCCTCGCCGCGACGACCGCGTATCTGAGCAGGGTGTACGTGGCGGTGTGCGACCGTTGCGGCCGCGAGCGAGGACTCGAGTTCGAGGGCGGCAGCGTGATCGCCGGCCCCGACGGTGGGCTCCGTGCCGGCCTGGTGCGGGACCGTGGCGTCGAGACGTTGCTCGCCGAGTGCGACCTGACCGAGGCGCGGCGCAAACGGAGCGGCGAGCACAACGACGTGTTCGCCGATCGCCGGCCCGCCTATTACGCGTCGGCGCTGGCCGTCGACTGACCTTCGTACGCTTGCTCGGTGCGCCCCGGGCTCGGAATCGCAGCGCTCGCGATCGCGGCAGCCGCCGCGGGTTGCGGATCGGGCGGCGGCTCCAGGCGCGCCGACGGCCCACCACGCGCCACCGCCGCCGCCACGCTCTTTACCGAGAATTGCGCGGTCTGTCACTCCCTCAACGGTCATCCGTCGCCCCATCAGCAGGGCGGCGATCTTCTCAGGGTGCAGATGACGCGCGCCGAGATGCTCGAGTTCGTGAGCGAGATGCCGGTCCCGCACCAGTTGAGCACCGCGCAGCAGGAGGCCGTGGCCGACTACGTCCGATCCATCGAGGCGCGCGGCTCTTAGGGCGCGGAAGTTGGCACGAGCTGGCCGACGCCCGCCACCGTGGTCGTGGGGGCAAGGCCGCCGGCGACGACGATCGTCCCGTTTATGGGCACGGAGGCCGTGTCCGACAGCGGCTCGGGCAGCCGTCCGGCGACCGTGACCGAGCCACTGCGGGGATCGATCGACCACACCGTCGCGGTCTGCGTACCGAGGTTGTTCCCGCGGCCGCCGACCAGATACGCGAACGAACCGAGGGTGGCGGCCGAGGCGTGGGTGATCGGCTGCGGCAACTTCCCGAGCGTGCGCACCTGACCGGTAGCGGGATCGAAGCTGTAGATCGCGTCGCTCGCGCTCGTGGGCGTCGAGCCGCCGATGATCACGATCCGGCCGCCGACTGCGGTCGCCGCGGCGTAGCGAAGGCCGACCGGGAGTTGCCCGGCGACGCGCACCGGCGATCCGGGGCGCCAGGCGAGGATCGTGTTCAACCAGTTCGTGCCGTCGTAGCCGCCGACGACGTACGCCGTCCCGCCGGCTTCGGTCACCGCGACGTCCGATTGAGCGTGTGGCAGCGAGCCGACCGTGTGGACGGCCCCGCTCGCGGGGTCGAAGCTGACGATGTGGTCGAGCTCGCTGGCCGAGCCGCCGCCGAACACGTACACCACGCCGCCGAGCTCCGCAGCCTGGGCGTCGTGCTGGGCGAGCGGGAGGCTCGCGGTGTGGAGCACGCCGTGGAGACCCGCGACCTCGATGCCGGCGCTCGAGACCTCGGAGGAATCGAGCCCGCCGAGCAGGGCGAAGCGGGCCGAGCCGAGGCCGGCGAACGCCGGATCCTTGAGCGGCGCCGGTAGCTGGTAGCGCGAGCGGTACACAAGCGTGGCCGCACGAGCGGGCGCGCTTCCCGCCTGCTTATGCGGCGTGCGGGCGGCGATCGTGGCGCGGTGCGCCGACGTGCTCGTCGACGTGGAGCTGCCCCCGCAGCTCGAAATGGCCAGCGCCACGGGCAGCGTGGCCAGGAGTGCGAGTGGACGGCGGATGGCGGCGATGCTAGCCAGCCGCGACGCGGGCGGCGTGTGGAAAGTCTCATCGCGCGCTTAGGCCGTTGAGCCCATCTGGCGGCAAACTCGTCGGCTTGCCTGTGACTGTCCTGGGTACATCCGGCCGGGTGAGGAACGCGGTCGTTCTTGTCTGTGCGCTGGTGGCACTCCTGTGCGCGGGCTGCGGCTCGAGCCAGCGTTCGGCGAGCACGTCGTCGAGCACGTTGACGCTCACGACGAAGCCGACGCCGCCGCCGACGCGTGACTCGACCGTTGGCGACACGAACGTGTACAGCGCCGACGTGGCCGGCGACCTCAGCTCGGTCGTGCGGAACGATCCGCCGCTCGTCTACGTGCCGAACAGCATGAGCAACACCGTCGACGTGATCAGCCAGCGGACGTTCAAGATCGTCGAGCAGTTCCCGGTGGGAGAGCTGCCGCAGCACGTGACCCCGTCCTACGACCTGCGGACGCTGTACGTCGACAACGACCTCGGCAATAGCCTCACGCCGATCAATCCGCAGACCGGCCGTCCTGGCGCTCCGATACCGGTCGAGGACCCGTACAACCTGTACTTCACCCCCGACGGCCGGTTCGCGATCGTCGTCGCCGAACGCCTCCAGCGCCTCGACTTCCGCGATCCGCAGACGATGCACCTCGTTCATTCGCTGTCGGTGCCGGAGTGCCGCGGCGTCGATCACATGGACTTCTCCGCGGACGGGCGCTACGCGTTCGCAAGCTGCGAGTTCGCCGGCCGGATGATCGAGATCGACCTACACACCCAGCAGGTGATTCGAAGCCTCGTGCTCGATCAGGGCCTCTCGAGCCCGCAGGACGTGAAGCTGTCGCCCGACGGCCACACCGTCTACACCGCCGACCAGCAGAACGGCGGGGTGTGGGAGATCGCCGCGTCGTCGTTCCGCGTGATCGGCTTCCTCAAGACCGGCGCGGGCGCGCACGGCCTCTACCCGAGCCGCAACGCGAAGGTCATGTACGTCTCGAACCGTCAGGCGGGCTCGATCTCGGTCGTGAGCTTCCGGTCCAAGCGGGTGATCCAGAAGTGGCAGCTGCCGCTACCCGCGAGTCCCGACATGGGAGGCGTGTCGGCCGATGGCAACACTCTCTGGCTGAGCGGGCGCTACAACGCGGCCGTCTACGCGATCGACACCCACAACGGCCACCTGCGCGCGACGATCCCCGTCGGCGATGGCCCGCACGGGCTGTGCGTCTGGCCCCAACCGGGGCGCTACTCGCTCGGGCACACCGGCATCCTCCGCTGAGGCTCTGGGTGGGGCTGGGTTCAGCCGCCTGGCACCGATGGCGGACCCGGGGGCGGGTGCAGCGGCAGGACCAGCGGCTGCTGCGGGGTCTGGTCGAAGTCGAAGTCCGCGGTCATGTCGCCGAGCTGGTCTGAGTTCTCGCGCACGTCGGGGCGAGGATCCGGGCGGCCGTCGGTGGCCGGATCCAGGCGCTGCCCATCGAGGAAGTCGTCTTCGATGAACTTGTTGATCGCGTCGAAGGTGAGCGTCTGGTGATCGATGAATCCGCGCCGGGCGTAAGGGCTGATCACGAGCGACGGCACCCGGAAGCCGTAGCCATTCTGGTCGATCACGGGCGGCAGCACGTGGTCGTAGAAGCCACCCCAGTCGTCCCACACGACGAAGATCGCCGTCGAGCCCCAGTCCGGTCCCTCCATCACGGTGTTGATCAGATTGGTGACGTAGCCCTGGCCGGTGGCGATGTTCGCGGGCGGATGATCGGAGTGCTGCTGATCGGGAACGATCCACGAGACCTCGGGCAGCGTCCCGGCGCGCGCGTCCCTCAGGAAGTGAGAGACATTCTGGATGTTGTCCAGCTGGCCGTCCTGGCGGACATCCGTGAACGACGGGAGCGGATTCCAGATGTCGGGCGTCCCGACGCTGAACGGCGAGCTCGCGCAGTTCGCGTTCCCGCCCACGCAATCGGGTTCGCCACCGGGGGTAATGAAGTAGCCCCAGCTGATGCCGTCCCTGTGCAGCAGGTACGTGATGTCCGTCCACGCGTAGTTGTAACTCGTCGAGACCCGACGGGACACCGTCGCCCGCCGCTTGGCCAGCTCGTTCCTGACACGCCGCCGGCACTGCGCGACCGCCGAGGGGTAACGCGTGCTCGAGCCGGTTGTGCCAGCACCGGGTGAGACCGTGCTCGAGCCGGTCGTACCAACACCGGGCGAGCCCGTGCTCGAGCTGGTCGTACCAACACCAGGTGAGCCCGTGCTCGAGCTGGTCGTCCCACCACCGGGTGAGCCCGTGGTACCGCCGCTGCTCGGCGGCCCCGTCGTGGTGCCGCCGCCGGTCGCCGACCCCGGGCTCTGGGCAAGCCGGCAAAGCCGCAGCCGGCGGCGCGCGCTCCGCAGCAGCTGCCGCACGCGCTTGGCGGCATCGCGCCCTCTCGTCCCGACCCCGATGATGTCCGACGTCTGGTAGCCCCCGAGCTCGTCGTCGTTGACGCAGCTCCCCGGGTCACCCTCGACGGAGCAGTGCGCCGACCATCCCGACACCTCGTAAAGGTGGGCGGGAAGGCTCCACGACGCGTCGGACTGGAACATGTGGTCGTCGAGCACGAAGTTCTCGGCGTACGTCCAGTAGTTGGGAATCTCGCGGGCGTCGTGGTAGCCCATCACGTCGGAAGGCGCAAATGAGCTGCAAACTCCCCCAAAGCCACCGCAGCCGCGGCCGCCCGGGCTCTCGGACTCGCGGACGAACCCGTCCATCTTGCCGCCGTCGATGTCATTGATCACCGACCGCTTGCCGTGCGGACCGCCGCCGTTGATAAGGGACGCGTCGTGGAACGGCCGGTCGCATCCTCCGCTCAACGGGTCGGGCAGGCACACCGTGAAATGTCCGCCGATGGCCGGGATCCCATCGGCGCCCGGATAGGTCCCGAAGTACGAATCGAACGAGCGGTTCTCCTGGACGATCATCACGATGTGGCGGATCTTGTGGATCCCTACGTCGGACGCGCGCACGGTGCTCGGTGTGAACGCGCCCGGTGCCGCGCCGGGACCGGCGTGTCCGGCCGCGCCGCAGCCGGCGAGCGCGATCGAGGTCAGGAGCAGGAGACGACGCACATCGCGGATCCTTATCGATCGCGAGGACGATCGGGGGTCCGGACGGTGATTTCGGCTTTCGTGGCCCTACCGACGTTGCCGCCCGCGGCGGACACGCCACGGAGTCTATGGACCGAACCGACCGGGAACGACGCCGGCGCGGGCGCCACGTCTAATCATGCGCCCGCGCCGGTTCTGTAGGGGTGGGGGGAGGGTCAGGCGGGGAGGGTCAGGCTGCGAGAGCGAGCTCGTCGGGCTGCTGGGGGTCCATCGCCTGGGTGGCCAGCACGATCTGCCGGCGCAGCGCGCCGGGCTCGGCGGGGGAGTAGAGCGGGCTGTCCATTCCGTCGGTCATGAGCCGGTGGAGCCTCGCCATTCCCTCGGCGGCGACGGGCTGGCGGCTGGTCAAACGGGCGACGACGGCGTTGATCGCGTCCTCGGCGTTGATCACCGCGTTGCGGCGGATGATCGAGAAGTAGGCGCGGGTCATGGGCGGCTGGTGGGCCTCCTTGACCGTACCCCGCCACGTGCGCGCGACCTGCCGGCGTGCACGCGGGCTGACGAGCTGTGCTGCGCGCAGTCCGAGCTCGGGCGACAGCTCCGGCGGCGCGCCCGCGGCGAGCTCACGAGTGAGGACGTCGCGGTGGATCGCGACCCGCATCCGGAGCGGCACGAAGCCACCGAACGAGCCGCCCATCTCGGGACTGTTGTGGCGGTTGAACTTTGAGGAAAACGTTGTGGTAGTCATGGTCTGCGCTCCTTCGAATGTTCCACAATCGATTGTGGTCATCCGGTGTGAAGGAAACATGCAGACCGGCGTACCGGGTCTAAAGGTTCTGTGAACCCAGGCCCCCTTTGGGGAGAAACTTCTGCATAGGGATGGTTTCTTCCCAAGCGCGGGGCCCCCTCCCCCCGCCAGGCTCTTAGACGCGTCGGGGTCAGCGGCCGACGCGATATCGGACGTGCGTCGCCCGCGGAGAGTGGATCAGCTCCACCGGCTCGAGGCCCGGGTCCTCGACGCCCTCGAACAGGCGCTCGCCGGATCCCAGCACCACGGGGATGATGTCGAGCATGAGCTCGTCGATCGCGCCGGCGGCAAACGCTTGACGCACGGTCGCGGCGCCACCCGCGACGTCGACGCCGAGGTCGCCGGCCGCCTCCTGCGCGCGTTCGAACGCCCTACCGAACCCCTCGGTGACGAAGTGGAACGTCGTTCCGCCCTCCATCTCGATCGGGTCGTGCGCATAGTGGGTGAGAACGAACACCGGGGCGTGGTACGGCGGCTCCTCGCCCCACCATCCGCGCCAGTCGCCGTTCCACGAGCCGCGAATCGGACCGAACATGTTGCGGCCCATGACGTAGGCGCCGCGGGGTCGCATGAGCGCGTCGCGCGCGCGGGCGTCGGCCTCGTTGATCGGGTCGTCGAGATGCCAGTGGTGGAGGTCGAGACCGCCGATGCCGAGCGGGTTTTCGCGGCTCTGGTCGGGGCCCGCGACGAACCCGTCGAGCGAGATGGACATGTGGCAAGTGGTTGGTGTCATGCCAGCACAGACCGGCCGCCCCGCGAGAAATCATCGGTTAGCCTTCCTCTATGTCCCGCGCTTTACTCCTAAGCAAATGGCTATAACACTCACCCAGCTCACCGCCTTCCTCGCGGTCATCAGGGGAGGCTCGGTGACCGCGGCCGCCGACGAACTCGTCGTCACCCAGCCCTCGGTGTCCTCCGCCCTGGCCGCGCTCGGTCGGGAGCTCGACTGCGAACTGTTCGAGCGCGCGGGCCGGGGGATCCGGCTGACCCCGGCCGGTGCGGCCTTCGCCCCTTACGCCGGTGACGTTCTCGGGCTGCTCGAGCGAGGGCGAGCGGCCGCGCGCGAGGCTACCGCCGTTGCGGCGCGCAGGCTCGAGATCGCGGCGGTCACGACCGCGGCGGAATCGTTCGTTCCCGGAATGATGCGGGCGTTCGCCCAGGCGCATCCGGACATCGACCTGGAGCTTGTCGTCGGGAATCGCCAGGACGTGCTCGAACGCGTCTCGAGCCATTCCGCCGACGTCGCGATCACGGGCAAGCCCCCCGGGGACGACCGGCTGATGGCCGAGCCGTTCATGGAGAACGAGATTGTCTGCATCACGGCGCCGGACGATCCGGCCGCCGCCTCCGACGGTCCCGCGGTTCCGGAGCAGCTGTCCGGTCGACGCTGGCTCCTGAGAGAGCCGGGGTCTGGGACGCGGGCGCTCAACGAGCAGTTCCTCGCCGACTACGGCCTCGAGCCGAAGACGCTGACGCTGGGCTCCAACGGGGCGATCAAGCAGGCCGCCCGCGCCGGGCTCGGGGTCTCGCTGCTATCCAGGGCGGCGGTCGAGAGCGAGCTCGAGTCCGGGTGGCTGGGCGAGCTTCGGCTAGCCGGCGGACCGGAGGCGAGACCGTGGTTCCTGCTCCGCTCGGCGATCGGTCCCGTCCGGCCGGCGGTCGAGCTGTTCACAAACTTCGTGACGGCGCAAGATCGGCGCGGGCGTGCTCCGCGCCCAAGGCGATTGCGGCCCGTGCAGTGACCAGGTGGTAGAGAACGAGCAGCTGCGTGATCGCCAACGGCTCGGACCGATGCAGCTCGGTGCCGATCGTGAACTCCCCGAGGCGTTCGGTGCGCAGGTGGCTGGCGAAGTGCATCCGGTCCCACACCGCCTCCTCGATCGCCGCGCTGCGCTCGGGAGAGATCGTGCCCGGAACCCAAAGTGAGGACTCGGCGCCGCGCGCGACGAGTGAGATCCCGTCACGTCCTCCATCGATCACCGGGGCCAGCTCGGGGTGGACGATCCCCGGCCGCATGACGATCCGGGCGTCCAGATGCTCCGGGTCGCCGCGGTCCCCGGGCATGAACGAGATCACCATGTCGGCGTGGTGACGCTGTGGCCGAATGAAAGCCTCGGCGTCGGCCTCCCGCCGGTCGAGCTCGTCTAGCACCTGATCGGTCGTGTAGCCGCGACGGGAGCAGTCGCGCTGGACCTTCCACTTGCGGCGCAGATCCTCCGGTGGGTCGAGGAACACCCGGACGTCGTACGTGCCGCGCATGGCGACGGTGTGAAACCCGAGCAGGCCCTCGACGATGATGAATGGAGCCCCTCCACCCGGGCGGACGCACTCCGCGGCGGCGAACGTCCCGTCCTGATGACGGTAGACGGGCTTCACGATCGGCTCTCCCGCCCTCAGGTGCGCGAGATGCTGCTCGAGGATGTCGAGGTAGTTGCAGTCAGGGTGCAGCGGTGTGAGCCCGTGTTCGACCCGCTGCTTGCGGTCGTAGCGGTGATAGTGGTCAGCCGAGATGTGCGTTACCTGGTGCTCGCCGAGGATCCGGACAAGGCCGCGCGTCAGCGTCGTCTTGCCGGACGCCGAGTCACCGACGATGCCGAGAAGGATCGGGCGAGGCATCAGACGCGGACCGTATCGCCCCGGTCAACGACCGGATCGAGCTCGTCACCGACGGCGATGGAGACCGTCGCGACGCCTCCGGCGACGTCGGTCACGATGGGTATGACGTCGAGCGTCGATTCGACCGCGCAGTCGGTGATGTCGCTGTCCAGATCCAGCGACCGGAGCTTCGCCGCGTCGGAGCTGGCGGCGAGCGCGTCGAGTGGCGTCGGGAAGGCCGCTGCCACCGCCTCTGCGACGCGCGCGGCGTCGGTGCGTTCGCCGAGCAGCGCTGCGCTGAGACGACCGGCGACGTACACGTCCTCGAGCGCCACCGCGCCATCCGTGCCCGAGCACACGATCAGGACGTCCCCACCGGCGTGGGTCCGAAGCGCGCGAATCGACGCGTCGAGGTTCAGGAGGCAAGCGAGTCGGACCTGCGGCGCGACACCTGTCGCCGCCACGATCGCCGGCGCGCCGTTCGTGGTCGTCAGCACGAGTTCGTCGCCACGCCGCTCGGTCACCTCGGCCGGCGAGTTGCCCAGGTCGAAGCCCGGAGGCTTGATGCCTCCTCGCTCGCCGGCGAGCACGCGCCCAGGCCTTCGCAGCTCGAGCGCCCGGTCGATCGTTCCGGCAACCAGCACCCGGCGGTAGCCGCTGGCCAGCGCCCGCGTCGCCGTCGATGTGGCGCGCAACACATCGATAACCACGGCCAGCTGCGCGGGGCAGAGGTCGGCGGGACGCAGCGCAACGTTGATCACGCGCGCACCGTAAGGGCAACAGCATCGAAAAGCCATAGGGAATTCCCGTGCACCGAAAGAGGAGTCCTTATGGCCGAATCGGCACACCAGCGAATCGCCCCGGACTATACATAAGGCGAACTCTATCCATTCACGGAAATCATTGTTTGACGCCTATGCCAGCGGACCGTAGGCTCGATGGCGAGCACGACCGAAAGGCGACCACCGAAAATGAATCCCACCTCAGCCGTTATCGCCCAGAAGAGAGACCGATGGGCCTCCGGAGTCACACCGTACGCCGAGATGGGTTACTTCAACGCGGACTACGAGCCCAAGGACACCGACATCCTCGCGGCGTTCAGGATCACGCCGCAGCCGGGCGTCGATGCGATCGAGGCGGCCGCCGCGGTGGCCGGCGAATCCTCCACGGCGACCTGGACCGTGGTGTGGACCGACCGCCTGACCGCGCACGAGACCTACCAGGCAAAGGCGTACGACGTGAGTCCTGTGCCGGGGCGGGAGGGCGAGTACATCGCGAAAATCGCCTACGACCTCGACCTGTTCGAGGAGGGGTCGATCGCGAACCTGACGAGCTCGATCATCGGCAACGTGTTCGGGTTCAAGGCGCTGAAGGCCCTCCGGCTCGAGGACATGCGCATCCCGCCGCACTACGTCAAGACCTTCCAGGGCCCGCCACACGGGATCGTCATGGAGCGCGAGTACCTCGACAAGTTCGGGCGTCCCCTGCTCGGCGCAACGGTCAAGCCGAAGCTCGGCCTCTCGGCGAAGAACTACGGGCGCGTCGTGTACGAGGCGCTGCGCGGTGGGCTCGACTTCACCAAGGACGACGAAAACATCAACTCGCAGCCGTTCATGCGCTGGCGCGATCGTTACCTGTACTCGATCGAGGGCGTCAACCGGGCGATGGCCCAGGCCGGAGAGATCAAGGGTCACTACATGAACGTCACCGCCGCGACGATGGAGGAGATGTACGAGCGTGCCGAGTTCGCCAAGGAGCTCGGCAGCGTGATCATCATGATGGACCTCACCGTCGGTTACACCGCGATGCAGTCGATGTCCAAGTGGGCCCGGCGCAACGGTCTGATACTGCACCTGCACCGGGCCGGCCACGGCACTTACACGCGACAGAAGAATCACGGCGTGTCATTCCGGGTGATCGCCAAATGGTGCCGCCTGCTCGGCGTCGATCACCTCCACGCCGGAACCGTGGTCGGCAAGCTCGAGGGTGACCCCGCGATGATCAAGGGGTATTACGACACGCTACGTCTCAACTACGTTCCCGAGAACCTCGAGAACGGGATCTTCTTCGACCAAGATTGGGCATCGCTGCCGGCGGTGATGCCGGTTGCGTCCGGAGGGATCCACGCCGGACAGATGCACCAGTTGTTGCGCTACCTCGGTGAGGACGTCATTCTCCAGTTCGGGGGCGGGACGATCGGGCACCCGATGGGGATCGCCGCCGGCGCGACTGCCAACCGTGTCGCGGTGGAGGCCATGATCCAGGCTCGCAACGAGGGCCGCGACTACTACATGGAAGGACCCGACATCCTCGCGAAGGCGGCCAAGGGGTGCCCTGAGCTGAATGCGGCACTACAGGTGTGGAAGGACGTCACGTTCGATTTTCAGTCGACTGACACTCCCGACTACGTGGTCACTCCCACTATCGCGTGAACCTGGAGGTACTAGACCATGCGCGTTACTCAAGGCACGTTCTCGTTCCTGCCGGATCTCACGGACGATCAGATCGCGGCCCAGATCCGCTACGCCCTCGAGCATGGTTGGGCGATGTCGGTCGAGCACACCGACGATCCCCATCCACGGAGCCCGTACTGGGACATGTGGGGGACACCGCTGTTCGATCTGCCCGTCGAGCAGACCGACGTCGTGCTGCGCGAGGTTCGCGCCTGCCGCGAGGCGCACCCGGGTGAGTACATCAAGCTGATCGCCTACGACTCGAGCAAGGGTCGCCAGACGACGGCGCTCAGCTTCATCGTTCACCGCCCGGCCCACGAGCCCGGCTTCCGTCTGGACCGGACCGAGTCCCACGACCGCGTCCAGCGCTACGCCCTGCATCCGTACGCCGCAGACGCGCCGCACGGTAGTCGTTACCGCCAGAACGGGACGGCGGCGTGACGGTCCTCGAGCACCCGACCGCCCCGGCGGCGGCGGGGGTCGAGACGTACGACCTCGACATCGAGGGGGTCCTCGATCAACTCGACCGCGAGCTGGTCGCGCTCGCGCCGGTCAAGACGCGAATTCGGGAGATCTCGGCGTTGCTCGTCGTCGACCGCCTACGCCGCGACGCCGGCCTCACCGCCGGCCGGCCGACGCTCCACATGTCGTTCACCGGCAACCCGGGAACCGGCAAGACGACCGTCGCGATGCGGATGGCCGACATCCTCCACCGCCTCGGCTACATCGAGCGCAACCACGTCGTCGCGGTCACCCGCGACGACCTGGTCGGCCAGTACGTCGGCCATACGGCGCCGAAGACGAAGGAGGTGCTGAAGCGAGCGTACGGCGGCGTCCTGTTCATCGATGAGGCGTACTACCTGTACCGCCCCGAAAACGAGCGCGACTACGGGGTCGAGGCGATCGAGATCCTGTTACAGGTGATGGAGAACCAGCGGGAGAACCTGGTGGTGATCCTCGCCGGCTACAAGGACCGCATGGACGACTTCTTCCGTCTCAACCCGGGAATGTCATCGCGGGTCGCGCACCACATCGACTTTCCCGACTACACGATCGACGAGCTCATGGCGATCGCTCAGTTGATGTTGCGGGCCGAGTCTTATGAGTTGAGCGACGACGCCGAGAACGCGTTTCGGGCGTATCTGGAGCGCCGCGTCAGACAGCCGCGGTTCGCGCACGCCCGCAGCGTCCGCAACGCGATCGAACGAGCGCGCCTGCGCCACGCCAACCGGGTCTACGAGGACATCAAGGACGGCCACGCGCCGGGCCGCGCGGACCTGGTCCGGATCGAGGCGCAGGACATCCTCAAGAGCAGCGTGTTCGAAGCGACGAGCTGAAGCCGTGCCCAGACCCGTGATTCTCGGTGTCGTCGGCGATTCGGCGGCCGGAAAAACCACCATCACCCGCGGTCTCGTGCGCGTGCTCGGCGAGGACAACGTCGCGCATATCTGCACCGACGACTACCACCGGTACGACCGCAAGCAGCGCGCCGAGCTGGGTGTCACCCCGCTGCACCCCGACAGCAATCACATCGACATCATCGCCCAGCACCTCGTTCACCTCCGGCAGGGAGACGCGATCCTCAAGCCGGTCTACCGTCACCAGGACGGGACGTTCGGTGCGCCCGTGTACGTGCACCCCGAGCGGTTCACGGTGATCGAGGGCCTGCTCGGTTACTTCCTGCCAGAGATGCGCGACATCTACGACGTGCGGGTCTACCTGAGCCCGCCCGAGGAGCTTCGCCGGCGGTGGAAGGTACAGCGCGACTGCTCGCGGCGCGGGTATACGACCGACCAGGTGCTCGCCGAACTGGACCGGCGAGAGCCTGACTCTGAAGCGTTCATCCGCCCGCAGCGGCGCCACGCCGACATGCTCGTGTCGTTCCTGCCCCGGGATGGAGTCGACAGCGACGATCCGACGCACCTCGACGCCGAGCTCACGCTCGGCGACGGGTTGCCGCACCCGGACCTGATGCCGTTCGTGAACGGAGAGCCGGACGGCCTCCAGCTCGTGGAGGGCAGCCCCGAGCGGATCCTGCGCATACCCGGGCGCATGGATCCTGACCACGCCCAGGCGATCGAGGAGGCCATCTGGGAGCGCCTCCACTTCGCGACTCACCTCCGCGCGCGGCGGCTTGGAGAGTTCACGATCGGCACCGAGCTCTACCGCTCGGAGTCGCTGGCGCTCGTCCAGCTGCTGATCCTGTACCACCTGGTGACGGCGAGGGCCCGGGTGGCGTTGGGGGACGACGGCGCACGCACGCCCGTCGGTGTCGCCTAGCGCGCCGGCTTGTCACACGGCGGACGGAGCACCCAGCGCGGCAGGATCGGCGGCGATCTTCGCCCGCAGTTCCTCGAACGCGGGTGGATCCTCGAGCGCCATTCGGTACGCGCCCAGGCGCCTTGCCGCGTTGATCGCGATCACGCCGACGACGCGTCCGTCGCGCTCGCCCGCGTACACCACCCGCGAGCGGTCCGGAGTGGACTCGAGCTGCTCGAGACGGTCGGCTCGCCCCGGGAAGCCGATCGACTGGATCTTCTTGTCGTACTGGTCTGACCAGAAGTAAGGCGGCGTGTCATACCGCTTGCGTTCGTCGGCCGGCGCCAGCGCGTTCCGTCCGGCGAGCTGGCCCTGCTCGGCGGCGACCGTCCAATGCTCGATGCGCACGACGTCGCCATCGGCCAACGGATGCGGCCACGCGACGATGTCGCCGGCGCCGAGGATGTCGGGGTCGTCGGCGGCGGTCAGCGTCGCGTCGCACGCGAGCCCAGGGTCCGCCCGAAGTCCGCTGCTCGCGAGCCACTCCGTGTTCGGAACCGCGCCGAGGCCGATGACAACGACATCGGCGCCGACGCGCTCGCCGTCCGCCAGCTCGATGCCCTCGACGTGATCGCTGCCACCGAGCAGCGCCGTGACACCGGTGGCGAGACGCAGGTCCACGCCGTTCTCGCGATGCAGCTCGGCGCACCACTCGCCGAGCTCGGGGCCGAGCGGGAGCATCGGCGTCGCCGCCACGTCGATCAGCGTGACCTCGAGCCCCGCCTTCCGGGCGGTCTGGGCGACTTCGCACCCGATGAAGCCCGCGCCGACGATCGCCACCCGCGGCCGCCCCGCGAACGCCGCCCGCAGCGCGAGGGCGTCCTCGAGGTTTCGCAGGACGTGAACCCCGTCGAGCTCTCCGCCGGCGCCCGGCCAGCGCCGCGGACGCGAGCCGGTCGCCACGATCAGGCGGTCGTAGGAGACCTCGTCGCCGTCGGCCAGCACCACTCGCCGGCGGCCGCGGTCGAGGCTCGCGGCCGGCACGCCGAGGCGCCACTCGGCCTCGAGCGTGTCGCACGGGAAATGGACGCGCTCGGTGTCCTGCTCGCCGGCGAGCAGCTCTTTCGACAGCGGCGGGCGCGTGTACGGCAGGTGCCGCTCCTCTCCGACCATCACCAGCTCGCCGTCGAACCCTGCTTTGCGCGCCGCCTGAGCCGCCCGCAACCCGGCAAGCGAGGCGCCGACGATGACGAGGCGGGATATGCTCACTGCGTACCTCCGAGTTGCCAAACTGAAGTCAGTTCGGTACTCTACGGACGATGTTGGCTACTGTCAAATTCCTATGACCGACAGCGCTCCACTCCGTGTCGCGATCATCGGCGCCGGACCTGCCGGGTTCTACGCCGCCGCCCAGCTGCTCGCCGTCGCCGAGCCGGAGTTCGCGGTCGATCTGTACGACCGGCTGCCGACCCCGTACGGGCTCGTCCGGTCGGGGGTGGCGCCGGATCATCCGAAGATCAAGTCGGTCACCCGCGCATACGACAAGACTTCCCAGCACGAGCGCTTCCGCTTCTTCGGCCACGTCGAGCTGGGCACGGACATCGGTCGCGAGGACCTGCTCGATCACTACCACGTCGTCCTGTACACGATCGGCACCTCGATCGATAAGCGGCTGGGGATCCCCGGCGAGGACCTCCGCGGCTCGCACGCCGCCACCGAGTTCGTCGCCTGGTACAACGGCCATCCCGACCACTCCGGCCTCGAGCTCGACCTCCGGGCCAAGCAGGTGGTCGTCGTGGGTGCGGGCAACGTCGCGATCGACGTCGCGCGGATGCTCGCGCTGGCCCCCTCCGAGCTCGAGATCACCGATACGGCCGACCACGCGATCGCGGTCCTGAGCGGGAGCGGGGTCGAGGAGATCACGATCCTCGCTCGCCGCGGTCCGCTCCAGGCTGCGTTCACGAACCCCGAGCTGCTCGAGATGGGCGAGCTGGAACGCGGGGACGTCGAGGTCGTGCGCGCAGAGCTCGACCAGCGCTCAGCGGTCGCGCTCGAGCAAGCCGACAAGACCCGCCGGCGCAACGTCGAGATCATCCAGGACTATGCCGCCCGGCCGACGACCGGCAAGCCGATAACCGTGCGCTTCCGCTTCCTCGCCTCCCCGGTCGAGCTGCTCGGCGACTCCGACGGCCACGTCCGCGCGGTGAAGATCGAGAACAACGAGATCGTCGCGCGCGAGGACGGTTCGCTTGCCGCCCACGGGACGGGAACATTCGAGGAGATCCCGGCGCAGCTCGTGTTCCGGTCGATCGGCTACACCGGCGTGCCCGTCGCCGGGATCCCGTTCGACGAACGACGCGGGCTGATCCGCAACGATGCCGGGCGCGTGATTCACGTTGACGGCACTCGTCAGCTCGGCGAGTACGTGTCGGGCTGGATCAAGCGCGGTCCGTCCGGAGTGATCGGGACGAACAAAAAGGATTCTCAAGACACGGTCGGCAAGATCCTCGAGGACGCGGCCGCCGGTCGGCTCAACGATCCTGCCTCCGACGACATCGAGGCGATGATCGCCGCGCACTGCATCAACGCGGTGACCTGGGACGGTTGGCAGGCGATCAATGCGATCGAGACCGCCGCCGGCGAGGCCTCGAGTCCGGGACGGCCGCGGGTCAAGCTGACCGAGTGGGAAGCGCTCCGCGAAGCCGCCAGGAGCGCGCTGGCGGACCAGGCTCGCCGCTGATCAGGCGGCGAGGGCGAGCTGTATCCACGACTGCGCTGTTAATCGATCAGGCTGATCGCGTTCTCCGGGCAGGTGCCCTCGACCTCTTCGGCGAGGTCGTGAAGATCGTCGGGAACGTCGACCGGGTCGCCGGCGCGGATCGTCACGAAGCCCTCGTCGTCGCTGCTAAGGAGCTGCGGCGCGAGCGTGTAACAGCGACCGTGACCCTGACAGGCCTCGCTCACGCACAGCTTCACGGCTTGACCTCCCAGCGCAACGGCAGCGTGCTCAGCGACATCATCGCGCCGCCGCCACGCTCAAACAACTGCGCGTCGGTGGCCGGCTCGAAGTCCGGGATCACCTTCAGCCACTCGTCCACCGCGATCGCCATCTCGCGACGGGCCAGGTGCATCCCGAGGCACCGGTGCGGGCCGCTCGCGAACCCGAAATGGTTGTTCTTCTTGCGGTCGATGACGAACTCGTCGGCGTGCTCCCAATGCCTCGGGTCGCGGTTGGCGCCGGATACGAGCCCGTACACCATGTCGCCCTTCTTCAGCTGGACGCCGTGGAACTCGACGTCGCGTGTCACCTTGCGCCCGTCGCCGAAGATGATCGTGTAGTACCGCAGCGTCTCCTCGACCGCGAGCGGAATGATCTCCGGGTCCTCGATCAGCCTCTGCCGGTGTTCGGGATGCAGAGCCAGGTGGTGGAACATGTATGCGAGCTCTGCCCGCGTCGTGTCGAGCCCCGCGAGTGTGAGCACGGTGCACATGTCGAGCAGTACCTCGTCGTCCAGCGGCTCGTCGTCGAACTTGGCGTCGAGCAGGTACGAGAACAGGTCTCCTTCCCGGCGACCCTCGGCGCGGCGATCGTCGAGCTGCTCCTTCCAGAACACACGCATCTCAGCGAGCGCGGTGGCCATTCCCGCAGCGCCTTCGGGGTCACCGCCGAAACCACCGAAGAACGCATCCACCCACCCCACGAACACCTCGGTGTACGAGACCGGCACCCCGATCACGGTCAGGAACGCCGCGGTCGGGAAACGCAGCGCGAACTCCTCGAAGAAGTCGCACTCGCCCTTGGGCACGATCGGCTCGATGAAGCCGCGGCAGGTCTCCCTGATCATCGGCGCCGCGGCCTCCATCGCCTTCGGCGAGAACCATGGGTTCAGGATGCGGCGGTACTTGATGTGGTCCGGGGCGTCGACCTGGGTCGGTACGAACCGGTAGATCGGATCCGGCTCCCACGGCGTGATCGATGCGCTCGAGAAGATCTCGGGGGTCTTGTAGATGTCGTTGACGGCGTCGTGCCGCGTGAACACCCAGTAACCGCCCTCGGCGTACTCGTTGTAGAAGTGCGGGCACGTCTCGCGCAGTTCGTTGGCCAGCGCCCAGTAATCGCCCATCTGGCGAGTCTTGGAGAAGTCGTGATGCATGACGGGACAGCCGGTGACCTCCGTCCCGCGCCGTTCCGCGATGACACTCGATTCCATTTCCGTTCCTTTCTCCGAAGCGTCGGTTCAGGCGCCCGCGAGCGCGGCCGGCTTGCTTTCATGGACTCGGCCGGCGATATCCCGTCCCGCGAGGTAACCGAACACCATCGCCGGGCCGAGCGTGCCACCCGCGCCGCCGTACGTCATCCCGAGCGGCGAGGCCATCGCGTTCCCGGCCGCGTA
>Ga0070765_100000417_pt1 | contig 25630 bp, 36 predicted proteins | sample HubBroMetageWFT5_FD_71516 | JGI IMG/M metagenome (GOLD analysis project Ga0070765, IMG submission 71516) | Warmed and freeze-thawed soil microbial communities from the Hubbard Brook experimental Forest, New Hampshire - Hubbard Brook CCASE Soil... | ecosystem: Environmental > Terrestrial > Soil... | reverse complement strand
GGCATCGAGGCCGGGTCGGGCATCGAGGCCGGGTCGGGCATCGAGGCCGGGTGGGGCATCGAGGCCGGGTCGGGCATCGAGGCCGGGTCGGGCATCGAGGCCGGGTGGGGCATCGAGGCCGGGCAGGGCATCGAGGCCGGGCAGGGCATCGAGGCCGGGTCGGGCATCAAGGCCGGGTCGGGCATCGAGGCCGGGTCGGGCATCAAGGCCGGGTGGGGCATCGAGGCCGGGTGGGGCATCAAGTGCAAGCTCAAGCTGTCGTTCTCAAAGCGACTGTTTGCCGGCCTGTGCATCTGGCATACCACTGAACAGGAAGTCAAAACAGTCGAATGTGGCGAGCTTGATGGTGTGGTCGCGTATGGCGATGTGGTTGAGACCGGTTTGCCGGAGAAGGCTAAGGCAGCGTGATGGCTTCCGGTACCCCACAAGGCCCCGCAGCTAACCAGTTCGCTGGGCTCCTGAGCGACCAGCCAGTCTTCGCAGCAGAGCATCTAATCCGTGTCCGCATGGGCGTGGAGCGAAGCACGCGAGACCTCCAAAGAGAACTAGAAGAGAGGGATCTTGTCGTCACCGCAGCCGTACGCGCCGGACTCCCCATGGTCGACGTGTGTCGCCACTCAGGATTGAGCGTCGAGACCGTCAACTCAATCGCCAGCGGATTCCCGGCCGACCACCCGAGGGCAGAGGGATGACGGATGGGGAGCGCATCTCAGCGAGATTTCACGAGGTCTATGAGCTGCTTGCACCTGGCTACGGGTATCGCACACGGGAGGCAAGCGCCAGGACGTGGGAGAAGGTGCCTGAGCCAAACCGTTCTTTGATGATCCACACCTGCGAGTTCCTACTCCACGAGAAGTGCATTGAGGTAGGCCCGTCCCTGCCGGAATCGTGGGGGAGCTCGGAGGGATGACCGCCCGCGAAGCCCAGCGTTCAGCAGCGCTCGAGGAAGCAAACCGTGTCCGTGGGGAGAGAGCCGCGGTGAAGCGCCGGGTCTTCAACCAGACGATGAGCATCGAGGAGGCCCTCGCCTTGGAGTGTGTCCAGCGGATGACCCTCCTGCAGCTCCTCTCCGCACAGCGGAGATGGGGAAGGCTTACCGCGAAGTATGCGTGCACCCGTCTACAGGTATCTCCTGCGAAGTGCGTTGAGGAGTTGACAGACCGTCAGCGGCTGTCAGTCATCGCGGCTTGTAAGTCCACGACCAGGAGTGCGGCATGAGCGATCTAGCAGCGGCCCTCCAGATTGCGATCAAGGTTCACGCCGACCAGCGAGACAAACAGGGCGAGCCATACCTCTTGCACGTGCTGCGAGTCGTCAACGCGGTCGAGGGCGAACGCGCCAAGGTGCTCGCTGCACTGCACGATGTGATGGAGGATGCCGTCGTCGTCCCGTCGCTCGAAGAGACGTTCGAGGAGAACGGCATGTGGATCGAAAACTCGGTCGAAGTCCTCACGCGCTCACCGAAGGAGACTTACGCCGAGTACATCCAGGGCATCCGAGACGGCCATTCCTCGACGTGGGTTGCCGAGATCCGCGAGGTCAAGCTGGCGGATTTGCGCGACAACCTCTCAAGGATCCCTCCGGGACCTTACAACGAGTGCGGTGGTCGAGAGGACAGCGGCGGTGAAGGTTCGATGGCTGCCTACGAACCGAACTGGCGGTCCCTCAAAGCCCGATACGAGAAGGCAATAGCAACCCTGGAGGCCGCATGACCGGCCCCGTCGAGGCAGCAATCGAAGCCATCGAAGCGGGACGCCGCTGGCCCAGGGCGAACACCCACGACCTTGCCACTCTGCTGGTGAAGGCCAAGCTCCCGGAGCGTCAGCGGAAGCGCCTCAACGAAAGGAGAGCGGCGTGACAATCGCGTGGCTCATCATCTGGCTACTCAGCCACACCCCGGCCTTCCCTGTCACCAGTAACCCGTGGGTGATCGGTTTCGTGGCCTGCTTCGCCATCGACCTCCTACGCATCGGCAGGAGCACCTTGAGCTGATGATAAGGCCCCCTCCACGACAGAAGCCCCGCCTTGGCAGATCGGGGCTCCCGTAACCTAAGACACGCTCCTCAACGTGTCCCTCCGTAGCCCAGAGTTATGACACGGCGAGCGGATGGAGGCACGAATTGTCCAAAGAGATCACCCTTGTTGGCTATACGCGCAACGAGGTGGCGTTCCTGTTGAGCCTGGATCATCAGGAGGCCCTCGAGCACGCGGCAGGACTACGGGACAGCATCGGGAGACTGGGCAGCGACGAATCACGCAGCGTCGCAGCGGGAAACGGGCGTTAGGGGTGCTGATCTCGAGGATGGAGAGTCAGTCGATGTGCTTGAGGCTGGTCCCATCCTCGACCTACTGGAGGGCACCCAGCCAACCGACGGACGCTCCTGGAAGCTCGCCCCCGATGCTCTCGTAGAGGCCGTTGAAGGGCTCCTCCATGAACACGGACGACTGGGGGACGCAAGCAAATCCACAAACGAGGAGGCAACGTGAGCAAATGGAAGCTGAGTAGCAGGCAGGCGAAGAAAGCCCGGAAACGGGCTGTCATCCAGGCACGCAAAGAACGGACGGCCGCGAATGCTGGGGTGGCGCGTTGAGCATCGAAACCGAGTTCCGCCAGGTCCTAGCCAACATGGAAGTCTGGCTACAACACGGCACCACTACCAGCTGGGAGCCAAACACTTCCAGCGGCGAGAGAAGCTATGGCCGTCCCCCGGGTGAGCAGAACGCGCCGCATGTCGAGTGGCGAGAACGATGGGACCAGGCGAGCGTTCTCGAGCGCGAGCGGATCCTTAAAGAAGCCCAGGATCACTTGAAGGGCCTGTTGAAGCAGAAGCGTGTCGTGATCGTCGAGGAGACCCAGGCGGAGTTGGAAAAACGGATCGTGGCGAAGTGCAGGCAGGGATGGACGGTCGAGGAGGTCGCTAACGAGTTCAAGGCCACCAAGAAATTCGTGCGGATGGCGTGGGCTACAGCACAGACCGAGCCCGACGATACGCCGCCTAAGGATCAGCGAGAAGAGGCCCTTCGGCTGGCTGACAAAGGCATGACCGAGAGGCAGATCGAGTTCGTCACGAAGCTGCCGAAGAGTACAATTAGACGTGTGCTGGGACGTGCCGCATGAGACTTTTGAATCGCATCTACGCAAAGCTCCACGGCAACTTCTGGCTGCCTTGTCCTGTATGCGGATGCTACTTCGGTGGTCACGAGCGCGGTGGTGGTCAGGTGCTCCGAGCGCCAACGTCTGCGACGGTGACATGCCCTGACTGTCCGGGCGACTGGGCGGTTTTCGAAGGGCGGATGTGCAAGCTGGAGCCGAGGCTTGACGAGGATGGCTCGTTCCGGGTGACGTTCTGTTTTCGATCGTCTGACTGGAAGCGCCAGCCATTGCTTAGGGAGCCCGAGATCGCATGAGCGACGACAACATGCCTGGACGAGCCGCTGCGCCTGAGCCGGGATGGGTGGGGACTCGCTTGCCACGACCGGATGATCTGCCGACTCGCGTGTACCTGCGCGGGGACGGTGGTTGGGCGTGGCTTGACGAGAACGATCGCGAAGTGGCTGGCCCTGCAATCGACGGTGCAAGCGGCATCATCGTGACGGTAAGCGTGGGTGAGAAGCGCACCATTTACGCCGTCACGGAGGGCAGCTACAGCGACTACTCGATTGAAGCCTGTTTTGAGGCTGAGGCAGACGCCGAGGCGTTCGTCGCTGCTGGCGGTGGCGACAGTGTGGAGGAGTTCGATCTGCTCCCACCGGGAGTCGGAATCGCAACGGTCTACACCGCCGAATGGCACCGGCCGTACTACGTCGAAGAACGCGAGATGGAGTCGCCGCTGGTGCAACAGCGTATCGAGGCCGACGTGTCTGGCGATCTGGCAAAGCGCTATCAGCGTCCTGTCACGGCTGAGCACATGAATCGCGGCCCGCTCAAAGCCCCGCTGTTCGTTGCCGAGTGCACGGACCGGGAGGCGGCGATCAAATCGGTGATGGACCGCGCGGCGGCTTGGCGTACAAGGCGATTTCCGACATGACCAACCCCGAGCTTCGCGTAAAGCTCACCAAGGCCATGACGGACGGCAAGATCCACTGCGACCGTCTGGAGCTATTCGACAGCTACGAGGATCTACCGTTCGCGGTCGCAGCCAGCGTCAGAACGCGTCTCTACTCCGATGAGAGCTATGCCGTCGCGTGGCGTGGTCAAGCCTTCGCCTGGATCAGTCTCGCCAACCAGCTGATCGAACAGGCACCGGATGATCTGCTGCCGAGGATCATTTGCGAGGACCTGACGGCGGATCTCTCCAGGGTCGCGGCATGACTCAACGCTTGACGCTCACCCGCGAAGCATGGTTGGCGGAAGGGAAGCCTCAGGGCATCGCTGACGACGCGATTCGCATGATCACGGCCAAGGACTACATGCAGCACGCACACAGCCTTTTGACCGAGACCAACTTCCAGCTTGCCGAGGTCGAATCCCTCGATGCCTTTCCAGCGGCGGGGAGTCTGACGCTAAGGGTCTGTGGAACGGGTTGCGCAGATCGTGATGCCGCGATAGCAACCGCTCTTGACGAGGGATGGGATCGCTCGCTGCTACCGATCAACTTCCGCCTATACATCGAGCCAATGCACGAACCCGCATGAGCGACGAACCAATCACGCGCAGTCGTGGTGGCTGGCAAAAGCCCACAGCCCAACCCGAGCCAGCGGAGAGCCGCGAACCATCCCATCGGGAGGCCTTCGTCCTTCTCCAGTACACCGATTTCGAAGGCGCGCTCCTGTACGGGGCCTATTCAACGCGCGATCTGGCAGAAGCGGCTGCTACGAACCTCGGAGAGTCCAGTACCGAGCACAACGTGATTCACGGCGTGGTGATCGATGCTGCGCCTGCCTGTCGGACGGCGCTTGGGGAGTACGAGTAGGCGATGGATTTGGTTCTGTCCACCCCCGTGGTATAGGATATGGACCAGAAGGGGGCCGACCCCTGCTCAGAGCCGGATCACCTCGCTCTAGCTGCTTGACCGATGGAGGGGGATCGTGAGTCCGTTGCGCAGGGAGCCGCGCAGTCCAGATCGCGCTCTTGAGGCGATTGTCGAGTACGAAGTGATCCACGGGGCGTTGCCGAGCTACGTTTGCGGCTCGCTGCTGGGGATGCTTGAACGCGGCGATCCAGTTCCACCGTTGCCGGGCGAGATGAACTTTCGTGAAGCCGATTGGCTCGAATCGTGATGGGGAGGGGCATGTCTACGCACCACTGGTGGTATCGGCTGCTTATCTACATTCCGTTCGCAGGTTTTCTGGCGATCGTGCACACACCGCTCTCGGCCGTCGTCTGCTTCTCGATTGGCCTCGCTTTCCTCCTCATATTTGCGGAGGGCTGAGATGGCCGTCGATCACGCAAGCGGATGTAGATGCAAGCGCTGCGACTCAAACCAGCCACATCACCCCGTAGACGAGACGCTCATCCTCAGAGCATTGAAGAACGACCCTCCTATCTACGGTCCTACTAAGCGCAGGCTGGCGTTCTACGACTCTAGGCGAGTCCCGGTTTCCAGGAAGCGTCACGGTCATGCCCGTCAGCCGTGGCAGCCGATAAGGAGAGCGGCATGAGCGCCCACACATATAAAGCCACTGTATAAGCCAAAACCCCTGCGTCCGTAGAAACTACGGGTCTTTATTCTAAGGACGTAATATCTCCGTCCGATCCGCATATGTATGCGGCTGGACGACTCGCAGCGACTCATCGTCGGCGCCTTGGGCGCCTCGCTCGCTGCCACTGACTCGCCACCCCGCGTGGGGATCGGCGTCCTCTTGCTCGCCGTAGCCCTGCACGGCGGCCGTAACCCGAAGGGAGAGCAAATGTCGATCACGGCCCAGCCCCCTGCACTAACGCCTGACGTAGGGGTAGAGCCTCTCAATGATTTCTTCGATGGCTTTGACGGTGTGATCAAGGGCAGTGGGAAGTGGGGCGTACCTGTCTTGACTAGCGACATGGACCGCTATAAGGCACACCAAGACGGCAAGATCAACTGCGACAGCATCACGTTCTACGGGTGCTGGGATGATCTACCGGACCGACACAAGGCAATCATCGGTCAGCGGATCTACACGCCAGAGAACTTCATCGTTGCTGAGCATGGTGAGCGCAGAGCGTTCATATGCATGGCACCACAGCTGATCGAACGAGCACCACTTGAGATGGTCGCAAGCATCTGCTGCCAGGACCTCAGCGCAGACCTCGCAGGTAGCACCACAGCCTGAGACTACGTATGTACGTAGAGCGAGGCAGGCACAGCCCTACCGGCGCCCGGTACGAAAGTCGGGGTTGACTCTAGGTGACCCGCGGTCAACGTCGTTCCCCCCCACGAAACGCGTTAAGCTCTGATGCGGCTCTAGAAAGCCAAATCGCGGGAGGGCCTGAAAACTCGCCTTATCAAGCGCGCGTCGGTGCAGACGTGGTGGCTGCGTAATGCCAAGCCGGGAGCGGGAACGAAACCGGCCGAACTCGGCCAAACGTGGTTATGACCGTGAGCACCGGAAGCGCCGGGAGATGTGGAAGGCCCGCGTGGAAGCTGGCGGCGTGTGCTGCTGGCGGTGTGGGTATGCGATCTTGCCGGGTTCCGACTGGGATCTCGGCCATGACGATATTGACCGGCGTGTCACTCGCGGCCCTGAGCATCAGGCTTGCAACCGAGCGACGTCGGGTCGTGACCCTTACAGGCAGGCGACTCGCGTGCGTCGGAGGAAATCGAGAGACTGGTGAGCACGCCTAAAGCTACAGCCAAGCCACGGACGAAAGCAAAGCCGTCCGATCTGGGCGAGCGTGGCGCGACTGTCATCAGCGTCTACGGACCGTTTAGCTCGCGGTGCCTGGTGGAGATGTCCGCGGATCTCGCTAACGAGCTGTTCCCGAAAGGGCTCGGGGTCTCGTCTCGTTCGAATGTGATCTCGGCTGCTGAGCATGACGTGGACAAGATCCGCGAGCGCTCACCGGAACTCGCGGAATCCGCCCTGGCTGCTGCTGCGATCAGGCTGGCCTATGAAATCGAGCATCCGTTCAACTCGGCTACGTCGAAGAGCATGTGTGCTCGGGAGATGCGGGAAGTCTTGGGTGCCCTTCGGGATCTGGCACCGGAGGAGCAGACAAAGGATGGCCTCGACGATCTCTCCGCTGCCCGTGCAAAGCGCCGTCAGGCGGCACACTAGCTACTAGAATGTGTGCATGGCACCTGCGCCAACGATCCGGGTAGGGTCCCGCTTTGGACGGTTGACTGTCACCGGCCTTTCGCCGGAGCGTCGGCGGCGCCACCGCGTTTACGACTGTCTCTGCGACTGCGGCGAAGAGGTCGCTGTGGTGGCCGCCAATCTCAAGCGGGGGTCCGCTCGATCGTGCGGATGCTTCGCCCGCGACCGGACGGCCGAGACCCATCGTAGTCATGGGCTCACTTATCACCCGCTGTTCAAAACGTGGGCGGCGATGCACGCGCGATGCAATAACGCCAAGCGGCGTGACTACCCTCACTACGGCGGACGCGGCATAAGTGTTGATCCCCGATGGGACGATCCCGCACAGTTCATTGCCGACATGGGTGATCGCCCGGAGGGTATGACCCTTGAGCGCATTGACAACGAAGGCCCCTACTCCCCGGAGAACTGCCGCTGGGCAACTCGGAAGGAGCAGCGGGCCAATCGTCGGCCCGAACGACGCGCTGCTCGGTAGCCAGGTAGCGAGGATTTTCTGGGCTCCCCCGTACGCGTCGTCGTCGGGTGCGGAAGTGATCGACCTCGCCCGGATGGGTGGCCTGATCCTTGATCCTTGGCAGCAGGCTCATCTAACTGCTGCGTTGGGGGAAACCTCGGATGGGCAGTGGGCGGCGCTCGAGGTCGGGTTGACTGTTCCTCGCCAGAACGGAAAGAACGGGGAGCTTGAGGCCCGCCAGCTCGGGGGCTTGTTCCTCCTCGAAGAACCGCTGCAGATCCACTCAGCCCACATGGCCGATACGTCCCTGGAGCAGTTTCTTCGCTTGGAGGATCTGATCGAAGGGACACCGGAGTTCTCTCGTCGTGTGAAGAAAATCAGGCGCGGGAAGGGCAGCGAGGAAATCCTCCTGCACCGCCATCCTCGGACGGGGGTCGCGCCGAGGCTCCGCTTTCGTCCCCGGACGGGTTCGGGTGGCCGAGGGTTCTCCTGTGGCTGCTTGTATTGCGATGAGGCGATGATCCTGCCGGAGGCGTTCCACGGCACGCTGATGCCGATCCTCTCCGCCCAGCCCAACCCGCAGATTTGGTACACCGGATCAGCTGGCGACGAGGAAGACCCCGCACATGACGCCGTGGTCTTCGCCCGACTGAGGGAGAGAGGGATAGCTGGTGGTGATCCTTCGCTGGTCTACGGCGAGCATTCGGTTGACGCTGATCGCCCGGAGGACGTGACGCCGGAGATGGCGATCGACCCCGAACGGTGGGCGGAAGCCAACCCCGCGTTGGGGATCCGGATCTCTCCGAGCTATGTGGCGAAGGAGCAGCGCTCCATGTCCCCTAGGGCGTTTGCCGTGGAGAGATTGAACGTCGGGGCGTGGCCCCGCACTGATGGTTTGGATGGTGTCGTGATCAGCCCGGAGGACTGGGCGGCACGCACCGACGAACTCTCCGAGGCTGCGGGTCCATTGTGCTTCGAGATCGACGTGACCCCCGACCGCTCGTGGTCTGCCCTGGGTGTCGCAGGGCGGCGCAGCGACTCGAAGGTGCATGTCGAGCTCGTCGAGCACAAGCGCGGTACCGGATGGGTTGCAGACCGCCTTGTCGAGGTCGTCTGGAAGCACAAGCCGACCGCTGTCATCCTCGATGCTTCCGGGCCTGCCGGCGCCCTACTGCCGGACCTCACAAAGGCGCTACGCGAGTCCGAGCACGGCGATCTACTCTCGGGCTTGGTCGACCGGGAAATCACGGTCGTCAACGCGAAAGAGCACGCTCAGGCGTGCGGGATGTTCTTCGACGCGGTGAAGCAAGACACTCTCCGCCATCTCGGGGAGATCGAGCTCGCCTCCGCTATCAAGGGCGCAACCAAGCGCTCCCTGAGCGAGGCGTGGGCTTGGAGCCGCAAAGACTCAAGCGTGGACATCTCCCCGCTGGTCAGCGTGACGCTCGCCTATTGGGGCGTCGTGACGCTCACACCGCTAGGCACCCCCCAGGTCATAGACCTGAACCAGATCGCAGACAAGCTAAGAGAAGAAGGGAAGCTCTAACGAGGTACAGCCTTCACGGGCCACACCCTACGGAGGGCCCATCGGATCTTGGGTAGTGCATCATTTTGATTTTCCCCTGCAAACGATGCCCTTTGCGGTCTACGGTCCAAGGCGATGCTGCGAACGGACGACACGGCGATGCAACGCGAGGTTGTGCGCCTCGTCCTTGAACGCGAGCGCACGCTAGATGGTCTGGAGCGTCTGCTTGGCTCGGGCGCTGTAGCGGCTGTCAAGACGCTCGCGGCCGATCGCGTTGTTGTCCGGCACGGTGAGCGGCTTTGGGCCTCCCCGTGCCTGTCGCGGCTGGACGCGCTCGACCTGGTCGTGGCGGCGTTCCGCGAAGAAAGCATCGAGCTGTTCGACTAGTCAGACTCCGACGGCGTGTCGGGGACGCTACCTCCATCGGGGCTGGATCGAGCGCGCCATCCGATCCGATGGCTCATGTATCGGGCGTGGTTCTGGCCATTGGCGCTGGTGCATGGCTTGCGCTGGCTTTTCGAGGTCAGCGAGCATCCTGCAATCAAGATCGCTGAACGCATCTTGGTCGTCCTCGCACTGTTTGGAGCGGTCGTAGTGCTCCATATACACGTCGAAGCCTTCCTGTTCCTCCTATTCCTGGTGTTCTTCTTCCTGGGCATCTGGGCGAAGGGTGCAAGGCTTAAGTGGCTTCAGGATCGCCAAGAGACGACTGTGCCACCCCCCGCACCAGCGGCTCCAAGTATCGGCGAGTATCACGCACACGGCCCGACGCTAGTGCTGGGTCGCGAAGCCCTGCCGCTGACGCAAGAGACAATCGATCAGCTCTCGCGAGTCACGCCTAAGCAGGTTCAGCCAGCCCGGCCAGGAAGTTCTCAGCCTCCTAAAGCAGGGTCGCAGCGGGCCGATGACTCGGATGATCATGTCGCGGGAACGTAAACTGGGGTAGACATCCCACCCGTGTTTCGGCATGATCGAACTTCAGTGTCGCAGCCACCAACCCCACAGCAGCAGCCGAACATCATGCTGCCCCAGGAGGACTTTGAGGGTCACTGGGCCAACTTTGCCGCGCTTCAGCGCACCCCGCACGAGCTGACGCTCGATTTCGTCCGCATCGGACCTCAGGGGCAGATGGGGGAAGTCGTCTCACGGATCAACTTCTCGCCCCTGCTGCTCGCCGAGCTGCGCGACCTGTTCAACAGTGCATGGGAGCAATACACTAAAGATGCAGGCATGCCTCAGGAGGGCGACCATGATGACGAATGAACAAGACAGCTACGAGACCGTAAAGACCGCACCGGCACCAATCCAGCTCAGGACGAGCGGCCCGTTTGTTGCGATCACGCCTCACATCTCGAACCCCGACGCTCGGGCGTCTGCGGCATTCTACGCAAACGTTCGCAAAGACCTACAGGCGCGCGGCGAAGCCGTCTAGGCTCACATATAGGGAGCGACTGTATAAATGCTGATCGATACAAGCGAGCTAGACGGGGAAGTCGGGGGCGAATTCCTCGATGATGCTGCCGATGTCGAAGGCAAGCCCTTGGAGGTGGCTGAAGCGTGCTCGGGACTCGCTAATGCCTATGCCGAGGGGAGGATTTCCCTGCACGCTCACCTCCGGGTTTGGTCCCGGACAGGAGTACTCGACCGCAAAGACCTCTGTCTCACGGTCGTACCGGAACGGCTCGAATCTGGTGCCGATCCGCTCGCCCGCGTCGGCGTTGACGATGAACAGGTTGTCCAAAGCCTCGCGGCTCGGAAAATCCACTGCAAAGTCGGTCAGGTGGACAAGTCGATGCTTGTCGTAGTTCGAGAGGTCTCGGAGCGCGGAGAGCGCATGGATCGCGCTTGGTGGTACCCGAGCACGGTAGGGCTGTGCCTCGTCGATGAGTGCCTTATGGGCGTCGGAGACGCCCTCCAACCGCCGCTCTCGGGTGCTGGGCGTCTTCTTCCCGTCCTTCCATCCCGCGCTCCAATAGTTCGCGCCCGTGTCGCAAATCGGAAACTGGTTGCTTCCGCTGGGTCTCTTCTTGTTGACAAGGACGAGCTGCCAGACGAGGTGATCGAGAGCGGATCGCAGATTGTGGATCGCGTCCCCGAACATGACGCCCCACAGGAGGAGGTCATCCAAGGGCTTGAGCAGCTTCCCCTTGAAGACATACTCTCGGCTGTTCAGGCGGAAATCGCCGGAGATTTCGTACGGCTTCGGATCGACCCCAGGCTCGCCGACCCACTCGGCGATTGCGTTGTCGAGGTCTTGCAGATGTTTCATCCCGCGCCGCTGCTTTTCGCGGCACCGTGTCGCCGATGTTTACCCTGCCGAGACCAAGCCGACGTAGGATGGGAGTCTGATGCGTTACGTGATCGTTGATCCTGAGGGGTCATCTCGCGCCCATTTTGCGAGCCTGCGCGAGGTTGATGCGTGGGCGCGTGCCGTTGCGGCCGAGGACCCGGATCTGTACGACGAACTACAGCTCTTGACGTACGATGCAGCGGGCAGCCCGATCGCGAACCAATGGCTCTCAGCTTTTGCTTCGGGCGGTTCTTGGAATGCTTTCGCTCTCGTTAGCGACCGTGAAAGCCTGCTTGGCGGTCCAATGATGCTGCTCGGCCCCGCTTCGCAATCCCCCGTGAGGCTTAGCGCGTGGCTTTCGGAGGGGTGGTCACATGGGCGTCGATGCGATGCACGACGCCTCAATCTCACACAGGAGGGGTTAGATGTTCAGACGGAAGAAGGACACTCCCTACTTTGATGATGCAGCGCGCCCGACGGGCGTTCTCACCGTAGAGGTCCCGCTCACCGCGGAGCAGGCGAAGAAGCTGGCCGCTCAGTACGTCGCTACCCATCAGGGGGGCGCAGTCCAATGCGCCGGAGAGTAGAGGACCCAGAGCGGGCAGCCAAGCGCGCCAGACGAGAAGCGAAAGGTGAGCAGAAACTCCCCTTGAATGAACGTCGGCTGCGGGCTGCTAACCACCGCTCGGGTGCAGGTAAGAAGAGCCTGCCGCGCTGGAAGGCTGCATAGGTGCTCTCCAACGGCCTAGAGCTTCTCGGCTTCGCTTCTCTCACCGGGGCGGCCTACGAATACTCCGGGAGAGCCCTAGCCCTCCTAGTCGTGGCTGGAGCGTGTTTCACGATGGGACTTGCTGCGGAGGAGGTTCACCCGCTCATGTGGCTCCGAGCACACGCATCCCGCCGCTGGCAGGCATTTAGAGCCCGTCACCAGTCTGCGTAGCATCCCCTAAGTGCCCCAAGGGGGTGATGTATGCTGATACGGAGAGCCGCACGAACGCTCATGGAGATTCGGGGGGCGAATCCGTATCTGTGAGCGCTCGAATGGGGAATGACGGCGCCGCCGCCACCAGGGGGCAGCGCTGGTAGTCCGACGCACGTCACCTCGGAGACGGCACCAGAGATTGCGGCCGTGTATGGCTGCTGCTCGCTGCTCGCCGATTCCGTTGTCTCGCTCCCGTTGCGGGTGCTGGATAAGCCCGCGTGGGTGAACACGGCGAAGGAACTCCCGACACCTCTCCTGCTGGAAAAGCCGTATGAGCCGATCAGCCGGATCGACTGGCTCTGCGCGTTTATCTGGAGCCTCGCGTTGCGAGGGAACTTCTTCGGGCTGATCGTCGAACGGGACTGGCTTGGCTATCCGACGCAGATCATGCCGTTGAACCCTGACATGGTGCGTCCGGAAATCACGTCCAAAGGCGTGAAGTGGTATGTGGCGGGGCACCCGATCAACTCGGAAAACCTGTTCCATGTCCGCTATCAGGTCATGCCCGGAATGCTCCTCGGGCTGAACCCGATCGGCCTACTCCGCCACTCCCTTGGGCTGGCGCATGTGATGGATGTGCATGCCACGACGGTCTACAAGAACAGCGCTGACCCGCGCGGCGTGATCGAAGCGAAGGGCAAACTCGGGGAGACCGAGACGAAGGCCCTCGCCAAGTCGTGGATGTCGGCGCATCAGGGGACGAGCAAGTCGAGTCTCCCCGCTGTCCTTACCGAGGAAGCGAAATTCAACCCGATCTCGATCAGCCCCGCTGACCAGCAGCTGCTTGAAGCCAGGAAATACTCGGCGGAGGAAATCAGCGGACTGATCTTCCGTATTCCACCGCACAAGGTGGGGCTCAACGAACGGTCAACGAGCTTCGGGCGAGGCATCGAGCAGCAGGAGCGAAGCTACGTAACCGACACCCTCGCTGGGTATCTCTGCCGAGGGGAACTGGCGCTCACCGAATGCCTTCCCCCGGGTGAATTCGCGAACTTCAACCTGCACCACCGTATTCGTGGTGATTCGGTGCAGAGGGCACAGGTCGGCTCGCTGATGATGCTCTGCGGCGCATGGTGCGCAGACGACGTGCGAGCTACGTTCGACATGCCCCCGTTGCCGAAGGGCACCGGGAAAGAAACCTATGTCCCGATCAACACTGAGATGTACAAGATGGCTCTGGAAGCGTTGAAGGAGCTGCAGAACAGCGAAAGGGAAATGGGCCAGGAACCTGTCCAGATCCCTCCGCCCTCCAAGGGCAACGTTCCACCGTCGAAGTGACCTGCACCCACGGAGGTGCCTATGAGTGAGTTGACCGACGCAGAGCTTGAGGCGCGCGCCGCTGTCTGGGACCCCGAGCACCGGGAAGGGCCGAGCTTCAAGGACCGGCACCGGGCACTCTCATCCGCAATCAGGGACCAGCCCGACGGCGGAGCGCTAAGCGCCTACCTCACCGACTTTGACGACGACACGGCGACCTATGAATCGGGCGGGAAGATGTTCCAGGTCCCCTACGAGGAAGGGGACGATGGTATTTCCCTCGGGGATGCTCAGGAGGTCCAGCCGGTTACGAGCTACGAGCCGGTTGACGGTCGCTCGGAGGAGCCAGAGACCGAGCAGCGCACCGCTGCATGGGCCGCGAAGGAACGCCGCAAGGCGCGCGCTGAACTTGTGGACGGGATGCCCGAGCGTCGGTTTTGGCAGGAGGCGTGGGGGCCGGTGGGCCTTGAGCTACGCGAGCGGCCCGAAGGCATCGTCCAGGTCGGGGGCTACGCGAGCGTTACCGAATGCTGGTACGAGGTAGGGGATTACGAAGAGCGGGCCGTACGCGGCTTCTGTAGGCGCACCCTTGGCGAGAAGCCAGATGTGATGTTCCTCGCTAACCACGGGGACATGCCGATGGGACGTACGAAAACCGGCAGTCTTCGGCTCGAAGAACCCCACAGGGGTCTTCGCTACGACGTGGATCTCCAGCTGCATGACCCGGATGTAAAGCGCCTACTCCCGAAGCTCGAGCGCGAAGACATGGACGAATCCAGCTTCGCCTTCCGCGCCCGTGACCAGGAGTGGGACAAGGACTACCGCAAACGCAGCCTGATCGACGTGAGCCTGCACAAGGGTGACGTGTCGGTGGTGAACTTCGGAGCCAACCCCGCCGCGTCAGCCGGCCTCAGGGCTTTCGAGGACATGGGTATCGAGCATCTCGGTGAGGCGATGGTGGAGGCGCGTGCCGGAAAGGCCATCTCCACCAAGAACGCGAGCGAGATCAAAGCGGCAATCGAGAAGCTCCAAGGTCTTCTGCCGGCGCTTGAGCCCGAGCCCGAGGCCCCTCAAGCCGACCCGCTCGCAGTGATCATCCCATCCGCCGAGTCCGAGCGGGCACGCAGGGCCAGGACGATCGCGGGGGCCGCATGATGGAGACCCCAGAGCGCGAGCCGACAGAGGAGGAGCGCGCAGCGATCGAGACAGCCGAGCTTGAGGCCCGCAGACAGACCCGCGAGGAGCTCGTCTACCAGTACGGGAGCACCAGCTACTACCGGGATCTTGCGCTGGCGGAAATCCGCAACAACAGCGGGGCCGGGGAGCGCCTGGAGCGCCACGGCCGTCAGATGGACACGATCTCCAAGCTCCGGGAGACCCGCACGCTTGAGGGGACCGAGTTCGAGTACCGCGTCAACCCCAACGTCGAAGCGGGTCACGGTGGGGAGTACGCCCCGCCACTCTGGCTGAACCATCTTTTCGCGGAGGCTCGCAGGCCCGGGAAGATCCTCCAGCGGCTCATCAACGAAGAGGGCCACGAGTTCGACCTGCCCCCCGGTGTGTCGAGCGTGAACCTCCCCAGGATGCTGAAGGGCACCTTGGCCAACGACGAGACCCCCGGTACCGGGGCGAACATGCAGGATGTCGAAACCGAAAAAGTCAAGGCGCAGGCCATCCTCTACGGGGGGATCAGCGATTGGGCGATCCAGGACCTGGAGATGTCCCCGCCCGGAGCGCATTTGGACTGGGTTGTCTTCACCGACCTGGAGGAATCGCTCTACTCCGAACTAGAGACCGACATGATCACCGGGAACGGGGAAACGGTCACCGAACCTCTCGGCCTCCTGAACGTCACGGGAATCAATGCGATCAGCTACGCGACCCTTGCCGCCGGCACCCTGTTCGAAAAGATAGGTGTGGCCATCGCCAAAGTCGGCATCGAACGCAAACGGCCAGCCGACGCGCTTCTCTGGACAACGGCGAGGCAGGCGTATCTGGCGACAGTACCCACGTCTGAACAGCGGCCGTTGATCCTCACCGACAACGTTGGCGGGGACTGGCCCATCTCCTCTTTCGCTGGCTTCTCGGTATATCTCGATGACGCGATCCCCCGGACCGTCAACGGGAACCAAGAGCCGATTCTTGCGGTCCGCTCCGATGACTTCATGCTGTGGCAGTCCCGGCCACTGCAGGCAGTTATCGAGGACGCCACCTCCGGAACCCTGCAGGTGCGGTTCCGCCTGCACCGCACGACAGCTTGGATGCCGCACAGGTTCCCTTCTGGGATCTCGGTGCTCACCGGGGCAGGGATGAAACCCGCCCCCGAATTCTGATCCACCCCGACGCGTTGGACTCCGCTCGGGACCGTTGACACGCCCACATGTGCGTGTGTCGCCGTCCCGTGGTCGAGCACCGCCCGTAGGAGACCACACAAACGGCCCCGTCTGGGGCTCTCTGAAAGGACGAATCATGGCTACAGCAACTGAGCCAACGGTTCTCGACGGGCTCAAAGACCAGCGGGCGGAGATCGCCAGTAAATGGGACGAGCTGATCGACAGCCGCGAGCAGGCACGCACGGAGTTCGAGGCGCGCCTTAAAGACGAGGACGAGTCAAAACGTCCCACTGACGAGGAGCGCGACGCCTTCAACCTCGCGGAGGAGGAGTACCGCGCCGCGAACGACGACATGGAGCGCCAGTTCAAAGAGATCGACGCTCGCGTTGACACGCTCACCAAAAGGGCCGAGCGCCGCAAACTCGCCGACGACGCCGGACTCGAGCACGAGGAAATCGAATCCCAGAAAGACCCTCTCGTCTACCGGCAGGACAACGCCCAGGAACACAGCTTCTTCAAGGACCTGATCGGCTCGGAGAACTCTCTCCGTGGCCGGTTCATGCCCGAGGGCGGCTGGTCAGCGGCGGACGAACGCCGTGCCAAGCACGGCAAGCAGATGGAGGACACCGTCGAGAGCCGCGAGGCGGCAGCCCGCCGTGCCGCCGAAGACCAGACGGAGGCAGCGGAGCGCGAGTTCCGCAAGAGCCTCGGCCTACGCGGGGGACTCACCCAGTCACCATTCGAGATGCGTGCATTTGAACAGCGCGCGAACCCCTCCCGTGCCCCTGGGGCCGGTGGAGAATACGTACCCCCGTTGTGGCTGGTGGAGACCGGGCACATCGAGGCGCTGCGCGCCGGAAGGGTCATCTCGACCCAGTGCCGAAACATGCCTGTGCCTCTCGGGACCGACACGATCAAACTCCCGAAGATCAAGCTCGGTGCGGAAGTCGCCCCCCAGCTGCAGGACAACGCCGGGGTCGCTTCGAGGGACATCGAAACCGAATACGTCGAAGCTGCCGTGAAGACGTTGGCGGGTCAGCAGGATGTCGCTATCCAGCTGATCGAGCAGTCACCGGGGCAGATGTTCGACCGGGTGGTACAGGAAGACCTCCTGGCGGACTATCACCTGAAGGTCGACCAGAACGTCTCCTATGGGCAGGGGCTGAACGCCTCGACCCTGAACGCGGGGACAATCAAGGGCCTCTTCCCGTCACTGGGGTCAGGCGCGAACGAATGGAAGGCCGGCCACCGCGAATCATCGAGTGCGGTCTCTCCGCAGGTGCTGATCGCGGCGATGGGCGCCAACTGGTCGCATATCGCGAAGGAACGCTTCAACACCCAGAACGTGCATCACTTCATCAACCCGGCGTTCGGGGCGTACCTCGCGTCAGCGACAGACAGCGAATCCGAAAAGGGCCGCCTGCTGCTCAACAACACCGACTTCCCGAACTTCAACACTTCGGGTCTGTTGGCGTCAGACACCCAGCCGGAGGGGTTCCTGTTCAAAACGCCCCTCGGGCCGTCGGTGTTCCAGTCGGCGAACATCCCTCCGATCCTGCCTTCCGCGAACTCGCAGAAGACGGGGAGCGCAGCGGAAATCGTCGCGGCGTCCAACAAAGCAGCGGAAGCGCTCATCACGTCCGGGACGGAAGCGTTCAGCTACTGCCTGACGATGAAGGGCGACGACGTGTGGTTCTTCGAGTCGGACCTGCGCGTGAGGGTCCTCCCGGAGGTTGTCTCTGGAACGCTCCAGATCCGGTTCCAGGTGTATGCCTACATCGCCCTGTTGGTGAGGTATGGCCCGTCGCTGCAGTTCGCTGGCGGCAAACCGTTCAAGGTCGGCACGAGCTTCTCGTCGGCCCCGACGGAACCGACCCTCGGCGGCTACGCCTTCTAAAGACGTGTGAGGGGCGGGTCTTCGGGCTCGCTCCTCCCCAACCCTTCCCAAAGGAGCAAGACAATGGCTGATCTTGGATCAGGACGCTACTACCAGCAGAACCCGGTCTTCACGGCCGTGGGCATCTCCAACAAGGTGACGGGCATCTACCCGGGAGCGACGAACCTCGCGTTTCACGGGTCGGGTTCTCTCACTGAATCGGTGCTGACCACCAAAAAAACGCAGATCGCTGCGGTCCCCGTCGAATGGGGATGGGAGATCAGCGCGCTTACGGTCCCGATCGCGGGGACGGAAGGCGAAGCGGCCTCGGAAACGTTCATGGCGCTATACGGGGGGGTTGCTCTCGGTAAAGCCTCCAAACTGCTCGGCCAGAGCAAAGCGGCAACCGCAGCGGTGAAAAAAGAAGCGAACTTCACGCAGGAACTCGAAAAACCGGTCCTGATCAACGAAGAAAACGCCCCCAACAAATTCGTGTATGCGGCGATCAACTCGTCTGCTACCACGATCGCTGCGGTGGCGTGCTGGAAAATCAAACCACTCGCGGTGTCCTTCGCTGCCGGAGCCCCCGTGTGGGGCGGGCAGGTCGCACAGAAAGCCGCGACGGAAGCGGCGGCGGAATGGACCGTTGCGGGTAACGAACTCGTGCCCTTCTTCATCCTGTCGTAATGACCCCGGTCTATCCCCCAACGCGGGCCGGCCGCACCGCGATGTTTCGTGAACAGCGCGCGAAGGCTGCTTCTGTTGGTGACGGAGGCATGGTTCACTGCATGAACGTGGAACTGGCCCGCATGGGGGAGCTAGAGACAACCGAGGACACGACCGAGATGGAGACCGCGACCCCCGAGCGGCCCCGTAGAGGCAGGAAGCCGATGCCTCGCTGTGAGCACAACATGATCGCCGCTCGCTGCCCCGAGTGCAACATTGAGGATCTGGTGGCCTGATGGCCGGCCAGATGACATTGGGCGGTAAGTCGGAAGGACCGGCGGGGCAGATCGGTATCGGCCCAATGACAGTCACCGGCACAACCGCGTTGTCGGAGTCCGAGACCCTCGAACTTGCCTCGGGCGATAACACGATCACAGTCCCGAAAGGCGCTGTGAGCGCGGCGCTCTTCTTCACGACGATCGAAGGCCCCGAAGTCAAGCTACGCACGAATCTCAACCTCGCGGAGGCAGGTCTCCCGATGCTCGGCCAGGGCTTCGCGGTCATTCCTCTCACCTCTGCCACCACGTCCCTGATCCTGCACGCCGCTTCGACCACCACGGTCGGAGTGACCTTCATTTAGAGAAAGGCAGCTCATGTTCGCATCCGACACCGAACGGCGCGTCCTCGGGCATCTACCGGTATGGACAGCAGATGAGGACGCCTTTATCCAGGCGGAGCTAGACGGGGGCGCGGCGCAGAGCATCCGCTCCTACACGCTAGCCGAGCTAACCGCACGACTCCTGGGTGATGGGTCGATTCCCCCCCGGACCGAAGAGCAGGTCAGCGTTTTCCTCGAGGGCTTGGAGTCCAAGGGCTTCGCGGAGAACGCTGATGGGTGGCGTATGACCGAGGCGGGGTTGGCCGCGTTGAGCGAGCCGGCTCTTGCCGAGCATGAGCAGACCTCCGGGCCTGTCCAAATAGGGATCGGAGGCTAAGGAATGTCGGGATTCTCACAGGCGTATGCCACGAAAACACTGGAACACGTATCGGGCAAGAAAGAACTCGCGAAACCCACGATGTGGCTCGCTCTCCTCACCGTAGTGCCGACGAACGCAAGCACGGGTGCGACGATCACCGAGGCCACCTACACGGGGTATCTGCGTAAGGAAGTCCCCGCGTCGGTGTTGAACTCGGCTGTCGCGGGGACACCCAGCTCGATCAACAACAAAGAAGCCTTCACGTTCGCTGCTTGCACAGGTGGTAGCTCGACGATCATCGCATGGGCCGCGTGTGACAGCTCGGAAACGGCGAAAGGCAACGTGATCATGTGGGGCACGGCGGCTTCAACAGTAATCTCGACCACGCAGACTCCCGCGTCGATCGCGGCCGAAGTCCTCTCGCTGACGCTGGTCTGATCAGATGGCCCTTTCCGTCTTCCCATGGAAAAACAGGGGCGAAGCCGAACCGACCAAGCTCAACCGACAGAACCTCAACGCCGCCGAAGAAGCCCTAGGGGCGCAGGTCACGAGCGGGGCGATTCCTCTTCCGGCCTCGGTGGTAATCAGAAGAGCTCTCGCTGAAGAAGGCTCCGCTCTCGGCATCCTCGCTCTGTACCCCGAGGACTTTGCAGCCGAACTTGGGATCAAACCAGGCGAAGACTACACGCGGGCATTCCAGGCGCTGATCGACTACACCGTCACCAACAAAATCCCCCGGGCTGAAGTGCGGCTGGGTGCGACCTACAACATCAGAACAGCCCCCCGCACCGACCGGCAGGGGAACTCGATCGTGGCGCTCCCCATCTATGGCGGCATCAACCAGCGTCTGTGGTTTCGCGGGGCGCCAGGCAAGACGCATTTCAACGTCGAACCGCCAGCGGAAACGACCTATTCGGCGGAACACGGCCCACCGTCGTTCCTCGGCGGACCCACCACCGAGCAGCTCGGCGTCAACACCCACTTCAGCGCGACGGTCGTGGAAATGACCGACGTGCGCATATACCTCCCGAGCAACCCCTCTATCGCCGGGGTAAACCTCTCGCGGATGGTCGGCGTCGGCAAGATGGACGTGGAAATCTTCGGCCAAGGGTATGCGGAAGTCGAACCGACCCATCCCACGGCCTTCGGGATCTGGCTCCCGGAGGGCGGCAACTCCGACGAAGTCCTCGTCGAAAGCATCTCCGTCAGGGGCCTCTATGCGGGTGTGATCGGCAACTCCGCCCACCTCAATGCCAAGTCGATTCTCGCCAACTACTGCATCCTCGGTCTCGGCGTCACCGGCAACGAACAGATCAATGTCAACGACGGGCACTCGTCGATCGTCAACCGCCTGCTTACGCAGGAGTGCGTCTACCACATCGGCAGCTACTCCCCCGCCGCGGGGGCGATCTCTATCCCCGCCACGCACCTCGCGCAACTCCTGATCAACCTCTGGGACATCGAGGACTGGGCCGGGACGTATGCAGGCCCCTGGTCTAAAACAAAAGACCATTTGCTCGACGCGAATAACCAAATATACGGAGAAGCGTCCTTCGGACGAGTGGTCGCGCAGACGGGGCGCGTCAGCGGCAAGCTGACAGTCTCCGGCGGGACCAACTTCGATCGGCGTGACATAACACTCACCGAGACGCCCATCTACGGTGGCTCGACCCCCAACGAAATCGCGCCTCTCTTCCGCACCGAAGCGGGCTCGGGCATCGTCCTCAAGGCCGAAGGCGAAGCCACCCAGGGCGCATGGGACTTCATTGACGAAGGCAAAGGTGGCTACCTCTACCACAGTGTCGCCGGGCAGAATGCGACCGATTTCGCGCTCTACGGCATCGGAACTGATTACGGCTCCACTGGGGGGATCCTCGTCAGCGTCAAGGCGGCGGGCTTCGGGGTGTCGGTTGGCCAGGCGCCCGGGGCGTCGGGGATTGGGCTGACCGCGACGAGCTACAGCGCCAAAGCCAGCCCGATCAGGGTCAACCTATATGCCTCCAGCGTCCCGATGGTCATCCAATCGCTGAAGGGCAAGGGCTTCCCGGATGGGGAAGTGGTCGAAGGCGAACTCACGAAACTGAAAAGCGCGACAGCCGCCTTCACTTCAGGGGACACTGGCCAGTCACTCTCCCAGCTCGTCTCCACAAAGACTGTGCCGTCCGTCATACAGGAAGGCACGACCGTTACCTACGTCAACGCAACGACGGTCACCCTCTCCAAACCCGCCCTCGGTCCCGCGACCGGGATCAACTTCCTGCTCGGGGGCCGTGCCCCGAGCGAAAAAACGGTCATGCTGGAAGTCTCGACGACCACAGCAAAACAGTGGTGGCTAGCAGTCAAACTCGAAGGTGCTACCGCCGATTCGTTCGTCATCACGCAGGACGGGATTATCCAGTGGGGAGGCGGCACCGCACTCCCAGAGCTAAATCTCTCGCGGGCCGCGGAAGCCGCCATGCGTGTCAATGCCACTGGCGCTCTCAATCCGTCGCTGCAGGTCGGCTCGGAAGGCGTCAAACAGTTCTCCGGGAAAGGCGCGCCGGGCACCCTCACGGGGCAGGCCAAAGGTGACGTGTACTTCCGGTCAGATGGCGCGGCTGGGACCCGGATGTACTTCGCCACCAGCACCACGGCATGGGAAGCGATAGCGGGCGTATGAAGGTCCGACTCGTCAGAGTGGTTGTGCAACCCGAGTACGTCGTTGACGACGGCGAGAACCTGCAGCCGCTGGCACTCGAGGGCGAGAACGGGCAGCCCGGGAACGCGGTGAAGATCGTGTCCGCCAAGGACTGGCCCAGATTCACCCTCGACGAGGTCACCGCCCAGATCCAGGCCCAGGTCGACGCCCAGACGGCGACCGAGGCGTGACTGCCGCTTCGCGTGAGGTTCACCAGCACCGATAGGAGCCCGGATGGCTATCACGTTCGTCCGCAATAGCGGCCAGGTAGTCACGACAAGCCCACTCGGCGGGGGCGCGGTCACACTCCCGATCACCGCTGGCGCCGTCGGCAACACCCTCGTCGTCGCGGTAGCAACGGCAGCCGCAACGGGTGCGGCGTCCTGCTCAGACTCCTCGGGAGCGACCTACAACCTCGACGCGGAAATCACGAGCGGCGTCGCCATCACGGTGATGATCTTCTCCGCGAGGATCACGACGGCAGGCGTCACGTCGATCAGTATCAACGGGTTCGGCGCGAGCCTCATCGTCGAGGCAGCGGCCTACGAGCTCTCGGGCGTCAAATCGACCAGCTGGCTCGACACGAAAGGCTCGGGAAGCGGGATCGGCACCGCTGTCTCGGCGGGTCCGACCACGGGGAATCTCCTCGAAGGGGACGCCTGGATCGGTGTCTTCGGAAGCACCGCGTCACTCGGCACCTTCACGGCGGGCGGCAGTGCAACAGGACTCACTGGCGCTGACCAGACGGGCGGGTCTCTCGGAGCGGAGTACCTCCTCACACCTACAGCGGGCAGCAAAGCAACCGCGACAGGCACGTTCTCCACGACGGGCACATGGGCTGGCCTGATTGCAGCATACGCGGCCGCGCCAGCACCGATACCCGTCGCACTGAGCGCTTCCGGCGGCTCGAGCGGCGGAAGTCTCGCAGTGACGGCTAAGACGCAGGTTGCACTCGCGGCGTCCGTCGCCCAGAGCGCGGCCGTCGCCCCTCTCACTGCCCCCTCTCGGACGGCGCTGAGTGGCAGCATCGGATCTAGCTCGGGGTCTCTCGCGGCGACAGCAAACACCCAAATTGGCCTCAGCGGGGCATCCGGGCAGTCCGAAGCAGGCGCACCCGGCGTTGAACCCGGCGAAGAACTCTATCCCGGCGAAGAAACCTACCCAGGGCAGTCCGACCTTCCCCTAACGGCGCCTACTCAGATCCCGCTCACCGCGTCTGCGGGATCGAGTGGTGCAAGCCTCACGGCTGTCACGACCGCCCCGCTCTCGATGAATGAAGCGGTCGGACGCTCCGAAAGCACGCTGGCGGTAAGCGCCGAAACGACCGTCGTCCTCTCGCCGGGCGCGAGCAAATCAGAAACCGGGGTGACACCGCTCACCGCCCCAACCGGGGTTCCGCTCGCCCAGGCGACAGCGACCAGTGGCGGGACGCTCACCGCGACCACCACAGGCCGGGTGTCCCTCGAACCTGCAGTCGGGCAGAGCACCGGCAGCCTGGGGGTTACAGCCAACACCCAGATCCCGCTGGAACCAACTGCAGGGGTCTCGGGTGGAAGTCTCTTCCTGAACGCCCACATCGACATGCAGCAGGCGGCAGCGGTATCCAGCGCGAGCCTCGCCGCGACGGCACCAGCCTACACGCTGCTCAACCCCGCCGCCGGGATCAGTGGTGGCACGTTCCGCGACGCGACACCCACAGACATAGCCCTCAACTCGGCGGGTGGCATCTCCGAAGCCGGAACACCACTCTTTCCGGGCGATCTCTATCCGGGCGAAGAAACCCTCCCCGGCTTGGGCGATCTCGCGATCTACACGCCGACGCAGCTCGCGTTGCAGCCCGCGAACGCTTCGAGCACAAGCGCTCTGAAGCTCAGGGCGACACCCAACCTTCCCGGCCTCGTAAACCCCAGAGCCCTCGCGGGAGTCATCGAATGAGCGCAGACTTCACGATCGGCCAAGGCGACACGAGCCCCATCCTTACCGACACGCTCACCTACTCCAACAACCAGCCCGCCAACCTCACGGGCGCAACAGTCACACTCATCATGCGGAGCCCTACCGCCCCCTCTCCCGTGAGACTCGCCGGTACCGTCGCGATCACTAGCCCCGAAAAAGGCGAAGTCTCCTACACCTTCACCGAACAGGACACGGCCGAAGCAGGCATGTATCTCGCATCCTGGGAGGTTGTGCTCGGTGGCGGCGCGAAAATGCGCTGGCCCACCGACGGGTACCTGACGATCAGCGTCGAGCCGAGCATCACGACCGTCGGCGTCGGCACGATCATCGGGCTCCCCGAAGTCCTCGACCGGCTGAACATCCCGAACCCGGACCGTATCCATGACGCGAAACTCACCGAATGGATCCAGGCCCTCGGGCCGCTCATCGAAAACCTGACCGGCCCGATCGTCCCCCAGGTCTACGACGAGTGGTATGCGGGCGGCCACACAATCATCTCGCTCCGGCACCGTGCAAACGCCGGGTATGGCACCTCACCGATCTTGAATGTCCTCGCGGTGATCGAGTACCGGGGACCGATCGCCTACGACCTCCTGAACGTCCCCACCCCAGCAGGTGGGCAGGTGTATTCGATCATGGTCAACAAAGAACTCGGATATATCGCCCGGAGAACCTCCGGTGGTGGGGAAATGCCGTTTTTCCACAGCAGCGGACACTCTGATCAGAACGTCAATGTCCGCTATGAAGCGGGCCAGGAATCCTGCCCGCAGAACGTGAAAATGGCGGCAGTAGAGACGCTGCGCTGGTGGTGGTCCACGACGCAAAGTGTGGGTCGTGGGAGCCAGGTCCAGGCGGACGAGAAAGGGGTGCGCCCAATGGTCAGCCTTCCGTACCACGCCGAGGCGATGCTTTCCCCCACCCGCCGCGCACCGAGCATTGCCTGATGCAGCTCCTTATCGAGTCAACCAGCAAGAGCGCGACGAAGCGTCTCGAAAAGCTCGAGCGACGCATCGGCGGTTCCACGGAGATGATGGAGGAGGTCGCCACCCTCGTCGCAAGCAAGAACAAGGCCGGGTTCAAAAAGGGTGTGAAGCTCCAGCCCGCGACGATCGAATACAAGGAGAAGTACGGGGACTCCGAGGAACCACTCGTCGAATCAGGTGTCATGAAGGACGAACTCACAACGGAGAAGGGGGTGAAGCTCCTGCGCCCAACCGAACTGCGCTTCGGGTCGAGCTCACTGGCCGCTGGTGAGGGGCGCGGACGTGAGATCACCGTCGCGAAGGCAGTGCTGCTCCAGAAAGGCACCAAGCACCAGAAGAAACACAAGGTGTTGAAAGTGACAGTCACGACCCGGAAGCTGATCTCCGATGTCTTCATGAAGTATGTCACGGAGCGGTA